>Ga0315312_1001097_pt1 | contig 23274 bp, 23 predicted proteins | sample TDP7_MG_FD_203629 | JGI IMG/M metagenome (GOLD analysis project Ga0315312, IMG submission 203629) | Freshwater sediment microbial communities from Lake Towuti, South Sulawesi, Indonesia - TDP7 | ecosystem: Environmental > Aquatic > Freshwater > Lake > Sediment | place: Indonesia: South Sulawesi... | reverse complement strand
GTTATTTCTAAATAACGCTTTTGGATTTTCAATAATTATCTTATTATGTTTGATTCAAACAGTTTCTGCCCTATGGTTCCTGCAAAGAAACTTGAAGAAGAAAGAATTTGTCAAAACCCTCAAGGAATCTTTTTTTACATTGATTTTTGTTGCCTTTATCGTAAACATAACAGGTTCAGTTCTGGGGAAAATCGGTGAGATAATAGGTGCAAGACGCGAAATCTATACAGTATACCCTGCTTTGATCGACACAATAGGCGATGTTGGAGCGGTTATTGGCTCTACAGCGACTACAAAACTTGCACTTGGCACTCTTAAACCCTCTTTATCAGCTGTGGGGAATCACATGAACGAGATCATCGGAGCTTGGATAGCATCAATTATCATGTTTGTCATCTATTCAACTCTCTCACTGTTACTGCAAGGAATTCTCACACCAGATATCTTCATAAGATTCACCTCACTCTTATTAACTGCAAACATTTCGGCAGCATCTTCAATAATCGCCATATCATGGGTAGTAAGTATCATCACATTTCGAGGGGGCTTAGATCCAGACAACTTTGTCATTCCAATCGAAAGTTCTCTAGCGGATAGCATAACTACAATTTCGTTATTTACTGCCTTGGCTTTGATCGCCTGAAATCTTGATGAAGCTAATTGCAGAAAAAAGAAAGCATTAAAAATATGTCCTACTATTCCAATATAAATGATGAAGAGGATTCAAATTTGAGAGATTCTGAAACTATGCGTGTTCTCGACAAGATCGAATATAAACCCATGTCTGTTCGCGAGATTCTAGTTAAGATGAAAGATCTTTCAGAGTTTATGATTGATCTCGCTTATTCTGCAGCACTCTTAAATGACAAAGAACTTGCAAATGAAGTTATGCGCTTAGAAAAGCGTGTGGACACACTCACTTACCTTTTGGATATGAACGTCATGGTCGCTGTTAGAAACCCTAGCGATGCAGAGGCTCTAGTTAGCGCAGCAGTGGTATCATCGGCGACGGACAAAATTTCCGACGCCGCCGCAGATATCGCCGCTATAGTATTGGGTGATATAGGTGTTCATCCAATCGTCCGTGACGCTTTCACGAAAGTGGAAGAACGGATATGTTGCATCAAAGTTGAGCCAAAATCTGTTCTTACTGGCAAAAGACTAGATGAACTGGAACTGGCAAAGATTGGGGTCAACATTATAGCAATTCGACGAGAAAATGAGTGGATTGTTAACCCCAAACCCGAAGAGAAGATCAATGACGAGGATTCTCTCATTGTAAGGGGGACTCCCGGTGGAACGATAGATCTTAGAAACCTCGCAAAAAGGTTCCTTCAAGAAGGTGGAGGACTAAATTTTGGCGTGGGCCAAGCCTTTTCAAAAGATTATTGATAAGTTAGTTGAGCTGAAGGATACATCAGAGCTTATGATGGATCTTGCCTACTCGTCACTTCTTTTTAAGAGCCGAGAATTAGCTGAAGAAGTGCAAATACTTGAAGAACGTATGGACAATCTGCATACAGAGTTTGAACTCCTCGTACTAGCGAGCATTCCCAATCCAGAAGAGTCCAAAGACTTTTTAGGGCTAATCCGCTTAGGGGTAGTTACAGAGAAAATTGCTGACGCCGCATCCCAGATTGCCGAAGTCGTTCTAAGAGGTCCAGAGCCCCACGCAGTTTTGAGACTTGTTATAGAAGAAGCTGCGGAGACCGTGAGCCGTGTATCAGTATCAAAAACATCATCGCTGGTTGGCAGAACTTTGCGCGAAGCACAAATCCATGAGAAAACTGGAATGTGGATTCTAGTCATCAGAAGAGGCGAAGAATGGATACGTCCCAAGCCAAACTCAGTAATCAACGCAGGCGACATTCTGGTTGCTTCCGGCTATGCAAAAGGGAAAAGAAGTTTGCAGAGAATCGCGTCTAGATAATATTGTAAGGAGACCTAACCTTTCGGTATGTTTCCCTATGCCGAGAATTGATACTGCCTACGCAAGGATTGCTGAGCAGTTTTGGTGCCCTGCTGTTCAATGGCGCTCCTAACGGCATCTGTAAAAGTCAAAAGGAAGAAGAGGCTATCGATAAGGCCCGGACTCCTCTTAAACAGCTCCCGAACGGCCCTCTCCTCGCCGGGAAGCATCTCACGAACAGAAACTTCGGAATCCACTAACCACCTGCCAGCCCCATTTCACTGCCTATCCTACACTTTCAAAGCTTAATTTATCAAGTTACCGCTAGTCACCGAGAATTAACCGCAAGGTATATAGGCATATTTGATAGTTAGGGGTTAAAGTATATAAATAACTGAAACGTGTGTTGATGAGGTTGCGTGAGGAAGATGTCCAGATCCCTATACCTGAAGTTCGAGGTACCGAAAGAGGTCGCCGATGCAACTTACGAGACCGTTCAGATCGCGACCAGAACGGGCTCCGTACGGAAAGGGACAAACGAGACGACGAAGGCCGTTGAGCGCGGACAGGCTAGGCTCGTCGTAATAGCTGAGGATGTTGACCCTCCCGAGGTTGTGGCGCACCTTCCGATCCTCTGCAACGAGCGAAAGATCCCGTACGTCTTCGTTCCAAGTAAGGCTAAACTGGGGTCGGCCGTGGGCATAGATGTTCCTTCCGCCTCAGTCTGTATAAATGAGCCCGGCGAGGCCTCAGAACTCATGAAGGAGATAATAACCAGGGTTGAGAACCTAAAGAGGGCTGGGAAGACTTGAGCAAGAAAGAAGTATCCGAGGAGATCGTAACACCAGCAGACGTCATCCAAGTCATAGGTAAAACAGGAGCAACTGGAGAGATAACACAGGTTAGGGTTCGGATACTTGAGGGACCTGATAAGGGACGCGTTATTACGAGGAACGTGAAGGGGCCCGTCCGCCTAAACGATACTCTAATGCTCAGAGAGACGGAGAGAGAAGCTAGGAAAATAAAGTAGGCTCCTTTATCTCAACGTAAGCTCTCATCTGAAATTGGAAAGTTTTATACATTAATATCTAACCCTTAGAAATTACTAAGGAAACTAGATCAAAGGACGGTTCATCGATGCCGAGAACTAGACAATGCTCATTCTGCCGATACGAGTTCGTCCAAGGAACAGGCATAATGTACGTAAGAGGCGACGGTTCAATCCTTTGGTTCTGCTCAAGCAAGTGCAGAAAGAACGCGATAAATCTCAAGAGAGACCCCAGAAAACTGAAATGGACAAAATACTACAAGAAGGAAGAGAGATCGAGCTAGGCTTTTTTATTTTACAAGGATGATTTTTCAATTATCCCCAGTTTGGTACGCATCTTAAACATCAAGAACTTGGAGATTTCAGGCTACGAGTTCTGAGTAGGATGATGAAGTGCCGCTATTTGCTTAGTATCCAGCCCTCTTATCAATTACGTTTATTAATGGTTTGCCGTCTAGGTATCTGACAAGATTCTTGCAGAAGATCTCAACTACTCTTTCTGCGTAGCGCGGCGTCGATCCTGAAATGTGGGGCGTTATCACTGTGTTCTCAAGTTTCCAGAAATCTGAGTTCTCCGAAAGCGGTTCCTCCTCGAACACATCTAAGCCCGCCCCCGATATCCAGCCTTCTCTGAGGGCTTTTATCAGACTTGTGTTGTCTATTACCGCTCCTCTAGACACATTTATTATATATGCGCTCGGCTTCATGAGTTTCAGCTCTTCTTCACCAATCATGTGATGTGTTTCTCTTGTCAAAGGTACGGTTATGATTAGATAGTCCGACTCCCGCAGAAGATAATCCAGGTCTTCAAGTCCTAGAATTTCATCCACGTAGGTTGGCCTACAGATCCTTCTCTTTTCAAGGGCTAGAACCTTCATGCCGAAGCATTTGGCTTTCGAGGCTATTTCCATGCCTATATTTCCAAGTCCCAGAATTCCAGCAGTTTTATCTGCGAGTTCATCAGGGGCAAGTCTAACCCATTTCCGTTCGAGCTGAAATCTCATAAACTTGTGCAATCGTTTGGCGAACATCAGCATCATGCCTGTAACCACTTCTGAGATGGGTATTCTGTGGACACCACTCGAATTGGTCAATATAACTGGAGAGTTCACGAATTCTGGGAATAGGTATCCTTCTACCCCTGCACTCGCGGCGTGAACCCATTTAAGTCTCCTAGAAGCCATCAACATCTCTTTATCGAAAACTCCGCTGTCCAATATGATCTCAGCTTTCCCAACTAACTTCAAGGCTTTCTCTTTATCAGTTGCAAACTCAACCATAATGTTACCGGACACTTCTTGCATCTGTTGAATATGCTTCTCAGATATCTCATCATAAGTTGACAGGATTCTGATTTTCTCTGACATCTCGATACCTTCTCATTGGTTGAATGTGATCATGGAAAGGAGTTCAAGCAATTAATACGTGCGTGTTGCTTTAAGTTCCCTTTTCAAAAGATGGACGAAGAGAAGGGAAGTTTGCGCTCTCCTATTCCAGTCCGGCTGCTTTCCAGACACGATCCAGCGATTCACCCACCATTTGGACGGCTTTTGACACCGGCATCTCTCTTAGCTTCTTCGAGAAAGGCTCAGGCGTAACCGGCCCTTCGTATTCTGCTTCTCTTAGGGCTTTTAAGAATCCCACCAGGTCTATGACGCCTGTCTCGCCGGGCAAACGTCTAACATTATCGATTTGTTCATCTATCGGAATGCCAGCAGGAGCATCGTTGATGTGAACATAGATCACCTGTTCGCCCTTTAAACGCCTCAATTCGTCCAGAGTTCCGTGGGAAGTGTACCAGTGCCAGCTATCGAGCAGCAGCCCCAAGTTTCCTGTTCCTATGGCTTCGCACAGCTTGAGTATACCGTCCATTGTGTGTATGAATTCGTAGTTATGGCCGATTCTTGAAGTCTTCGGCGCTACGAACTCCAAACCCAAAAAACACTGTTGGTCTTCTAGGATTTCAGCAGCAGGTCTCAGGCGTTCAACATGCCTCTCGAAATTCTCCTTGAACGGCAGCTCATCAGAAAAAGGTAGTATCCACGTGAAGGCTCGATTGCACCCGAGTTCGCACGCAATCTTGGCATATCTCGGCAACTTTTGTAGATCTCTACGGCAGGTTTCCTTGTCTGCCCGAAAGTTCACAGGCAACCCCCAGCCTCCGAGCTTTAGGTCGTTTTCCAAAAGGAGACGTTTAACCCCTTCGACTGACATCACTCTAACGAGTTCCTCCATTTCGATGGTGTCGACATCTATCCCCTGGAATCCTCCGATCTTAGCTGCATCTATCGTTTTTCGGAATGGGAGCTGAAACCCGAGAGCTCCCAGGTTTAAGTTCTTGTACATTTGTATTTTATCCCCTAAAATTCGTGTATTATTCCAGCCACATTAAGGGCTATTCTTCTATTTTATTCTGAAACGGTATATAATTTTATGCCCAAAAATACCTTTTTTTGAATCAAATGTAATTTATGCTGAGAGGAGCATAGAAAGAATATATAGCAATGGCAAATCTTTAAGGAAAAAGTTTGGAAGAATTTACGGCTTCCATTTTGGAAGCCGCTGAAGAGGGTCTCCGAGTGTTCTATCGGATAGCTTGGAGATGTTGGCTAACGACTTCTGCATCAGCCTCCAGACTACAGCTTCATTAAGCGTCGCCACACATTACGAAATACGCATGTAAACATGCAATGACCTGCTATAGAAAAATCTAAGTGCCTCAACGGTCATTCTGTTCCTCAAGGCTTAGGGTGTTGAGAAATCTATGCGCGGCTTGCCTAGTTTGCATGAGCTAGAGAGGCTCATCCGTTTGCCCATCTCTCATCCGTTACTCCTCTTAGGTGTTGGCGATAGGGAGGTGCTCCGTAGCCGTATGAGGGAAGGACTTTGGAGGGAGATTATGAGAGAGAAGTTAGAGCGTTGCGATAGGTCTGTAGAGGAGCCGATCCCTCAGATACCCCGTTCCCTCTATGACGACTTCTTTAGGACTGGAAGGAGGGACCCCTTCGAGAAGCCCTACTTCCAACGGAGGAGTATGGCTGAGGATCTAGCCCTAGCTTATATCCTAACTGACAGGTCGGAGTATCTCGATCGTTGCCGAGATTACATCTGGGCTATGATGGAAGAGTTCACGTGGGTTCCTCCGGCTCACATCCGGCTTCCTTTACGTCCAGATGCCATGACGCAGGTTGATCTATTCTCATCCGAGACCGCTATTCTGCTAGCGGATTTATGGGACTTGCTACATTATGATCTAGATGATGAAACCTTAAGATGGATGCGTTATAACATCATCTTTCGGGTTCTGATCCCGCTTAGAGACCACTATAACGAGCAATCGTGGACCAGGAGATACGAGTCTAACTGGTGCGGAGTTTGCTGCGGAAACTCGGGGTGTGCCTTAATCCTCACGACTTTAGATGAGCCGTGGGCTATAGAGATCCTCTACAAGATCCTCAGAAGCATAGACGGCTTTCTCTCAACAGCCGATCCAGACGGTGCTTGGGTTGAGGGGGTCGGATACTGGTTTTACGGTTTCTCCAGCGTTGTCTATCTAATCGACCTGTTGGCCAAGATAACGGATGGACGTTTGGATCTGCTGGAAGACCCTAGGATCAGAGCAACTGCAACCTTTCCAGTCTGGATGTATCTTCCGCCTCGATCTGAGGTGAATTTCGGTGATGCTGGTGGAACACCGAGCGTCTATCCAAGTGTCTTAAAGCGGTTCCAGGATCGCTATCAGGAGCCCTCGATCGCATGGTATGTTCATCGGCTCGAGGAAGAGAGACTTCTCGGCGGGGGATCCCTGCGTGACTTACTTTGGGTCTCAACCAGCGATCTGCAACCGTTTCCTCCTAGTGAGACATCAAGGTGGTATCGTCGAATCGGGGTTATAATCACTCGTTCTTCTTGGACTGACTTGGATGCGCCCATTCTTGCTGTTAAGGCTGGACACAACGATGAACCACACAATCACTTGGATGTCGGCCAATTCATATATCACTGTTACGGCAACAGTTTCATCTCTGATCTAGGCGTAGGCATCTATGACCGCGACTACTTCGGCCCGAAGAGGTATGAGAATCCGATCTGTGGGGCTGAAGGGCATAACCTAATCTTCATCGACGGGAGGAGTCAGGCTCAAGGTCGAGAGCATGAAGGCAGAATCATCGAGTACCGCAGCGAGGCCGACTGGGAAAAGATCAAAATAGACCTTACGAAAGCTTACCCAAAGGATATATTATTAGGGGCGACCAGAACATTGTTCTTCTTCAAACTCGACGGCCTAGTGATGATCGACGAGGTCAAATGCAGAAAGGATGCCCTAGTAGAGTCACGGCTACACTTTAGAGGCAAGGCGCAGCTCACACCATCCATGGTCGAGATCTCCGCTGGAAATGGCCGCGTGCTCGTAGCGCCTAAGGAGCCTACCTCGGTAAGCATTCAGATTGGAGCCCATAAAGGGTTGAAGACGCGTGACCTCGAAGGCGTCGATGCGCAATACGTAAGTCTATTAACGAAGGCAGCCGAAGGCTTCGCTAAGATACAGATTCATATCGTGCCTTACACAACTAGAGAAGAACTTGAGGCCAAACTTGAGACTATAAAGACCCGTCTAGATTATGTGACACGTTAAGATTAGGTATTTTCCTCTTTCATCTCCAGAAGTTCCACTCTCTCCGAGAATACTTATCTCTATAAAGGTTTTTAGCAGTCTCCTCCTCGGAGGAGCTGAGCTTACCCCAAGCCAGGTTTATGGAAAAGGCTTTCTCGAACCCCTTTATTAATGCTTCCTTCAGGGTGGCCGGATCTACCTCCCAGCCCACTTCATCGCTGAGCATGGTAACCGGCTTCTTTATGCTGGTAACTCTCTTTCCCTCTATTTTCTCCTCTGGAAGATCAAGTACTCTCATCAGCGCATCTAGGTCCGAATCAACCAAGAGCGTTCCGTGATGTAGTACTACGCCTCTTTTCCGCGACTGAGCCGAGCCGGATATCTTCCTCTCCCCTACGAATATGTCGCTTAAGGGTCTGAAGGTTGCCGTTATCCCGATCTCCGTCAAAGCCTCAATCATCCCGGAGCATAAGACCTTATAGGACTCCGCGATGTCCAAGCCCTTGATAAGGCGGTGGTCGGCATCCACCACAACAGTATAATTCATGTTGCCAAGGTCGTGGTATACGGTTCCGCCCCCGCTGAATCTCCTAACGACTTGGATATTCTCTTTCTCGCACAGTTCTAGGTTGACTTCCACCTCTACGTTCTGGGAGTATCCAACCACAACCGCCCGAGCGTTTCTCCAGAACCTTATAGTTGCTGGCGCCATTTTCTTCGTCATGGCAAGGAAGATGGCCTCGTCAATGGCCAAGTTCATCGCAGCGTCTTCGGGCGTCTCTACGTCAAGTAGTCTCCATTCATCCAGACAAAGCATTCTTCCCACTTCGTTCAACATCGAACTCGTGACCGCTATGAATGTTGGTAAACAATTCTGAACGATGTTTGAACAGTAATCATGTGCCTTTGAGGAGCTCCAATCTACTGCTGAAGCCAAGAGAACCAGTTATGCGGATCTTTGATTACGAACTCGTAAGCCTTCTTGATGTTATCGGTGATGGTTCTATCCTGTTGAGGGTCTAGTCCACAGACTTCTTTGAGGATATACTCGATCCCATGTGGGCAGACCTGTTCCACAAAGACTCGGTCGTTGTCGTATAGGGATCCCCCCTCGTCTCTTCCTCGGAATAGCATGGCAGCAGCCGTACCAATCGTAGTGCAGGGCGCTGGGATATCGTGCTTTTGCTCCAGCAGTAGGGCACCGATCATCCTGTCATTTCTTGAGAGCTTCCGGGATATATCCCTCCCGACGCGGTATATGGTATCCCCAAGGGCTTTGTTACCGAACCTCCGGATTAAGTCGTCTATGTGCATCTTTGTGTTCTCCTCGTTAAATTCTTCGGGATACTCCGCGATCAAGGCTCTCCCTGACTCCCACATAGCGCCGTCAACAGCCTTCCGGATGCAGTCATCGCTTATGGCCTCCCATACATACTTCATCTCTGAGTTGCTGAGGTAACCTAGGTACGCAGTCACAGCGTGGCCCATGTTGTGTATGAAGAGCTTTTGGTCCACATACGCGTCCATGTTCTCTTTGGCTTCTAGGCCCTCAATGTTTGGGACCTCTCGTTTGAAGCCTCTCTTGTCAGCAATTAGTATGTTGTGAGCCTCCGCGAATACTAGAAGTGGATCTTCCCTCCTTTGCTCCTCTGTTATTATGGGCACCATCTTACCTATGCTCGTTTCTACTAGTCCAATCATGGAGTCAATTGCGTAGGATTCAGGCAGGTGCCTCGATAAGCCTTCTCTAAAGATCTTCGACGCATCTCTGATGTTCTCGCATATTATGATGTCTATTGGTGCTCTATTCAGCTCAAGCCTCGTGAGCAAGCCCCTCGCTATGTTTCCATATATGTATTGAAGGTTGCCTGGCCCTACGGCCGTAGCCATAATGTCCGCCGTCGCGATCTCATTGGCTACCTTGTCAACATCCTTGCCATGGATGGCGCGAACGTTCTCGACCCAGATTGTTTCAGGACGGGCGTCCTTTACCTCTATTCTGTAACTTCGCCTCTCATTTAACGCGTTGACAATCCTGTCATCGACGTCTACGAAGACAACTTCGTAGCTCGAACGGGAGAAGAGCTGCCCTATGAATGACCTTCCAATGCTTCCAGCGCCGAAGATGACGATCTTCTTCATCTCGACTCCTAGACATTACTAGCAGCTGAATCTTAGATTAACTTTGCTCTTTATGTTCAGCGGCTAACTAGGGCTTCCTCTAGGAAATCTCTCTCCTTGTGTAGGTTCCACTTCTCGGCATCGAAGAGTTGATGTTCGGCGTGTGGGTAGATTACGCCCTTGCCATCGATCTGATGCCGGCGAACAGCCCCTATCAGAGATGCAGCCGCGTCTATACCGCCACATTTTACTAGGTAATTACCGGGATCTATAAGTCCGTCAGCCATCATATCCAGTACCCGGGCAACATCGGATGGATCACTTCCGCTTGAACCTACGACCGAGACGCCATCGTAATGGATCCGATGGGTATCCAGCTGGATCATCCTCTCTTTAAATGGGGTTCCACCGAAGAAGTTTGTGACGCCTCCCGGGGCTAGATAGTCGAACGATTTCTCCTGAACTTTGGCGATGCCCAAAGCCACGATGACGTCGTCGGCCCCTCTCCCGTTAGTTTCTCTTGCTACAACCTCTTCTAGATGGTTTGGATCGGTACAGACCAGTGAGATGCCCAGCCGCTTCGCCTTTTCCTCGAAGATTTCTCTGGCCTTACTTAGCCTCTCTTCTAAGACTTCTGAGACTATTATCTTGCTTGGATTGTAGCTCATCACAGCCTCTATGTGCATGAGGCCCATAGGTCCAGCACCTATGATTAGAGTGACACCTTTCCTCTTGGGACCGAGTTCGGCGCGGCACGGTGCGGTCGGGCTGTCTTTCAAGACATGAACCATCCTCCCCTGCGAAGCTATGACACATGAGAATGGTTCTGCTAAGCCAGCCCCGAAGTAAGATATGCTCTCGCTTGGAACAGGGAGCAAACATCCATTCTCTGTAACTTCTTCGGTGACCAGAACGTATTCAGCGAAGAGTCCGGGCAGCGTGTAGCCGATGGCGATTTTATTTATGCCTCTCGCATTGTCTCTGTACCTTTCCCTATTGTGGCCGGGGCCTACCGGAATGGCTGGTTGGATCGCGAATCTCTGACCAACATGGTATTCTCCTTTTAGGTTCTTGCCAACCTTAACGATGGTGATGGCGCCCTCATGTCCTAGTATGATAGGGTATTTTGAGACATCCCAACCGTACATCAGGGCGTGTTCTCCTCCCTGATCGATGAGTTTGTTATCTGAGGCGCATGCTATGGCTGCGTCCACACGAGCTAGTAACTGATTGTCTCCACATTCAGGTACCTCCAGTGTCGTAAGCTTTAGGCTCGCCTCGCCTATGCCCGAAAGAACAAGAGCCCTCATCGTTTCCGGTACGGGATACTCTTCCCCAACTTTCAGGTAGTTCCTTAGCTTGATCATCTCTAAGTCTTCATCAGTAAGTTGAACTTGGCGACGATTTTAACTTTTTGCAGAATCATCTTTCGATTGGCCAGTTTGGGCAAGATAGGTTGATGTGACCAATGCTAAGGAAACAGACGTTTAGAATTCTAAGCTCTTTATCAATCCTTTGGGGCAGCGCTTGCTGCAAGTATTCCCCTTATCCCATCAGGCCCAAGAATGGTGAAGTCAACCTTGTGTATCTTGTTGTCAAGTCTGATAGCAACTTCTATCTCATTCCGATTTTCGACGTGTTTCGCCAAGATATCAAACCTGTGACGGCCATCTTCCAAGACCGGATTAGAAATCTCCCATTCGGGCGGCCCCTCAACATTGAGGTCCCCCTCAATTGATTTTCCATTCCTTGTCAATGAGACCTTAAACACTCGCCTTATCTCCGGGTACAAAACTGGCTCTCCTCCATAATGAAATATTACTTCCAAGTCGCCCACGTTTTCCACTGCGCAATGATCATCGAAGGTGACCAGATCTCTTACCTTTTCGTTACGATAGAGCCACGAGAGGACATCCTCCGGAATGAAGGTTTCGCCTCCAAACTCCACGTCTTCCGATCTCTTGGAAATGAAATCTTGTGCGACCGTTACTGTGCGCTGAGTCAGTTCCCCAAGGCTCTTGGGTAAACCCTCGATGACTGTCTGCTTGCAGGGGACGATCGCATCGCCGACGGGCTTTCTCCACTTCTCCGGAATCATAGGTGCGCCGTTCATAATGCCAAGAAGCGAGCCTAGGGTAGCCCCGGTGCAGTCAGTATCGTATCCGCAGTTGACTGCTTTGCACAGTTTGTCTCCGAAATCTTTTCCGTACAACAAGCCGATTATTGTGAAACCGTGGTTTGGTATAGCATTGCATGGTTGATGATGGCCGAAAACGGTGGCGATCCTTTCCCTTAACTCATCCCACCTCATTCCTATCTCGTGGCAGTTTAAGACTTCCCTAATCACGCGGCTGATGTTGCTGGAAATAGGAATCATCGAAAGCCCTATATTGACTAGAGTTTTCACGTCTTTGATGACGAACGCCGCACTTTCTACAGCAGCCCAGAACATCTCGCCCCATCTACCCTCGCCACCAGCGTGATCGAGAGACGAGTCCATCCAAGCCATCCTAGCGGCCAACTGCGGATCAGCCGGGGAAAGGCACGCCCATATCTCGCTCCGGATAGGTGAACCCATCTCGTCCACGTAATAGTTTTGGAAGGCTCCAGAGATCGGCGGCTTCAACCCTCTTTGAAGGTTGTAAGTGCAGAAGCTGTACTCATTGTACCAGTGATCCGACAGGTACTTCATCCAGTACTCAGCGAAGTCGGAGAAGGTTACATCCGGACCTCTATCCTCAACCATCTTCAACCAGACGAGCTGAAAATCGAGATCGTCATTTGGCAAAGGTTCTTTCGGAACAGGATCATAAAATGTCAGGTTATGGACATACTTCTTACCTTCATATGGTGTTCCAAGCGTTCCTCCAATGTTCTTGCCCAACCAGCAACCGAGTACTTTATCCCTATACTCCTCTTTACTCAATCTTATCTTTCTCATTTTTCTCTCCTTCTCTTATTTTTTAAATTGTGGCACTTAATTAGGTAAACTCTATTTTTGTGGTTACACACTTTTTCAAACCAGATTACGGTTAACCTCGTTAACAGTTCTATGAGATCATCGAGCTACCAACTCTTCTGGTGTTACGATCTTAATTTCGTCCTTCACCCTTGAGAAATGTCGTATGTTTCTGGTTACGATCGCTTCTGCGCCAATCTTCTTGGCTGTAATGAATTGGATTGCGTCCTCGATCATCAATCTACTTTCCTTCAGGGATTCATCCATAATACTGTCCGTCAAATCTGCTACCATGAGGAAGCTTCTAAGGCTCCGCAGCTTCTCCCTCGCTACTAGGTCTCTGCTTTTAGTATCTTTTGGATTAACTAAAACATACACTACGTAGAGTGATAAGGCACTTGTTGAGCCTCGATTTTTCCCTTTATAAATCTCATCTAGGAGTAATGTTGAGGCTAACCAGAGGGGTGCTCCCTTTTCATCGATTCTTTTAAGGGCTATGTCCACAAGAACATTAGCATCAAGGTATAGGTGCAACTAACTTAACCTCGTCCTCAAAGCCTCAGCTATGATTTTGCGTTCTCGCCCCAGTGGGATCACGGTCTCCTCTTCACCTAGGAGGGCTAGGATTATAGGGCTGACTTTCCCACCTTCAATCAATTTATATGCTTTCACAGACTCGGTTAATATACCAGATTCCGCTTCCTTCGCTTCCAGCCATAGTTGTATAGCTTCGTTAAGAGCATCCCTCTTTTTTGAACCATAGGCTGAACCGTAAACATCGACCAACTTCCTTAAGAACTTTTGCCAAAGGTAGTTATCTATCTCAACTGTTTGCCTGGCCAAGCGTCACAACCTCACATCTGCATAGATGTGCACATTCTTTAATATATTTTACGCTAGTATAACTAAGTAGCGCTCTCCACTTAAGATCGGTGTCCAGAATTTTATGAGATGGCGAGACCCAACCAGCTCAAAAGGCTTTTGAAGCGCGCTAAGTTTTTGGAAATGCTGAGACCAAGCACAAATTAAGGTACACGCCTTTTGAGGGAATACAATCAGAAAAAGTATGCTACTCAAAACGAACCCAAATGACAGCGCCCAGCGGAACTTTTTGTCAGATTACGCCAAAAACTATTTTGGTTTTGCGAAGTAATTCTGAATGCTATCAATATTGGTATCAGAACTAGAACCGATAGGGAAGCCCAGCTGGACCATGCTTATAATGTGTATAGTAAGGAATCCAACAGTTTCATCATCATGAAACTGCATGTATGCGGTATGCTTGCACTTTGTTATTGCACTTTCGAGCTACTCAGAACTTCACTTCGTAATATTTTATCTCATTACTTGCCCGCCAGTAATCAGGATCGCTTGTCCAGTCTCGCATTGTTGTTCTATCAGGTAGTAGATGGCATGCATGATGTCCTCAATAGTGCATCCTCTGCCCATTGGTATTTTGGATTCGTAGTGTCTCCTCACATCCTCTATTGTTTTCGCCCCTGGAACCTTGCCCGCCTTTAAATATTGCACAAAGAGTCCACTTTTCGGATCAGACCAAAGTGATCCTTCAAAATAGTTGCCTGGGCATATTGCGTTAACCTTGATTCCGTCCTCTAAGAGTTCAAGTGCGAAGCTCTGCGTCAAGCCTATCCCGCCGAATTTGCTTCCGGCATAAGCAGCGTTTCTGCTACTTCCTTGGAGACCGGATTTTGAGTTGATCTGGATTATGTCCATCCTACGCGATGGGTCATGTTTATGTTGCTCGGCCATCACTCGAGCCACATGCTTTACGCATAGGAAGTATCCCGTATAGTTCACCTTGGTCACCAATTCGAAATCTTCTAGGCTCATCGTCTTGGCACTTCCAGATCTCACTATGCCTGCGCTGTATGCTAAGATATCGATTCCGCCGAAGGCCTTAACGGTCTCGTCAACCATCCTCTTAACTGCCTCTTCATCGGTTGAGTCTGCCTGTATAGCTATAGCTCTTTCATCGCCGTATTGCTGATTGATCTCCTCAGCTATTTTCTGCGCCCTATCTATGGTTCTACTACAAACCATCGCGACACAAGCTCCTTCCCTAGCGAAGTCTCTGGCAATCCCCTCGCCGATCCCTCGCGAAGCGCCCACAACTATCGCAACTTTCGCCTCAACCCTTCCCTTACGGGGATTCTCTACCATGGATCTTCCCTCGCTTTTCCCTTTGATACTTACCATAATGCCAAGATAAAGGTGAGAGGATTCGTACAAAAAAATTGTGTATATGCATCGAAGGAATAGTTCAATGTGATCTTAAAGGGTTTGGAATATTGTAAGCGTTGCCCTAAGGAGTTGAAGGGTATTCCTTATTTTTCACGAAGTAGGTTAATGAGTAATATACGATCAAAATGTTTGAAAAGAGAGCCTAGAGAATTAAGAACATGAGAAAATTAACTGCGACCGAGTTTACTTTGGTTAAGCCTTTCAAGTTCGTTGCTCAGGAAAAGGATATTCAATCTATCCCACCGGGTTATGTCCTGTTAAAACCGGTCGTCGCCGGGATTTGTAGGAGCGAGATCCTATACTTCAAGGGGGAGAAGGAGAAAGAAAAGCTGGAGAGACGTCTCCCTATGTGCCTACTGCATGAAGGAGTTGCTAAGGTTATAAACGTAGGCAAGGGTGTCAAGTTGCAAACTGGAATACACGTGGTTGTTAATCCCTTGCTGCCTTGTGGCCGATGCGTTTCATGCAAGCTCGGGATCGGAGAGAACTTCTGCCAAAACTCTAAGTATATGGCCGCTACCACGGATGGATTATCAAGAACCTTACTTCTATACCCCGAAAACAGGCTAATCCCAGTTCAGGAAGACATCGACTTGGAAGTTGCCGCCCTAACCGAGCCATTATCGATCGCGTTGAATGCTTTTGAGGTTGCAAAAATCTCGGAGGGCGAGAAAGTTGCCATTATTGGAGACGGTCCGATGGGATACATGATAGCCTTAACCGCCTTCTATGTTGGTGGCTTGTCAGTGGAAAACCTCCATCTGATTGGAATAGTGAAGGAGAAGCTGTCTGTGGCTGAGGACTTCTCAACTACGGTAAACTCTATAGAAGAAGAGCAAAAAATGGAAGGTTTGTGGCAAAGTTTTGATGTTGCTATCGAGGCGGTCGGGGGTCGAGCCCAGGAGGCCACATTGGATGAGGCCATGGATCTGCTTAAACCGGGTGGGAGATGCGTTGTGCTCGGTCTCTCCGGGAAGAAGGTGCCCGTCAATGTCAATGAGCTGGTTAATAGGGGGTTGACGCTCAAAGGCTCAGTTCGTAGCAGGATGGAACACTTTGAAAGGGTTATTGAACTTTTGAAAGACATCGAGTTCAGGAATAAAATCAAGCGTATAATATCTGAGAGGCGGTTCATAATAAAGTCGTCTGAGGATCTGGAAAGAGCATTCAGGTATGCAGACACTGAAGAAGGAGAGGCTAGGATCAAGCCGGGAAGGGTGCTAGTTTACTTCCCGTGAGACATTATATCCAAGGGTCGATTATAACCTTCAGGGCGTTCATGTTTCTATCTTCTGTAGCCCGCATAGCCTCCTCAATTTTCTCTAGCTGAAACTTATGCGTGACGATTTTCTTAACATCGATCTTCCCCGACGCTATCAAGTCGATGGCGTCTAGGTACTGCTTTCTGTTCGAGGCGTTGGCTCCGTGCACATGGAGCTCTTTGTAATGGAGAAGGTTTGTGTCAATCGTATTGAATGGATCATCCTTCGAGATGCCGGCGAAGTAGCTTATGTCAGCATCCACTGCCGCAATCTCTAAAGCCTGTTTCTGCATCTCCTTAGAAGATGCGGCGCATATAACTACATTGGCTCCTATGCCCTCAGTAAGATCCATGATACGTTCCACAACATTGCACTTGCCTGCATCAATGAACTCATCAACCTTCAAGCCTATCTTCTTAGCCAGCTCTAGCCTCGGGGCCGTACGGTTAACAAGGATCACCTTACTGCCCTGCGACTTAGCATACTCGGAATGGAGCATGCCGATAGGGCCTGCGCCCATAACAACAGTTGTAAAGCCTTCTGCACGCTTCTTGAAGGGTTCCCATCCGTTTAGTACGCATGACAGTGGCTCAACCAACGCCGCTGCTTCAAAAGTGATGCTTTCCGGAACCTTTATGATATTTCCCTGTTTGACAGCTTCTCTTGGTACGAGAATGTATTGAGCAAATCCTCCGCTATACTGGTAGCCGATGGCCTTGTATCTGTTTAGGCATCGGTTCTCTTCGCCTCTTTTGCATGCTTCACACTCGCCGCATCCGACTACTGTTTCGATAACTACGTTATCTCCAATTGAGATGTCTTGTACGCTTCTACCAACCTCTTCCACGGTGCCGGATATCTCATGACCCGTGATTGGGACATCGATGCTCTTGCTTCCATAAAAGATCCTTAGATCAGATCCGCAGATGGCGCATGCGCGAACTTGGACTGAGACCTCGCCTTCACTGCAACGAGGTCTCTCAACTTCTTTAACTTCAAACTTCTCTTTCCCAACAAGTAGAGCAGCTTTCATACCGGCGGCTCTCCGATAATAATTAAGGTACAATTTATTATTTAATAAGGTGACGCCTACACCGCATCAGCGATGAGCGTAAAGACTTTCTGCTGTGATTTTCAGGCATGATTAACATTAAATACCGGTTTTTCAAATACTATTGCGCTCTTAACGAGGACGGGGAAGGACAAGGCCATGAAAAGAGAAAAGAGAAGCTGGGTTGAGAAATTGGAGGACAGCAAGGACCTACCAAAGGTAGAGGAAATCACTGAGAAAATGAGTAAGAGGTGGGGGACAGGAACTGTACTTATCCCGGCACCGATGGAAGTGGACGCCATGATGAGAAAAGTACCTGAAGGCAGACTCGTCACCATCAATGAGATTCGTGAATCTCTGGCGAGAAAACACAATGCAACGATTTGTTGCCCCATAACGACCGGTATTTTCGCCTGGATTGCAGCTAATGCCGCCGAGGAACAAAGCCAAGAAGGTAGGAAAGACATCACTCCTTACTGGCGTATCCTAAAAACTGGGGGAGAGTTAAATTCTAAATATCCCGGCGGAGTTGAGAGGCAGAGAAGCCTCTTAGAAGAAGAGGGGCATAAAGTAGTTCAAAAAGGCAAAAGATACGTCGTTACAGACTACGAAAAATCGTTGATGAATCTTTGAAGTGTCAAGCCTGTTTTTACCTAGAAAGTAGAGGATTAAAGAAGCCTCACTCTTTTTTGTTTCCAGTTTCCTTCTTGGGCTATCATCAATTTTCTCGAAAAAAGTTGTCTATAGATTGGACATCATGTTCTGAAGCATAGTATTAAATATACGCCTTCGGAAGTGTGTGGTGAAAATAGGCGGTCGAGGGGGAGAGGGATAAATGAACTCTTATCTTAAATCTTCGCTATTGTTGTTGATGGGGATTCTTTCTGTCACGTCAACGTTTATTATTGAATATTATTGTAGTCCTGAATGGCTTATTGGGCATTGGGTTCCGTACTTTTTCCCCGCTTCTAAATGGATTTTCTTCTTTCCTCATGACTTGGCGCCTACGAGCGTTACGGGAATAATACTGATCTTTTCCACCTTAGCCTATTTGATGTTTAGAGGAGTAATGGAAGGGTTGAGATGAGCTTGATTGCTGCTAAGATCCAAAGCATGCTGGATAGTTTTGAAGGAATCTACTTTCCAAGAATGGGAGGGCGGAATTTGAGTCTTAGAAAAGGCTTACTCCTTCCCACAATCGCGGTTTCATTGCTGATTCTCATACTAGTGATGTTCTATACGTCGCAGCAAAACGAGTATATGTATATATCTAAGAGTGATCAGAGTGAACCCATGTACTTAAGGGTAGAAACGGATAAGGACATCTACAAGACTGGGGAAGAAATACGAATTAACTTCTATCTTGTGAATAACAAGAGTGTTGACATGCTCGTACCATCACTAAGCCGCGGCATAGGTATCTCTGGATCCTCGGGTCCGGTCCTTCTCCTTGTTGAGTCCTATGCAAGTGAAGGACCAATCAAAATAGCTGCAAATTCACAATATCTACTTGGAAGCTTTGTTTGGAATCAAAGAGGCACGGACGGGAAGCAGGTGCCTCCCGGCACGTATAAGATACATGTCAACCTCTTAGATGCTAAGTACGACGGTGAGACGAGTATTACCATCGATTGATCGATGATGTGGCCGAAACAGACTGGCTCACCAGATAGAAGCAGACCTGAGTGGACACGGGCTAATTGCTACGAACATTCATTGGCTAATGTGGAAAAAACAGCTTAATATGCCAAAGCTGATCAACGACTTGGAAAAAACATAAATATAACTTCTGAACAATAGTAGAAATCGCAGGTGCTGCCGTTATGTCATATAAGAACTACGTACAATGGAGAGTTATCTTTACTGCTGCTTGTGTGGTTTTGCTCTGTGCCAGCTTGGTTTCACAAGTAAATGCCGCCGCATATGATGACACGCTACAAAGATTGCAGGCATTTATACGGAAATATCCAGATATTCTACTACCAAACATAGAGTTGCATGTTGATGGGAAGGTCTATGCTATAGAAGACGTAGATGGGAAGCCCTCAGTTCGTCAGGGGACGCTCACCAACCCCAGATTTAAGGTATATACAAGCGCGAAAACACTAAATTACCTACTGTCCTCCAATGGTCTAATCCAGTTCTCGCTAAGACTAAAGTTCTCATTGAAGACAGGCACGATCAAAGTTGAATCAGTAGCTGTACAGCAGTCCAAACAGCTTGAGAGTGAGTGGCCTGAAGGATACATTGTAACCGGAGAGGTAAAGAAGATAGAGAGCCGATGGGAGAACGATCTAATATACTCCTACGTTACCCTCTCCGTATCGGATGTTAGAAGGGGCCCAGAGGATTTGCGGGGTAAGGATATCGTCATAAAACACGCAGGTGGAGGAATCGGTGACAAAGTACTATGGCAATCCGATCAGCCTGCCTTTATGGTCGGTGAGACAGTGGTGGTCAATCTAAGGATGAGCAAGGGGTTACAAGTGTTCACAGTTATCGATGGAGCTAAAGGGAAAGTATCGCTCAGCAGCGAACCCGAACCCATTGACGCATTTACTGCAGCAGGCTACAAACTCTATTGGTATAAACCAGGTGTAGGATGGACAACTGCTACCACCCGACCTGGAGATGGTTGGTACGGTCCTTTGAAGTGGGAAGCTATGCCCGTGAGCTGGTATATTGACCAATCAACCCCCTATTCTGGGATTTCATGGACGACGTTTGAAACGTATGGTAAGAAATGCTATCAGGTGTGGGAGGACGATACGGCTTCAACAGTGGACTACACGTATATAGGGTTCACGAGTGGTAAGAGTTGGGGAAGCAACGATGGTATCAACATATTTTGCTGGCGGTATATCGATGGGCCCGGAAACGTACTAGCACAAGCCAACATGTGGGGGCAAACAGTTGCTCCAGACAGAATGAAAATAACTGATGCGGATGTCAGGCTTGACACAGGTGACAGTTGGTCAGCTGCTGATGCATGCCCCGGAGACAAGTTTGATGTCCAAAACGTGGGGACACACGAAGTTGGACACGTTACGGGTTTAGCCGACATATATGACGCTGCAGATGCGGACATGACTATGTATGGCTATGCCTCTCCGGGTGAGACAAAGAAGAGGACCCTTGCGTGGGGCGACCAAGACGGCCTTTACGCGCTATATCCAGGATGCTTCATCGTTACTGCAGCTTATGGTTCAGAATTGTCAAATGAGGTTCAATTCCTGAGGGCGTTTAGGGATCAGGTGGCAATCGATACCTTCATAGGTGTAGAAGGCGTATCTCTATTCAACCAGATCTACTTCTCATTCAGTCCGAACGTAGCTCAATTCATACAGGGACACTCAACGATCCGGGCAATAGCCAAAACCTTACTATATCCTCTAGTAGGCATAATTCACCTAGCGGCTGCAAGCTACTCCTCGCTCAGCTTCAACACTGAACTCAGTGTGACAGTGGCGGCCTTACTGACCAGCGGTCTTATTGGAGCTATATACTGCACCCCATTGGCGCTACTCATAATTGCATTAGTGAAGCGACACAATATGAAAACGCTGAAGATAGCCCGCCTAAAGCTCTTCATAGCACCATGGTTAATCAGCCTATTGTTGATCGGTCTAGCTATCATGACGCTTTCAAGTCCTCTCGTGAAAACAGCGGTTTCCATACTAGCCCTTACAACCGCAGCTATCTCAGCGGCTGGAACTGCACTCATACTAAGCAAAGGATTCAGTGTCTTGCGCTGCAATCTCCGATCCATGAAGCCCAAAGGAATCAGGTCAAGTCCATTGTAAGCATCGTCGAGTCTGAAGGGTTCAAACCCTTCACCCCTCTTTTTTCTCAAAATTAAAGCTTTGCAAAAGGGATAAGTCACATCCATTCCCTGTATTTTTTACACTGAATTTCTAAGAGGCAAAATTGAGCTAAGCCCAAAATCTGTGTAAACCTTCTTACCGTAAAGCCAGACGTATGTGCACAAATATATCTACGGAGAGCAGCGGGCTTGAATAACTGTTCAAGGTTTGACTCGACCATTTACGGATCCTTTTGAAGCCGCAAGATTCGTAAAGACCTAGGGCAGGAGTATTTTTGGCATTCACATCCAATTTGATCCTCTGAATTCTTTTTTCCTTAAGGAAACTAGCGAATTCTCGAAGTAGAGCCTGGGCGATGCCCTTCCTTCTATGCAGCGGGATCACCCCTATTTCTCCAACGTATCCATGGTCTTGAGCGACTCTGGTGATCAAGAAGCCCACTGCATCTCCAGAACATTCAGCAATCCACCTGAAAATGTCCTTATGGTTTTCCTTGGAGGCTTTGACGAAAAGGCCAGTCATCACCTCTCTGAAATCTTCTAATGTGTCTGATTTCGGAGGAGGCAACTGATCCATCAACTCAAAGTATGCTTCCGCATATAACCTTCCTAGGATTATCTCGTCCCCAAGCGCGGTCGGTCTGATCTTTACTTCAGGAATAGATCTCGTCTTAGAGAGGACAGTTGGGACGTCGGTCTCCATGTGCAGATATTCTCTCCCAGCCAATTCGAACCCTACACAGAACTCTGCGCTATCTCGATAAGAATCTGTCGCAGCATGCTAATACCTAAGGCAGAACTGTCATAGATCTTCTTGGTGCAAAGGAATGGCGTGGCATGCCTACTTTCATCAGCCACTTTGATGCGCAGTTTCTCTGCTCTATTCTGAACCCGCCTGGAACTGGTCTATCCGAAAAGTAGCCTATGAAACCTAAAGGAACATATCTAATGGGATTCCCATAATATGATGTGCCCGTATCGGGCTTTGACATGAAATTAAGATACGATCTACTTTTTGAGCAAGAGTTATCAGCCTAATGATTCTATGTTCCACCTGTGGTCACTGGGCTGGTGATTGCCTCATGGTTGATCAAAAAGTTCTAGGAATCTTGTTTGGAGTTGGCGCGGGGGTTATGTGGGCAGTTGAAGCGATTCTTGGAAAGTTACTGTTCCCAATCCTAACCTTCGTACAAGTCACTGCGTCAGAGGTGTTCTTTGCGACTTTGACAACCTTTCCGTACATCTTGATCAGAAGAGAACGCATAAAATTCGAATGGAAAAATATCTGGAATCTATTGATTGTGGGTTTAGTGGGCACAGTATTCGCGCCCTTGATGTACTTCTTCGGTCTAACTCAGACTTTCGCGATAAACGCAACGTTAATAGCCCACCTCCAACCCCTATTCATCGCAATCTTGGGTTTCTATTTCTTGAAAGAAAGGTTACATAAACCCGATTTCATCGGCGGCCTCCTCGTGATTTCTGCCGCCATCCTGATCACAAGCAGAACGGTTGACAACCTAGCAAGTTTCAAAATTGGCAGCTTTGGCGATTTAATGGCATTGCTTGCTACATTGGCTTGGGCTCTTGTGGCTATACCGGGGAAGCAATTGGCAAAGATAACAAGTAGTGTCACAATAGTTGGTTATAGATTCCTAATCGCATCCGTCGTTTTCATACCGATTCTTTTGTATTCAAACCAGTTGGTCGTCAACTCCACCTATCAGGTTCTGCTGGGGATGCTCGTCGGTCTAGGATACATCTTCTACTACGAGGGATTAAAGAGAATAAAGGCAAGCCAGGTTGCCCTAACCGAGCTATCTTCACCATTCTTTGCAGCGGTATTCGCGTGGTATCTCCTCGGCGAGATCATGACATCGATGCAGACAGCGGGATTCTTGCTTCTGACGTGCGGGCTATTTATTCTGGCAAAGAAGTAAAAGGAAATCTTATATGATCGAATCCCAGAATATCCCTCAAAGTCGTGTAAGGACAATGAGCGCAGGATGCGGATCTTTAACGAGGGCCGGTCGTCTAGCTTGGTTAGGACATCTGCCTGACAAATCTCTTTCAGGATGCGCAGAAAGGTTGAAGACCGCCCTGAAAGGTCGCCGGTTCAAGTCCGGCCCGGCCCACCAAATTTTTAAGTGAATCCCAATAGAGCTTAAGCCGGTTAGAAAGGTTGGAGGGAGAACCATGGAGGCAAAACTAAAAAATTTCGAAC
>Ga0315312_1001096_pt1 | contig 23315 bp, 21 predicted proteins | sample TDP7_MG_FD_203629 | JGI IMG/M metagenome (GOLD analysis project Ga0315312, IMG submission 203629) | Freshwater sediment microbial communities from Lake Towuti, South Sulawesi, Indonesia - TDP7 | ecosystem: Environmental > Aquatic > Freshwater > Lake > Sediment | place: Indonesia: South Sulawesi... | reverse complement strand
AACTCCTGAAGCGGGCCCGTAAAGGACAGGTCTCCCTCATCACTAGCCCTTTTATCCTTCAGGAATTTCAAGATACACTTTCCAAAAAGTTCTCCGCCACGCGCAGGGAAATCCAGGACGCTTTGCAGGTGGTCATGGATGCCGTTCAAATCACGGTTCAGCCTGGTCAGGCGGTAACGGGTGTTTGCCGGGACCCAGATGATGACCGCGTATTGGAGTGTGCGCTAGCGGCACAGGCAGAAATCCTGGTTACGGGGGATGAAGATCTGTTGGTATTGAAAAAATTCAAAGGAATCAGAATTATAACCCCGCGGGATTTAGAACTTCTCTTTGAGGACTAAGAGAGGAATACAAAGGGATCTGGTACGAGCATCACTCCATGCAAGCTGTGTCTTGGAACCACTTCTCCCTTTCTTGGCTTCCTTGAATCTCTGAAACGATCTACCGTCGGAAAGATTGAAAGTATTTCTAAGATAAATATCAAAATATAAAGCAGCCCTCCAAATTACATACCCACGTAAATAGGCAATTCCTGGAGCAGGACTTTCACCTGCAACATATATAGATTTAAGGGCTGCATAAAGATGTGGCCCCGGCCCCCTCCCTTCCTACTCTAAAATTCAAGGCCTAGTTACATTAGCAGCGTTAAATGACAAATGAAGATGTGACCCCCAAGCCCCTTTTTCATGGTGTTCTTGTGCAATCTCCAATATTTAGCGAGGTCCGACCCGGATGGTAGTCAAATTGCAATGTATGCGAAGACGTCCCGAATTCCCATGAAGAAACCCTTAAGGCATTGTTAGAGTCGATTCTATTGTATGGATGGTGCCATGGAAGTATCATCAAAGCGAGGATTTAATTCTTTATCAATTACTTGGTCCAGATCATTGATGAAATTTTCTGCCAATACAAGCCATTCTTTAATTTTTGCTTCTTCGAATTGGACAAAATCGGCGTAATCCGCTTTTTGTCGGAAATCGAACATCCGCGAAAAGAATCTTCCCGATTCTACACTCAGTTTGCCGGTCTTGACGAAATGCTCGTTAAACAGAGCCCTTATGCCTGTATCCTTCGCAGAGGAAAGATCTTTGGTCAGGAGAAGAGCCATGACTTCATAAAACAGTGCATAATATATCCGATTCACCGCCGAGAAAAGCCTGCCTGCCCGAAAAAGAATATGGGCATCTTCAAGCATCTCTTTTGATTTTTCCCGCCGATACCGGATCAACTCCTCATTCATACAAAGAGGCCTTCTCTCTGGATGTTCTTGTAAAGCGGCATGGCGGCTGCACGGTCGGAGTACCAGAAATCCTTTGAATAGACGATGGCTCCGATAACCAGACCGTATTCCAATTCGATGTCGTAGGCCATATCAAAGACCTGTTCTTCGACGGCATTGTTCACCGGACCCGGCAGGACAACCAATATGTCGATATCCGAATGCTCGTGATAATCGCCACGGGCCATAGAGCCGAATATCCTCAATTCAACGTCTGATCCGAACTGATTGATCAATCCTTTTTTTAATGTCTGAATAGCTTTTTCAATCTGCTTTTGGCCCATGTTTTGTCCTCTCAGACTTTTTTACCATAAATAATTAACGATAACAATAGAATAGAACTCGCGATTGTTGCCCGGGGCCACCACGTGCATCGTCCCCCCCGGGGCATAGAGGCGCGGCAAACGGGGCATGGCGATCTGCGAGACAGGCCGAACCGCACCATCTCTCTCACTATATAAGGTCATAGCTGCTCAACCTCCTGCCCTTACCCTTAATAAGAAATGCTAACCACATCTAATAATTACAAGGGCTTCCACCTTCTAAGGTGTCCGGTACCTCGGGTACCTCGGCGTGAATGCTCCCCCTTGACGGGGGAGGGGGAGGCCCTGCACCACGTGGGGTGCAGGACAAAGCCCTGAACCTTATATGGTTCAGGGGTGGGGGTGATTGAAGGCATTATTTCACACCTTCAGGGGATGAGGGGGATGAATGACAAACTGAAATCTATCGATTCTTCACCCTCACCCCAGCCCTGTGGAGTTTAACAACCTGCTCCACAGGGCAAGCCCTCTCGCGTTGGAGACTGTAGTATAATTCGTCATGCCCGCGGAGGCGGGCATCCAGTTAGGTCAAATCATTGAGAGAATTTTTCCAGTAGGGAAATTTCCTTATTTAAGAAACTTCTGGATTCCCGCTCCCCGCCTGCGCGAGGACAGGTTTCGTGGGAATGACGGCTCCTTCTTTTCATTACGACACAGGCAGTCGAGGGAGAGGGAGTTATTTTGATTTCTTACGACTTCACCGTTAAATATATTTTTCGATCAGGATCTCAGCTATCTGGACGGCGTTCAGAGCCGCGCCCTTGCGGACGTTGTCAGAAACGATCCACATATTGATGCCGTTGGGAATGGATTCGTCTTCGCGGATCCGGCCCACAAAGGTCTCATCGCGTCCAGCAGCGTGGATGGCCAGAGGGTATTCACTCTTGGCAGGATTATCCACCACAACCACACCGGGAGCCTTGGAGAGAATTTCTCTCACTTCCTTGGCAGTGAGCTTTTTCTCTGTCTCGATGTTTACGGATTCCGAATGGCCATGGAGAACAGGTACTCGCACCGTAGTAGCAGTTACCCGGATGCTCGGATCTTCCATTATCTTTTTGGTCTCATTGACCATCTTGATCTCTTCCTTAGTGTAGCCATTCTCCAGAAAAACATCGATCTGCGGCAGACAATTAAAGGCAATCTGATGGGGATAGACTTTCTTCTGAATATCCTGAGAATTATTGAGGATAGCCCGGGTTTGAGTCAAGAGTTCATCGATGGCTTTAAGGCCAGTACCCGAGACTGCCTGGTAGGTGGAGACGACGACGCGTTTGATGCGAGCCACGTCATGAATGGGTTTTAAAGCCACAACCATTTGGATGGTGGAGCAATTGGGATTGGCGATGATACCCCGCTTTTTATATTGGGCGATGGCATGGGCGTTAACTTCGGGCACAACCAGGGGAATATCCGGCTCCATGCGGAAGGCGCTGCTGTTGTCTACCACAACAGCACCAGAAGTAGCGGCTGCTGGGGCAAATTCCAGACTGCGGGATGCGCCTGCGGAGAAGAGGGCTACTTGGATGCCTTTGAAAGAGTCCTTGGTTAGCTTCTCAACCTTAACCGGGTTACCATTGAACCCAAGTTCTTTTCCCTCTGAGCGTTCGGAGGCCAGAAGCTTGATAGATCCTACCGGGAATTTACGCTGCTCCAGGACTTTGATGAACTCTAAGCCAACAGCGCCCGTGGCCCCCGCTATAGCTACGAAATAAGATTTTCCTTTCATCGCCAATCTCCAGCTAAGAGATTTCCTACCTTTTTTGTCATCTTAAATATGGAAAGAAGGAATGTCAAGCATATAGACAGACTAAGGTTAGTTGGAAACGAATGCTTAATGAACTGGGTCGACACCTACGAATCCCGCCCCGCCCAAGGCGGGGGAAAAATCCCCCCTCGCCCTGAACCAGCACGGTTCAGGGCTCGCCCCCCTTTATTTAAAGGGGGGTTGGGGGGATTTGACGACTATTTTCTATGTAACTTATTTTTTCAATTTAAAAGAAGTCAATTCCCAATCTTCTCTTTCTCCCGCATCATCCACACCTTCCCTGTATCCTCTTTCGAGTTGACATTTCACGGAATATTTTACATCGGGTGAATACCAATACCACGTCCGGGATTCAGGATATAGTCCCCCCAGGGCTCTATAGCCGTATTTGACCTTATATTCTAACTTAACAGCCTTGAATTTTCCCGAGTGAACTTTGATATTTTCCCATCCTAAAATTCGGAAAGTTTCATAAAAATCATAATTAACAGGTATTGTGATCCCAGGCTGCATTCTTTGATATTCATCATTCCATTGCTTTCCAATAGTTAACGGAAAATTTAAAAACCTTTTAGAAATCAAGGGGTAAAAATAACTTCCCACCCCCCACTTTTTCCATAGCAAGGGGAATCATTTCTTGATAGACCTGAGGCGGACTCGGGCGCAGGGCCGCTGTCCTCGCCCGCATAAGGCACTTATTGCTCCTGAGCACAGGCCGGGGCTCCCGATGGCGGAAGGAAAGGGAGTCAAACATAAGCTAAGCATTGATGAAAAACTGGGAGGTGGCAACGTAAAAATAAGTCAAGGATCCCGGGTCGCGAGTCCAGAGTTCCTTTGCCGGGAAAGGGAAAAAGGGGATTGATGAGGTCTTCGAAGATGGTCAGGGCTGCTTCGGCGCCTTTGGCGGCGGAGATGACAATCCTTAATAGGATTACCCTGTTTAGATAAGAACCTTTCGAGTTGTTTCCTGTTGGGGAGCGAGGGCTGGGCTCCCAATTTGGTCGCAGCCAAGGCTCCTGCCGCATTGGCGAATCTTAAAGCCTCCCGAGTGGGTTTCCCCTCCGCTAGGCCGCAGGCCAAAGCCCCCATAAAGGCATCTCCGGCGGCCGTCGTATCCACTACCTTTACCCGGAAGGCTTCCATCCAGATTTCCTCATCCCTGTTCTTGAAGAAGGCACCTTTAGGCCCTAAAGTAATCACCACATTTTTGGCCCCCATGCCCAACAGACTTCCAGCAATCTTAGGAAGATCCTGATCTCTTTTCATTTTGATCCCTGCTAATAACTGAGCTTCCAATTCATTGGGCACGAGGAAATCTACGAGTGAAAGAAGTTGGGATGGAAGCCGAATGGAAGGGGAGGGATTCAGGAGAGTGATCGTTCCATGATTCCTAGCCATCTCCAGTGCCGCTTTTACTGTTGGCAGGGGAATTTCCAGCTGGGTTACAAAGACCTTTACCTCTTTCCAGGCTTGCTTGAGCTTTTCCAGATCCTTTGGGAAAAGGGAGCCATTGGCCCCCGGAGAAACGATGATCCTATTCTCCCCTTTGGGGTGCAATTCAATCAAAGCCATTCCGTTAGGAAGGTTCCTGTCCATAAGCAGGCACTTTGGGTCGAGTCCGTTCTTGATTAAATACTTTTGGTAAGATTTACCATAGGGATCATTACCTAATTTTGTAATGAAACTGACTTTTCCACCCAGGCGTTTGGCCGCAATAGCCTGATTCGCCCCTTTCCCGCCAAAGGCAGTTATCAGATTTTCTCCCATGATCGTTTCGCCGGGGTTATGAAAACGGGGAATACGTAAGATGAAGTCCACATTGGAGCTGCCGAGGACCAGAACCTTCTTAGCCATGAATTTAAGCCCCTATCCTGGATAAAAAGAGCTCTAAGAATCTCTCTGGATTTACTCCTAAACATACGTCCAATTTATGAGCCGCTGAGGCTTTTTCCTCGGCAACTTCAAAAGTCTGGCCGTAATGTTCCCCTTCCTCAATTTCTACCAAAATGGAGAGTCTTTCCTTTCTCACCAAATCAGGGTCGATGGTTACCGCGACGGCTAAGGGATCGTGGAGATGGAAGACTTCAGATCTTTGCCGAAATCGTTGGCTCGTAAGACTATATCCGGTTGCTTCGGTAACAAAGCGGCAAAAAGGATTGCCGCGAGGCTTTATCCTTTCCTCGATCAGTTGGGAAGTGAGGAACACTCGATGAGTGACATCGAGAGGAACCAGCGTGATTGGCAGGCCAGATGCCAAAACCATCTGGGCTGCCAGAGGGTCAACAAAAAAGTTAAATTCGCCGTAGGGAGTGATATTCCCCTGTGTCCGAACGGCTCCCCCCATGATTACCAATTCCTTCATTTTTTTCAATCCTTGCGGATCTTTCTGGAGAGCTAAAGCTAAATTCGTGAGGGGGCCGAGGGCGATCAGAGTCAGTTCATCCGGGCGTTGACGAGCCATCTCTGGGATGAGTTCATCCGCCCGGCCGGGGAAGAGACGCCACCATTTTTCCTCTTTTTTTAAGTCTATTTTTGTTCCTCCCAGGCCATCCTCTCCATGGACCGAATGGGCGTAAGTGGGTATGCCTTTTAAGGGGCTATCGGCTCCTCTGGCAATGAATGGATAATGCTGAGGTTGAATGAGAGAGAGGATCTTCTGGATATTTATGAATACCTGCTCTAAGGGGACGTTCCCATTCACCCCTGTGACTGCTTCTATTTCCAATTCGGGTGAATGAAAAGCCAGGATCAACGCCAGGGCGTCATCCACTCCCACATCACAATCGATGATGATTTTCTTTTTCATCTCTTTGCCCCAACCCTTCTCACCATCTGGAACTTTTGCGGGTCGCTGCAATGCTTGGACTCTTTTAAAATTATTCCACAAATTTTTCCCTTTGACAATTTATCAACTGCCCTCGATCGGTTGCCACCTTGAAATTATCCATTCTGGCCAAAGTCAAACAGGGTGTCCCCACCTGAACCCATGGAATCAACAATTAACCGATGCCAAGACCATAAAACATTTCAATATGTCGCTATCGCTGGCCACCTCCCAGTTTTTCATCAATGCTCAGCTCATGTTTGACTCCCTTTCCTTCCGCCATCGGGAGCCCCGGCCCGTGCTCAGGAGCAATAAGTGCCTTATGCGGGCGAGGACAGCGGCCCTGCGCCCGAGTCCGCCTCGGGATCTATCAAGAAACGATTCCCCTTCCTATGGAAAAACTGGGGGTGGCGAGGTCGCTATCGCGCTTGATTTAATGGTTCTGCTCTTATATGATTAAAAGCATCTTCAGAGGGGGGCTAAGAATGAAAGCGAAAGATCTATTGGAAGAATATCTCGGTTCAGGCCATGGAGCTTGCCCGGGTTGCGCGATGCCCATAGTCATGCGTAACACTTTTCACGCCTTAGGGCAGAATACGATTACCGTCATCACGGCAAGCTGTTGGGGGACTATTATCCTCACTTATCCCTTCTCACCTATGAAACTTACCACCTACTCGACACCTTTTGCCTCGGCTGCCGCAGCCGCCTCCGGCATAAAGGGGGCTCTCGATATGCAAGGAAATACCCAGACCACCGTTCTGGCTATTGCTGGGGACGGGGGGACTTTTGACATCGGCATCCAGGCCCTTTCTGCAGCGGCCGAGCGGAACGATGACTTCATCTACCTCTGCTATGACAACGAAGCTTATATGAACACAGGAATCCAGCGCTCCTCGGCCACCCCCTGGGGAGCCTGGACCACAACCACGCCCCCGGCCGACTTGAAGAGCCAGCCTAAGAAGGACATCGTGGAGATTGTAGCCGCCCATCGAATTCCTTATGCGGCTACCGCTTCTATTGCCTATCCTGAGGATTTTGCGCGCAAGATTCAGAAGGCCAAGGAGACTCGCGGGTTCAAGTTTATCTATGCTCTTTCTCCCTGTCCGGTGGGGTGGCGATTTTCTTCGGAGTTGACTATCCGACTGGCCCGGCTGGCCGTACAGACTAAGGTTTTTCCTCTATATGAGGTGGAGAATGGGGAGCGGTATATCCTTAATGTGGAGCCCGAGGGAATCCCGGTGAGCGAGTATCTGAGGCTTCAGGGGCGTTTCTCTTTTTTGCGGGAGGGGGACATGGAGCGTATCCAGGAGAACGTTGGCCGAGAATGGGAGCGCCTGATGAGGCGCATGGGGCCTTTTTAATCTTTCCGTTTTCTGGAGAAAAGGGAAAAAAAGCGGAAGTTTTGTTTAACGAAGGTTGTAAAAGAGAAATATGCCCCTGGAATTAGCGGTAAAAGTCAGGATTTGTTCTGACGCATCAGAAAATGAGTTCTTCCTGAAATCAACGATTGACTGGTTTTAATAAAGAGTGTAGATTTCAACTGGTAATCGATAGAGTATGTATCCGAACCAATTCGCCTATAGCCCCAAATCTTGGCCTATATCTGAACCAGGCGTTAGCCGAAATGGTGCGCCCAATCAGCGATACACGTAAAGAGGATAAAAAAATAAAAGATTAACCGCAGAGAGCGCGGAGAACGCGGAGAAGAATGAAAATTTAAAGACGCAGAAAGAAATGGGTTTTTGAATTTCATATGAAATGATTTGATCCCGCTCGAAGCGGGACGGTCTCTGCGTGCTCTGCGGTGAAAAATTTAAAGTCAAGAAAGATTTTATAATTTCCTATAGAAAGAACAAAATTTGATCAAAGGATGGAGGGTTTTGACTATGAAGATGAAAGGGAAAATTATCGACTTGAGCCAGGAAATCTATACGGGGATGCCAGTCTATCCAGGTCACGCCAAGACGGTGATTTGGGAACACATGTCCCACGAGGAATCCGGGCGAACGATCGGAACAGGCTTTTCCTACCGTTCGAGCGGAATCATGATGTGTGACCATGGACCAACGCATATCGACTCCATCAGCCATCTGTCCACTGACCCCGAGGCCCCGTCAGTTGACGAGATTCCTTTGAAGTACTGCATCACTTCGGCTATCTGCATTGATGTGAGCGACGTACCTCCACAGATTCAATTCGGGCCGGAAAAGATCAAGGCGGAGCTCAAACGCTGGAAACTGGATATACGCCCTGGCGACACCGTGTTATTTTACACTGGCCACTTTGGCCGATATTACGGAAAACCTGAATACTCCACCCACCAACCGGGCTTGACCAGGGAGGCAACTGAATACATCATCCACAAGGGGGCTGTTAATTTCGGCGTGGACAACACGAGCCCCGATATGTGGCTGGACAAGACATACCCATGCCACATGGTCTGCAGGGAGCGGGGGATCACGCACATGGAGAATCTCTGCAACTTGGATAAGTTAGTGGGGAAGCGGTTCACGTTTATCGCCCTGCCGCTGCGCATCCGCAAGGGAACGGGTTCCCCATTAAGGGCGGTTGCCATCCTCCATGAAGGCGACGAGGTGGACTGGGACCTCGATTCCTAATCGTTTGGTCTGGCGATGAAAAGGGGGTTTGATATGAAAGATACCTTGTATTTTGCCCCAACGGACGTTAGAGAAACTCTCAAGTTGCTCGGCCAGTACGGCAGAAAGGCCACCATCTTGGCTGGAGGCACGGATCTCGTCCCCAAGATCAACTACTACGAACTCAAGCCGGATGTTCTTGTGTATATTGGCGAGTTGGGGCTGGACTACATTAAGGAGAAAGGTGGCAAACTGCTGATTGGCGCGGCGACCTCGATGGCCCAAATTGCTGCTAACAGACTCGTGGCTAAGAAAGCCAGCGCTTTGGCCGAGGCTGCCCGCCAGGCTGGAACCGCAGCCGTTCGCACCGCCGCTACCATTGGGGGCAACCTGGCCAACGCCTCACCGGCCGCGGACCTGGCAACGCCGCTGCTGGCCATGGATGCGCAGCTTCTGCTGCAGAGCGCCAAGGGGAAGCGCGTTGTGGCCCTGAAGGATTTCTTCAAGGGGCCCGGTCAGACAGTGCTCAAACCGGGGGAATTGATCACCGAAGTATCGGTACCGATGCCCAAGGGTAAGACCGTATTCCTGAAACTGGGCCGGCGTAAAGCCATGACCCTTTCAGTGGTAAATGTAGCGGTTCGTTTGCATATGGCCGGCAAAAAATGCCAGGAGGCGCGGATTGCTATCGGCTCCGTAGCGCCAAGGCCACTGCGCTGTACCAAGGCGGAAGGGTTGCTCCAGGGCAAGGCGGTCGACAAGGCGCTGATTGCCGAGTGCGCCGCCGAAGCGATGGCTGCGAGCAAGCCGGTTGATGACCAGCGGGCGACGGCCTGGTACCGGAAACAGGCTGGGAATGTGCTCGTGGCCAGGGCCTTAGCGCAGGCCGCTGGCGTTGAGAATGAGTAAGGAGGTCAAGAAGCCATGAAATACCCACTGTCTTTTACCCTGAATGGTTTTCCGGTTGATGCCCTGGTCAAGCCCACCGACACCCTCCTGGATGTGCTGCGGGAGAGATTGGGAGTGGTAAGCGTAAAGCGCGGGTGTGATAGGGGGGATTGCGGTGCATGCACTGTTTTACTCAATGGCCAACCGATCCGCTCATGCCTCACCATCGCGCTGACCGCTGCTGGTAAAGCCGTTGAGACGGTTGAAGGGCTGAGCAAAGATGGAAAACTGCACCCGCTGCAGCAGTCATTCCATGAACACTATGCGGCGCAGTGCGGCTTCTGCACGCCAGGGATGCTGATGTCAGCCAAAGCCTTGTTGGACAAGAAGCCCAACCCCACCCGGGCGGATATTATAGAGGCCATCTCCGGCAACCTCTGTCGGTGCGGGTCGTACAAGGAAATTGTTGAGGCCATTGAAGCCGCCGCCTATGGCCAGAGGAAGGAGTAGGAACCATGACCGAATATGTAGGTAAGCCAATACTGCGATATGACGGGATCGGCCATGTAACGGGCAGGACCACCTATGTGGATGACATCCAGCGTCCGGGGATGCTATACATCAAGGTACTGGTCAGTCCGGTCCACAAAGGGATCATCCGTCGTCTGGAAGTTTCCGCTGCCGAGAAGATGGCCGGCGTTGCCGGGGTTATTACAGCCAAGGATGTCCCGGGGGTGAATGCCTATGGTTTGATACCCGATCAGCCGGTCTTCACTCCAGGACATATCCGCTTCAAGGGCGAGCGCATTGCCGCGGTGGCGGCAGTGGATGAAGATACCGCGATGGAAGCGCTGGAAAAGATCAAGCTGGACATCGAAGAGCAGACGCCGGTCTTCGACCCCTTTGAGGCCATGCAGCCGGGGGCACCCCTGGTTCGGCCCGAGGGCAACGTCTACCAATTTGACAGCGGCAAGAGTCGCCAGATCCGGCTCGGCGACGTGGAAAAGGGCTTTAAAGAAGCTGACTACATCGTCGAAGGCAAGTATACCAACTCTATGAATGAACACGCTCCGATGGAACCGCAGGTCTCGGTGGCCTACATTGACGATACCGACCGTCTGGCCATTCACACGGTCAGCCAGGATCTCTACTTCCACCTGGGGATGCTGACCGCCATCTTTAACCTGCCCATGAATAAGATACGCTACATCGGAGGAACGGTCGGTGGCGGGTTCGGAGCCAAGAATGACATCCACTGCGACCACGTGGCTGGTCTCATGGCCCTCAAGATCCGCAAGCCGGTGAAGTACCGCCTCACCCGCCGCGAGGAGACTCTCTACACCACCAAGCGCGGCGCCTGGACCTTCGAGTTCAAGGATGGGGTGAAGAAGGACGGGCGGATCATCGCCCGCAAGATCCGCACGATCCACGACACCGGCGCTTACTCTGGCATGGGGCCCTATGTGGTGGACAAGAACGCTATCCTGGTCTCTGGGCCGTTTGCCATCCCGCACATCTGGATAGACGGCACCTGCGTTTACACGAACAAGCCGCCGGCCAGTTCCATGAGGGGTTTCGGCATCATCAACGGGACCTCGGCCGAGGAGCTCCAGATGGATCGGATCGCCGAAACCATCGGGATGGACCCGTGGGAAATTCGTTTTATCAATGCCTGGCGCGATGGCGACCTGGGGGCGACTCAGTTCCGGGTGGAAGCGGCGGGCCTGATTGAAGCAATGAAACGAGCCGCCGAATTGGCTGGGGTGAAACTGCCTGCCCATCTCAAGGCCATGAGTTCGCGGAGGAGGTAAGATCATGAAAAAGAGAGGCGTAGGGATTTCATGCAATACCCACCCTGCAGGGTTAAAGGGAGGCGGAGACCCCAGTCAGGCACAAATCCGCCTGAAACCTGACGGGACGTTTGACCTCCTGGTGGGCGCGGTGGACATCGGCCAGGGGAGCAAGACTATCCTGCGGCAGATTGCTGCTGACGAACTGGGTGTTCCTCTGGAAGCAATCACGGTAAATAATTTCGACACCGACATCGGTCCCCTGTGCACCGGAACCTTTGCCAGCCGGGTGACATTCATGGACGGAAACGCGGTCATCCGGGCGGCAGGCGACCTAAAGAAAAAAATCCGCCAATGGGCTGCAGAGGTGTTGGAGGCCAACCCCGAGGATATCGAGGTCGCTGACAACAGAGTCTTTGTAAAAGGCGCGCCGGCGCTTTCCAAGACGATGACCGAAGTGGGTACAATGGCTAACTGGGGCGGCCAGTTCCTGGTGGGGACCGGATCCTACACCCCCGGCGCCGGGCAAAGTTTTGATCCGGAGACCGGCAAGATGACGGCCGTCGCTTCGCTGGCCTTCGGCGCCTGCGTAGCCGAAGTGGAGGTGGACACCGAGACCGGCGTCGTGGATCTGCTCAAACTGGTCCAGGTCTACGAGATTGGCAAGGCGATCAACCCTCTGCTGTGTAAGGGGCAGATCAATGGCGGGGCGATGATGGGCATCAGTTTCGCCCTCACCGAGGATTTCACTCCCTATTACCCGAAGGTGGATTTTGCCCCGGAGGGGCTGGCGGACTATGTCCTAACTACCGCAGCAGACATGCCCCCGGTGATGATCCACGACATCGTTGAAGTTCCCCACCCCAACGGGCCGCGGGGAGCAAAAGGATTTTCGGAGATGACGGCCAGTGCCGCGCCGCCCGCCATCCTGTCCGCCATCCATAACGCCATTGGCGTCTGGATCACGGATTATCCGGGGTCACCTGAGCGCATCCTCAAGGCGCTGGAAGAAAAGAGAGCAGGCTGAAGCTTGTTCAATCAAGTGAAGCAGCACAGAGGCGGCAGTTTGGGCGAAGATGGGATCATTAATATGGGCATCCACTTCCAGGACCGGAATATGGGATTTTAGATGTTTCTTCAAAGACTCACTGAAGGTTCGATCTCCCTCTGGGTCATGAAGGGGTTCTCCCGGATGGCAATACATGGAAAACCCACCCATAGGAATCAACACCTGGGTCGGCCCCACCGCTTTATTCAATTTTTCAGCCATCACTTTACCAATAATCGCCATCTCCTCGTGGGTGGTCCGAACCATGGTCACAGCTGGGTTAAAGAAGTACATTTTGCGCTTCTTATACTCTTCGGGGAGAGTGGCCATGGGTCCCAGCAGTATAAAGTCAACGCAGCCGGGGACCACAACCTGCGGAATTCCCTTTTTCCCTGCGACCTCCAGGCGATGGGGACCCCCGGCATGAACACCATGAAATAGCTCATCGACGATTTCATGAGTCGTCATGTCTAAAATAGCCGTCACCAGGCCTTGTTCGGCCAGTTCTTCCATCGATCTTCCACCTGTGCCATTGGGGTGGAAAACCACTACTTCGTAGCCCTTCTCCTCGAGGATCTTCTTGGCCATCGTCACTGCCGGTGTAGTATTGCCATACATCGTCGCCGCAATGACATTTCTTCCTTGCAGCTTGGGGATCACATTCATGTCCACCATACCGACCATAGCCCCCACGGCATTATCAAAGATCTTTTTGCTAATTTCGTTGATTCCTAAAATATCCACCACCGAATGCATCATAATCATATCCCTGGTGCCGACGTACGGGCCGAACCTCTCGTTGCCCTCGGCGATGGGGGTCACGATTAACTTAGGCACACCCAAGGGTAACGCCCTCATCCCTGCCGAGGAGAGTAAAGCCGCATCCATGCCCCCGATGGCCATGATACCCTGAAACCTCCCTTGCGCATATAGTTCCTCGACCACTTTCTCGATTCCCTGCACCATGATTTCTATGGCCTCACCGCGTCCCTTTTTCTCGATGATCGCCATAGAAGAACCAGAGGCTTCGGCCAATTTCTCTCGGGTAATATCCGCCGGCGGGCCAAAGGCTTTACCCCGTATGCCCATATCGATGACTAACACCCTTTTCCCTTTTTTTTCAATTTGCTCTTTTAGGTATTTTACCTCTTCTCCTTTGGTATCTAACGTGGCCATTAAGGCGATGGTTTTCCCCATTCTAACACCCCTCCTTTCCTTCTGCCGGCAGGCTTGCGCTATTCCCTTGCAGAACTCCTCGTTCTTTCAACCTGCCAGCCAACCGCCATCCACATTGATGATCTGCCCGGTGATGTAATCAGAAGCATCGGAAGCCAGGAAAACGGCCGCCCCCGCGAGATCTTCAGGTTCCCCTATCCTACCCAGAGGAATCTTACTTAGCACCCATTTGGCTTTCTCTTTATCTTTAAACAGGTCAGCGGTCAGGGCGGTCTGGAAATATCCCGGTCCAATGGCGTTTACATTGATGTTGTATTTGGCCCACTCTATGGCCCACTGCCGGGTGAGGGCCGCAATTCCCCCTTTACTGGCTCCATAAATGCTTACATTGGGCAAGCCAATGAAACTGGTCAATGAGGTAATGTTAATGATCTTCCCTTTTTTATTTTTGATCATCTCCTTGGCCGCAGCTTGAGTGATAAAATACACCGATTTCAAGTTCACCGCCATCAAATGGTCAAACTCTTTCTCCAAAATTTCCAAAGCAGGTTTCCGAACCTGGGTTCCCACACTATTTAAAAGGATATCCAGCTTTCCAAAATGGGCGATCGTATCCTCAACCACCCGTTCTGCCTCAGCACTTTGGGATAGATCTGCCGCTATCACGCAGGCTTCACTGCCCGCCTCGGCGATCTTTCTGGCTGTCTCTTCTAAAGCTGATTTCGTGCGGGCAGCTAAGGCTACAATCGCCCCCGCACTCCCCAAAGCAAGGGCCATTCCTTGGCCGAGCCCGCGGCTTGCTCCGCTGACCAGGGCCACTTTCCCATTTAGTTTGAACTTATCCAATATCTTCATGGAACATCTTTCCTTTTAGAAAATATTTTTGGTTCTTCTCCCAAGAATGCGCGCTTAAATAATCTAAGTAATGACAATGCGTTGCTTGAAAATAGGCTTCACCATGATCCTCCCCTCCCTTAGTGGAAGGGAAGCTGTGAAAAAATCCCGAATCTCACCCCCACCCTCCCCTCCCCCGTCAAGGGGGAGGAAATTTCTTTTTAATTTCAAAATGTCTGCGCTCCCCCATCTAAGAGGGAGGATAAATGAAAGGGAAGATGTTTTCAAGCCCTGTTGAGAAAGGCCCGGTTGGTTACATTGACCTTGATTTTTTTCACTTCCTCCAAAAAATCCGCTAAATATAAGGCGAATCGTTCAAATAATTTTTCCCCTTTTTCTGGGGTAGCCCGGAAGGGATTTCCGACCACGCCAGAGTCGCTATATTCATGATGTTCCATGGGGACAACAATGTATTCTTGATTTTTGAAGGTAATCCCGGCAGACCCATCGTTTTTGGAAAAAGCCGGACCCATCCATCTCGGAGCATGGGTAAATTCTTTAACTGCTCGGTCCATACGCACCAGGTTAATGTTGTAGGCCATATCTTGAGCGGTTTCCATCTCGCTACAATGCCAGCCCGGATTTTCCTCTTTGGGGTTCTCGATGATATCTTGCACCAGAGACAGATCTCTCTCCGAATACGCCTTATACAGGGCAATGAAAGCTCCGGTTTCATAGCGAAGGCTCCTCAATAGAGAGTCCAAAACTTTGATGTTTGAGCCGTGGCCGGTGACGTAAATAATCTTGCTAAAGCCATGATGGATCAAACTCCGGCCAATGTCATAGAGGACGGCTTGAAGGGTGGTGGATCGTAGGGTGATAGTCCCTGCCCCACTCCCCGGTTCACGCATGTGTTGCGGAGAATAGCCACACCAGACAAGCGGGGTATAGGGTACGTTAGCCTTTTTGGCTGCTCGTTCGGTGATGACTTCGGCGGTAATACTGTCTGTTCTTAACGGGAGATGATTCGCATGCTGTTCGCAACTCCCGATCGGAACCAAGCAGATGTCTGTCTCCTTAAGCCACTCTTGGACATCTGCCTGGCTACAATCGATGATGTTATAGGGTTTCTGACTCATTTCTCCTCCTCCTTTCTAAATGGAGATCTCTCTCCATGGTCCCAATGGTTTGTTCAAAAGCCTCATCGCTTACCATCACTGTCCCGAACATCCCCTGGTGCCAGGGGGGATGGCAGCTCACCCCCTTTCATTTCTTCTCTTTTTCATTCGCCCATATTAAAGGTCATGGTTTGGACCCTAATTAAGCCGTGTAGACGTATTTATAAAAACCTTCAAACCATTGTCAAGTAAAATCTGAAAAAACCTAAAATTTTTTTCCATGATGGGTTTATAAGCCGCGAATTACCGGGTTAAAAGGGGACAGGCAACTTCTTATCAGAATGTGGGAAAAGTAACCTGTTGGTTTAAAAATCCAAAGAGGGAGTTGGGGGATAGGCATAAGCCTAAATTGACCGATTTTTTTGAACCACAGAGAACACAGCGCGGCATAGCCGCAATCAAACTCACCCCCTCCCTACCCTCCCCCCTCGAGGGGGAGGGTAAGGGTGGGGGACAGATTTTTTTGCTTAATAAAATTTTCGGAGTTTGCAAGGTAGTGGTACAGAGAATAATTTCATAGTTAAAAAACAAAATAAGTTCAATCCTTTCTCCGGGCCCTCATGTAATAAATTCGTAAGCTAAAATGCTCTATTATTTTCACTTAACGAGTACACAGACTTCGCCGAGCTCCCCTCGACAAGGTAGGGGCCTGAGCCTGTGGAAGGCAGTCGAGCCGAGTAAAGCAGAGAATGTGGTGAATCGCCTTTTTTAGGTTAAAATTAGACAGCCGGAAAAGGGGTGATCTTTGACAGATCATAAGATCTGGATGAAATATGCTTGCAAAAGAAGGGGGGTTAGAGTAAATTCTCTCAATAGTAGTTACCAAATAAATTATTTTTATAAGGAGGACCAACCATGAAAAGGGGGACAAAAGGCACTTCGGTAATTGATTTTGAATGGCCCAAAATTGAAAATTATTGGGGGCGACGCCCGTATGGAACCCAATCAGTAGACTGGGAAGAGCGGGTAAACACAGACCGAATGCGCAAGTACCGGGTGAATCGCACCAAGGAGATGCTCAAGAAGCATAATGTGGGGGCTATCTTGGCTATAAACGAATGGAACATGCGCTACATAACAGCGACCTGGAACGCCTACTGGACGACCCCCTCTTCTGGTCTCCGCTACGCTCTCTTGCCAGTGACTGCCGGGGGAGCAATTCTGTATGAACAGGGCGAAATAGGCTACCAAGCCAAGCAGATTGCCCCCTGGTTGGAAAAGGTTAAGGTAGCCATCACCGGTGCGGGCTGGATTGGACGCACCATGGGCCCAAAACACTCTATCACCCAGCGAGATAAGATGGTGCGCCAGATACTTGGTGATCTCAAAGAATATGGGGTGGATAAAGAGCGGCTGGCTTTGGATACCTGGGACCCAGGGTTGGTGGAAGCCTTCACTAACGCCGGGTTAAAACTGGTACCAGGCCTGGACATTATGTTAGACGCCCGCAAGATCAAAAACCAGGACGAGGTGGAGTGCTTGCGCATCTGCTCCACGATTGGCGATGCCATGTTCTCAGCTATTGCTGCAAACTTGAAGCCAGGGGTAAAAGAGTCAGAACTTTGTGGACTTGCCCACCAAGTGGCCTACAGATTGGGGGCTCGGGTTTATTCAGGTATCTTTGTCACCTCAGGGCCCTTCGCCTGGCCCAACCCTCGAGATGAATCTGACCGTATGATTCGACCGGGGGACATAGTATATGCGGACGTCTACAATACCTCCTACCTGGGGTACAAGATCTGTTACTACCGAACTTTCAGCTGTGGCAAGGCCTCCCAGAAGGCCAAGGATGACTACAAGCTGGCCTATGAGTGGCTTTACAAGGCTATCCAGATCATCAAGCCAGGCGTTACCACTAAGGAATTAGCGGAGAAATGGCCGCCAGGGCCGGAGATTTGGAAAAATATTTATATTATATCCGAGGATCAGACCGCCGGGTCAAACTGGGGACACGGTATTGGCCTAACCCTTTATGAATACCCCATCATCTGGCGGGAGGCCTCTCTCAATGATCCCATCCCCCTGGAGAAAGGGATGACCTTTGCCATCGAAACCCAACATGGGACTCCGGCCAGCCATGGTGTGCGGATTGAAGAGATGGTCCACGTTACCGAGAACGGCTACGAGATCTTGAGTAAATGGCCCATCGAGGAGATGATCGAGGTACCAATTTATTAACCAATTCCCCATCAGGGCTGCGACACCCGCCAATTCCGCCTCGGTGGCAAAAATCCCCCCTCGCTCCCTTTTATAAAGGGGGTGGGGGGATTTAGAGCTATTTTCTAGGTAAGTTTAGAAGAACTCTCTCCCCATCGGATGATGGCCGTAAAGATTCCAACGGAATGAGGGGAGAGCTGTCAAACCCCTAAGTATCGCTGCTGGATTTCCCGGTTCTGCTGAAGATCTTTTGCCGGACCTTCGAACTGAATCATTCCCTGGTCGATCACGTAGCCCCGGCTGGATATGGACAGAGCCATCTCTACGTTCTGTTCCACCAGGAGGATGGTCACCCCATCTTTATTCATTTCTTTCAGGATGATGGCGATCTGATGGACCAACGAGGGCATTAACCCTTCGGTTGGCTCATCGATCAGCATGATCGCCGGATCGGAAACCAGCCCTCTGGCGATGGCCAGCATCTGTTGCTCTCCGCCGCTCAAGCTTCCTCCCCTCTGTTTGAGTCGCTCCTGAAGACGGGGAAAGTAGCTGAAAGTTCTTTCCAAAAGTTGGGAATCCTTGCTCTTTTCGCTATTCTTCAGCATTCCTAACTTCAGATTTTCCCCTACGGTTAAATTGGGGATGATCCTGCGATCCTCCGGGATGAAAGCAATCCCCCTCTGCGCGATGAGGTGAGTGGGAAGGGGAGTGATGTCCTCGCCTTGAAAGGTGATAGTGCCGGCTTTGGGAGGGGTCAGACCGATGATGGACTTCAAAGTGGTCGTTTTGCCTGCTCCATTCCGCCCGATTAAAGTAATAATTTCTCCCTGCATCACCGATAAGGAAACGCCCTGGATGACATGGCTCACTCCATAATAGGTGTGGATTTCCTTTAATTCCAACATGCTTTCAACGCCCCTTCAGGTAAACTTCTTGAACTCGTTCATTGGCCTGAATCTCTTCCGGACTTCCCTCGGCCAGGATTTTTCCATCGTGCATGACCGTGATCTTTTTCGAGATTTTCATAACCACCTTCATCTTATGCTCTACGAGGATGATCGATCGGCCCTGGGCGATTTCTCCGATCAATTGTATGGTTTTTTCAGTTTCTTCTAAGCTCATTCCGGCAGTGGGCTCATCCAGAAGGAGTAAAGCCGGATCGGTAGCCAGGGCGATCCCCAACTCCAAGTGCCGCTGCTCACCGTGGGACAGGTTGCAAGCCAGTTCATCCCTTTTGGAAGCCAGTTCTACGGTTTCCAGGATGGACTGGGCTTTGTCCCCCAATTCTCGAAGCGCCTCTGTCCGGGTCCAAAAATTATAGGTAGTCTTGCGCGATTGCATAGCCACCCGAATGTTTTCCAGGGTCGTTAGCCTGGGGAAGATATTCGTTAGTTGGTAAGCTATGGAGATTCCTCTGTGAGAAATAACATGCTGGGGCAAGGCAGTGATATCCTCCCCCCGGAACCAGATTTTTCCTTTGTCCGGATGGAGCTCTCCCGAGATCAACTTAAAAAAAGTGCTCTTTCCCGCCCCGTTCGGTCCGATGATAGATTGTAGCTCGCCTTCTTCGACGCGAAAGTTCACCCCATCAACGGCCCTCAACCCGCCAAAGCTTTTACCCAGGGATTCGGTCTTTAAAATCTCCATATAGGTTCTTCTTTCCCCATTACTCCCTTAAATGCCAGAAGCGAACTTTCTCCTGTAGGGTTCCCCAGATGCCTTGAGGGAAAAAAATGACGAAGAGCATGAAGATCGCCCCCACAAAGAGCTGCCAGCTCGTGGTGAAAACGCTGATCACATCTTCGATGAGGAGATAAACACCCGCCCCTACGAAAGGACCGACAAAAGTTCCCATGCCCCCCAAAAGGGTCATCATCACCGCCGCCCCCGAGTTTGTCCAGTATAGCGTGTTCAAAGCAGCCAGCTGGTAATAGATTGCATGCAGGCTTCCGGCCAGGCCAGAAAAAAACCCCGAGAAGAGAAAAGCGATCCATTTTACCCGGTTGGTATTGTAGCCACAGGACTGGGAGCGTTTTTCATTCTCCCGAATTGACTGAAGAACCGCGCCGAAAGGAGAATTAAGAATCCGGTGCATGATCAGAATCGAAAGAGCACAAAAAATAAAGGCAAAATAATAAAAGGAGAGTGGGCTTTTGATAATGGAGAAATTTGACCCCGCAAAAGAGATCGGCGGTACCGGAATATCCCTAAGTCCATTATCGCCCCCCGTATAGTTATCGAAAACCACCAGAGCCAGGAAGTAAAAGAGCTGGCCAAAAGCCAGGGTGAGCATGGCGAAATAAATACCTCTCCGCTTCAAGCATAAGAACCCCACTCCCATCGCCCCCAGGACGGCTGCGGCCACGCCTATGAGCAGGCCCGTAAAGAGGCCGACTTTCAAATAGACCAGCGACAGGCCGGCTCCGTATGTGCCCAGCCCGAAGTAGGCCGCATGGCCGAAAGAAAGCAGACCGGTATAGCCGAGGAGGATATTGTAACCCATGGCAAAAAGCCCGAAGATCAGGATTTGGGTAGCAATGGCCTCATACGGAACGATAAAAGGAAGGATAGCCAAGACCAGGATTAAACCCAAGTAGGAACGGGTAAAGAGAAAAGACACGATTCCTGCCCAGGTCGAAAATTTCTGCGGTGAAGGATTCCCCATAGGCGCTCTACTCTAACAGTCCTGCCTCTCCAAACAGCCCGCTGGGCCGGACCAGAAGGACAATGGCCATGAATATAAAAATGACTACTTCCCCCATCAGGGGATAGAAAAGAGTGGTGATGCTGACCACCTCGCCGATTAAGATTCCGGCAATAACCGCTCCTTGCAGGCTACCCATCCCCCCCACCACTACGACAACGAAGGCCTGGATGAGCATATCGATGCCCATGTCTGGATGCACGCCGCGCATAGGGGCGGCCAAAACCCCGGCAATCCCGGCCAACCCGGTACCGATCCCGAAAACGAGAAACCAGACTTTGGAAAGGTCAATGCGCAGAACGCGAACCATCAGGCTATCCCGGGTTCCCGCCCGAATGATGAGCCCCAGGTTTGTCTTTTGCAGAAAAAACCAGAGGAAAAAAACAATTATGGCTGTGACCACAATGACAAATATCCGGTAACGGGGAAAGAGGGCAAACCCCAGGTTGACCGGGCCAGCTAAGGCTGAGGGAGTGTCGAAGGCAAACCCGGTCGTTCCCCAGATCAACCGCACGCTCTCAACCATCACGAAGGAGAGGCCAAAAGTCAGCAAGAGGGGATAGTTCAAATCTCTCCCATAAAGTGGCCTTACCGTGAATTTTTCCACGACGAACCCAAGAATTCCCGTGGCCAAGGGAACGAAAATTAAGGACACCCAAAAGTTACCCGTGAATGCCATCATAAAGAGCCCCATGTAAGCTCCGAACATGAAAAAGGCCCCATGGGCAAAATTAACGACGGTCATTAGCCCGAAGATAAGGGAAAGGCCAATGGCCAGGAGCACGTAAACCATCCCAATCTGCAGCCCCATGAAGAGCTGGGTGATAAGACTGGAATAGGAGATTCCTCCGATCACTCCATTCTACCTCCAACCAAACCGGGATAAAAAATAAAAGATTAACCGCCGAGAGCGCGGAGGACGCAGAGAATAATTAAAATGGAAAGACCCAAGAAAGATCTGACTTTTTTTAAATTTTGTCTTTTGAATGATTGACCTCTGCGTTCTTTGCGTGCTCTGCGGTGAAAGATTTTTATAATTTCCGATTACGATAAAAAAACAGAGGCAAGACCCTGGCCTCGATCTTGCCTCTGGGTGAAAGGCGAATAGGTTCAATCAACCCTTAAACCCGAGTTCCTCGCAGGTCCGCTCCAATTTTTCGTCGGCATCCGTCTTTCCCAAAACCTCGAAGAAGGCCCATTCTTTTTTGGCATCTTTGGGCTCTCGGCCTCTGATAACATAGAAATCCTGCATAGACTGGTGATCGCATTTTCTCCACCATTGCTTCCCTTTGTAATTATCGTAAGAGCGGCCTTCGAGTTGTTTGCGGATTTTTTCGGGGTCGAGGGACTTGGCCCGCTCCACCGCCCCTAAAAGCTCTTTGGCCCCGCCGTAGGCATACCCGCCATAGCCCGTGGGAGGATGGCCCCAACGTTTCCAGAAGGCCTCGACAAAGGATTTGGCCGTGGGAATGGTATCCTGCATCTCCCAGTAGAAATGGGTTCCGGCGTACAAACCGGCCATATTGACCTGCCCCGCCTCCTTGGCCATCATCAGGTCGCTGAGGCCGAAGAAAATTTTCATCTTGGTCTTCAGCCCAAAGTCGGTCATCTGCTTGGCCTGGTTGACCTGGTCCTTGCCGAAGGCGGTGGTAATCAACACCTCGGGCTTGGCGTCGATGATCTTGGTGAAATGCATGGAGTATTCAGGGGCTCCCAGCGGGTAGTCGCTCTTTCCCAGGTTGGTGATCCCTGGGTTTTTGGCCATGAATTTGAGGTAGGAACTATATAGCTGCTGGCCCCACGCCCACTGGCCGACAAGGAAATACCATTTCTTCCCCAAATTTTTCGCGATCCAGGTGGCTTCGGCCTGGGCGGTCATGTAGGGGGTAAAGCCCTCGTGGAAAGTGTACGGGCCCCAGTCGGGCATCTTGTTTATATCATCGGTCTGGCAGATACCCATCAGGGGGATGTTGTGCTTCTTGCATTCGATGTTGTAGGCGACAATGGTATGGGCCCCCAGCGTACCGATCGCCAGGTCGATCTTTTCCTTTTCCACCAATTCTTTCGCCTTGAGCGCCGCTTCATCGGTTTTGAGCTTACTGTCCCGGACGATGAGTTCGATAGGCCGGCCCAGAAGCCCCCCCTTATTATTGTACTCGTCTACAACCATTAGCGTGGCCTTGCGCTGGTCTTCGGATTCGGTAGCAAAAGGCCCAGTGAGATCATATAGACCCCCAAGTTTGATGGGCTTCTTGGCTTGGGCCCAAGAAATACGGGAGATGCCGGGAATCCCCGTCAAAGCCGCTGCTCCTCCCACAGCCGCCGCCCCCTTCAAGAAAGTCCTGCGGTTGATCTTTCCTCGCTCCTCTTTAAAAATCCTCTTATCCATTTTTGCACCTCCTTGTTTATTGGTGGCTGACAAAAACCACAATTTAAGGAAATTCATTTCCAACCTTTTTATATCCTGGCTTTGGTTATTGAGGATAATGGGAAAAATAGCCTAATCATTCATTTCTGTCAAGTTTTTTTCTCGGAAACATTGACTATCAATAATTGGTGTGTTAGAAAAAAATTTATCGATATAGAAAGCGAGAAATGGTATGTCAAAGATGAATGCCCGGACGGGAAGAAAAACAAAAGGTCCGAAACGCCGTGTCCTTTATGTCTCCTTGCCAGATCGGGCCGACCGGATTTGCTCCGGATGCGAAACCTGTCAGTTGATGTGCTCGCTGCAGCACAACGGGGC
>Ga0315312_1001095_pt1 | contig 23339 bp, 25 predicted proteins | sample TDP7_MG_FD_203629 | JGI IMG/M metagenome (GOLD analysis project Ga0315312, IMG submission 203629) | Freshwater sediment microbial communities from Lake Towuti, South Sulawesi, Indonesia - TDP7 | ecosystem: Environmental > Aquatic > Freshwater > Lake > Sediment | place: Indonesia: South Sulawesi... | reverse complement strand
GCGCTGACGGTTGGCGTGCTGACGCCTGTCCTCGCGGAGATGTCCCTGAAAGACGCACGACCGTCCTGCTGCAGTTCCCTCAGTATCTTTCTGTCAACCTCGTCTAGGTTCAAGCTCATGATGAGCAGTAGATAGCGGGTGGAGATATCCTTTTCACTTGAAAGGTACGGGTGTCCCCTTTTGGACGGTTGGTAAGAGCCCAATTCTTCATACTAGAGCATCAGCTCACAGGTCATCACGTGCTGACAATCAAATGCCCATGCCGCCAGGACAATGGGCTACTTCTCTGTCGAATCATATCGCCTGTTTATCAGACTGCAACCCCTGTAGTTCGACTTGCTGCTGGCACACATCTTATCGAAATCGCCCTTGGAGGCCTTCACGCAGCCCCAGCACTGGGTGAACAATCTGTTTGCTTTCACTGAGCGAATTTCTTCACATAGTCTCATGGCATCTTCCCTCGAAATCGCACTTGAAGAACTCTCTTTCATGACGATCCCCTGAGTTCCGAAATACTCGACCTCACTATTGACCTTTCCAGGCAAGATTGATATCAAAAGACCGCTCTTCCAGCGCCATGGCCAATCAAGTGCACGCGGCCCACATCTTGGTGAAGAACGAGAGCCAGGCGAGGGATCTCATGCAGAGAGTGGGCGCAGGTGAGAGTTTTTCCGAACTTGCGAAAAAGCATTCTCAGTGCCCCTCTGGCAGGAGAGGCGGAGACCTTGGATGGTTTGGCAGAGGGCAAATGGTGAAGGAGTTCGAGGACGCGGCTTTTGCTGCGCCGAAGGGAAGCACTGTGGGCCCAATCCGGACTCAGTTCGGATGGCATCTGATCAGAGTGCTTGACCAAAGATGAGTCAATCCCTCAATATCTCTGCAGCCGGGGGCTCCTTCTCGTACCCCAGGGACAAAACGACATAGAGTCCTCCCACGACGAGGGCCCCACCGACGATGATCCAGATGCTCGGAACCTCGTTCTCGAGCAGGAAGTAGGCGAGGACAGATGCGCCGACCGGTTCTCCGAGCACACTGGTGGATATGATGTGCGCAGGAACCTTCTTCAGAGCATAGTTGAACATGGTATGGCCGAAGATCGTTGGCACCAGAGCAAGAAGTGCGAAGAGGATCAGCTCTCGGTTGCTAGTTATGACCAGCTTGTCGCCTGCAGCCGCACCTGAGACAAACAGGAGCACGGCTGAGATTCCGTAGACAGAGAACGCATATGGCGCAACAGAGACGCTCTGCCTCGCGACCCTGCCACAGAGGAAGTATATCCCAGCACAGAGTCCCCCCAAGAACGCAAGCATATCGCCGAATAGGGTACCTGCTCCAACGCTGTAGTCGGTCAGAGAGATGAGAGCGACTCCTGCGAACGCTATCATTATCCCCAGCGCAGCCGCGCGCTTCACGCGCTCCCTGAGGAGGAAATGGGAGACACCGGCGACGAAGATTGGATGCGATGTCACAAGGATGACGGATGTGGACACCAATGTCAATCCAAGCGATACGATCCACAGTCCAAAATGGAAAGTCAATGCAACACTGCTGAGGAATATCAGGAACAGTTCCTTTGGCTTGAGAGACTTGATCTCAGAGAGGCCACCGGTCCAAACCAGATACGGCAAGAGCATCACGCTCGTGATGGCAAGCCTGTAGGCCGCTATCAGGAACGGCGGACTTTCGCTCCACTTGATGAAGATTGAAGCGAAAGAAATGGACACCATGGCAACTGCAATGGCGAGATAAGCGCGGGAGATCTCGCCACTCCTAGCCATCCGGGTCACAACCTACGGGAAGCTACAGAGAGGCTCCATGTTCCAATCAGTAGATCGTGACTCCCTTCACACCCTTCGCTTGACGGATTGCGGGCAACAGCTCGGAAGGAACAGCGCTTTCAGTCACTATGAACAGCTTCGGCTCCTCAGACGTCATCGGGTCGTCCACGATTGCCTGCCTGATGCTGATATTGCCCTTGGCAAGTATCTCTGCAACTGCCGCGATGATACCAGGCTCATGGGCGTTCATGGGGACAATCTCTATTGCGCTCCAGCCCATGGCAGATGCAGCATTCTTCAAGTGGTTGGTCGGCAGGAGCTGTGAGAAGAACTTCAGCAGCGTAGGATCGCTCTTGATAGTATCGATCGTTGATTTCACGACCCTTCGGTCAACGCCTGCGGCACGCGCCAGAGCGGAGTCGGCCACCTGAACATCGCCACACAGTACCTGATCCTTGTCAATCCTAAGACCGTACTTGAGTAGATATCTGGCCACCTTCGCCTGGGACGGATACTTCTCAAAATAGTTGGCGATCTTGTCCCACATAATAATCGATGACAACATATGTACAGTAATAGATTAATATTGCGACCATTGTACGCCTTTAAACTGCCATCCAGTAGCAAGGGCCTTATATGTCCAGCTCTATGGCGAGACACAGTGACAAAGAATAGCACGGTATCCCATCGGTGAGGACATGCTTGGAAAGACCATCAGACTGAGACGGATCTTCGACCAGAAGAGCGAGAAGACCGTCATCATCCCCATGGACCACGGGGTGTCCCTTGGCCCGGTCAAGGGGATTGCCGACATCAGGAGGACAGTTGACAAGATAGCGGAGGGCGGGGCCTCCGCAATCGTTGTCCACAAAGGTCTGGTTCCATATGTTGGCCCATCGGTCGGAAGCAGACTCGCGCTCATAGTCCACTTGTCTGCGAGCACGTCGCTGTCCCCAGACCCCAACAACAAGGTTCTGGTGGCAAGAGTTGACAGCGCCGCTGCGCTCGGCGCTGACGGCATCTCGATTCACTGCAACATCGGCGGTGACAACGAGGAGAAGATGGTCGCGGACCTCGGCGCTGTTTCGGACAGGTGCGGGGAGCTGGGACTGCCATTGCTGGCCATGTGCTACCCGAGGGGCAAGAATGTCAAGAACCAATTCGACCTCGAGCCCGTGAAGCATTGCGCCAGGCTCGCAGCAGAACTCGGTGCCGATGTGGTCAAGACCAACTTCACAGGATCTTCCGATTCCTTCAAGGAGGTGGTGAAAGGAACACCGATCCCAGTCGTGATTGCCGGTGGACCCAAGATGGACTCAGACCAGGCATTGCTCACAATGATAGGCGACGCCATGAAGGCCGGTGCCAAGGGCGTATCGATCGGCAGAAACGTTTTCCAGCACGACGACATCGCGATGATCACGAGAGCCATTGGACGCGTTGTTTTCGAGGGTATGTCGCCTGAGGAAGCTTATAGGCGGTGATGACATGACAGGCCGCCAGATCTGGGTTGGCGCCCTATTCCAGCCCAGCAGTGAAAACAGGAAGAAGATTGTTCTCTCCGCGCTGGAGAACGGATTCGACACCGTAGTCCTCGACAAACGCGATTCAGCGCTCGCAGCCCTGGGCAGGTTCAGGGTCATCACATTCGACGGGAACGATTTCCTCGAGAAAGGAGAGCCCATTGGGACCCTGGTCGAGCTGAAGACCAAGGCCGACGAGACCAGGGCGAAGATGCTGGTAGAGAAAGACACCACAGTGATCATCTCCGCGAAGAACTGGAAGGTCATCCCTCTAGAGAACCTGATAGTCCACTTCCAGGGCTCTGGGTCGAAGTTGATGATGTTGGCTAGGACCGCCCAGGAGGCGAGACTGTTCTTCGAGACCATGGAGCGCGGAGCGGACGGCGTGCTGATGGTCCCTGAGAAACTCGATGAACTGTCCCGACTGAGGAAGCTGATAGAAGAGACCGCGCCCAGACTAGAGCTGAAAGAAGGAAGGATCACATCGCTCAAGCAACTTGGCCTGGGCGATCGAGTGTGCATAGACACTTGCTCGATGCTGAACGTCGGAGAGGGGATGTTGATCGGCAACCAGTCCTCGTGCCTATTCCTCATCCACTCCGAGACGCTTGAATCCGAGTACGCAGCATCGAGACCATTCAGAGTCAATGCTGGTCCGGTCCATGCCTACGTACTCATGCCGGACGGAACAACGCGATACCTTTCTGAGCTGACAGGGGGCGACGAGGCCCTTGTCGTGAACGTTGACGGACGCACTAGGAAGGTTGTCGTCGGCCGCACGAAAGTAGAGCGGAGGCCCCTTCTGCTGATCGAGGCCGAAATGAATGGAGAGCGATTCTCAACAATCGTCCAGAATGCGGAGACAATCAGAGTCTACTCCGGAGGCAAGATCGTCTCCGTATCGAAGCTGAGGATTGGTGACCCCATTCTGCTGAGACTGGAGCGAGGGGGGCGACACTTCGGTATGTATGTCAAGGAGACGATACGGGAGAAGTAGATGTCACTCATCGTGGCTTCTCTCGTCGAGAGAAGCATTGCTGGAGTTTCAGACTCATCAAAGCGCGCGTTCAGAGAGGGAGCTGACGTTGTTGAGCTCAGGCTTGACTGCCTCAGGACCCTCGAAAACATTCGGCTTGCTGATCTCAGAGCCAGGGTTCCTGGCCCCGCAATTGCCACGCTCAGGTCGACCTCGGAAGGAGGGCGTTCGAGACTCAAAGGAGGGAAGAGGGCAGGCGTGCTCAGAGAGCTGACAGAGCACGGCTTTGACTACGTCGACCTCGAACTCAGGAATGACAAGGATCTGCTGAAGGAGCTCAGAAATAGGAAAGGAAGGCCGAAGACAATAGCGTCTGCACACTCTCGAAGGCCGATGTCGAGGGAGGTGATAGAGGCCACGCTGGCGGAAGCTTGCAGCCTCGGTGACATCGGCAAGGTGGCGATGATTTGCGAGCACGCAGGCCATGCCATCATGCTGGCCCAAATCGGCATGAAGTTCACTCGCCTAGGAGAGAAGCACGTTCTCATCGGCATGGGAGACCAGGGCCAGCTCACAAGGGTGTGCGCCAAGCAGATGGGGTCTCGCATGGAGTACGCATGTCTCGAGGGCAGGCAAGCGGCACCAGGACAACTTGACTTGGCAACGCAACGCGCACTCGGAGACGAAAACCGGGCCATCCTGGGTCTGATCGGACATCCCGTGTCCCACTCTGTCTCGAAGCCAATGCAGGAGGCTGCCCTCAGGAGGGCCAGACTTCCGGGCATATACCTTCCTCTCGACATTCCGCCCGGATGGTTTGAGGCACAAACGCTCGAGACGCTCTCATCTCTTGGGTTCTCTGGAGTCAACGTGACAATTCCGCACAAGCGTGAGGCGCTTCGATACTGCAGCCGCAAGAGCGCGAGCGCCACGGCGACAGGAGCGGCGAACACGATCAAGTTCGAGAGAGGGCACGTTATTGGAGAAAACACGGATACGTTCGGATTCTCAAAGCTTATTGAAGGAAAAATGCGCATAGGGGCCGGCTCGAACGCCCTTCTCATAGGCGCAGGGGGAGCAGCGAGAGCAGCGGCTCACGTCCTGGCATCCGAGAACAGCAAGATCACGATCGCCGCGAGGAGGCTTTCTCAGGCGAGAGAAGTTGCGGACGCATTCGAGGCGGAAGCGGTCACATTGAATTCCCTTGAATCGTCCGATCGATGGTATGACCTCATTGTCAATTGCACCCCTCTGGGAATGGCTGGGAAGCCAGCCAGGTCCCCGGTTCCACCCCGACTGATCAACGAGAAGGCTGTGTTGATCGATCTCGTGTACAACCCACCGTTGACTGCCATGATGAGGGCCGCCATGAAGAAGGGGGCCCGGGCGTACGGCGGGCTCGAGATGCTAGTACAGCAAGGTGCCAAATCGTTCCAGATATGGACCGGAAAGCGACCGGACCTGGATGCGATGCGCAAGGCTGCCAGGGAGGCGTTAGCATGATCGGCAGAGCTGCGTGCAGAGGTGCAGCAACGATTGTGAACGCCATCGCGACGGGGAAGGGCGCTGCCTTCGGCATTTCCCTCGAGGTCGATGCGGCCGTCCGGCTGGAACATGGCAATGGCGAATTGACGCTGTTGGGTCCCCCTGAAGGCAAGGATCTCGTTTCGGTCTGCGTCCAGTCCATTATGTCGAAGGCGAAACTTGGACACGAGGTCCATGGCGACGTCCAGGTGGTTTCCGAGATACCGATCTCAAGAGGCCTCAAGAGCAGCAGTGCTGTCTCAAACGCTGTTGTGCTGGCCACGGCGAAAGCGCTCGAAATCAGCCTTCCAGACACCGAACTGATTCTCGCAGGAGTCGAGTCCTCGCTCAAGGCAGGGGTCACAATCACGGGCGCTTTCGATGACGCGAGCGCTTGTTTCCTTGGCGGGGTCGTGATGACAGATAACAGAACCTTCACTGTCCTTGGCAAAGGAACCCTCGACCCCGATTTGGAAGTCCTGCTGCATGTGCCCGAGAGAAGAATCTCGAAAGCGAATGTGAAGGATCTGGACTTCAGCCGGATCAAGAAAGACGTCGAGAAGGCCTTCGACCTGGCTCTGAAGGGTGAGTTCCTCAAGGCGATGGAACTCAACTCGAGAGCGTATGCCAAGGTGCTCGACGTCTCGGAAGACATTGCGGAGATCGCGAGGAAGAGAGGAGCTCTCGCGGCGGGGGTATCCGGCACTGGCCCAGCCACCGTCATCATCTGTGACCGCGCGGAAAGCGGCGACGTGCTGTCTGCACTGAGAAGAGAGGAGGGCAGCGTGCTCGTGGCCAGGATGAACGACACGCCGGCAAGGGAGGTGGTCCCACGGCTATTGTGGTGAGATCATCCGTTGCGAGGGGCACGATCACCGCCCCTCCTTCGAAGTCGTATACCCACAGAGGGATGGTGCTGGGAGCGCTCACGAACTCTCACTTCCTCCTGAAGAACCCTCTTATCTCGGGGGACACAAAGGCCACGATGGACGCTCTGTTTGCCTTCGGGTCCGAGGTCGATACCAATGCGCATGGTGTGAGGATCTTCTGCGACCATCTCAGGCCGTCGCCGGGTGTGATTGATGCCAGGAACTCGGGCACAACTATTCGGCTGATGGCCGGGATAGCATCCCTATTGCCATCCGCCACCACGCTCACGGGGGACGAAAGCCTCGTGAAGAGACCGATGGGGCCCCTGGTGGATGCTCTCACGCAACTCGGGGCGAGTTGCCAGTATCTCAGGGATGCCGGCATGCCGCCCCTCATCATTTCCGGGCCTATAACAGGAGCTTCAGCAGAGATCCAGGGGAACATAAGCTCTCAGTTTGTGTCATCCCTGCTGATCGCGTGCGCGAAGAAGCGGGGGGAGACGGTGATAAGTCTGAATGGCCAACTTCGATCAAGGCCGTACGTGGACATCACGATTCAGATGCTGCGGGAATTCGGGGGCGAGGTTGAGGAGCGGGAGTCAGGATTCAGAATCCCGGGAGACCAGAAGCTCGCGAGAGATTCGTACGTGGTCCCTGGCGACTATTCCTCTGCTGCGTTTCCATTGGCAGCTGCGGCGATCACGGGAGGGGACGCGACCATAAGAAGCCTGGGCAAGGAATCTCCTCAGGGCGACAGGGCGATAGTGGATCATTTGAGGACCTTTGGCGCAAAGGTTGTCGTCTCATCCGACTCGGTCAGAGTTTCGGGTGGTGAGCTGAGCGGGACCGAGATCGACGTCCAGCACACTCCCGACCTGTTCCCTGTACTTGCCGTCCTAGGCTCTGTCGCCAGCGGACGGACTGTCCTGAAGGGCGGGGAGAACCTGAGGGCCAAGGAGAGTGACAGAATCGCCGCGACCACGGCATTCCTCAGCGCTATGGGCGCAAATATCCTGCCACGAGAAGATGGGTGTGTCATAGAAGGAGTTGACAGACTGCATGGAGCGACCGTGCGGACACTAGGCGACCACAGGATTCTTATGGCCGCAGCGGTTGCAGCACTGGTATCCACCACCGAGACGAGGATAGAGGACGACACCTCGTATGCTGTCTCCTATCCCGGGTTCCTCAGAGATATGCATCAGCTGGGCTGTCGCTTGGAGGTGAGGAAGTGAACGAGTTCGGCACCATGTTCAGAATAGGCATCTTCGGCTCGAGCCATGGCCTTTGCGTCGGCGCGAAGGTTGAAGGATGCCCAGCAGGGACGAGGATTTCCGAGTCCGTGATCCAAGCTGAGCTCGACAGACGTTCTCCGGGCAGAGGCCCTCTGGTCACAGCGAGGAAGGAAAGGGACAGGTTGGAGATAGTCTCCGGGCTGAGGAACGGGAAGGCCACCGGGACACCGATTGTCGGGCTCGTCAGGAATGTGGACGCAGACTCGTCAGCATACGATTCGTTCCTGAGAGTGCCGAGGCCTGGCCACGCAGACTACCCAGCCGCCGTGAAATACGAGGGACACCATGATCACCGCGGAGGAGGTCAGTTCTCAGGCAGGATGACCGCTGGTCTCGTGATCGGAGGCGCAATCGCGCGTCAGGTCCTGGAGAAGAAGGGGATCTCGCTGCTGGCTCAGACGGTACAGATTGGCAGCGTGGTCCTCAAGAAAGAAATCCCATTCAGCATTGCAGAGAGGATGGTTCGCAACAACGCTGTTGGGTGCGCTGACAGGGAGACTGCGGAGCTCATGAAAGAGGAGATCGTCAAGGCTCACGAAGCGCAGGATAGCGTAGGTGGTGTCATAATGTGCACCATCGTGGGCCTGCCGATAGGTGTGGGCGAACCATTCTTTGGGTCGATTGAGAGCGGGATGTCCGCAATGATGTTCTCCATACCCGGGGTCAAGGGAGTCGAGTTCGGCTCCGGATTCCGATCTGCCTCGATGAGGGGCAGTGAGCACAACGATCCTTACATCATAAAGAATGGGAGAGTCGTCACCAAGACGAACAATGCCGGCGGAATACTTGGCGGTCTCTCCACCGGCATGCCTGTGGAGTTCAGAGTCGCCTTCAAGCCAACATCCTCGATCGCGAGGCCTCAGCTGAGCGTGGATATTGTTGAGAAGAAGCCAGTCGAGCTTCAGATAAAGGGGAGGCACGACCCGTGCATCGTCCCGCGAGCGGTGCCCGTGGTCGAGAACTCGGCGGCGGCAGTTGTGCTTGACCTCATGATGCAGGGGGGATTCATCTGAGCCACAAGGAGATCGAAGCCCTTCGCGCGGATATCGAGAACATCGACGCTCAGATTCTGAGCCTCATCGCGAGGAGAGAGGAGGTCGCATCGGAGATCGGCCTTGTCAAGGGTCGCAACGGCCTTCCGATCAGAGACCGGCCTCGAGAGAAGCAGGTCGTGGCCTCGTTCGCTCGGAAGGCAAGAGGCATGGGCATTGGCCCTGTCTTCGCAGAGATACTGGCGGAGCTTCTGATATCCGATTCGGTCAAGATCCAGAAGACCTCAGGGCAGAAGGACCTTGTTGGAAAGACGGCTCTCGTTGTGGGCGGAGCAGGGCGGATGGGAGCGTGGTTCTGCAGGAGGCTTGCGAACCGAGGGGCGAATGTCAGGGTTTGGGATCCACGTGGCAAACTCGACGGATACGAGAACGTCAGATCATTGAGACCTGTCGCGCAGAACTCAGACATCATCGTCGTGGCAAGTCCTCTCGGAGCCTGTCCGGAAGATCTTGAGGCCGTTCTGGAGGCCTCCCCGAAGGGCCTCGTGTTCGACATCTGCAGCATAAAGTCTCACATCGCCGCGCTGCTTCGAAAGGCTGCACGTGACGGAATCACGATTGTGAGTGCGCACCCGATGTTCGGCCCGAGTGTGCCGACCTCGAGAGGACAGAGCGTCTTGCTCTGTGACTGTGGAAGCAAGAAAGGCATGAACCTCGCAAGAACGCTGTTCGCGGGTGCAGGCGCGAATGTCGTTGTTGTCGATCTCGACGATCACGATCAGCTGATGGCATACGTCCTCGGCCTGTCGCATCTGTGCTCTCTGCTCTTCGCAAGAACTCTGGTCGGATGCGGGCAGGCCGTTGAAGACCTGAAGAGAGTTCAGGGCCCGTCGTTCGGCAAGATGTTGAAGATGTACGAGGAGCTGTCGAGGGAGAGCGTGAGAGTCTACCACGACATCCAGGCGCTGAATCCACACACTGAGAAGATGATCGCTCTCATGGAAAAAGCCCTTCGAGAGCTCAAGATGGCCTCTACGGATACCGATCATGGCAAGTTCAGAGACGTCATGGGATCCAACAGAGAATACTTGGAGGTGGGATAGGATGGCAAAGCGAAAAGCGGCAATACTTGGGTCAAGCGGAATGATAGGGCAGAGATTCGCTTACATGTTGGACGCGCATCCCTATTTCGAGGTAGTATCATATTGCGCATCGGACAGGTCTGAGGGCAAGAGCATCGCTGAGGTCTGGCGACTTAGCGACGTAAAAATCAATGGCAAGCTTGGGTCTCAGATCATCCAGGCAACTGATCCGAAGGAACTGACGAGGGCTGGTGTGGAGGTCGTGTTCAGCGGCCTTCCATCAGACGTTGCAGGGCCGGTCGAAGACGACTGTGCTGAGAACGGGATCGCTGTGTTCTCAAATGCAGCATCCCACCGCATGGAGCCGGACACGCCTATCCTTGTTCCCGAGATAAACCCCGAGCACTTGGACGCAGTGAACGTGCAGAAGAAGAGACGTAGGAAGGGGGGCTTCGTCGTCACCAACGCCAACTGCTCGATAACCGGGCTGGCCCTGGGACTGAAGCCCTTGGTTGATGCCTTCGGGTTCAGTGACGTGTGCGTTGCCACATACCAGGCGCTCTCGGGCGCGGGATACCCGGGCGTGCCCTCGCTTGACATACTAGGCAACGTGCTCCCGTTCATCAAGAACGAGGAAGAGAAGATGAGCGTCGAGGGGAAGAAGATCCTGGGCAGCTACGCCAATGGCAGGTTTGTCGACTCTCCGGTCAACATCTCTGCATCGTGCGTGAGAGTCAACGCGAGGGATGGACATCTCGAGTCGGTCTTCATCAGGGCGAAGGACATGCCCAACCATGCCAGAATTGTGGACACCTTCTCGAAGTTCAGGGCGAAGCCTCAGAGGCTGAAGCTGCCGAGCGCTCCTGAGCAGCCCGTGATCGTCAGAGAGGAGCCGAATAGGCCTCAACCAGTGCTCGACTGCGAAGCCGGATCGCCCGTGAGAGCTCGCGGCATGGCCGTCACCGTGGGTAGGATCAGGGTCGACAAGGATGTGCTCAGGTTCTTCCTTTTGTCGCACAACACCATTCGCGGAGGCGCGGGAGGATCGGTCTTGAACGCGGAGCTAGCATACAAGGAGGGGATCATCTGAGAGCCGACAAGAAGGAGCCAAAACAGAGGGCTGTGTCCAGGAGCTACGACGAAATCCGGAAGAAGATTGCTGACGGAGACGTCGTTGTCATGACCGCCGAGGAGTTCAAACAGTTCGTGAAGGCCAACGGCGTCAAGAGAGCCGCGAAAGAGGTTGACATCGTCACCACAGGCACCTTTGGCGCGATGTGCTCCTCGGGGGCGTACTTCAACTTCGGCCACTCTGATCCTCCAATCAAGATGCAGAAGGTCTGGATGGACGGCATCTCTGCATACACCGGCCTGGCCGCGGTGGACGCGTATCTGGGAGCAACCGAGCTGGACGAGTCGAACAATATGTTGCACGGGGGCGCGCATGTGATCGAGGACCTGGTGAGGGGGAAGCCCGTAAGGCTCAGAGCTACGGCGTACGGCACTGACTGCTACCCGCGAAAGGAAATCGACACCTATGTCAGTCTCAAGACCGTCAACCAGGCGGTGCTGTTCAATACGCGCAACTGCTATCAGAACTATGCATGTGCCACCAATTCGTCCTCGAGGACGCTTTACACGTACATGGGCAAGCTGCTGCCAGAATTCGGCAATGCCACGTACAGCTGCGCCGGCGAGCTCTCTCCCCTTCTCAACGACCCGTACTACAGGACCATAGGCATCGGGACGAGGATCTTCCTCGGCGGAGCCCAGGGGTTCGTCATATGGGAGGGCACACAGTTCAACCCAGGCGCGCCCAGGACCCCTAATGGCGTGCCGAAGAGGCCTGCCGGATCGATTGCCGTGATCGGCGACCTGAAGCAGATGAGCCCGGAATTCCTGCGAGGTCTGACCTTCACAAAGTACGGCACCTCCCTTGGCCTCGGTATTGGAGTGCCCATACCGATACTAGACGAGGAGATGGCCCGCTCGTGCGCGGTCACGAACAGCGAGATCGTGACCGCGGTGTTTGACTACAGCCAGCCCACTCGATCAAGGCCCGTCCTGCGAGAGGTCACATATGCGGACCTCAGGTCGGGGGAGATCGAGATCAAGGGCAAGCAGGTTTCGACATCTTCACTTTCGAGCCTGCTCAAAGCGAGGCAGATCGCGGAGATACTTAAGAATCAAATCATCAAGGGCGAGTTCCCGATCGAAAGGCCTGTCCAGAGCTTCTCCCTGGACAGGGTGTTCAAACCGCTCGATGTGAGGACAGAAAAGGAGGCGATGTAGGTGAAGACGAAGGTTGTCCTCAACTTCAGCCCCGACGCGGTGAACCAACCGATAACGCACAACCTTATCACGAGGCACAAGCTGGTCGTCAACATCCTGCGAGCAGAGATCGACGAGATCGGCGGCAAGATGGTCCTGGAGCTATCTGGAAAGGCGGATGATATACGAAGAGGTATCGATTACCTCAAGGGAAACGGAGTTGGAGTGCGCCCAATCAAAGAGGGGGTCAGGAGGGATGATGATGCTTGCACTCACTGCGGCATGTGCATCTCGATCTGTCCTACCAAGGCGCTAGCATTCGACTCGAAAACGGGCAAGGTGACCTTCACAGAAGAGAAGTGCGTGGCGTGCGGGGTGTGCATAGATGCGTGCCCGCCAAGAGCTATGGAGATACTGATTTGAGCGAGTTCGTCTTAGCCAAGGTGGAGATTGAAGAGACCGCTGCGACCATCGCCGCGGACCGAGGATTCATCGGAGTTGCAGTGGACGCTATGAAAGCTGCACGCACCGAAATCGAAAGGCAGATCAGGCGGGACAGGTTCTTCCTCACGACGCTTGAGCCATACGAGCACAGAGAGGGCTGCGGCAGAGTCGTAACGAGGATGTGCGAGGCTTCCAAGACCGTTGGCGTCGGTCCGATGGCCACAGTCGCAGGAGTCATAGCCCAAGAGGCCATAGAGGCGATGGTGGAAGAGGGGTTGACTCACGGCTGGGTTGACAACGGTGGCGACGTCGCTATGATCCTTGAGAAGCCCGCGTTGCTCGAAGTGTTCTCCGAACCATGCTCAAGAACGGCATTTGCGCTTGAGCTAGAACCGTCAGATCGAATCGTCGGAGTATGTTCCTCGAGCGGGAAACTGGGACACTCGATAAGCCTTGGCAATTCAGACGTTGCCCTCGCTGTAGCTGATACTGCGGTGCTAGCGGATGCACTAGCTACGGCCATAGGCAACAGAATTCAAGATACGACCTCGCTCCGAACATGCTTCGACCCTTTCAGGAACGTGAGCGGCTTCATCGGAGGCCTGGCCATGATTGAAGGGTGCGCCTCGGTCCATGGTAGATTGCCCAGGTTAGTTGAGGTCGAACACAACCCTGACAGATTGACAGTCCACAGCAGAATGTCCTCGCCAAGGTACATTGGAGACAACAGCGCACGCGAAGAGGTGCCCCCGTGAAGATTTTGAAGTTCGGAGGATCATGTCTCGGTTCAGAGGATGCTCTTCAGAGAGTCACGAAGGTCGTGAAAGACGAGAAAGAACAGAAGTCCGTTGTCGTGTCCGCAGCTTCGGGAGTGACGAACTCGATTATCAGCTTCGTCTCGAAGCCAAGGCAGGAGAAGGAGATAGATGATTTCCTACTGACTATGAAGCTGCGGCACATCGACATGCTTCCGAAGAAGGACGGAGGAACTAGGAAGGAAGCACTCGAGATGATCGAGGAGAAGATAACGAAGCTGGAGAGGCTGCTGTATGGCATCACCTACACTGAGGAACTTACGCCACGTACGCATGATCTGATTCTGAGCTTCGGGGAGAGGCTCTCAGCCATAGTTGTGGCTGCGAAGCTGAGCCATGAGACGATGGACGCCGTCCCGATGGAGACAGATGCGCTGGGAATGGTGACCAACGAGCAGCACGGAAACGCGGTGGCAATACTCGACAAGTGTGAGAAGAACATGGGTCCCACTCTGAACAGCGCGATCGGGAAGGGAATCGTGCCTGTGATCACGGGATTCTTTGGGATAACCGAGTCCGGGCACGTCACGACCGTGGGAAGAAGTGGGACGGACTACTCAGCTGCGGTAGTAGCATATTCCACCGGCGCAAGGCCCATCGAAATCTGGAAGGAAGTAGATGGGTTCATGAGCGCTGACCCGAAGATAGTCAAGGAGTCGTTCCTCCTCGACAGGCTGTCCTACGAGGAGGCTGCGGAACTCGCGTACTTCGGAGCGCAGGTCCTGCACCCGCGAGCAGTGCAACCAGCAAGGCTCAAGGGCATAGAAATCGTGATCAAGAACCTGTACAAGCCTGAGTCTCCCGGATCTGTCATCGGCAGTGCAACCCAGACGAGGAAGGACATCATCAAGAGCGTGTCCTATGTGCCGAACGTCGCGACCTTGAAGGTTTATGACGACGGGGCCGGATACAAGTCGGGCTTTCTGGCGGACATAACCAGTTGTCTGGCAAAGGCCAACATCAACATATTCTCAGCCACGACTTCCCAGACTTGCGCGGCAGTCCTTATTGATGAGGGCGACATCCCCAACGCAAAGAAGGCGATCAAGGGAATTCTCGGAACGGTCGGCGAGAGATACGAGATCGCGCCGGGAATGGCCTTGGTGTGCACCGTCGGCGAGGGGTTTGGCCAAACCAAGGGCATTGCGGCCCGCGTATTCAAAGCGGTCGCAGCCAAGAACGTCAACGTGGATCTTATCTCAGCAGGAGCGTCCATGGTCGCCTATCACTTCACGGTGGACAGAAGGGACCTGAAGAACACGATAACCGCAATCCATGACGAGTTCTTCAAGGACGAGATACACGGGACGACGGGAACCACGCCCTTGACCTAGGCGATTCGCACAAATGTCGAATTGAACGCTGAATTGCCGCCGTATTTCTGGACGAAGTCTGTCGTGAGAAAGTTCGCATTCTTGCCGTCGCTTAGCTTTGGCCAGAGCGCGGAATAGGTCAGCATTATTCCTCTCGGGACGGCTTCAGAGAGCTCCACCTTCACGGTCCACTCGCCAAATTCGTTCGCCAGGGTGATTGTTCCGCCTTCCTCAATCTCTTCCTCAACGGCATCCTTCCTGTTGACGTATACCAGAGGTTCGACCTCGGGGCGCATTTGGTGATATTGCGACCTCACCAGATATCTGTGGACAGGAGTCAACAACTGATAGGGCAGTTTTCTCTGAACATCAACATGTGCTGGCAGTCCGCCCAATCCCTCTGCCGCAGCTGCAGCGGAGTACAGCTCTATCTTTCTCGTGGGCGTCTGGTAGATGTGTCTATTTGGTGCTCTGAGCCTCAGGAATCCTCTCTTCTTCAGGTCCTCAAAGGACCCTTCGACGATCTTGCTCTTTGATATGATCGTTCTGGCAATCTTGTCGTCATCTTCGTGAAGTTCCTTTGCCGTGAGTCCCATGGTGCTTGCGAGCGCTCTGAACAGGTCGCTGTTGGACTTCGCCTCGCCCAACGGTTCGATTGCTTTCTCGTTCAGCGAGAGGTACTGGTGAAAATAGGATGTGTTGATGTCGAAGTGCTCAAAGAAACTCGTCGCTGGGAGCACGATATCCGCGTAGTCAGCGGTATCGGTCATGAACAGATCGTGGACGACAGTGAAGAGGTCCTCGTTCGAGAAGCCTTTTCGGACCAGAGACTGATTGGGAAGGGTTGCCAACGGATTTGAGTTGTAGACGAAAATCATCTTGATCTTCCCGGTTTCCAAGGTCCTTCCCAAGTCGACCATGTTGTAGTAAACTTTCTTTCTGGAAGTCAGATTTGTGCCCTCGAGATAGTCCCTGTCGAAATCGTCCAGTTCGGTCGAATAGAAGAACCCCCGGTTCTCGCCTATCAGCGCAGGGAGGATCGCGATCGCCCTGATCATCTCCCCGCCATTTCTGTGGCGCTGCATTCCATAGCCCATCATTATGCAGTTGGGCCTCAGCGAGACATAATCGGCAATGAAGTCCTCCATGTCGCGCGTGGCCAGATCAGTGATCTTGGCCATCGCATTCAGGTCGAACTTCCTCGAGATCTCGACAAGCCTCTCGAAACCGGTCGTGTTGAGCCTCACGAATTCCTCGTGGTACAGTCTGTTCTCGATGATGTGATTGATGCATCCCAGAGCCATGGCAGCATCAGTTGTCGGCCTGATCTGAAGGTGAATGCCGAGCTCCGCGCTCGGAGTCTTGATTGGGTCAATGACATAAATCTTGCCGCCACGTTTCTGGATCCTCTTGAGAATCTGGTAGCCATGCGGGGTGCTCCAGGCGGGGTTCATCCCCCAGACGACCACAAGCCTGCACTTCTCTATCTCGTCAGGCAGCATTCCGAGATTCGACCCGTAGAGGATTTGCAGCGCCTTGTCACCGGCACGAGAGCATATCGTATAGGTGACCCTTGACGCTCCTATTGCGTTGAAGAATCTGCTCGGGAAGTACCTCTGGATGCGTCCCATCGTACCAGAATAATCATACTGGAGGATCGAGTCGGTTCCGTACTTAGAGGATCGAGAGCGTATCTCTTCGGCAATCTCGTCCAGCGCCTGATGCCATGATATTCTCCTGAACTTGCCCTCTCCTTTCTTGCCGACCCTCCTCATCGGATGAAGAACCCTCTGCTTGGAGTACACGTACTGGGACAGTCTCTCGCCCTTCGGACAGAGGAAGCCTTGGGTGAAGGGCTGCTTGTCATTGGCTTCAATCGAATGGAGTTTTCCATTTCGCACCCTGGTCACAATTGAACACGTATCGTAACAGTCTCTGGGACATGTGCTGTATATGTACAATCAAGGTCCTCCAAGGCAATGAGTAAGTTACCCAGCTGTCGCAGAACGAGAAGACCCTACGTAGATTTATAAATTCCCAGGCCAGCAACCTGGACCCTTTCGTCGGATCGTAGGGACTTCCCAAACGACTCGGATCTGCGAATTTGTCCCTGCGTTGGCAGGCAGCCAGACACGCGCTCAGCCCGAGAACGTGGTGTCATAGATCTTGGAGGAGGTCGGATCGTAGATTATGCTTATCGTGTATATCTCGGCTGCGGAGAACGTATTGGTGCTGCCGGTCGTGAACGTAATGTAGTCGCCGCCATTCACATATCCATTGCCCACAATATCAGTGATGTTGCACCAGACGGTCAGTGTTCCCAATGTCCTCGACCCGCCAACATATTTGGCTGTTGTGCCGTCGTCGAGGTCCGTCGTCAGAGGCTGCCACTGAACTGTGTTCGTGCCGTCGCTGAGCTGAATTGATATGTCCGACCAATAAGTGTCATGGCTCATCGCTATAAACTGGTACTTCACACCATAGCTAGGACCTGGAATAACCTTCGCCATGCTTGTTGTGGGACTCTGTGTGCTAGTCCCACCAAACCCCAGAACCATAACGTACAGAACTGCGGCCAGCGCGACAGGAACCAGGAAAATACACACAATCCCGAGAATGAGACATATCTTGCCGACATGCTTGTACTCCGGTTCTGGCTTTGCGTAGTAGATTGCACCGATTACGATCCCTGCAAGGGGAACGATGATTGAAAGAACGTAGAACAATGCTCTCTGAACACCGCTAATCCTCGCATGCGGTTCGGAAGGAAAAGCCTTGGCCAGGAAATCATGGCCGCAGAAGGGACATGCGTTTGCGTCGAAAGGTATTGACCGTCCGCATGATACACACAACCTGGACTGAGGTCTCGTCCCGGAGCGTTCACTTTTCAGGCTTCCGCCACAGGAGTTGCAGAAACTCGCTTGCTCAGGATTCTCAGATCCGCAACTGGGGCACCTCATGGCCGTCTCCTGAGCATCGCCACTGTGTTGAACAGTACATAATGGTTCTCAGAAGGACGTGTGAAGCGTTCGATCACTCAAGAGGCCTTCCCCACTTGTCGTGATGGAATAGCTCCGAGAGGTTCTTTCGTCCACGAGCATTCGGGATGATTGTCGGATAACCAAGAGTCATGCAAATCGGAACATCCAGCTCTTCTGGAATGCCCAGTATCCTTTTGACGCTGTCGGGCTCAAAGTCTCCTACCCAGCAAGTCCCCAGGCCGAGTTCGACTGCTCGAAGCGAGAGATGATCGAGTGCGATAGCAAGATCGATTGAGGAATAGCTGTCGCGCTCCGTGACTCCGACGAGATAGGCTGAGCACTCTCCGACGAACCTCTGATTGCCCGACACCGGGGCAAGCCTCCGTCTGGTCTCGTCGTCGGTCACAACGACGATTGTCCACCGCTGAGCGTTGTTCGCCGAGGGAGCGAGCCTCGCAGCGTTGAGCAGATCCTGCATTACATCTGCTGGTATCCTTCTTCTCTCGTACCTTCTTATGCTCCGTCTTGCCTGGATTGCGTCACTAACGTCCGTCAGAACCACCTACCTCACGAGATCCCCGATGACCCTGTACTCTCCCCAGTACAGCATCATGTTCGTCTTGTCATACTTCTCGTCGCATCTCGCAGCCACGATCTTTCCGATGAACCAGGTGTGATCCCCTGTCTCAACCTCCTTCACCTTCACACACTCTATATTGACCGGGCACTCCGCAATCAGAGGAGCTGATATCTTCTCTGCCTTCTCCCTGGTCAGCCGAGCAGCTTCAAACTTATCCACATCTCTTCCTGACTTGCTGCCGCAGATCTCGACCGCATTGAGCTGCGCCCTGTCTGGAATGTTTATTGCGAAGTCCTTGCTCTGTTTGAATAGGCCGTGGCTGAACCTCTTTGGGCCTATGCCAACTCCGATGTATGCTGGACGGAATGAAAACACATGGCACATGGCCAATGTGATGATGTTGTCCTTCGTCCCTCCGACTGTCCCTAGAACGACGGGGAATCCGGAGAAGCAGTCCTCCGCCTCCTCAGCTGTGATGTCCTTCTTCACGGTAACCCCTCTCCGACAGAAATCTCGACTTGAACCAGCAGTTGCCTGCTGTGCTACTCACCAAGGAGCCTCTTGTATTCGTCTGCCGACATCAGCGCCGATACCTGAGACGGCTCACTCATCTCGATGACCGCAACCCAGCCTTGGCCATATGGGTCCTTGTTGAGCAACTCAGGGGAGTCCACCAGCTTCCCGTTGGATTCCTTGACCACACCGGACACGGCCGCGAACACTTCGGAGACCGTCTTGACCGATTCCACATTCCCCAGGACTTCCCCTGCGTTCACCTCTTTGCCCGCAGGAGGCAGTTCCACAAACACTATCTCGGTGAGCTCGGTCTGCGCATGATCTGTGATGCCTATTCGCGCGAGCTTCCCCTCCACCTTGACCCACTCGTGGTCTTTGGTGTACTTGATGTCTGGCAAAACGATTGACATGTCTGGCCTCCCTTGACGCGGCATGCCATTATTCCGATTTATATCTTCTCCCTTCAAGCAAACATGACGGAGAGATCGATCTCGAGGCAGAGCAGGATCACCGCTGCCGCAATGATGAATAGAGCCGTGTTGGCTGCCCAATCATCGTACTTGACGATGCCCCTGTAGACCTTCATCGAGACTGGATACAGGGTTCGGCAGCCATAGACCGTCGCGGAGTCCTCAACTGCGTGTAGGAATGTGGAAAGGAAGACAACAAGTGACGACGGTGCCAACTCAAATGAATCGAGAGGACTGGAGGCGATGAGCTGATCGGTGGCAGCCAGAATGGGGATCCAGGCGAGAGCAAAACCAACTGATGCAGCAATGCTGTGCGTGGCCGCGGATCGATGAACTCTCCTGCCAAAGCCTGAGAAGAGCACATCGAGATCTGGGACGGTTCCAAACACGCCGCCAAGTATCATGAAATCCAATGTTTCGAGATCAAAAAGAGACGCGAACAGAGCCCCCACGGCTGCGCCAGTCAAGATATGTGTCGCCTGTCTCATGAGCGCATCCCAAACGAGTGACATTGGTCTGACGTCATATTGAAGGTTCCCCGCAAAGCAGAAACGGCCCAACAGCAAGGATTATCTATCGTCAGCCTATTGCTTTGCCCACGGGGGATAGTCCTGATTGATCAACATTCGCTGAGATTCTTGGAAGATCTGACAAACAGCTTCGGCCCTTCGGGCTTCGAAAGGGAGCCGGCAAGGATCGTGAAGAACTACGTCGCGAAGTACTGTGACGATGTGACGACGGACAAGCTTGGATCCCTGATGTTCAAGAAGAGGGGAAGCGCCGAGAACCCTGTTGTCTTGGTACCAGGCCATGTCGACGAGGTTGGATTCATCATCTCGTCGATCACCAAGCAGGGATTCCTCACATTCAATCCTCTCGGCGGGTGGTTCGACCAAGTCCTGCTTGGCCAGCGCTTGAAGGTGAAGACCTCGAAAGGCGTGATTACGGGGGTAATAGCTGCGAAGCCATGGCATCTGCTCACGCAGGAAGAACGCGCGAAGGTCGTGACCAAGGACAAGATGTTCATAGACATCGGAGCATCGAACGAGGAAGAGGCAAAGCACATGGGAGTTCGTATTGGCAACCCTGCCATGCCTGACTCCTATTTCTCGACGATTGACAAGACAGTATTCAAGAATGGCAAGAAGAGGGGCAAGGATACCATCGCAATTGGGAAGGCTTTCGACGACCGGATAGGCGCTTGGATAGCGGCAGAGGCCGTTAGAACACTCGCGGAGAAGAGAATCAAGCATCCAAACACCGTCGTCGGGGCAGCGACGACACAAGAAGAAGTCGGCCTGAGAGGGGCTAGGACAACTGCTTTCATGACCAAGCCCGATGTATGTCTGACGCTCGAAGTGGACATCGCAGGGGACGTCCCCGGAATCGAACCATACGAGGCTCAGACGAAGATGGGCCTGGGCCCGTCGCTCACAACATGGGATACATCCATGATTCCAAACCAGCCGCTTGTCGATTTCGTAATCGCTGTAGCAGAGAAGAACAAGATACCGTACCAGCTCTCACAGGTCCGTGGGGCAACGGACGCGGGGATCGTCCACATGTCACATGCTGGCTGCCCGAGCATGGTAATCGGTATACCAACGAGACATATTCACGCCCATGTGGGCCTTATGAGCCTGACAGACGCGCAGAACTGTGTCAGGCTCGTAGTTGAGTGCATTAAGAAGCTCGACAAGAGGACCGTCGAGGGATTCACCCGGATTTGACCTGCTGGTGGTTCTGATGTCCTACGCGCTCGATCCTGGCCTTCTGAAGGACCTGACCGAGGCGAAAGCCGATGTTGCAAGGCACGGAATAGTCATACTCAGAACGGTTGAGACTGAGCTCGGACCCGCCTTGATGGCTGCTGCCAAGAATTCAATGTCGTCCTCCCCGAGAAAGCTCGCACAGATGAAAGAGGACGATCTCGACGAATTCGCAACCTCTTTGAGAAAGACGGCATTCAAATCGGCTCGAGAGCTCAAGGATCTGTACACTCGGTTGCTCGCGAAGCTCGGAACCGAATACCTCGTTGACCTCGCCCAGGAGCTCGAGGGGATTGGCCAATTGTTCACTTGGGAGAGGATTGCCAAGGCCTCAGAGAACCTGGACAAGCTGCTCGCTGAGAGAGGGTTCAGGCCGACTGAGCTCGCAGGACCAGAGGCTATCTCGGAGAACCTTAGAATCGAGCTGCTCGAGAAATGGCCGGCAGCGTTCCAAAGGTTCAGAGGACTGGCGGATCGGGCGGCTGCCGAAACCCGAGCCAGTGAGGAAGAGCCTAGGGAGCCTCCAACAGCGAAGAAGAGAGCCAAGAGAAAAGGGTGAGCAGCAGATGGCCGTGCTATCTGACGCGGACATTCTGGCCATGATCAGAGATGGAACCCTGAGGATTGAGGGGTTCGTCGAGACGAATCTCACTCCGAATGGATACGATGTCACAATCGGTGAGATATGGGTGCCGTCCGTAGACAAACGGTTCAAGGAGGGAACAGCAGAAATCCCAGGCAGCTCGTGGTTCGTGATCGGGACCAAGGAGTACCTCGCGCTTCCCCCGACACTGACAGGCGAGATTTGGATAAGGACTACCTGGGCCAGGAAGGGGGTTCTGTCTTCTTTTGGGAGAATTGATGCGGGATTTAATGGAAACTTGACTTTTTCTGCATTCAATGCTTCAAAGGGTGTTCTCGCAATTCCGATCGGTGATAGATTCGCGCAAGTCGTCTTCGAAGAACTTCGTTCTCCGGCCCAGGACACCTACGAGAAGCGATCGGGGAACTACCACGGGCAGAGAGGAATCACCCTCCGGCCAACGCGCAATCAGAGGAACTGAAGGTCGAAGCCGTAGAAGTTCAAGGTCGGCGAATAGCTCTTGACTCTCCTTCGGGCTAGTTCTTTCATCACACGGCCCTCGCGCATCGCGATATCTCTGAGGGAGTCGAGCCTGCTCTTGATTTGTCCCTCCTCCATGACCTCATAGTAGTGGATCACGCCGCCCGGCTTGAGAGATCTCATCGCATCGCCGACATAGCCGCTCGCATCGTGAGGCAGGTTCATGATTATCCTGTCAGCCTTCTCAAGTTTAGCGATCTCTTCCCTGGCATCGCCCAGTATCGGCGTGACAACCCTGACCTTGTTGATCGCAATGTTCTCTTTCATGAACGCGATTGCCTCGGGGTTCAAGTCGATGGCATAGATGGCCTTCGGAACTCTTGTCTTGGCAATGATTATCGAGAAAGGGCCGATGCCTGCGAACATATCGACAATGACTTCACCAGGCTGTACCTGCTTCGCGACCGCCTCGCGCTCAGTCGCGAGCCTCGGAGAGAAGAAGACCTTCGACACGTCCATCTTGAAGGTCATGCCGTACTCCTTATGGACCGTCTCGGTGGACCTCTCTCCTGCGACTACCTTGATATCCCTCGTTCGGAATTGGTCGATAACCCCAGAATCCAAGCAGACGGTTCGGATGGATTTCTGGGTCGCAATGATCGCTCTGCCTATCTGCGGCGCGTACTTGACTATTTCATCGGCCATCTTAACGATCGCAATCGAGCCCAAAGTGTCGTACGATGATGGCAGCAATGGCCTCAGCTCGTCCGGCACGTCCACGAGCACCCTGTAGTCCTTGACCTGTTCCTCGATCTCCTTGAACTCCGCAGTCTCAATGGGATACCCAAGGTCAATTCTCTGTGTGACTGGGATGTAGACGTTCTTCGCGTCTGAGCGTATCTGAAGCCCTTTCCTGAGCATGCCCTTCTCCATCAGCTTCTTCCGGACGGGTTCGGCCTTCTTCTTCGGAACCACGAGACACAGAGAGTCCATCGAGATAGCAAATCGGCTTTCTCGATAGATAACTCAATCGGGCCTCGTGCTTCATAGAAGACTACTTTACTCGGAGCACGCATTC
>Ga0315312_1001094_pt1 | contig 23355 bp, 22 predicted proteins | sample TDP7_MG_FD_203629 | JGI IMG/M metagenome (GOLD analysis project Ga0315312, IMG submission 203629) | Freshwater sediment microbial communities from Lake Towuti, South Sulawesi, Indonesia - TDP7 | ecosystem: Environmental > Aquatic > Freshwater > Lake > Sediment | place: Indonesia: South Sulawesi... | reverse complement strand
GTAGACGGTGGCTACCCACCGTCCGTAGGGACGGTATACGGGGTAACCCCCTGTATACTGTATGCTGTTTACTGTATACTTCGGATAATGCCCGGTGATCCAATGCCCAGGGGGCCACACCCGTTCCCATTCCGAATACGGAAGTTAAGCCCTTGGGGCCGATGATACTGCTGGGAATCTCTTTGGCGGGAAAGTAGGTCATTGCCGGGCTTTTTTATTTCAGTTCTACTGACTTAGTGGTTTGCCACACCTCAATTGAGGAATATTTTCCTCTTATTTGTCACTCCTGCGAAAGCAGGAGTCCAGATTCTTTACGGTCTGCTGGATTCCCGCTGGAGTTTACCCCGCTGGATTCCCGCCTACGCGGGAATGACAAGCGGGGCGGGAATGACAGACAGGAGAAGATAATCCCTCAAATTATGTGTGGTGAACCACTAGGAAATTACTCAGCATTTTATTTCCCATTGGCGTAAGAAATGATTCTGGATGGAACTGCATCCCTTCCAAGGCCGGAATGGTCTTATGCCGCACGCCCATTATTTCGTCTCGGTCTGTCCACGCAGTAATCTCAAAACAATCGGGTAATGATTCTGGTCTGGCAATGAGCGAATGATATCGTGCTGCGGTAAAAGGGCTCTTGATACCCTGATAAATCGTCTGCCGGTCGTGATAAATCTGTGAGGTCTTACCGTGCATCAATCGTTTAGCCCGGACAATTTCCCCGCCAAAGACCGAGACCATACACTGATACCCCAGACATACCCCTAAAATCGGTATCCGCCCGGCAAATGTTTCTATTACTTTCTTGGAAATACCGGTCTCTTTCGGGGTTTTGGGACCGGGTGAAATTATGAGATGACTCGGCCTCTTGCGGCGTATCTGGTTAATGGTAATCGCATCATTACGATAAACCTCAATCCGCTTTCCCATTGCCCCAACCGCCTGCACTAAATTATAGGTAAAGGAATCATAATTATCAATAACCAGAATCATCTTATAACTGAAGAACTTATAAACGAAAGAACTGAAGAACCCGTTTCTTCGTTTCTCCGTTCTTTCGTTCTTCAGTTAACATATCTCCAGCATCCGCTGGATGGAACGCAAGGCTCTTTTGGCAATATCATCAGGAACAGTTACCCGATAAACCATATCTTCCAAACACCATAGGATCTTTTCTAAGGTATTCAATTTCATATTCGGGCAGTCGGCTAACAGTGACGCCTCTATAAATATCTTACGGGGATTCTCCTTCCGTAACCGGTGTAAGATACCGATTTCCGTCCCGATAATGAATTCTTTACTATCAGATGCCCGACAGTATGCGAGGATGCCACTGGTAGAAGACACTTTATCCGCCAGGGCAATCACATCCGGGGTGCATTCCGGGTGAACGACTACCTTTGCGTGGGGATAAAGTCGTTTCCGTTCCTGAATATCCCTGGCTAAGATACGATGATGAGTGGGACAATAACCATTCCAGAGGATAATATCACGTTTGGTTTGGCGGGCGACATAATCACCCAGACTCTGGTCGGGTGTAAAAATAATCGGCTTATCCTTCGGAATACTATTTACCACTTTGACCGCATTAGAAGAAGTGCAACAGTAATCGCTCTCGGCCTTAATCTCCGCAGAACTGTTGATATAAGTAACGACCACGGCATCCGGATGTTTTGCCTTTACTTCACGCAGTTGCCGGACGGTGAGCATATTGGCTAAGGGGCAACCGGCATTGGTATCCGGTATTAACACGATTTTATCCGGCGAGATTATCGCTGAGGTCTCGGCCATAAAGTGCACCCCGCAGAAGACAATCACCTTTGCCTTGGCCTTAGCGGCTTCCTGGCTCAATCCCAACGAATCACCCACGAAATCCGCAATGTCCTGCACCTCGGGCCGCTGATAATTATGGGCGACGATTATTGCTTCTCGTTCCTTATGGAGTTTATTGATGCGGCGAATTAATTCGGCCTCGGTCATAATTTCATTGCCTTTCAGTTGGCTGGAAAGTATAATGTTATGGCTCTGTTGAAACCCTATGGTTTTTACCCTTAGAAAGTGTTTTATTACTCTTTCTGTCATTCCCGCCCCGTGTGTCACTCCCGCGAAAGCGGGAGTCCAGATATCCACGGGGTAAACTCCGGCGGGAATCCAGATTTCTGGATACCTGCTCCCCGCTTTCGCGGGGACAGGTTTCGCAGAGCCTGCCCCTGCGGAAGCAGGGGTATGACACGCTGGAAGGCAGGGTTTCAACAGAACTTAATGTTATCATATAATCTATGGTAATACAATTTATTAAGATGCAGGCCACGGGCAATGATTTTATCGTGCTGGATGGTATCCGCCAGAGGATATATCTCACTCCGGCCGTAGTGCGTCGGCTCTGCAACCGGCATTACGGTATTGGAGCGGATGGAGTGATATTAGTCCAGAAGTCCACGAGACCACGAGTCCATTTCCGGATGCGGATATTTAATGCCGATGGGAGCGAGCCCGAGATGTGCGGGAATGGTATCCGGTGCCTCGGCAAGTTCGTATATGAACACGGTTTTACTCGGAAGAAAAAGATAGCCGTAGAGACCTTAGCCGGACTAAAAACACTGGAATTACTTACGAAAGGGAATAAAGTAGTCCAGGTGAGGGTGGGAATGGGAATGCCCAGCGCAATTATGAATGATGAATTACGAATTATGAATAAGAGATTTCGTATCACGAAAGTTGTCTTGGGTAATCCTCATTGCGTGGTCTTTGTTAAGGACGTGGATAAATTCCCGGTGCCAAGATATGGCCTCATCATTGAGAAGCATAGACGATTTCCGCATCGGACTAATGTGGAATTTGTGGAGATTCTAAATCGGCGACTAATTAAGCAACGCACCTGGGAACGAGGCGTCGGCGAGACCTTGTCCTGTGGTACGGGTGCGGTGGCGGCCGTGGCCGCGGGTATATTTAACCGTCGCCTGGGAAATAAGGTTACTGTCCTTCTCAAAGGCGGTCGGCTTAAAATAGAGCAGAATAACCAGGGTCTATTTCACCTCACCGGTCCGGTAGAAGAAGTATTTGACGGCAGGCTGCGTCCCGTTGCACGAATCAGACAAACCACCCGATAACCGTGGCCAGGAGATTCACCGGCGGGGTTGGGCTTGATCTCATATCCAGTTTCCGGTCGCTATCCAGCGGAACCAGACTGGTCTCTAACTTGAACTCATTGGCCGGAATACAGATACCTGCCTCTAAGGCCGGACAGACCATTTCGTCATACTCCAGTCTTAATACGGACGACCCGCCTGGGGCGCCCACTCCTCTAAAGGCAATCACCACGGCCTTGGTTCCGACCGGCACTATCCCGCCTAAATCCAGGAAGTCCGGGTAAAAACCGCCATCCCAGGGGAAAGCGGTTTGGTCCCAATCAAACCCGGATGCATAGCGCGGAACGAATACGCCGGTCACGGGTGGTAGAACCGGTGCCTTCCACTCAAACTTATTCTGTGCCGCATTATAGGTCGGGGCTTCACCATCCACCGGTGTATCTATTGCCTCAAGTTTTACCGGTGAGACATTGCCATCGGCAATCTTGGGCTTGGTGACCGAGTTAGCCAGCAACTTCTCATCATTGATAGAATTACTGGCTATCTTGTCATAGTCCACCGAGAAATTGGCAATCTTCGGTGTGGTCACGGCCCCGTCTTTTATCTTGGCCGTCTCTATGGCGTTATCGGCCATCTTTGAGGCAATGACCGAATTGGTGGCAAGTTCGGATGACCTCACTGCCCCGGTTTTTATCTTGGCGGCACTGACGGAATTATCAGCCAGTTTTATCTCGGTTACGGCACCGTCTGCCAGTTTAGGGGTCGTAATACTGCCATCGCCTACTGCCCCGATAACCACACCGGGACCAAGTTTTGCCGGCGTAATCGCACCATCCGCAATATCCTCGGTCTTGACCTGACCGGCCCCGATATCCTCGCTTCGGATGGTCTCATCCTTTATCTTGGGTGAGGTAACGGCCTCGTCCGCGATATTCTCCTCTCTGATTACTCCGGGGACTACCCCCGGCACCGCCTCTATGATTTCCCTGGGCTTGGTTATTCTCGGTTCGTATGCCATATATCAAACTCCTTGTTATAACGTTTTATTGTTTCAGTGTTACAGGGTTAAACATTATAACATTAAAACTCTGTAACATTTTAACTCTGTTAAAGGGGACTCCGGTGGCGCCCGGGCGCCACTTTCATCCCTGACCATTTTACGGCTACACGGTCAAACCAATCTGCGTATGGAGTTCAAATAACGCACCGGTCAACTTAAAGAGACAATAAGTGTCGGTTGGTCCGGTAGTCAGTTTGAACTCATCGCACTTCGCCGGGTCCCTCAGGCCGTTCAGGAAATTCCGTATGTTGGTATTCTGCAGCGTAATCGTTGCCGCATCAAAGCCTGACGCAAGGATAGTCAGTCCGGCGCGGGTAACTAACTGCATAATACCCGCCTTTAACGAACCCTCCAGTCCGTCTGTGGCGATATTATACGGTTCGCCGCCTAACCAGAGGTCGCCTTCACGAAGCCAACCCATTGCCACTGCGTAGCCGACTAACAAGTGGGCATTGATGGCGCCGACGCCCCGTCCGCGAATCTTATCGCCGGTCAGTCGCAGGGTCTTTTTACCCACCTCGGCTGACCATATGCCTTTCTTGTTGACGACATTCTCAGTGAACCGCTTGGCCTTGACCCCATCAACCTCAGCGAATGCCAAATCAAGGGCGTCGTTCCACTTGCTGAAGGAATCCTCGGCATTCTTACCGTGGATGGTCTTTATCTCGGTGGCATTTCGGCCATTCCTTGCCTTGAAGGCCGGATTTACGAACGGTGAGAACCCGCGGTTTGATGGACCGGCTACTTTGGCGATATACTCACCATCGTGACCTATCTTATGCTTTCGGCGGTCATTAATCCGTGTGGCGTTAAGGACCAGACCGTCCGCATACTTAGCCTCCATATCCGCGGCCACCTCCTGATAGTCCGGGACCAGCAGCGAATACTTCATCTTCAGTCCAAATTCTGCCATATTGCTCACCTCCTTCCTCTGGCTTAGTTCCACTTGCCGATACAACTCCCCCGCCTTTTCACACCTCTTGAGGCCTCAAAGAAGTAGAAAGGGCGGGGACACCTCGTTGCACCTACGGGGCGAGTAGAAAGTATTATTTCTTATTCTTTTTCCTCATAGTGATTAAATCAAGCACCAATCCCAGAATCTGGAGAATGGTCTTGAGCACCCGGATAGTTCTGCCTGCCCGTCCGTCAGGCGGGGATTCCTTTGGCCCGTCCTCCGCAGTAGCGGTGCTACCGCTACGGAGGATGGATTGTTCGTTATTCTCTTTCATATTATTCACCTCCTCTCTTTTTAGTCTAAAGAGTCTATGGGGTCTGTGGAGTCTTTGGAGTCTGGCGACTCTTTAGACTCTATAGATTCTAAAAACTCATAGACTGTTTGGATTGGAACAACCCCCGCCATCGTGGTTACTAATTGCCCGTCATAAAGCCTGACCCAGACCGCAATGCCGATTAATTGATGATTACTCTTTAAGAATACGCCACCACCCGAATTGCCGGGTAAGATAGGGCTGGATATCTCCCAATAATCCGGCTCAAGGGCCGTGATTATCCCTTCAGAAGGACGTGTTGGTAGCCCTAACGAACAACCTATGGCATAAACCGGTGTAAAGAGATATGCTTGATAATCTCGTGGTGCTAACTTCGCCCGATATGTTTTCACCGCAGAGGCGCAAAGAAGAGCCAGGTCTTTATTAGTATCCGTAATCGCCACGAAGGCACTAAGCCTGCCCGTATGGCGCCGAAGCGCCATGGCGACAAAGGCGCCATTGGGCCCGCCCGAGTCTGCCCCATACGGCCAGGGACACGAAGAAGATATTTCATTATAAATCTCTATTTGAACCTCAGAGAAATCCCCCACCACATGCGCCGCTGTTAGAATATAAATCCCCCTTTCTCCCCCTTCCTGCCTGTGCGTGTTCGCCTGCCTGTGCCGTTGGCACGGCAGACAGGCACGCAGACAGGTGTCAAAGGGGGATGGGGGGATTTGAATCACCACGCCTGAGCCAATCCCACTTGGTGACGTGATTCGCACCGTCGGATACAGCATCTCCTCATACAGTCTATGGTATGGATTAGGGTCGGGCTGGGTATAGGTAATGACCTCAACCACCGGCCGAGGCGCACCTGACTCAGTGGGGGTCAAAACCAGCACCAGCCCTAATCCGATTAACCCAATCGCTAATAATCTAATAATCTGTGTAATCTGTGGCTGTAATCTGTGGCTTCTCATAACTCACCTCCTGAGGACCTCATTTAAGCCCCCCTCTTTCCGGGCCTTTCTCGCCCTCCATAATTAATTAGTATGAGCAGGCGAAATGTGAGGTCAAATCTGAAGAATTAGTGAGATTTTTATTGACAGGTATTAGACGATTCGCTATAATCCTGCTATGCTGAAGATTCAATCCAATCCAATCCAATCCAATCCAATCCAATCCAATAGCACAGGACGATGCCTTGTCAGCCTTCTCTTAATCGGCTTGTCTTTAATAGGAGATAGGAGGTAAAGATGGATAAGATAATGGTTCTGATTGGGGTGGCCGTATATGTTTTCTCCACTTGTTTAGTGATATTATTAGGTAGAACCAAGACAGAGAAGAGTTAGCCCCGTTAGAAGTAAGTCCCCCGATGGACATCGGGGGACTTACTTCTAACGGGGCAGGTTCGGGAGTTTATAATGGGTATTCTTACGATAATTGCGGTGGGCATAAGCAGTATCGTTGTATTGGTCACGCTGGGAAAGATTAGTCGGCAACTGGACCAGCTCGTTAATCTGCTTAAGACTATAGATAAGAAACTATCCGGCGTTCAATCCAAGGAAGACCTCTCTGCTTCACAAATCCAGCGTCAAATCCATGATTTGACCAGCAAACTTAAAGAGGTGAAAGGGGATATTGACTGGAAAGGGTGATGTCCCCCGAAAGCTTTAGGGGTGACTTGTACTCACCATTAATTTAAGTAAAAGGAAAGGAGGTGATTAAAGATGAGGAAGTATGGTAATATCCTGCTGGTCATAGGAATAACCGTAGGGCTTGTCCTGGTAAGTTGGCTCGGTTTTAGTCAGCCCGCGGAAAGGCCATCCGGTTGGGACAAAGGTGATAAAGAAGGCTGGAAGAGTGAAACCCCACCCGGCTGGGAGAACTGGGATGAGGCAAAAAGAAAGGACTGGCAAGAGTGTCTCTCCCGGGCAACTGAGGCGATAGAACAGCATGAGAAGGCCCGACTTAAAGCGGCACTCGTCGTCCTGGAAAAGGCGGCCCGTAAAGGGGTTTCCCTGGAACTGGCCCAAAACACGGTTAAAGAAGGGCTTGACCAGGGGTTAGGTCCGTCTGACTTTGAGCCACTGGGCAAATTCGTGCTGACCAAACATCAAGAAGGACTTAAAGGAGAGGAACTGGCTGAGGCGATTCATCAGGAGGTTAAAGACCGTCAGGCCGAGCGGGAGAAAGACCGCGCGCGAATGAAACAGAACAAAGGTATTGACCAACCTGAAAAAGGCAAGGGAAAAGGTAAAGACAGGCCCGAAGGGGTGGATGAAGAAAAAGGTAAAGGCAAAGATAAACCCGAACAAGATGATGAAGGTAAAGGTAAAGGAAAAGGCAAGGGAAAATGAAAGGTAATTATTTAGCCGAATGAAATAATCCCCGTTAGGGGGCTCTTCCTTAATTCCCCCTTATCAAAGGGGGTCGGGGGGTTGTTACAACCCCCTTAATCCCCCTTTATTAAGGGGGACTTCAGACGGCTAAATAATTACAATGAAAGTTATCTGTATCAGGTGCAAGGCCTTTATTAGAGAAGAACCGCCCGTACGGGACGAATCTATTATTACGGAGATATGCCCGGCCTGCCCCGTTAGAGGCGAGCCCGGCAAAGTAAATAATCTTACTGATGGCTCTATGACGTCGGCATTGGACGCCTCTAACGGGGTGAAGATGCCTCACTGGTTTGCTCCTGCCTGCGCCAAAAAGGAGGATAAAAACCCTAACGGGAAAGGAGGTGAAACGATGGAAGATAGACGAGGCAAGGCCCGGGTCGTCGCCATTATTCTCGTGGTCGTAATCGTGGCGATGGTGATTGCCCTGCCCCGTTAGAGGCGATGCTATTAGGCGTAATAAAACAGAACGGGAGTTTATATGACCTATCACTAACAACGCCTCTAACGGGGTGAAGATGCCACCTGGTGTTGCTACCGCTGAATGAGACCCGAGCCGAGTTAAGCCGGACTCAAGAGGAGTTACTCCAGACCAAGACCACCTTAGACAGCGTCAAGGCAATGTTAGAGGAAGTCAAAAAGAAATAGAATTCTTTACTACTAAATTGAAAGGGGGTGATAAAAGGTGTTTGATAACAATCAGTTTGCGAAGGAGATGTATAATCTCTCCAAGAATTACTGGACCACCACGATGGAGATGTTATCATCCTTCCAGGACCAGAATGAAAAGATGTTTCATACGATGATAGACCACGGTTTAGTGGCCCAGCAGGAAGGTAAGAAGATGCTTCAGGAATGGATGAGCCGGACCAGAAAGGCACAGGACCAGTTTACCCAGACGATGCAAGATACCTGGGAAAAGACCGGTCTCGTCTTTGGTACAACCCCAAAGAGTGGGAAATAATCCCGACACTATGTGTCGGGACAGGTCTCTCTGGCGCCTTTGGCGCCATGGCCATGTCATACCCGACGCCATGCCACGTCATACCGACATGGTGTGACGGCATCGCGTGGGACATGGTGTGACGCTTCGGCGCCATAAACTGACATCTCAGTCCAGCCCCCCGATGTTACATCGGGGGGCTGGACTTACCCCACTTGAATAAGTAATCTATGCCTTCAGACACCCGCTCAGACGAGCAATTAGTCACCGCCTTCCTGGCCGGCTCGCCCGCCTGCCAAGCAGTTACCTCTGTGGCGGGCAGGGAAACGGCCTTAGACACCCTCTTAGACCGTTATCAGGAGCCGCTCTGGAGATATGCCTACAAAATAAGTCATTACCGGGACAAGTCCTTCATTGATGATATTCGTCAGAGGTCGCTTATCGCCATATTTCAGGGCCTCAAAACCGGCAGGTTTGACCCGGCTAAAGGCACTTTTAAGGATTGGGCCTACGGAATCTGCCACACCGTATGTCTGGATGAGAATCAGAAGTACGAACGTCACGCACAGGTTCTCTCCGAACGTTACCCCTTGGAATTCCCGGATGACATCCTTGACGAAAGAGCCAAGGCACCGGATGTTGCGGTAGAGGAGGCCGAGGAATCCGACCGGATATCCCGGGTGCTTCTTGAACTGTCCGAAGAAGACCGAGCTCTCTGCCAACTCGCCCTGATAGAAGACAAGTCCTATGAGGAGATTGCCCGGAGCAAGCCCTTTGAGCGATACCGGAACCGGCTTCCCGCCCTGCGCCAAAAAACTTGTGCCTTGAGAAAACATTTGGTATCATTATTAAAGACAGGTTGCCACAGAGGCACAGAGAACACGGAGAAATAGTTTTGTCTCTGTGAACTCTGTGTCTCCGTGGCTAATAATGAGGAGGTGCGTTATGACGAATAATAAGGAATGCGAACAGTATGAAATGGATCTGACCGATTATGTCCGGGGTGATAAGACCTTCTTAACCAGGGAAAAACAGGAGGCATTATTCGCCCATCTCAGGAAATGCCCGCGGTGCCGGGCCAGTTTCTTTGACTGGGAAAATGCCCACGCGAAACTCGTCTCTCAGGCACACCACGACAAGCCGGAGACCAGGGTCAAACTCGCGGAATTAAGGGCGCGGCTGAAATGGGAATTCCTCCCGCCCACGCTGCGTGAACCCATCACGCTCGCCAAGATAGGCGAGACGGCCGGTCACCTCCGGCAGTTTCTCGCCCAGCACGGGCCGGTGAACCTGCCTGATTTACCAGACAAGATAAACCGCGACCCGTATTTAGCGATTCTCTCCACGGGGTGGCTCGCCAAGGAAAACAAGGTCAGTATAGACCCGGACAAAGGCCAGACGGTATCCTTGACCAAGGAGGAAATGAAACGCGCTCAGGCCCAAGCATAACCGCAGACGGGTAAATTATGCCTTATCCCCATTCATTTATTACGCTCACGCCGGAGGAACAGGCGCGGCTCAAAAAAGAATCGGAACGACTGGCTCGCGTACGCAAATGGAAGAGACGGTTACCTCTTCAGGCACTGTATCTGTCCAATGAGAAAAAGACCTTCAGAGATATTGCTGAGTATTTAGGTGTGGATTATTCCACGGTTCGGAATTGGGTTTATCGCTATAGAAAATGCGGGACTCAAACGCCCGCCCGTAGGGGCGGATTAGAGGGCTTTATTGCCTGGGTAAATCGTCCCGGTCCAAAACCACCAAGGTAACCGTTTACCTCGTCTGTCATTCTGAGTGGCGCCGTGGCGCCACGAAGAATCTCAATTAGACCCTTCGCAGAGTTTACCCTGAGGCAACGGAGACTCTTCGCTTCGCTCAGAGTGACAGCCGAAGGGCTCAGGGTGACAAGGTAAGTAATTACCTGCCAAGGTGCTAAAAATGGGGCAATTTTGACCCTTTTACACCCCCCTAAAAACCCCGGAAATTAGCACCTTCGCTATCATAACCCCTTGAAAAATAAGGGGGGAGACCCCCCCTACCCTACCCCCTACTACCCTGTTTCTTACTCTCTGCTACTCTGTATCTTTCCCTCTGCTACTCTGTTTGTTTCCCTCTACTACCCTGTTTGTTTCTCTCTGCTACTCTGTATCTTTCCCTCTGCTACCCTGTTTATTTCCCTCTACTACTCTGTTTATTTCCCTCTGCTACTCTGTTTATTCCCCTCTGCTACTCTGTATCTTTCCCTCTGCTACTCTGTTTATTTCCCTCTGCTACCCTGTATCTTTCCCTCTACTACCCCGTATCGTAGGGTAGGGTGAAAGCCAAAGTGACCTGTCTGCCGTGCCCGGCACAGGCAGGAATGTTTCTGAAAGGGCTGAACCTTACTTTTATTGTAATTATTTAGCCGAATGAAATAATCCCCGTTAGGGGGGCTCTTCCTTAATTCCCCCTTATCAAAGGGGGTCGGGGGGTTGTCTTCGGCGAGCTCAGCCGAGCCGTTACAACCCCCTTAATCCCCCTTAACAAAGGGGGACTTGAGGGGGTTGTAATCCTCCTTAATGAGCGCCTTTGGCGCCATGGCGCTTCGGCGCCACAAAGGGGGACTTGAGGGGGTTGTAATCCCCCTTAATGAGCGCCTTTGGCGCCATGGCGCCCTTATGGCGCTCATTAAGGGGGACTTCAGACGGCTAAATAATTACCTTTTATTGCAGGTCTCGTTCAATGACCTCAATGCGGGTGAGGTCGCTCACCCCCAGACCGAGTTTGCCGGCGGTGGCGAGATAATTGGATACCAAGCGGGGCCATTTCGGGTCGCCTTTGCTGTCCCGGATTTTCTGCAGAATCATTTGTCCCACGGTATCAACCGCGACCGAGTCAAGACCCACGATGATGCCGTTATATTTGGTATGATAACGATGGTCGTCCGTCGGGCCACCGTTATACAGAGGGTTAAGGGCATCGCAGATAATGAGTTTGGTTTTATACCGAATCGCAGGAATCTGATAAACTAAGGCCGCACCCGGGTCGCATTCATTCTTATAGAGTTCACCCATATTTGCCTCGGTGAGTTCAATGGCGTGATACATATTCTGGAGAGCGGCATTGACGCCGGTGTTAGCGGGAAACTTATGGGTCCTTAAGACCGGCATATTAATGGTGACGGTGGTAACTTTAGTGAGGATATTGGTTAAGCGGGTAGTGGTATTGCCGACATTAATTACGGTATCATCAAAGCCGACAAGTGGTTGGGACTTTCGCTCTATACGATGGGTAACGGTGGCGAGACACCGTCGGCCCGTGGTCGCCTGATTTATCTTAAAACCGACCTCTTCCAGTTCATTCTGTGCCCTGTCCCAGACGATAATATTATTCACCGGCACACCGACCTCGGTGAGGAAATCTGAGAGGGCATCCACTAATCCCGGGTGCGTGGCGTTGTCTTTCTCACCCAGATAGGCGTTTACCTTAAGGCCTACTTTATCCTGCGGGGTGATGATTTGCTTTAAGGCCTCTTTGTAGGAGTCCACACCGAAGAGATGTCGCAGGGCGACATTAAGACTCTTTTTGGCCTCAAGGATGTTAATCTGCCCCTGGCTATCCCAGATAGCCCGGTTCTTGACGACCACGACGCGGGTTTGAAACTTGGGGGGAATGTCCGGGGGGCGGATGGGTGGTTTATAGTCAGGTGGTTTAGTCCCGTGGTCAATCGGTTCTTTAGGGCCTCCGGGTGTTTCTACTCCGGGACCTTCTCCTAAGAAAGCCCGCCAGAGCAGTATCCCACCGATAATTAAGAGAATCAACACGCCGACAATAAATTCTACTCGCATAATTTAGACGACCACCCCGATAATTGTCCCTTCAAAGACCAATTTACCATTAACCACGCCCTGGGCATCAAAGATAATCCGTCTGGAACGCAATTCCACACATTTACCTAACATAACCAATTTATCACCCGGTATAACGGTATCACGGAATTTAACCTTATCCACCCCGCCAAAGCCCACAAAACGGGTATCATTCTTACCTAGGGTGTTTTTATAGTAAAAACTGGCTAATTGGGCGGCGGTTTCTATCATCAGGACACCGGGCAAGAGTGGTCTTCCGGGAATATGGCCTCTTGTCCAGAAGGCGTCCGGTTTAATATCCTTATAGCCCACAATGATACTTTCGTCCGGCTCAAATAGAAGAATTCCATCCAGTTGGGCAAACTCATAACGATGGGGATTCGCTTTTTCTATCTCCTTAATCCCCATAATGACGTTATTAACATCAAACCGCGTGAGAGGTACTAAAAAAGGAGGCGCCATAAGTAAATATCAAAATGCAAATATTAAATATCAAAATTAACCTTATCCTTCAAGGATTTTACATTTTGCCTTTTACATTTTGATTTGGGATTGGGGTAGCCAGACAGAGAGTTTTGTTCCGCGATTAGGTTGGGATTCTACCCATATTTTCCCTTTATGAGCCTGGATGATTCGGCTGGCAACGGCTAAACCCAGACCAATGCCTTTCGGTTTGGTGGTGAAAAATGGGTCATAGATACGACTCAAAAGGTTCGGTTCAATGCCCACCCCAAAATCTATTACCTCAACCACTACCCCTTGGTTCATTAGGGGTGAGGCAGATGATTGATACGCCCGAAAGATAATCTCTGGAATTTTTCGTGGCTCCGGACCGTCCGTCTTGGTGGATTCAATGGCATTTAAGCCGAGGTTGAAAAACACCTGTTTTAGTTGCTCCGGGTCGGCCTCACAGATCAATGAATCATCCCCTACTTCGCCCTCCGAAGTAGCCGGAGGGCTACGAAGGACGGGCCATTCGGTTTTTATCCGGATGCCCGTCTGACCGTCGGGCAGGTCTTTTGCCAGTCCTTTAGTTTTTAATAGAGTGATAACTTCTTCTAGCAAACCGGTTAAATTACAATGCTGAGGCACCATCGGTCTTTCTCGGGCGAAATCAAGGAATTCCGTAATAATCTGATTGAGGCGGTCTGATTCTTTGATAATAATATCCATCAGTTTCTTTTCCGCGGGGGTAAATTTATTGCTCGCGTGAATTTCCTGAATGGCACTGTTAACCGCGGCCAGGGGATTTCTAATTTCATGGGCAATACTGACACTCATCTCAGAAAGCATCCGGAGGGTATCGGCCCTTTTGGTTATTTCGTCAATCTTTCTCTTTAGACTGATGTCGTTCAAGATGGCCATTACGCCTCTGATTTCTCTTTTGGGTCCCCAAATGGAAGAGGTTGTAATCTCTATATGGATCGGTTCGGCCTGTCCGGCCAGCGTAAACTCATAGGTAAGATTGTTTTTGTTAGTCAGGGCTTCTTTAATGATGTGATACTCGCGGTTTGAGAAGGCATCTTCTATCCTTAACCCGGACAGATTTTTATCCTGAGGTAACCCCAGCATCTCCACGGCCCGTGAATTATAAAACACAATCTTGCCTTGATGGTCCGCCACAATTAAACCGTTGACGATATTGGCCAGGATTTCTTCTTTGAAAACCCTTTCACGATTAAGTTCTCGGGCTAAAAAACCAGCCAGAACCGCCACCAGATGCAGGACGAGAGCAAAAAAGAATAAATACGGTAAAGTAAACCTTAATTCACGGGCGATATTCTGAAGATATTCAACCGATAAGAGAGGTAAAGACGATTCCCAGTGGGCTCCGAGGAAATGGGTGATGGTAACTGAAGATAAAAGGAGCGTGGCCAGTGAGGCAAAAAAGAAACTGCTACGCGCCGAGACCAATAAGGCGTCCGCCACGATGGAGGCAAAGTATAAATAGACAAACAGACTTGTTCCGATACCACCCGTGCAATAAGCCAATACGGTAATCAAAAAAATATCCAGACTGATTTGAATTAAAGCCTGCTTTTTATATTCTAAAAAAGGCCATTTTAGAGCCAGTAGATAAAGGATATTAATAAAGCAGGCACCGATAAGAAGGATATAAGCGATAATGATGCGGGGAGGAAAATGTTGGCCCGAGGCAAAGTAACGAGACTGCCAGATAAGGATTGCACCAATACCCAGTATGGCTACCCCGAGACGGCAGAGGAGGAACCACTTTAACCGACGCTGAAGTGAAATTTCTTCATAATCCCCGCCTGCCAAGGAGTTATCTCGTTGGCGGGCAGGCCGAACGGCTACTTTGGTCATTGATTACGTGGGGCAGTACAGGCTGTCCCAAAAGTGTCATGCCGAACTTGTTTCGGCATCTCTAATAGACCCTGAAACAAGTTCAGGGTGACAAAAAGGGCTTTTTGGACACCCTGAGTAGATTATTTTCTCGTCACGGCTTTCTGGATACCAAAGATAGGTAGAAATATGGCCAGAACCATTCCACCGACCAGGATTCCCATGGCACCAATCATTAACGGTTCAATCATCGCCGTTAAAGAGTCCACGGTGGCTTTTACCTGTTGGTCATAAAACTCCGAGATTTTTCCCAGAAGGGCTTCCAAGGCGCCTGACTTTTCGCCGATGCCAATCATCCGGGTAACCATCGGCGGGAAAATACCGCTCCGGGAAAGAGGTTCACTTAAAGTCTCTCCTTTACGGACATTTTCCCGTGATTCGTTAATGGCGTCTTCAACAATTCTATTCCCTGAGGTCGTCGCCACAATTTCCAGAGCCCCTAAAATTGGTACTCCGCTTTGAATCAGCGTCGCTAACGTACGGCAGAAACGGGAAATGGCCACCTTCCGGAAGAGGTCACCAAAAATAGGCATCTTGAGTAACAACCAGTGAGAATAATATTCTCCGGTTGGGGTCCGTCTAAAAAGCGTTACCCCCACAATTAAAGCGACGGCTCCGCCCAGCCAGGCATACCAGTACGTTTGCGTCAAGGCGCTGATTTTTAATAGAATTTGAGTTGGTAACGGCAACTTCCCGCCCAACATTTCAAAAATCTTCTCGAACTTAGGGATGATAAAGACCAACAAACCGATAACAATCAGAACAATTAAAGAAAGAGAAATGACGGGATAGGTCATCGCGGATTTGATATCACGTTTTAAGGCCTGAGAACTTTCTATATATTCCGCCAGACGGTTAAGAATGGTATCAAGTTGTCCGCCGGCCTCACCCGCCCGAACCATACTTACATAAATCCGGGTAAATATCTTGGGATAATCCTCCAGGGCCTCGGAGAAATCCGCACCGCCCCGAACCCTTTCTACAACCGCTTCTAAGGTAAGCTTGAAACTCTCGCTCTCGGCTTGTTCCTGAAGGATTTCCAAACCCTCTAAAAGCGGAATACCCGCCCCAATCATTGTCGCCAGTTGCCTGGTAAAAACAGCCAGTTGGTCGGTTTTAATCCTCTGCCCGGCTCTGGGTTTAAAAAGGGTTAGTCCCCCCTTTTTTTCGGCCATCTCTTTAAGCGACAGAATAACTAGCCCTTGTTTTCTTAACTCCAGAGTCGCTTCGCTGGAATTACCCCCTTGGATAGTTCCCGTTTTGTTTTTACCATCCGGCGTCTTGGCCGTATATTTAAAACGAGGCATTTATTTATCCTCCTGCTTAACTACATATATTGATAATCAGATTGATAATGTCCTAAAACGATTCCGACTCTACCTGTCATTCCCGCGTAGGCGGGAATCCAGTCTATCTCTGGGCAATTTCTGGATTCCTGCTTTCGCAGGAATGACCAAAAGGGGTGGACATTAGTTACCTGACTATCAATAGTTAGAAGGTATTTCTCAGCACCTCATCTAAAGAAGTTTTGCCGTGCAGGGCGTTTAAAATACCAGCCCGGCGGAGGTTAATCATTCCCTGTTTATTTACGGCGTAGTCCCTGAGTTCCAGCGCGGAAGTTCCTTTAATAATCATCCGCCTGATTTCATCATCTACTTCCAAAACTTCATAAAGAGCAAAGCGTCCTTTATAACCATTGAAGCACCGGGCACAGCCGACAGGGCGGAAAAGATGAGCTTTTTCGGCCTCTTCGGGCTTAAATCCATAGGAAATTAACCGTTCTTTGGGGAGATTCATCGGTTCTTTACAATTATTACAGAGCCGACGTATCAAACGCTGGTTGGCCACCACCAGCAGAGCCGCTGAGACCATAAAAGAGTCAAGCCCCATATCAATCATCCGGGTTACCGAAGAGGCGGCATCATTGGTGTGAAGGGTACTTAAAACCAGGTGACCGGTAATTGCCGCCTTTACGCCGATATCAGCCGTTTCCTGGTCACGCATCTCACCAATCATAATAATATCCGGGTCCTGACGCAGGATACTCCTTAAAGCCGCCGCAAAGGTCATACCTACTTTCGCATGTACCGGCACCTGAATTAGCCCGGCCACTTGATATTCCACCGGGTCTTCTACCGTAATCAGATTGTCCTCGGGGGAAAAGATTTCTTTAAGGGCGCAATAGAGCGTCGTGGTTTTACCCGAACCGGTTGGCCCGGTTACCAGAATCATTCCATAAGAGGCATTGATGGCCCGGTTAAAGGCCTCTAAACTCTGGGGTTCAAAGCCCAGGTCGCTGAGTTGCAGATTGAGTGTTGAGGAATCAAGTAATCTCAACATCGCCCGTTCGCCGTGAATGGTTGGAATAATACCTATCCGGAAGTCTATCCGCCGGTTTTCATATTTAATCTGGAATTTTCCATCCTGGGGAACCCTTCGTTCGGAGATATCCAGGCCCGCCATAATTTTTATTCGGGAAATAAGGGCGTTATGAAGCCGTTTGGGAGGGAAAAATACCTCATGGAGTGTTCCATCCTGACGGAAACGCACCCTTACTTTTTTCTCATAAGGTTCCACATGAATATCCGTGGCGCTTTCGTGTAAGGCACGATAAATCAGCATATTAACTAATTTAACTACGGGGGAGTCACCACTCTCATCCGAAATCTGTGTGAGGTCTATATTTTCATCAATGGCACTCTCGGTCAGTTCTATCTCGGTTCCCACCACATTTTCTAAAAGTTCTTCCACCTTCTGGTCCTCCGGGTGGTAGGCCTTTTTAATGGCTTCCCGCAGGGGTTTTTCCAGGCTTAAGACCAATCTGATATCGGAATTGGTTAACATCCTGATATCATCAAGTTTAACCACATCAAAAGGATTAGCCACCGCCAGGGTTAAAATATTCCTGATTTTAGAAAGGGGTAAAACCGTATAATAATTCGCCCATTCTTCCTTAAAAGACTCTAATAACTTCTCATCCGGCTGGAATCTCTCGGCTGAGATGGGCGGAATTTTAACCTCCGTGGCTAGGGTGCTTAAAAGAGCCTTATCGTCAATTATCTTCCTTTCCAGCAGGAGGTCGACGAAAGACCGCACTTCCTTTCCGGCCACGTCTAAAACCTCATCAGATTGCCCTTTGGTTAAGAGGCCTCTTTTCAGAAGGGCATTATTTATCCTTTTATCAAAGGCTGTAATCATACCGGATATCTTACATTAATATATTTTATCCGTCAACCCCGTTAGAGATTATTCTTCTGCTTATTATACAAATTGTTGCTAACTTAACAACTTTATTATATGATTAATCTCTAACGGGGTCAATAATAATTTGACACTTCAACTAATTCTAATATAATATGGCTCTGTTGAAACCATATGCTTTTATTCTCTATTTCCTGTCTGCAGTGTGTCATGCTGAACTCGTTTCAGCATCTATATAGACCCTGAATCAAGTTCAGGGTGACAGTAAGAGAGGGTTTCAACAGAGCCATATAATATTTACTTTGACTCGAAAAGGCAACCACGGATTTAACGCCTCTCCGCCTCTGGCGGGGATTAACCTGATAGGATTTAATCCGTGTCATCTGTGAAATCTGCGTAATCTGTGGTTGCATTTAAGGAGATTATTTATGTCTCAACTTTTAATCGGTCAGGTTTCAAGTGCCTGGTTAATCGCGGATAATGCCGTGGCCTTTTTATTCTCCCTATTTACCACCGCGGTATTGACTTATATGGTCTGGCGTCTGATGAACAGTTTCCTGGAGTTATTCCTGGGTAAAGGGATGGCTTTCCTGGGTTCTATTTTTTCTGCGGTGCTGGTCTTAGCGGCCGGTTTAAAGATGGCGGCTTCTTATCTGAAAGAGCCGACCATCCCTATTTTGCAAGGGCTGATTTCCGGAATCGTAGAAACGATTAGTGCCTGTATTGCGCCCCGATTTTTCAGCCCTTTAGAGTTTATTATCATGGTTTCCTTCATACTTTATTTCTGCTACTGGCTCCATACCCGCTTTGCGCCCAAACATACCACCGCCGACCTGAAGCGAAAACTTGACCGGGCCCTGGAAGACGAGCCTAAACAACCATCTTATCCATACTAATGATGTCTCCGCAGAGAGCCGGGCCACTTTTATTTCTCATCGGACCAACGGCGTCTGGTAAAAATGCGGTTGCCTGCCGGATTGCGTCTTATCTCTCGGCCGAAATCATCTCGGTTGACTCAATGAAAATATATCGCGGGATGGATATCGGTACGGCTAAACCTTCATCCGCCCACTTGAGAAAATATCACTACCACCTGATTGATATTATTGAACCATCCGAGTCTTATAATGTCGCCCGCTTTATCAGGGATTGCGAAATCGCGATTAATGATATTACGAGGCGTGGGCATAGGGTGCTTCTCGTGGGTGGAACCCCTTTATACATCAAAGGATTGTTAAAAGGCATCTTCCAGGGACCTACCGCAGACTCTGGCCTCCGGGAGCGGCTCAAAATTATCGCCCGGGAAAAAGGGACGGGTTTTCTCCATAAGGAATTGAGCCGGGTTGACCCGCAGAAGGCCGCACAGATTCATCCTAATGACGAAAAGCGGCTGATTCGTGCCCTGGAAGTCTATGAAGTCACCCGGCAACCTATCTCTCGTTTCCAGACCCAATTTGGAGATACTAAAACCGATTATCAGACCATAATGGTTGGACTGGAACGTCCCCGGGCCGACCTTTATCAACTGATTGACCAGCGGCTGGATGAGATGTTTGAAAAAGGTTTGGCAGAGGAAACTCAAAAACTCCTGCAAAGATATCAGCTCAGCCCTACGGCCGGTCAGGCGATTGGTTATAAAGAGGTCAGTCAGTATCTCAGGGGTGAAATAACCCTGGCCCGAGCCAAAGAACTCGTCAAGCATCGCACCCATAATTTAGCGCGTAAACAAATGACATGGTTCCGCAGTTTCCCTGACATTGACTGGGTCAGGATAAAACCGGACGATACCATTGACGAAATTGCTAAGACTGTGCTGGCTAAATTTCAAGAAGTATAGGAAAGCCACTAACCTGCCTGCTGGCAGGCAGGGACACAAAGGCACGGAGATGAAACAACCTCCTTTAATCCCTCTTAACAAAGGGTGAATAAAAAGGGGGATGTTCTTAGTGTCTTGGTGTCTTAGTGGCAACGATTTTTCTTGCTTTTATTAGGGGAAGATGTTATAAGATTGCTTTGTTGAAACCCTCTCCCCTTGTGGGAGAGGGTAGGGTGAGGGGGATTGTTTTTAGTCTCACCCTCCCCTAACCCCTCCCGTCAAGGGAGGGGGAAAATAGAGGGTTTCAACAGAACCTTATAACTGAACTCTTGCGAAATGGGAAAAACTTGATTCTAAATTTATTTGGTGTATTATAGAAACAGAGAGGGGAGAAAGGATATATTATCATGAACACGCCAGTAACCGAGATTCCCCTTAGTATTCACCGATATTGTGAGAAGTTTAAGAATCTTTTTGGGAACGAGCTCCGCTTTCAACACTTTCAAGAATACATCACGGGATTGATTCTTTCCGAAAACGTAACAGTTGAGGGGATTAACGCTTTATTTCCCGAAGGGAGTGATTCCTCGAATCTAAACCGGTTTCTTACGGAAGCGCCTTGGTCGGCGGAGCAATTTAACACCCAACGACTTGGATTACTACAAAAAGACATTCGGACTCGGTGGGGAAAACGGGGGGTAGTGGCCATTGATAACACCTTGAACCGGCATGATGGAAAGCATTTTGAACTCATTGCGAGACTCAAGGATCACAGCCAGGGCGACTATCCCCAAGCGCACGATTTAGTAACCAGTCAATATGTGGGTCCGCATATTCAGTATCCCATTAATTACCGTCTTTTCATTCCGGAGGAGGTGGCGAAGCGAGAGAGACGTCTTTTCAAAAGCCATACGGACTTGGCCATTGAGATGGTGCAGGAAACAGAACGGCTCGGTTGCCCCGCGACCACCTATACCTTTGATATTCCCTATACGGTGCAGAGGTTGACGGACGTGATAGAGAGCTATGGTAAAAACTGGGTCGGCGGTATTAAGAACAACCGTTGGCTTACCGTGGGGGAGAGAGAAATCAAAGCAGGGGACTTTGCCCGGGAACTTCCTGATGAGGCCTATCACCAAGAAACTATTCATGGTAAAGACTACTGGGTTTTCAGTAAAGTCGTCCGCGTATCGCATTTTGCTAAGAAACTCCGAATAGTTATCTCCTATGACAATCCGCAACGTCAAGGGGAACCGAAGATATTGGTGACGAACGTTCTTACTTGGGAGGCGCGACGCGTCCTCACAGTTTATGATGGACGCTGGTCGGTAGAAACCTTTTACCGTGACAGCAAGCAGGAGCTCGGTCTGGATGGCTATGAGTTGCGAGACGAAGACGGTTTTCGCCGTCATTGGTATCTTGTCTTTGCCGCCTATAGTTGCCTACTCACCGAATTTCATGCCTGTGGCCGACGTAGCTGGTTCACCGCCAAACTGCTAACCATAGGTGAAGCACGGCGTAAGATAGCTCAGAATACTTTGAGAAATCTCGTGGATTGGGTTCGTCAAAAAGTCAAAGACCAATGGGAACCAAAGCAAATTTATGAGTGTTTGGCACTGGCTTCTTAAAACCGTTTTCGCAAGAGTTTAGTTATAAGATAATAAAAAGGAGGTAGTTAATATGAATATTGTCAGACAGTTCTCGGTCTCGCTGGTAAATCGGCCCGGGGTCCTCGCAAATATCTGCCGTGTCCTGGCGGATGCCAAGGTTAATATCATCGCTTTAACGATTTCGGATAGCGTGGAATTAGGGGTCCTCCGAATCATAGTTGATAAACCGGAGGTCGCCCGAACGGTCTTGTCGCGTTTAGATGCGCCGGTGGCGGAGACAGATGTCCTTCAAATAGATTTATCCAATCGTCCGGGTGCGATGGCTAACCTGGCCGAGAGACTCTCCGAGGCCCATATTAATATAAACTATGCCTATGTCACCACCGGTGGTTCAGGTGGTAAAGCCACGGCCATTCTTAAAGTCCAGTATCCGGACAAAGCGATGAAGGTCCTGCGGGAAGCCCGCCTGACCGGGGCCGGCCGGGATGAAACCAAGTTTTTGGTCCGTCCCGCTTATAAATCCCGTTAGAAAGCATAGAGCATAGGGCTTAGAGCGTAGAGGCTCTTTGCTCTTTGCTCTACGCTCTACGCTAATGAAATACAAACTACCCGCCGGCACTCAGGATATCCTCCCCGATGAGATACCCCTCTGGCATCATCTGGAGAGAACTACCCACCGGATTTGCGAGATTTACGGTTACCGGGAAATCCGCACCCCTGTCTTTGAATATACCCCGCTCTTTACCCGTTCCATCGGCGAGACGACCGATATCGTGGAAAAACAGATGTATACCTTCACCAGCGATAAGTCAGAAGATAGTATTACGCTTCGGCCGGAACTGACCGCACCCGTGGTCCGGGCCTACCTGGAACATAATCTTGCCCACGAGAAGAAATTCCAGAAGTTATATTATCTCGGGCCTCTTTTCCGGCACGAACGTCCCCAGAAGGGCCGGATGCGTCAATTCCACCAGGTTGGTATAGAAGCCCTCGGCTCTTCTGATGCTTTGGTGGATGTGGAGGTAATCCTTTTAGCGCTTGAGATTATCTCAAAAGCAGGTCTAAAGAATGCGAATTTAGTCGTTAACTCATTGGGATGTTCAAATCCCAAGTGCAAGGAACTTTATCAGCGTGAATTCACCAGACACGCAAAAGCAGTCTTCCCTTCACTTTGTCAAGACTGTAAAAGGCGTGTAAAACGTAACATCTTGCGAGCGCTTGATTGCAAAAATGAACAATGTCGCAACTTAGTCAGACGCTTACCTGCCATAACTACCTGGTTATGTCCCGAGTGTCAAACACATTTTGGTAAAGCGAAAGAAACCTTATCTAAATTAGGAGTTAGTTATGAAGTGGACCCATATTTAGTCCGAGGAATTGATTATTATACGAAGACTATTTTTGAGATTAGGCATCCATCGTTAGGGGCACAGAATGCCCTTTGCGGTGGTGGTCGTTATGATAATCTGGTAGAGGAATTGGGTGGTCCCGCCACACCCGCAGTCGGCTGTGCAATGGGAATGGAAAGGATTATCCTGGCCATCAAGGCCGAGACTAAAGATGGGGAGAAACAATTTGCCGCATCCCGCTTAAAATTATTCATTGCCTTGGTCGGGCCGGAGGTTCGCACCGAAGGATTTAATTTCTTGAAAGAATTACGCCAGAAAGGTATAAGTGCTGATATGGATTATGAATCCAGGAGCCTTAAGGCACAACTCCGTCTGGCAGACAAGGTGGGAGCCCGTTATGTCATTATTCTCGGCACGGATGAACTCACCAGGGGAATATTCAAACTAAAAGATATGGCCTCGGGA
>Ga0315312_1001093_pt1 | contig 23360 bp, 15 predicted proteins | sample TDP7_MG_FD_203629 | JGI IMG/M metagenome (GOLD analysis project Ga0315312, IMG submission 203629) | Freshwater sediment microbial communities from Lake Towuti, South Sulawesi, Indonesia - TDP7 | ecosystem: Environmental > Aquatic > Freshwater > Lake > Sediment | place: Indonesia: South Sulawesi... | reverse complement strand
GAACTGGAACAGAGGCCTTCGACAACACCAATCGGGTGACGGTCAGACGGAGGCATACTGAGGTGATGGTATAGAAAACTCGAAAAAATCACTTGACGACCCGCTTTCATAGATGGGGAAACTCCAGCCGCAGCGATTCCGCAACTTGGTTTTTGAGGCGGCGGGGATTGAGGTGGTTTGGGGGGTTCATGGGGGATGTGTGGGGGAGCAAATTCGCATTGGGAGAAAATTGTTGACTCTGTCATGGGGATGATATCGTTGAATGTTATGAGGAAATTGGAGCGGGATGTCGTCTGGGGAGCCTCAACGCTCTGGAGGAGATGAAGGGGAGGTCAGTGTGGCGGCGGCTGAGCGATTGGCCTGTCCCGAGTGCGGATACCATGGGGTACGTTTACGAGCGGATCAAGTGCGACCAGCTGCGAAAGGGGCTGATCGAGTTGTACAAGAAGGTAAGGCGGAGCAAGGCGCTGGGAACGGTGCTGGGCTTCAAGGCGGCCGTGGTAGACGCTCAAGAGTTAACCGCCAGCTATGAGCGATGCTGTGAGGAATGCTCCACCCGCACGGTGCACACCGCTGAGGGGGATGCCGTGCAGTATTATCACCGCGGGGCGACTCTCCAGTTGTTAGGAAGCCGCTTCCAGCTCCTCCTCGACTTCGAATTAGAACGTCGGGGCGAGGATGAGGTTGCGGCGGCCATGCGCCTGATCGGCCGGGTCACCCGAAACGCGCCGCGAGCGTTCTCGGTCCTGCTGCTGGATAGCCTTTACGCCAAGGGGGCCCGAGGTGAGATGGCTGACCGAGCACCACAAGGAGGGGGTCGTTGTCCTCAAAGACAAACGCCGAGTCCTCCTCAGGGGCCGGACGCTCTATCAACAGTGGGACCTCGAGGGGTTCACCACCTGGCGTCAGGTGGGTCGCCCCATGCGAGTCGTTCGCTCCCTGGAGACGACGGCTCGCCGTGAGCGAGTCGGCAAGGAGTGGAAAAACATCATCCAGACTCGCGACTGGGTCTGGACTACCACCCTCTCCCGCAACCAGGCTTCCACCGAAACCATCGTCGCGCCGGGGCACGCCCGCTGGCGCATCGAGAACCAGGCGTTCAACGAGGTGTCCACCTTCTGGCACCTCGACCACGTCTACAAACGTCACCCCAACGCCATCCTCGGACTCCTCCTTACCTTAGCCCTGGCCTTGAACCTCTTTCACGTCTTCTGGGCACGAAACCTCAAGCCGCGGCTCCGCGTTCCCTACGGCAAAATGTATTGGTCCGACCTCACCGCCGCCAGGTTTCGCCTCCTTTGCTTTCGTCATTTCCTCTTGCACCCTCTCTGAACCCAAGCGCATGCTCCTCACGAGAAAAGCGACCGCTGACCGCAGGCCGGCACGCCGCCGTGTCTCCGCAGTCCCCATTCCCCTTCATTTCCCCGTCCATCCCCGCCCCACCATCGCCTACAGCGACCCCGCCTGTGGCTCATAAGCCCCAAAACCCCGCACTCTCCGCCCCGCAACAACCTATCTTGCGGAATCGCTGCTGGCGCGCTTTTTGGCTTGTGAAGGTCGTCGGGTTATGCTATTTAACGGCCCGAAGTTATGGCAGGAGCTAAGGGAGGAATAGTAAAGCCATGCGCGTCCTGAGGACGTGGGAAGATACCGACAAGGAAACCATCAACCGGTTGATGGCGCGCTCCTTTCTCGATCGGAGAATCGAGAGGAAAGTTCAGACGATTATTGACGGCGTGGAGAAGAGGGCCGACGAGGCTGTGGCAGAGTACTCCGCCCGCTTCGATGGCGTATCGCTGCGTCCGCAGGAGTTCCGCGTCGCAAAAGAAGACCTTTCCCGAGCTCGGCGGCAAGCGGGAAAAGAATTTGTCTCGGTTTTCCGTGAGATCGAGCGTAACCTCATTCTTTATCATCGCCGGCAGAAGCCGAGCGACTGGCGCCTGGACGCAGGAGATGGGAGCACTGTTGGTGAGCGATGGCTTCCTCTCGAGAGAGTGGGGCTTTATGTGCCTGGGGGAAAAGCCCCGCTGGTCTCCACGGTGCTCATGTGCGTGGTCCCCGCGAGAATAGCGAGGGTGAAGGAGATAGTTGTATCCTCTCCGCCCTCCAGGGAAGGGGAGGTGGCCCCGGACATTCTTGCCGCTTGTGCAATGCTTGGGGTAGGGGAGGTCTACAGGATTGGAGGTGTGCAGGCAATAGCCGCCATGGCCCTGGGAACTGAGACCATTCGCAGAGTGGATAAGGTTTTCGGACCGGGAAATATTTACGTGACGATGGCAAAAAAGGCGCTATACGGCCGCGTCGGGATAGACCTCCTCGCCGGTCCGAGCGAAATTCTGGTTGTCGCGGATGACTCCGCCGAGCCAGCTTTCGTTGCCGCAGACCTTCTCTCCCAGGCGGAGCACGGCACCGGCCGCGAAGTATGCGTTCTGGTAACGGATTCTCCGGCTCTCGCGGAAAAAGTCCGGGCGGAGATGCAGTCGCTTCTTCGCTCCAGAAGGGAAACCGCTCTTGCGGCGAAGAAGCTTCTGGCGACGGTTTTCGTTGTGTTGACAAGAAACCAGGATGAGGCCCTCGAATTTGCCAACGAGTTTGCCGCGGAACATGTTGAAATCCTGACGAGGAAAGCCTCTTCTGTGGCGAGGCGAATAAAAAATGCCGGGGCGGTCTTCGTGGGGAACTATTCGCCTGTTCCGCTGGGCGATTTCTACGCGGGACCCAACCATGTTCTCCCCACGGGAGGAGCAGCAAGGTTCCTGTCAGGCCTTTCTGTTGTGGATTTCATGAAAAGGGTCAGCTTTGTATCCTACACGAAGAAGTCTCTCCAACAGGCCCTTCCTTTGGTGGCAAAGATGGGTCAGGTCGAGGGGCTTCAAGGGCATGTTGAGGCCGTCCGAATCAGGTTCGGCAAAGACCGCACATGAGCTATTTCCGCGAAAATATCATGCGAATGGAGGGCTACTCGCCCGGGTTCCAGCCGAAAGACCAGGGGTGGATCAAGCTCAATACAAACGAGAACCCGTTTCCTCCTTCAGCGAAGGTTATGCAGGCCCTCCGACAAGCCATAGACGGGAGAGTCCGGCTCTATCCGGACCCTCTGGCAGATACCGTCAGGGAAAAGGTCGGGCGAGTTTATGGCGTGGATAAAGGGTGCGTTATCGTCGGCAACGGATGCGACGAGGTGCTGTCCATCGCGGCACGCGCTTTTCTGGGCGAAGGGCAGGTCCTATTGATGACGCGCCCCACTTACACTCTGTATCTGGTACTTGGCAATATCCAGGGAGCGAAGGTCCTGCAAGTTCCTCTGAATGAAGATTTCACTCTGCCGGAAGAATTCTTTTCTCATAGGGCTCACTTGACTTTCGTGTCCAGCCCGAACCCTCCTTCCGGAATTCTTTATGAGAAAGCGGATATGGAAAGGCTGTGCCAGAGCAGCGCCGGCGTGGTGGTCATTGACGAAGCTTACGCCGATTTTGCGGACCGAAATTGCCTGGGGCTCGTGGGGAAATACGACAATGTCCTCATCGCCCGGAGTATGTCAAAGTACATGTCCCTTGCCGGGCTGAGAGTCGGCTTCGGAATAGGAGGCAAAGACCTCATCAGCGGGATGATGAAAATCAAGGACAGCTACAACGTCAATTGCCTCAGCCAGGTGGCAGCCGCAGCGGCTCTCGACGATATAGCCTATTATTCGCAAAGGGCCAGCGAAATATGCCGGGAGAGGAAAGGCCTGACCGAAAAGCTGCAGGAGCTCGGCTGGAAGGTCTTCCCGTCGCAGGCCAATTTCATTTTCGCGGTGCCTCCGGCGCTGCACGCCTCAAAGGTGTACGAGGAGCTTTTCCGCAGGAAGATTTTGGTTCGCTACTTCGATTCGCCGGACACGAGAGACGGATTGCGCATAACCGTCGGAAGCCCTGAAGAGAACCGCCGGCTCCTGGAAGCCATTCGAGATATTATCGGAGGAAATGTGCAATGAAGAAGCGATCGTCGAAGATTCGCAGAAAAACGGCCGAGACGGACGTCCGCGTTTGGTTATCGCTCGACGGGAGCGGCGAGGTTTCGACGAAAACGGGGATTCCGTTCATGGACCACATGCTCGCGCTTTTTGCCAAGCACGGGCTTTTTGACTTAAAAATCGAGGCAGCCGGCGATGTTGAAGTAGATGACCATCATCTGGTTGAAGATTTGGGCATTTCCCTCGGGCAGGCACTCAAAGAAGCTGTTGGCCGGAAGGTCGGAATGAGCAGGTACGGCCACGCCGTCGTCCCCATGGACGAGGCTCTTGCAGAGGCATCGGTTGATTTTAGCGGGCGCCCATTCTTCGTCTACGACGTGAGGTGCAGGGCGAAGAAGGTTAAGGACTTTGACGTGGCATTGGTGCCGGAGTTTCTTCGTGCGTTTGCTTTTTCGGCGTGCGTCAACCTTCATGTCGGGCTTCGCTACGGCAGCAATTCGCACCACATCATAGAAGCGGTCTTCAAAGCGGTTGGGAGAGCCGTCGGTGCGGCGGTGAGGATTGACAGTCGCGTCAAGGGCGTGCTCTCCACGAAAGGGCGCCTGTGAGCTTCATCCTCCGTCGGGCAAGGCGTACCGCTCAGACAAAATAGGCGACGCGATTTATGGCTGCCGGACTCGACGGGATGCCCCGTGAGCACGGAGCGGAAAGATGGCAGGAAAATTGTCGGTTGCGATCATCCTTTGTTGGGTTATTCCAACGTTGCCTTTCGCGGCAGCACAGGAAGAAGCCGAGAAGCCCCGGACATATGCAGACCCCGAAGGAAGGTTCAGTTTTCAGTTCCTGGGCGACTGGATCAAGCTGCGCGCCAATTCTGAGAAGGGGATAGCGGGCTCGTTCGTTTTCACGGGGCATGTTGCAGGCGAGAGAAGGGTCATCGTTGAGCTGATGATTACGTCCGCGGAGCTGAAACCGCCGCTGTCGCTTGAAGGCTATGTAAAAGCGGAAGACCGACGCGCAATGAACACGCCCGGTTTCAGCAGAGTTGGGCGACAGGAGAAGGTGACTCTCGGGGGTCAGGCCGCCTTGAGGAATTGCTACGCCCTTTCACGTCGAACCGGATCGCAAGAACCCCAGCAAAAACTTGTGCACCAGTACTACGCCCTGACAGAAAATGCGGTTTGGGGGATAACGCTTTCGGCACTGAAGCAGGATGAAGCCGTCCTGGCGGAGGTCGAAAAGCTTTTGGCGTCTACCTTTCGGTTTTCTGTGCCGGAGAGGCCGCGAGACACGGCCCCGGCCGTTTTCAAGAAGGTTACATTTACCGGGTCTCTCGGCGGGTTTTCCCTATCTGTGCCGGAGGGATGGGATGTCAATCAGAGTGAGGAGCATGGGGGAGTTATCCGCGGCCCCGAAGCGGTTGTTTACGCTTTTTCGCTCCCAGAAGAAGCGAAGGAGGCCCCCCCGCAAGATGCGGCGGGCCGCTTTCTGAAGGAGCGGGAAAATCTGAAGGAGCTGCGGGTCCTATCTCAGAGCACGGAAGAGGTCGCCGGCCTGAAGGGGCACGTCGTCGAGTATTCCGGAGTAGGGGAGGGCCGGCCCTGGCGTGTCAAGCTCTTCACTTTTCTCAGCGGCCAGAAAGCGTTCTTCGTTTATTGCGTCGCGCCGGAGGAGGGCTGGCAAAGAAACAGCGAGATTCTGATGCGGATCGCACGAAGCTTTTCGCTGGCGGGGCCGTCCGCAAACGTGGAGGAGGACAAATAAATTTTCGCCCGTGTCTTGTCTGGAGGCGAGCGGTCTTTGAACTAAAAATCGAGGGAGGTACTAAAAATGCTGGAGAACAGCTCGGCAGGGCATTTTGGTTTGGGGTCGGTCGTCTGGATGTTGTTTCTATGCGCGGCGGTTGCCGCGTCGGGTGCAGAGCGCAGGGTTCTCGTAGAAAAGGTTACCTACGCCGGCTGGAATAACTGCTACCGCATGTCGAATGGCGAGGTCGAGCTTATTGCAGTCGCCGACGTCGGGCCGCGGATTATCCGGTTCGGCTTTGTGGGCGAGGAGAACGAATTCTTCGAGAACAAATCGGACCTCGGCAAGACCGGAGGAAATGAATGGCGAATATACGGCGGGCACAGGCTCTGGGCTGCTCCGGAATCTTCTCCCCGGACGTATTTCCCTGATAATGCGCCCGTGGAGGTCAAAGTCCAGGGAGCGACTCTGAAACTCACCGCGCCTCCTGAATTCGACCCTTCTTTCAAAGGGAACACGGGCCTTCAAAAAGAGATGGAAATCACCATGCACCAAGACGGGCACGTGACGCTTCTCCATCGGATTGCCAATCGCAATTTGTGGCCCGTCGAGCTGGCGCCGTGGGCGCTGAGCGTCATGGCGCCGAAAGGAAGAGCCATCGTCCCGACGCCCGAACCGAGGCCTCACCCGCAGGCTCTCCTCCCGGTTCGCCCCATGGCCGTCTGGAGCTATACAAACTTGGCCGACCCGCGGTTCATATGGGGGCGGAAATACATCGTCCTCAAGCAGGACCCCGAGAGAAAAGAACCCCAGAAAATTGGCTTCGGGAACGAAAGAGGATGGGCCGCCTATGCTCGGTCAGGGCACCTTTTCCTGAAGCTCTTCAATTATCTCGAAGGAGCTAAATACCCCGATTTCGGCTCAAACAACGAGCTGTGGACGAGTCCGGAGATTCTTGAGGTCGAAACACTCGGCCCCATGACCGTCCTCAAGCCAGGCGAGAGCGTCGAGCATTCCGAGAACTGGTTTCTCTTCAAAGGAGTCCAAGTAAGCGATGACGAGTCTTCCATTGACGCCAATGTCCTGCCGAGGGTGAAAGAGGCGGAAAAGATTGGCCGCTGATGTTCTGCCCGCCGGCCCCAGACGCGGGAAAATATAGGTCGCGAGTGACATTTCAGGGGAGGAACGGGAAATGGTCAGAATTCTTATCGTGGGGACTTCGCTCGTAGCCTGCGCTTTTGTGCAGGCTTCGAGCGATACGTGGTACGTGGACGACTCGCTTGCTATTCCGGGCGACGGCAGGACCTGGGAAACTGCTTTCAAGAAAATCCAGGACGGCATTGACGCCGCCTCGCATGGTGACACCGTCATCGTCGCCGAAGGGACTTATGTCGAGGGGATTTTTTTCGACGGGAAAAACATTGTACTCCGAAGCACCGACCCCCTCGACCCCCGTGTTGTCGCCAGCACAATCATTGACGGCAACAAAGCCGGCCCCGTGGTAACCGTGCCGCGTGACGGAAGCCGCCCCTGCGTCCTGTCCGGGTTCACAATCCGGAATGGATCGTGGGAATTCGGAGGTGGGATCCGCGGTGGCTCTGGCCCCAGGCTAAGCGAAGCCAGGATCGAGAACAACATCATAACTGGCAACCTGGCATCCGGGGCAGGGGGCGGGGTATACGGTTGCCGGGGAATTATCCGGAACAATGTCATCAGCGCTAACTCCGCCAAGTACGACGGCGGCGGCCTGTCCTTCTGCGCTGGCCCCATCCAGAACAACATCATCACGGGCAACTCGGCGATGTACGGGGGCGGGCTGTCCTCCTGCGACGGCGTAATCCAAGACAACGAGATCAGCGGGAACTCGGCGGAGCGCGACGGGGGCGGCCTCTGGGGCTGCTACGACCCGATTCTAAGTAGCACAATCGTCGGGAACTCCGCCGGGGGGGCCGGCGGTGGGCTCTACGGATGCCGCGGCACTATCCGCGACTGCATAATCTGGGGCAACACCGCGGCCCAGTCGGGCCAGCAGATCGAGGATTGCACCACGCCCTCCTTCAGTTGTGTAGAGAGTTGGCCGGGAGGTGGACGCGGGAATATCGCCGAAGACCCCAAGTTTGTTAGTCCCGAGCAGCGCGTTTACCGGCTTGGGGAGACTTCGCCCTGCATAGACGCTGGCGCGGGCTTCCATTGGTTTCTCTGGCCCCACCGAGACCGCGACGGAAACTGCCGCCTCCACGGGCCGCGCGTTGACATGGGATGTTACGAGTTCGGGGCTACGCTCGACACCGACGGCGACCTGCTTTCCGACGCAGATGAGACCCTGGCCGGAACGGATGCGAACCTCGACGACACCGACGGCGACGGTCTTCGCGATGGCCCGGAGCTGCTGCGGCGAACCAGCCCGACGGACCCCACGTTGCCCCAGGTCCTTCAAGTCCCTTCCGATGTTCCCACAATTCAAAAAGCGCTCTGCGTCGCCCGGCAGGGGGATGAGATTCTTGTTGCCCCAGGAGTCTACGAGGATAACATTCAGTTCTGCGGTCAGGACGTGATTCTGCGAGGCTTCGGTCCGTCAAATCAGGGGGCCTGCGTTTCAACGATTCTGGACGGCGGGCGTGCCGGGCCGGTGGTGCGCTTTGCAGGCAGCGAAAGCGACTTTTGTGTCCTGTCCGGGTTCACAATCCGCAACGGGGCATCCGGATCCGGAGGCGGAATTTGGGGCGGGCGAACCCGCGCCAGAATCCAGAACAACGTCATAATCAACAACTCGGCCGAATTCGGCGGCGGGCTGGCTCTGTGCGATGGCATAATCCGCAACAACGCCATCGTTGACAATTCGGCGATGTACGACGGCGGGCAGTACGGCTACGGCGGCGGACTGTTCGTCTGCCGCGGGCAGATTTCCAACTGCATTATCTGGGGAAATTTCGCCGTGACCGGCGCCCAGCTCTACGAATGCAGCGCTACCTCTTATTGCTGGCTCGGGCATTGGGGCATCCCAAAAGACCCGCGGTTCGTCGCCCCGGGGCGCGGCGATTACCGTCTACTGCCTGGGTCGCCTTGCATTGATGCGGGGTTTAACTATCCGGACCTGGCGGGAACGGACATGGCGGGGATGCCGAGAATAATGTTCGGCGGCAAGAGCCTGACGGTTGACATAGGGGCCTACGAGTATTACATCAATGAGCTGAAGCCCGGCACGGGCGCGGAAGAAACCACGCTGACCTGGAGCTCGCTTTCGGGCAAGACCTACTCTATCTTCTACTGCGATGACATGCTGAACTGGCATCTGGCCGACGACAGCGTCTTCTCTGCCGGCGACACGACTACTTCCTGGACAGACGACGGCTCAAAGACCGGCATCGCGCCCTCCCTCATCCCTCGCCGCTTCTACCGCATCCTTATCCTTCAAAATCCATAGGAGGAGCAGGGCGCGGGAGGAGGGCGGTGACCTTTTGGCCCATCGTACGTCCAAGGAGTTGCGCGCCCAACCCTCGACTCCCACGCGAAGATGCCTTCCCCTTCTATTCAGCAACAGAGACGCGGGGTTTGCCTTTTTCTGCTTTTGACAGAATGGAACCTTTGCGTTGCGCTGCTGTCAATAATAAGGCACGGTGGGACGCCGGACGATGGACCGAGAAAGGAACTGGCGTCGCAGTACCCCCTTGCCTCGAGGAAACATTCATCCCGCTGCGTCCTCCCATTTTCTGGTTTAAATTACCGACGTTTCTCCTTGCGCCGGGGCATATTGCGCTCGGGAGGATTGCATCTTTGTGCGTGAAAAGGCGATGGAGGGAACAGAACTGGAACACGTTTTTGAGGATTTCCCGCATTACATCCGGTAAAATCACGTGGTAAATTCATTCTATTGAAAGGCCTTCCTCCTATGGGTTCGTGTGAGGCGAGACAGAACCAGGAAAGAAACATTAGCGGGTAAGGACGATGCCGAAGATCATCAGAACAATCGTTGCTGGGTTGTGCGTCCGCCTTTCCCAGGTCGCGGCCGCCGCGACGTGGTACGTGAACGGTTCGGTATCTGGCTCTGGCAATGGGCAATCCTGGGAGACCCCTTTCAAGACAATTCAGGAAAGCATCGGGGCTGCGGTGTCAGGTGACACCGTCATCGTAGCCGAAGGAATCTACGTCGAGAACCTCCGCTTCCCATTCGCTCTCCTGGACAGACGGACAATCTTCGAGCAGAACTTCGATAGTTATACTAACCTGTACACAAATGCCGATGTGCTCAGCGCCGGATGGGAAGTGGTCAATGGATGCGGCGACCCTAACGGCGCATGGCGGCTGTGGAGCACCACGGGCGAACCTCTCCGGGAAGAGAACCCGAACCTCGTCAGCATGACGGGAAATTATATGATCGCCGACAGTGACCTTGCCCCCGAGGTAGCTATGGACGAGGAACTCATCTCGCCGGAGATAAACTGCCGGGGCTATTTGAACGTGCGTCTGCGCTTCAACAAGAACTTCCGGATCTATGCCGGGCACGCGGACCATCTTCAGGTTGCGGAAGTGGACATCCGCGTCCTCAACGAAGCGACAGCCACGTGGGGCGGCTGGGTCAATCTCCTGCGCTACGATGCCTCGAAGGGAATCGAATACGATACCGCTCCAGTGGACATGGACATATCGCACTATGCCGACGGGAAGAAGGTCCAGATTCGGTGGCATTTCTACGAGGCCTTATGGGATTACTGGTTCGCCATTGATGACGTAGCGATTTCCGGCAATGCGACCGGGTGCAAAAACATCACGCTCAAAAGCAAAGACCCGCTCAACCCGGACATCGTGTCCAAGACCATCATTGATGGCGGCGGGAAAGGGTCGGTCGTCAGTTTCTCCGGAATGGAGGATGAAACTTGCGTCCTGGAAGGCTTCACCATCCGCAACGGCAGCGCCGGGCAAGAACCTCGCGGGTATGGCGGCGGAGTCTTTGGCGGGGACCCTTGGGGGAATCACACCCACGCCACCATTCGGAACAATGTGATAACCGAGAACGACACGGACAGGGGCGGCGGTCTTGCCAATTGCGACGGTGACATCCTGAACAACACCATCAGCCTCAACTCGGCCGGGCGCGGCGGCGGCCTGATTTACTGCCACGGCAAAATCGAGAATAACATCATCAGCGATAACTCGTCTGGTGGTGAAGGCGCCGCAGGGCTGCATGATTGCGACGGCCTTGTCCGCAACAACATTATCACCAATAACATGGCTTCCGACGAGGGAGCTGGAGGCCTCGAGGGTTGTGGCGGGATCATCCAGGATAACGTGATCAGCGGAAATTGGTCGCACGAAGAGGCTGGTGGGCTGGGCAATTGCGGCGGCACTATCGAGAACAACCTCATCACTGGTAACTCGTCTGGCGATTGCGGCGGAGGGTTGAACTGGTGCAACGGCATTATCCGGAACAACACCATCGTCGGTAACTCCGCCAGCGAGGAAGGGGGCGGGCTGTACGCCTGCAAGGGCACAATCCTCAACTGCATCATCTGGGGCAACACGGCTCCGCGGGGCCCGCAGCTCTGTGAGTGCAGCGTGCCGACGTATTCCTGTATCCAGTGGTGGAGCGAAGGAGGCGAAGGGAACATTGCTTATTGCCCGTACTTCATTAGTCCTGAGGGCGGAGATTATCATTTGCAGAGCTGGTCGCCGTGCATTAACGCGGGCGATCCTTCTTCCGATTTCTCCAAGGAGCCGCAGCCAAATGGCGGAAGGGTCAACATGGGAGCTTATGGAAATACACCGGAGGCTGCTTGCAAATCCCCCGACACCGATTCCGACGGCTTGCCCGACGAGTGGGAACTGCATTGGTTCCCGAGTCTTGAATTGGATGGCGCAGCCGACCCCGACGGAGACGGGATTTCCAACGCACGAGAATACCGCTATGGCTCGAGTCCAAAGGCAGCAGCAGAAACCCGCGTCGAGAACCCGACGAAAGCCGTGCGGTACCAAACCATTCAGGATGCTCTCTGCGAATCCGATGATGGAGATGAGATCGTAGTTTATCCAGGGGCTTACCGCGAGAACATCACTTTTGAGGGTAGGAACGTCCTGTTGAGGAGCGCCGACCCGTCGGATGGGAGCGTCGTCGCCAGGACAATTATAGACGGCGGCGGACGCGGCCCCGTCGTGGGATTTTCAGGGACCGAGGGTCCCGCGTGCATCCTCTCCGGCTTCACCATCCGGAACGGAAACGGTAAGGCCGGCGGCGGAATTCGCGGTGCAGGGACGCAGGCGACCATTCGGAACAATGTCGTTACCGGAAACTCGGCTACTGAGGGAGGCGGGCTGTATCAGTGCAATGGCATGGTCGAGAACGACACAATTTCCGATAACCTGGCGTGGCGTGGGGGCGGGCTGGCCTATTGCCGGGGGACGATCCGCAACTGCATCATCTGGGGCAACATCGCCTCGCGGGAGGATCAACTTTACCAGTCGAGCCAGCCAACTTATTCCTGCATCCAGCACTGGACTGCGGGCGGAGAAGGAAACATTGCGGATTTCCCGCATTTCGTTGACCCTGAAGCAGGAGATTATCACTTGAGGAGCTGGTCGCCATGTGCAGATGCGGGCGATCCCGCTTCCGATTTCTCCAGGGAGCCTCAGCCCAACGGCGGAAGAGTCAACATGGGCGCCTATGGAAACACCCCGGAAGCTGCCTGCAAATCGCCTGATGCCGATTCGGACGGTTTGCCCGACGAGTGGGAGCTCCATTGGTTTCCAAACCTTGAATGGGATGGCGCCGCCGACCCGGATGAAGACGGAATTCCCAATGCGACAGAGTATCGCTATGGATGGGACGCCAGCACGACGGCAGAGACCATTGTCGAGAATCTTACCAAAGCCCTGCGGTATGAGGTCATTCAGGCCGCTCTCTGGGAATCGAGCGACGGAGATGAAATCGTAGCCTCTCCAGGGGTCTACAAGGAGAACATCGGTTTTCTGGGCAAGAACGTTGTCCTGAGGAGCAGCGATCCGTCGGACGGAGGAACGGTCGCCAGCACTATCATTGACGCGAACGGATTCGGTTCCGTCGTGAGATTCTCCGGCAGCGAGGGTTCAAGCTGCGTCCTGTCCGGCTTCACCATTCAGAACGGCAAAGCTCCGGTCGGTGGCGGAATTTGCGGAGTGGGGAGCCGCGCGACAATCGAGAACAATGTCATCACCGGAAACCAGGCTGAAGCCTCATTTGGCGGGGGCGGCGGGCTGGACGATTGCGACGGGACAATCCAGAACAATACAATTAGAGATAACTCCGGGCATTACGGCGGGGGCTTGTATCACTGCGGCGGCTTGCTGCAGAGCAACGTAGTCGAAGGCAACCTGGCTCGTGCGGCCGGCGGTGGATTCGCGGACTGCGACGGTATAATCCAGAACAACGTCATCACCGGTAACTCCGCCGGGTGGGGCGGTGCGCTTTGGGCTTGCAGCGGCACGATCCGCAACAACCTGATCACCAAAAACTCCGCGGACGACTCCGGAGGCGGGTTGCTTTATTGTGATGGCAGAGTTGAAAGCAACACAATCAGCGGAAATTCGGCTTCCTCCGGGGGCGGGCTGTCTGGGTGCGGAGGAACAATAACGAACTGCATCATCTGGGACAACGCGGCTGCGGAGGGCGCTCAGCTTTCTAACAGCAGCATCCCCACCTATTCCTGCATCCAGGACTGGAGTGGAGGCGGCGCTGGGAATATCGTGGAAGACCCGCAATTCGTTGACGCGGCCAACGCCGACTACCACGTGCAAGCGGATTCACGATGTATTGACACCGGCAAGAACGAGACCTGGATGTCGGGCGCGGTTGACCTCGATGGCAATCGCCGAATTATGTGCGGCGGTTACTCTCTGACAGTGGACATGGGAGCCTACGAATACGAGTTCCCTTTCAGGATCGTGGAGATTAAAAGGGCGGTGGGTGGCAACATTCGGCTCACGTGGAACAGTCGCCCCGGAGTCAGCTACGTCATCCGGGCGCACCTCGAGTTGATAATCGGGCCATGGATCGAGGTGACAACGATGCTTTCTCAAGGGACGACGACCACCTGGACTCACCTTGACACGCCGTCCGCCCGCGCCTTGTACTACAAGATCGAAATAAAATGATCGGCGATGGACATTCTTGCTCCAAATATGTGATTGAAAAGCCGCTCTCGAGACAGCCTCTGCAACTCTGGCTGTTGGCACTCGGGAGAAAAGGTGATGTTGTGATGGAACCTCTTTGCATCGCTTTCGTATTAAAAAGTGAGGGTCGGGGGGTAGTATGATAAAGAAGTTCGAGCACCTCACAGACGAAGAATTGATGTGGCTGGTGCAGAAGGGCAACATGAACGCCTTTTCTGAACTGGCGAAGCGCTATGAAAAGAAATTGCTCAATTTCCTCAACAGGTTTGTGGGAAGCACAGCTCAGGCGGAGGACCTTTTTCAGGCAACCCTTTTGAGGGTTTATCGGGCACGCGCCAGGTTCAGAGGGAGCGGCAGGTTTTCAACGTGGCTTTATACGATCGCCGCGAACCTGGCGAGAGATTACCTGCGAAAGACCAGGAAGTACAGGTTTGTTTCGCTGGAGGCACCGGTCGGGCAGAGTTCAAACGTGATTGATTTTTGCGAGGCGGAAGGAGAGTCCGCATCCGAGTCTGCCCAGAAAAAGGAGGTCGCCACGATGGTGAGGATGGCTGTGGACACCCTGCCCCTCCAGCAAAAATTAGCGGTCATTTTGAGCCATTACCAAGGGATGAGCTACGAGGAGATAGCGAAGGTTCTGCGGTGCTCCAAAGGGACGGTGAAGTCCCGGATCTTCCGGGCGAAGACGAAGTTGAAGGAATTCCTGTCGGACTACATCGCGGGAAAGGAGGCTGCCGGCAGCGATGAAGTGCAGCAAAGCCATAAAACAACTGCCCGCATATCTCGACAATGAGCTGAGCCAGCGGGAAGCCGCTGAGCTTCGGCGGCACCTGGAGGTGTGTGTCTTCTGCTCAACGGAGCTTCGCGCCTTGCAAGCCACCTCTAAGATGCTCGACTCATGGCAGAGTATCTCCCCACGCCGCTGCTACGCCGAAAACGTCCTCAATCAGATCGAGGCTGAAGAAAGGGGTGTCCGGAGAGGGAGCGCAATCGGAGCGAGGCTCTTTGAGTGGCGATGGGCCTGCGGGGCAATTCGCGCGGCTGCCGCAATTCTCTTCGTGATCGGGGCTACGGTTTTTTCGGGTCGTCTTCCCGTGGAGAGGGCGATGCATAAGCTCCCCTTGACGCAGCCCGCAAGGGCGCTGATTCCGCTGGGCGAGGATTTTCCCCGTTCATATATCAGACCGAGCGAGTTCGGGTTAGTGTTGAGGGACATAGACAACCGGGCCGCCGTCATCAAGGCCTCTTCCGTTCACTCACCTATGCGCCGAACGGACAACGGTAGCCTCTTCCCCAGACGTGCCAGATTCCCGGAAATCAACCACATCTACTTCCCGGAAGAGGGAATGCCGATTGAGTCTGTCATTCCCCTGGAGTAACATCAGGAGGCGAGGAGAGTGGTCAGGAGAATCCTGAGCCTAACAATATCTACATGGGTTGGACTTGTCGGGCTTCTCGTTCGGGCCAGCGGCATTGCCGACGCTGACCGGCTCTTTGTGGTCGAGAGATACGAAGAGGCGATCGGAGCCTATGAGAATGTGGCTTCTGGGGAAGACCGGAAGGAAGCCGCCGAAGCCCTTTTCGGAATAGGCAGAGCCCACCAAATGCTCGCCAGGTGGGAATTGGCGAGGGACAGTTTCCAGAAGCTTCTCCGGGAGTACCCGGATTCGGAACTCGCGCCGGTGTCTAAGATTCAGCTCGGTCAATGCGAAATAAAGCTGGGCAATCTTGCAAAAGCCCTGGCTATTTTCAAGGAAATCGAGGAGCTCCACGCCGGGCACGAAGCGGCAATCGAGGCGACCTACAACATTGCCAATCTCGACGCAGGCTTCTTCGGCAGCGATGCTCGCAATGCCCGTGCGGCGATCAGGGGGTATAATCGTGTTCTCGACTCCGCCCTGGGGAGACGGTATGCGATTCAGTCCTTCTTTGGTCTTGGGCAGTGCTACATGCTTCTCGGAGATTACCGGCGAGCCATTGAGTCTTTTCGGGCTGTTATCGAGAAGGGTCCGGATACTCTTTGGGCAAACTACGCTCGCGAGCAGGTCGCCAACGTCATCGTGGCGTTCGGCAACTTGGAGGCGTCGAAAAAACCGCGAGACCAGCAGCCCTGGCCATTCGACCGCAGCCTACCGGACTATTTTCAGATAAGGGAACGGTTCGCGTGGCACTTTGCCGCTGGGCGCCCTGCGTTGAGGGTTTACGCAATTGGCTTTTTCACTGAGCCTCCCAAAGATGGCTCCGCGGCAGATAAGGTCTTCTATTCCAGCCCGACGATCCACTACAAGAACTATATTTTCAATTCCGAGCGCGGCACCGTGGACAGACTCCACCGCTGGGTTGAATGCACAGGCAACGTCTCATGCACCGACGACGCTATTCCGCCGACTCTGACAATTACCAGCGGCGCCCTCACCCTCGATTTGACTAAGGACGCGGCGCTTTTTTCCCGCAACGTCAGCTTCGAAAAACGGTCCGCAGGCGAGCGAATCCAGCAACTAATGGTGGAAGAACTCCACCTCATGCTCGATTCGGGAAAAATCGAAATCCCACCCGCGAAGTCCGAATAGGATTCCCCCTCATTTTTTGGCGTCGGGCTGCTCATTGCCGCGTGCTGGCGCCTCGCGCACCACGACATTGTCGAAGTATATCCTCCCCGGTTTCAGGTATGCATAGAGCATAACCTTTGCCCACTTGAGCTCAAACCTTCCCCTGTATGCTGGCATGGCCCGAGGCGCGAACCTCATTGAACAGGTTTGCCATTGCTCGCTCGTGGGAAACCGCGATTGCCTCTGGTAGAAAGGACGCCGGGCAATCTTGCCGTGCACGTCGGGCGCAAGCGCGTATCCTTTCACGAACGGACGAGGAACCGGACCCTCGGTTCTGATGTCCGCGGAGAGAATGTACTCCTTGCCTTCCTCTATGGGGAAGAAGTCGCTGTAGTACAGCATCCCCGGTCCTTCTGCCACTGCCTGGGAGAGTGTGAAGGTGATGCACCGGCCCGGATTGCCTCCGCTCGCCTGCCAGCGAATTGAGCCATCGGCGGGAAGTCTGTCCCAACCCAGTGGAGATACATGCCCTTTCTCGAACGTCCCGTTGGGAACCAGATTGGGAGGCAATTGCCGAACTTGCGGCGAAATGCCAGCCGATGCGAAAAGAAAACAACTCCCAAGCACTCCCAAGCCGGCTTTCATCTATTCGCTGATAGCCTTGTAATATTCTCTCAGAAGGGCTTCGTAATCCCTCGGAAATTCCGTGTTGAGGGTGTCGCTGAGGATTTTCCGGACTTTGTTGGGGAAGCGGGCACTCGACTCTCTCCGGATTTCCCACTCATGGGAAATGATTTTCTGCGCGGACTTCAATCCTTCCAAGATTTCCTCGTGGGCGGCCACCAGGTCAGTGTATTTGAATCTCCTCATGTTTTCGTCGAGTTGCCTCATTTTTTCGATGGTCTCTTCGAGCTTCTGCGCGCTGAGGTTCAGCTTGTCGAAAACGTGCAGGGTGCGCTCGCCGCGCGTAATAAGGTCGGCTTGCTTCCCTCTCAATTCGGCCAGTCTTGTCTGAAGGTCGGGCGGAACGTGCCCGCGAAGCCCTTCCCCTCCGGCGCCGCTCCTTTTTCCTCCGCCTGTGGCGCCGCCCGTAGGCTGGCTCATCTGGTCGTCAACCGTCGCGTTCTCATAAGGATCGTTCATCACCCGCGTAGGAGTCCGCCGCCCGCCTTTTCCGATGGCAGTGTCGCTGACGAACTCGCCATTCGATTTGCCCGTTCGGCCCTCAGCGCTTCGGCCGCTTATCTCACTGCTGTTTGGCAGCGTGTTTCCGGTCTTGCCTTTGGCGCTCATGTTGCTAATCGGGCCGTCCATCGTGTCCCATCCTGCCCCAGCGTCAATGGAGTCCATCCACGAGCTTGACATGTCCTCCATCTCTGGGTCGAGTTCCTCTTCCTCGCGGATCAACTCGCCAACAATATCTTCGAGTTCTTCGGGAAGCTCCGCCATGGGCACCTCCGGCGGCGACGAAGGCTCTTCAAGCTCCCACCTGATCTTGTCGGACTCGTCCGGCAGCCAGCTCTCTAAATTGTGCTGAAGCTTCTCCGCAAGCTCCAACCCTATCTGTTCCTCTGTGACGGGGATTCTGACACCCGGCTTCGATAGCTCGTCCGCGGCAACCTCTATCTCCTCGTATATCTGCCGAAGCTCCTTGAGAAGCGTCGGCTTCGAGAAATCCTGCTTCGGAATCTTGTCCAGCTCGCTTGATTTCTCCTCCAGGAACTTTGCCCACTGGTCCTCTACGGTCTGCAGCTTTCTCTTTAGCTCCTCGTCCTCCTTAGTGTAGTCCTCCGGCTTCTTTTGCTGGAGTTCGAGCGACGACGTGATTACCTTTCTCTGCTCCTCCACGAAGTTCTTGAGAATGGTGTTCAACTCCCTGAGTTTGGAAAGAAGCTCGTCGAGCGGTTTCTCCGCCGCAGGAGGAGGCTCTTTCTCTGGAAGACTCTCTTCTTCCGCAAACTCCCCGAGGAGCCGTTGGAGGCTCCAGACGATCTCGTCCTGAAGCGAAAGGATGCCCGGCTTATCTTTCGAAAACGTCTCTGGAGAAACCCCATTCATCTGTTTGACCACATCAACCATTTCGTTCATCGAAATGGCGAGGAGAACCGTCTTTATCACGCCGTAGTCGAGTTGCGTCGCCTGGCTAAGGCGGTCAAGTAAAGAAAGGGTTCGCCCGTGAATCTCAACCTGTTCAGCGCGAGCCGACGGGAAACGGGCGTCCGAAGGTTCCTGTGACTCGTTCACGAGGGAGCGCGCGTGAAGCTGTGCATTGAGAATCTCTCGTATCCTCTGAAAAACCGATTCCTTTTCTGCCCGCTCCAGTTCCGACCGTTCTCCAGGGCTCATGACAGAGACAGGAATCCTCGACGAGGGGAAGGTATTTCCCTTCATATCTGCCGCCACGGCGTAAAGAAATCCGGATTGACCCGCCCTCAGATAATCCGATATCTTCAGCTCCGTCGTCTCAATCGCCATCCGTTTCAGAGAATCCACCGATTGATTTAGTCCCTGGTTGTAGGACCACTCTCTGACGATGAGCGGGGGCTGAGACCCGCCCACTTGCTCCAGTTCCATCACGATTTTCACCGACGAAAGAGCCACATCGTCGGTAGCCTTGGCAATGACCGCAAGGTTCTCCTCACCGGTTCCCCAATAGTCGGACTTCGGCTGGAGAATCTCGCACCCCGGCGAAAGGTCCTTAAAGCAGAGGAACTTCCTCGCCAGCGATTCCTTCGTTGAGCCGCTTCGGGCATCCTCCATGCGAATTCTGTAGGTGACGTCGTCAGTAATGAGTAGCTCACCGGTCAGCCCTGTGGGCGAGACCAAGGCAAGAGGTTTCGCGGAACCGTCTATCAGCAGTTGTCCATCCTTGACTCTCCTGTTGGCAAGAATGCGCAGCTCTGCCTTTGTCCCCTCGAGGACCCGAACTTCGCTTTCCGCGGCGTCCAATTCCACCACGGCCGGAATGCGCAGGTATTCGGGAAAGGAAAGCGTCATTTCTATTCTTTCAATCCGCAGCGGTTCACCGACGCCGACACGATACCACTTCGATTTGAAATCCCCCGCTGCCACGCGGTATCTAAGCCCATGCTGAAGATTTCTGAATGAGTACAGGAAACTTTCACCGTCGAATTCCATTTTCGCGGTGCTTTTTTTCCCGCGGGCAGAGTGCACCACAAAAGCTGCTTCGGGGAGGGGTCCTTCGGTTGTGCGCGCCGAGACGTTGAGGTCATCGCCCACAAATAGCATCACGTCCCCCGGGGCGACGCTGAGGTTGATGCGCGTTATTGGAAGCGGCCCCTCCGCAAGGTTTGCGAAGCGGGCAAAGGCGTTCTCAAAATATTTGCCGAAGCAAAGCCAATAGACCACCAGCACCAAGAAGGTGGCTCCGAGAACCGAAATGAATTTTCTCGTTCTGCGAAGGTCGAGCGACTTGTTGAGGTGCCGCCGCCGGAGGTCGCCGGCGGCCTCCGAGACAACCACTTTGATGATTTCGTCACTCTCGAAAGCTCGATCCTTTCCGAGCTGAAGGGCATTGATCAGCTTGTTATCGAATCGTCCCAGGCGAGATTCGATGTATAGAGCCGCCCTTTCGGCGCTGACACGCATGAGGACCTTTCGAATAACCTTGGTGCCAACGACCACGACAAGACCGAACAGAACAAGCAGAAGGATTCCTCCCCGGAGTAGGGGAGAGAAGTGAAAGAGGTTGTCTGACAGGAAGCAGAATATCAGGGAAGCCGATGCAAAAACCGCAGTGTAGATCAATCCCTCGCAAAGCAGAAGCAGTCGCCATCTGGTGGCGAACTTCCTGACCTGCGTGAGGATTCCCGAGTAGGCGTCCTTCTCCATAGCATGGCCTTTGCGAACCTGGCCCGCTGGCCTGTTGTCCCGCTACGACTTCACGTCAACAGCGCCCCTCCGAGCGGACATCGATGCATTGCCTTGACAGGAAATATACTACCATCGTCTTGGATAATTTTCAAGACGTGCGTCGTGAGAGCGACGCTGCCCTGCTCGCATGATCGTGCCGCGCAGCGTGGGCGAGTGCCAGAGAAGTCCCTGCGTTTCGCGCCAACCGAGATGGGGGCAGCGTGGGAAGCGCATTGTCCGGCGCTTTTGTAGGACGGGAAGGAGTGCTTATTCGCGGAACCCACGAAAGGTCACACAGACAATCAGACGAGGCGGGGCCTTCGCAGCAGGGTGTGGAGAGCGAAGAAGGCGAATATCAAGGCCAGCACAAGGTAGGGGAACTTGAGATTCGAAAGACCCGCAATCGCCCCGAAGAAAACGGGACCAAACAGCCGACCTGAAGCAAGAAGTGCCTCATGCACCCCGGCCAACGAGCTTTTGAAGACAGGCTCGTGCAGCGTGTAATACAGGCTCGAGAAATAGCTCAGCCCCGAAGCCAAACCCACCACCGCAAAGGCCCCGCCAAAAACGGCCGTGTGGTTGCATACGAAAACGGCAAGGAAAGCCGCCGCCATAAAAACCTGTCCTCCCAACAAACATGCGACACTTTCCTGCCACTTGCGGGTCTTAGCGAGGATTGAAAACGACAGGAGTTGGCCGAGATAGAAGAAAAAGATTGTTACGCTGATGACCGGCTTGCTGAGACGAAGGGAGTCGCCGAGCTTTGGAAAGAGCGCAATAATGCATCCTGCCGACGCGTAAGTCAGGAAGATGAAAATCCTCGCCGTCGTCAGAAAGAACCTCTTCTTTTCGAGGCCGGCTTTCTCCTCGTGCGCTTTGGCGAAGGAAGAGACCGGGGCAGCGAAGGAATTTCTTCGGGTCAAGAAGGGGCTTCCGGCGATTATCGGCAGAAGGCACGCGGCGGCTGTCATGAAGGGAAGACGAAAGCTCCACTTGTATAGCAAGCCGCATATGCCTGTCGCCAGGGCATATCCGCTGCACCACCACAGGTTGAATCGGCTGAGCGCACCGTACAATTGCTCCGGCGGCTTCCCCTGACCCAGGTGATGTTCCAGCGGCGGCCAGAAAAGGGCTGAGGCAGCGCCGACCAACACCCCGAGCAAAATGAAGAGCCCTAACGAGGCGACCATCCCGCTGGCCACGCAAAGGACCATGAGGAAAGCCGAGCTGAGGGCCGAGCTGAGCCGAACGTCAATCGAAGAAAGCCGCCTTGCCAAGGTGAAACACACGATGGAGTAGGGGAGGGCCAGCGAGCTGCCCAGGACCCCTAACTCAGTCGGCGTCGCGCCCATGTCAACGGCGCGGAAGTTCAGTCCGAGCACGACAAGGGTGATAGTAATATCCATCAAGAACGAGAACAAGTAAACCATGGCCGCGGTCAGACGTTGTTTCCACGGAGGCGAATCATTCTCGGTCCTGCGTCGAGGAACCCGGGGCCGCACACGCGAGCGCGTCCTCGACGTCAGCGCCTGAGTCGCAAGGACGCTTCTTGTAGCACGCTGCGAAGGCGCCTGTCAACGATGCCGGGCACTGCCTGTGGCACAACAGGCTCCGTCGCAAAGGGCATCGGCGGAACCCGCCATGTCATAGCAACGGCCTGAAATAATCTTGCCCCACGGCGCCTCCGCCGTGAAATCGCCGCCACAGTGCGACTTTTGCTCCGCTGAGTAGCATTTGACTTCGGGGGTCTGACAGCGTTCGCCCGGCGACAGAACGGAAGACCTATTGGTCACTTCTGGCATCCAGGATTTGCCTCACCCGCTCCGCCGTGCTTGGGAACACGACAGTCTTGCCGAGCTTTCTGGCGGCGATGCAAATATTCCCGAGATATTCCTCAAGGTTGGAGGCCGTGGTGGAATTTATGTCGTGGAAAAGGACGACCACCTGTCTCTTACCGGCAGCAATGCACCTTCGCATCCCTTCGTGAATGTTCATGTTTATGTCGTCAACAGAAGGGCTGCCGGCGTTGTCCCCGCTGTCAATATCCCAGAGAATCATTTTCAAGCGCTGCCGTCGGTAAACCGCGCTGACCGCGGCGTTCCTTTCCCCATATGTTGGGCGCACGTAGCAAGCCTGGCTGCCGGCCAGCCACTGAATTCTCGCCCTGGCGCGGACCATGTCGCTCTCCAGTCCATTGGCGCCGTCGGCAGCGTCGAGCACGCCGTTTCGGTTAGCATCGTAACGGCGCGCTGCCGCGCGAGCGCAGTGGCTGGCATGGTCCGCCGTTGAGCCGGTGTGTATCCCGATGACGTGCCCCTCCTTGGCCAGCATTGCGATCATGGAGCTCCCTGTCGGTGTGGCTCCTCTTCCCGGAGCGTGCGTCTGGACAAAGAATACTGCCTTTATGTCCTTCTTCACGATATTGGATTTCAGGGTCTGGGAGACCTTTTGAGTGTAGTTCTTTCCGTAAATCGGAGGGTCAGCATGAGGGCCGTCGTCGAAGCTCACAATAACCTCGATTACGTCATCACCCCCCAGGGATGGCGGCGCCGCTGTTCCCGGTTCGGAGATGGCACTCTCCGAGCCGGTCTTTTGAATGGATGGTTCCTGAGGCGTGGGCGACTTCTTCTCCCCGACCGATGCGCTTGCGTTCAAAACGCTCGGCAGCGGTCGCTCAGCCGCGACCTGTCCGCCGAGTTCTCCTTGGGGACGATGTCCGTGCCGCTCCGCGGCAGGCATCCCCTGCGGCAAACACACCGTCAGCGCACTGCACAAAACGCATGCAGCCCTTAGCACTCGCAAACGTGGAAGTCTCACCGAAGGAAATTTCCCGAGCTACACCGAATACGCGACGAGAAGCACGCCACTATCTCCCTCGCGTTTGGCCAGGGAACGATACATTCTCATCGCCGTCGGACCCTTTACGGATTTTGCCACATCCTACGCGAAGAATCCCCGGATAGCAACGATTACTGAAATTGTGCCATAAGGGGTGGGCTTACTTCGGGAAGGGGGCGAGGCGGGACAAAAAGGGGTGACCTTATCGCCGACCGTGAGCCGGGGAGCGCGTCTGGACGGGTAGGGGGGATTGAGTTGGG
>Ga0315312_1001092_pt1 | contig 23425 bp, 28 predicted proteins | sample TDP7_MG_FD_203629 | JGI IMG/M metagenome (GOLD analysis project Ga0315312, IMG submission 203629) | Freshwater sediment microbial communities from Lake Towuti, South Sulawesi, Indonesia - TDP7 | ecosystem: Environmental > Aquatic > Freshwater > Lake > Sediment | place: Indonesia: South Sulawesi... | reverse complement strand
TCAGTCTGTGTGAGAGTTCAAAATTGTTTTTTGTTCTTCTTCACCTTCACTGAGAAGAAACTTAAGTAAGACTCAATTAATGAAATTCCATATGAGCAGGGGTTGCCAAGCCTGGTCAAAGGTGCAAGGCTCAGGACCTTGTCGCGTAGGCGTTCGTGGGTTCAAATCCCACCCCCTGCACCAAAAATCTAATTTTCGATTTTATTTTTTCAGCTCTAGTCTCACCAATGGCTTAAGCGGATTAGCTGACTGAACTGTCTTGAAGCCTAGTTCTTCAAAGATTTTTACTGGTCCAGTCCAAGCCAAGCTACCAGTGAGTCTCCGTCCATCTTTCGTTGTGGTCACAGGATATCCCTCCACAATCTTGACACCACGCTTTCGCATTGCCTCAATAGCAGCTCTCAAAAGCCCACGCACCAATCCTTTCCCACGCCACTTGCGGTGGATGAAGAAGCAGTTTACTGACCAAACATCACTTATGTCATCTTGCTTGTATGCGCGTACCTTTTCCAAGCCTGGAAAGTCTTGTCTTGGTCCGAAAGAGCACCACCCTACTGGCTCATTTTCAGCGAAGGCTAGCATGCCATGCGCCTTGCCCTTTTGTATGAGATTTTTGAACATCTTCTTCGCAGAAGCACCTTTAATTTCGTTCCAAGGCTTGTTTCTTTCGGCGCGCCACCACATACACCAGCAGCCGCCGCAGGCACCGTTCGGACCAAACAACCCCTCTACACTAGACCACAAGTCTGGACGCAACTCTTCAAAGCGTATATTTTCTGCAGCCGACAAAGGTTTCTTACTCTCCATCAACATAATTTTTAATCAATCATCGCTTTTTTTGTTGTTATCCCTATAACTCTTACTCTACTAATAGATTGAGTTACCGAAAGATTCATAATTCTAAAAGTTCGAAAAACGGATATCTTAATTGGAGGCGAAGGTTATGGGGAAACTTGATGAACAAGTCTTCTCAATACTCAAGAATTCTAGCAAACCATTGACTCTCTCAGAAATCGCTGACCAAATGGGAAAACCGCCAAAAACCGTTTTCAAAGCCTTGCAAAAACTGTTTGAAGAAGGCAAAATAGACTGCGACATCAAGAATCGACAGTATATTGTTGCCAAAGAATAAAAATAACAAACAATTTCAGCTGTTACTGTTGCCCCTTAAACAATGTAAGAAGAAAAACCAAATTTTCTATTGCTTTCACTGCATGCGGCAAATTCCTGGGCATAGAGAACCATGAGTTAGGTTTCGCTTCATAGGCTTCTTTGCCCAGTGTTATTTCGCCCTTCCCCTGCAACACGTGAATGACTGCTGGAAAACCTGCCGAATGCGTTGACAATTGCTGCCCAGTAGCCATGCAGAACAAACTGATTTCGTTTCCTTCCACTTCTGCCACAGTCTTGCTAACAATGCCATCCTTCGCAAACTCAATCATGCCTTCCAAATCCTTGAAAACCCTTTTCCCGCTTGTACGTCGCATAGTTTGATACCCTCTAAAACACGTTCTTCACATTATTGGTATTTTATTTTACCTAAAAAAAGAGTGGACAAGATATTTGATATATAGCACTTATTAGATTAGTTTAGGAGATTGGCTGCGTCAAAAGGGCGAGTGAACATTTGCGGCACACTGAGTTTTCTAAAGGCGGAGGCGTTGCAGCAAAATCTTTCTCTATACTTGTTCTTGTAGGCATCTTTGAAGCCTTTATTGGCCTGCTTTCAGGAAGCGTAGGGCTAGTCGCTGACGGCGCTCACTCTTTCGCTGATGCAGCAGTTTCACTTATTGTCTGGGTTGGCATACGCCTTTCCCGTAAGGCGCCAGACGGTAAATTTCATTTTGGCTACTACAGAGTTGAAACCTTTTCAAGCATAGTAGCCGCTCTCTTTATGATTAGTCTCGGTTTTGTTATCCTGTACGAGTCCTATCAAATCCTGCTATACGCCAGAGAAATTGTTAACGCTGAGGTTGCTATGGCAACTGCATTACTCGCTACGATAATCGCATTGTCCTTAGCCTTTTACAAATTGCGTGCGGCGAAGAGAATTGACTCCTTAGCCTTGAGAACTGATGCACTCAATTCCATAAAGGATGTGCTAACGTCGGTAACTGCCTTCTTTGGCATAGCTTTCAGCCGCTATTTGGGTATAATACAAACAGACTCAATTGCAGGCATAATAATTGCCTTCTTCATCTTCACAGTCTCCTACGTTACAATAAAAGAAGCTTCCCTAGTGCTCATGGACGCATGCTCATGCCCAGAAATAGTAATAGATGTAGAAAACATCGCAAAGAGCGTTAAGCATGTTAAAAGCGTGCAAAACATTCGTTTGCGAAAACTTGGTCCTTACATAATAGGCGACATGCACATCGAAGTAGACGGCAACATGACAATAAAAGAAGCACACAAACTAACCAACGAAATTGAAGAGAAGATAAAGCAAGAATTCGATGAAGTTGTAGAATTCAAAATAAGAATAGAACCCTACAATCAAGCCAAAGGTTAAATGTAGCAAACAATTCATGAATAAAGAATTCACGAGGTGAAATTTGACATTGTTTGATGTAGAAAAACTTGCTATTCTCGCTACAGAATATTGCGCACCAGTTTCTGAAGGGAAGAAAATAGGAATTATAGGAAATGTTGTTGCTACTCCTCTGATTCAACAACTGTTCAAGCACACTCTTCTGAAAGGCGGACACCCAGTGCTGTACTTAAGACTAAGAGATTTCAATGGCTTGGAGGAACTATTGTTCGCCTATGGCAATGACAAACAGCTAACATTTGTATCCCCATTTGCTCGATTCTTCTACAGCGAAATTGACGCAATCATCCAGATTTTTGCAGAAACCAACGTCAAAAAACTAACAACTATACCTCCAACTAAGCTAAAGCAACACGCTGCTTCGCAACGAGAAATAGTTGAAATCCGCGCAAAAAGACTTTTGAAGCCTGGAGGCTTGGCTCTCATACCGTATCCAACAGAGGCTTTCGCACAAGAAGCCGAAATGTCACTATTTGAGTATCAAGACTTCATAACAAAAGCATGCTTCTTAGACAAGAAAGACCCAGTTAAGGAGTGGAGAGCCCTTTCAAAAATGCAAGAAAACGTTGTCAAGCGACTCAACAGAGCCAAAAAAATGCGTTTTGTCGGAGAAGACACGGATCTCAGACTAAATGTGGAAGGTCGAAAATGGTTTAACTGTGATGGTCACGTTAACATGCCAGACGGTGAAGTTTTCACTTGCCCAATCGAAAACTCTGCTAAAGGACAAATCAGATTCACCTATCCCGGGATTTATACAGAAATGGGCAGAGAAGTAGCGGATATTACTCTTACATTCAAGAACGGCGAAGTTGTAAAAGCTGAGGCTGAAAAAGGCGAAGACTTTCTCAAAGAAATCCTCAAAACTGACGATGGAGCAAAAAGAATCGGCGAAATAGCGATTGGCACAAACATTGGGATAGACAAGTTCACAAAGAACATGCTCTTCGACGAAAAGATGGGACACTGCATGCATCTTGCCTTGGGATATGATCCAATTTCCCAAGAGACCGGTGGGAAAAACCAGTCATCTATTCACTGGGATCTTCTTAAAGACATGCGCACTGGAGAGATCTATGCAGACAATAAGCTCATCTATGAAAAGGGCAAATTTACAATCTAACTATTAAGCTATTTCAGAAAGTTTTATTGAACCTTTCCTGTCACATTTCCTTTCTTCTTTCTTGTTTTCGATATATTCTTGTTTTCGATATAATGGATAGGCAACATTACGGTTGAAAATGAAGTAATGACTATAATTTCAGAAACCATTCGGAATCATAGATTCTCGTTTAACGGAAGTGAAGCCCATCCATGAAAAACGCTCAGGAGGAGTTCCCCTTTGCCAACTGATTACTTCGGAAAAGAAACTGAAACCATTGAGAAAGTCGTTAATGGAAAAAAAGTTAAAGCAAAGTGGGACTGGGCAAACTTCAAAAGTACTAAAGGCTTCCAAGTCGACGACAACTTAATGGCATGGGTCATTGGGCAAGACAGCGCATTACAAGAATGCTTTCTCTGCCTGGACGAATGGGCACACAAACTGAAACATCTTGAAGAACAAAAATGGTACGAGGACTGGAAAGACCCCACCAAAGTAAAACCCTCAGTCAAAAGTAAACTAAGTCCCGGACCATATCTCCTACTTTTAGGTGACCCAGGAACTGGCAAATCTCTTATAGGCAGAGCATTAGCAGAGAAACTTACTCAAATATACAAAGAAAAGAACATCAAACTCTTCGATATCTTATGTTGGCGAAACAGCGTTGTTCCAAGTGAGCCAAAAATTTCGATAAACGAGGCAGGCAAAGGGAAAGAGGTAATTCGCAAAGAAAAGATCAATCAGGGAAAGAAGAAGTTCATTGTTTCGTTTTCCCTAAGAGTGCTTCAGACCTTCCTAATAACATTCGGCATAATACTTCTGTTCATAGGATTGTATGGTATTTACCAGATTTTTACAGCATGGGCTGCAAATCCCATCATAGTAGACTCGCGCCTACAGGAACTCTATTCCTACAATTTCTTAGATTATTTCTCAAAGGCTTTTCCATCACTAGTTACTATTCTCGTTCCTGCGGGTTCGCTACTGTTTTTTGGTGTTTTCATATGGTGGTTCGGCAAACTCGGCGGTGGAATGCTAAACCTACCGGGCATCGGTGGAGCACAACAATCCAACGTGCCAAAACTAATTGTAGATAATTCTTCAAACCATGCACCCTTCATAGACGCCACGGGTCATAAAGCATCTCAACTGTTTGGAGACATAGCGTGGGACCCATACCAGACAGGCGGGCTTGGCACACCAGAGCATCAAAGAGTAACTGCAGGAGATGTTCACAGGGCAGCTTTGGGCATTTTATACATAGATGAAATTAAGAATCTAGACCCGATTGAAGCAATCACTTTGCTAACAGTCTTAGAAGACGGTCAGCTACCCATAACTACAAGAGGACATTTAATACAAGGTGGCACCGCGGCTTTAGCTGTCTCTACAGAGCCAGTTCCATGCATGAGCTTCCTAGTAGGCGCCGGCAACTTTGACTCTATTGGTCAAATACATCCAGCATTGATGGACAGGATATACGGGTATGGTAAGGTAGTCAGAATGAACAATGACATGCCTAACATAGTGGAGAACAGAAGAAAATATGTGCAGTTTATAGCGCAGGAAGTAAGCCGTTTCAACTTAATCCCTTTTAGTCGAGGAGCATGCGAAGAAATTATTGACGAAGGCAGAAGAAGAAGCAACAAAAAAGATGCATTGAGCACTAAATTTAGGCCATTAATCTCCATCATAAAGACTGCTGCGACACTGGCGACGAATGAAGGACTGAAAATTGTAGAAGAAAAGCATGTCAAAGAAGCAATCGAACATCACTGCAAAACAATTCAAAGACAACTTTTAGAACATCAGCTCAATGAGAGAGGCAAACTGCTAGAAATTAAGCCAGAAGGTAGCAAACTTGGAGAAATTTATGGCTTAGCCGTTGTTTCAGACCCATACAGTGGAGAAAAAACTGGAAACGTCTTATGCGTCAAAGCACAGATGGTTAAACGCCACAACAATCCAAGAAACTATCCGATGAAAGGATACTTCAAAGTCACAGGCATAGCAAAAGATGAGAAGTTCATATCCGACAGCATAGCCAAAGTAAGAAGCGTCATACTACAAAAATACGGCGTTGACATCGCACAAGATTATCTGACACACATAGACTTTGCACAAGCTTACGGAGTTGACGGCCCATCAGCAGGCGTAACAATGGCAATTCTGCTGTGTTCGCTTCTTGAAGACAGAGCCGTTAGACAAGACGTAGCTGTCACGGGTGAAATCAATCTTGGAGTAGGCGACTCGATAGCAGTTACCGCGGTAGGGGGGTTATACGAAAAGATTAAGGCTGCAGAAGCTTGGGGCTTCAAGAAAGTTGTTGTCCCACAGAAAAACTATGATCATTCAATAGATATAAAAGACTATAAAATAGAAGTGGTGCCTGGTAAAACCTTAAACGAGTACCTAAAAGAGTGCCTAGTATAATCTCTATTTCTTCACTTTTGACTCCCACTATCTTATTCATTTCGTGACGAAGTATTCGAAAACTGCTTGTATCGATAAGATTTATATGACCAGACACTCACCGACTTTTCTGGTGAGCCTATTGTGTCCGTCTGAAATGGAGTTAATAGAATTCTTCAAAGAGCAGGTGAAATTGGAGGAACAGATAGTTAAATCGATAAATGCGTCTTTAAAGGCATTACCAAACCCTATTGTTAAAGGAGTGTTAGGCGGAATCGCCCTAGATTCTGCAAAACACGCCCAGATATACAAAGCAGCCATAGAACTAACTTCTTTTCCGCCAGCACTGTCAGAAGAAGAATTTAACCAACTTAAGACAGTTGTCAAAAAGCATATTGAAGACGAAGACAAAGCCATTAATCGTCTAAAAAATGCGATGAAGAAAACAAAAAGCGAGAAAATAAAATTTCTACTCAAATCCATTGCCTCAGACGAGAAGAAGCATCATGAACTGCTGAACAAGATAATGAATATTGTTGTAAGAGGAGAAACCATCACAGAAAGTGATTGGTGGGAGTTTCTATGGGAAAACGTGCCTTTCCATGGTGCGCCAGGAGGATAAGGTCCATACGTTTAAGGGGTAAGCATGTAGCCCTTTTTGATTATGGTTTCGAAGATTTTGTGATGCTTCCTTTCATCTTCCAAAATGTGTTGTAACAACAGTTTTACGGCTTCATCCTTAGTTTCTTTCATTTCTTCTTCAACTTGCTGTAGTGTGTATTTTTCTCGAATCATATGTTTCTGCAGTTCTTTTTTTACAGTTAGCGAGTCAGCGTAACTTTTTATTCTATAATCCCACAGTGATTCAGGTTTTTCACCTATTACATTCAAAATTGCTTCTAAGATTTTGGCGTGTTTGTAGGCGTCAAGTCGAACTTCCAAGAGCAGAAGTTTAGCTGCAACAGTATCGACTTTTTTCTCCTGTTCGCCCATTTCTTTTTCAACAGCGTTTTCTGTTGCAATCTGTTTTGTAATCAAGTCTGTAAGTTTTCTCTGAGACATTTCATATCAACTCTTTTCTTAGAATTAGAGACTTGCCTATAGATAAAAAGTTTAAAAACTCTTTAATATATCACATTGTATTTCATTTTTATGGATTTGACGCCGCTGCTATCAGCTTTCGGCATAATTGCTCTTGCAGAGTTTGGAGACAAGACACAACTTGCCGCTATAACATTGTGTTCTAGGCATAAACCATTCTCAGTTTTTGTAGGAACAGTTCTTGCGCTTATTTTGGTGAATGGTATCGGCGTGTTAGTTGGCGAAGCTTTAGCTGCTTTGCTTCCAATGTATTGGATAGGAATAGGTGCAGGCATAACATTCATAGTGTTTGGTTTCTACATTTTGCTTTCTAAAGACGCTAAAGAGATGAAGACAAGAGAGAGTAAATTTGCTATTTTAACGTCACTTTCGATGGTTACTTTGATGGAGTTAGGCGATAAGACACAGTTGGCAGTTATTGCATTGACTGCTAAAGCTGGTGGCTCGCTTCTAATCTTTCTAGGCGCATCTTTAGCCTTTCTAGTTGTTACAGCAATTGGTGTGACCATAGGCGCAGCTATTCAAAAAGTTGTGCCACTACGATACATTAGAGTCGGAGCCGCCGTTGTCTTCATTGTCTTTGGTGCACTATTTCTTTTAAGCACAATAGCTTGTTTCGAGTTACTTTTATAGGCATCATGCTCTTCCTCTTCAAAATAGGCGAGTGCTCATGAGTTCTCTGGACGTGGTCGCCGAATCTTGGAAACATTTGTTTACTCTATACAAATTAGCTGAGATGGGCGCTTGGAATAGGACAGTAAAAGTTTCAACCGAATATTTGGCTGAAAAAATGCGTATGTCTCAGCAGACAGCCTCTCGCCACCTTATTGAAATGGAGAAAAAAGGCTGGATAAGACGAACAATTACTCCTGAAGGCTGCCTAATCAAAATCACGGATTCTGGCATTGCTGAATTGAAGAAACTTTACTCCAGTTTGAAAACGGTTATGGAGGCTACTTTTCCTCCTTCAGTAACTTTAGAAGGCGCATTATTCAGTGGGCTTGGTGAAGGAGCCTACTATGTTACAAGGGATGGATACCGCAAACAGTTTATGGAGAAACTTGGATTTGACCCGTATCCTGGAACCCTAAACCTAAAACTTACGTCTGATTATGATATGAAAACGCGTTCAGAACTTGAAACGTATCCGGCTATAGAAGTGCATGGGTTTAAGAATGAAACAAGAACCTATGGTCCAGTGAAATGTTTTCCAGCGGTAGTTAACAATAAGGTGAAAGGTACTGTTGTGTCTGCTATGCGAAGTCACTATAACTCTTCTGTGCTAGAAGTTATTTCAAGCGATTTTATACGAGGTAAGCTGAAACTAAAAGATGGAAACAAAGTGAAAGTGGAAATATTCATCCTACCATAAAGAGCCATACACGAATATGGACCGATTCCTCTATCTGGAAGCAGAGTCAAAATTATTTTTTTTCATCTTCATCATCTTCAATAAGACTATTTCCAGGTTAGTTGAAAATCCAGCTATAACACTAGTAAAAAGACTGAATCTTTCCCGCGTAAGCGAATAAAGCTGGGGTTCCTCCTGTGTGAATGAACACTATGTTGTCATTCTTTTCAAATCGTCTCTGCTTTATCAGGTCAATCAGCCCTGCCATGGCTTTACCAGTATAGACAGGATCAAGGAATACTCCTTCAGTCTGCGCCACTAACTTAATGGCCTTCACCACCTCCTCAGTCAGCACTCCATAACCTTGCCCAGCATAGTCTTCAATTAAAATTACATCATTTACATCGACTGTTTCTTCTAAACCCAGAACTGTCGCTGCCCCGCATGCAATCTCGACAGTTTTCTTTGTCAAATAGTCGCCATCTTTTTCCACGCATATTCCAAGAACCTGAGCCTTCGTTTTCAAAATCTTGCTTCCCAAAACCAGTCCTGCCTGTGTACCCCCGGAGCCAGCAGCATGAACTAGATAGTTGATTTCTATGCCCATATCATTTGCCTGTATAAGCAATTCTACCATAGCATTTACGTAGGCAACTGCCCCCACTGGATATGATGCGCCTCCAGGTATAATGTAGGGAACATGCCCTTCTTTCTTTACTTCTTCAGCTATTTCCTCCGTTACAGAATGAACTTCTTGCCAATTCACTTGAACAAATCTGATATCTGCGTCTAAGAGGTAGTCTAAGAGAAGATTTCCACTGTAACTTCTTGGTTTCTTTCCTCGCAAAACAAGAATTGCCTTTAAGCCTAACTTCTTAGCTGCAACGGCTGTTGCACGTATATGGTTTGATTGAATATCTCCAGTTGTAATGACTACATCAGCGCGTTTGCGCAACACATTAGCCATGACAAACTCCATTTTCCTCTCCTTATTACCACCAAACGCTAATCCTGTGCAATCATCTCGTTTAATCCAAATTCTTGGACCTTTCAAAACTTTTGAAAGGCGAGGCATTGCTTGAAGTGGAGTTGGAAGGTCTAAGAGATTTATTCTTGGAATCCTACTGATCTTGCCAAGTAGTTCATTAATTTGCATTTTACTCTCTCCTATCGCAATTTTATTTAATCAAGTCAAGATAAGTAATTCTAAGGTGCCCATAAAATGAAAGTCTTCATCTCCGCTGATATGGAAGGGGTTGCAGGAGTTGTGCACAGTGAACACACGTTTCGTGACGGTAAGGAGCATGAAAGAGCCAGAAAACTGATGACACAGGAAGTAAACGCTGCAATAGAAGGCGCATTAGAAGCAGGAGCAAAGCAGATTATAGTAAACGATTCTCATGGGACAATGCGAAACATCATCCCAGAAGACCTCAACGAAACCGCTGAGTTGATAACTGGTTCGCCTAAGCCACTGTCTATGATGCAGGGAATAGACTCGAGCTTTAACGCAGCATTCTTTGTCGGCTATCACGCGATGAGAGGCTCTTACCATGGTGTTTTAGAACACACCTATCATGGCGGCGTTGTCAGCGACTTATTCTTCAATAGGAAACGCTTTGGAGAAACCGGCATGAACGCCGCTGTCGCAGGCTACTTTAAGGTTCCAGTAGCACTGGTGACTGGCGACCAAGTTGTAACTGAAGAAGCACGACTGTTACTTGGTAAAGTGGAAACCGTTACCGTTAAGGAGGGCGTAGGCAGAAACGCTGCAAAATGTCTAAGCCCAATTAAGGCTAGAAGCCTAATAAAAGCTGGAGCGAAAAATGCGCTACTGAAAGTTAAAAGTTTCAAGCCTTTAATTCTTAAGCCGCCAATAGAGCTTGAGATGGTTTTCTTTCATACTGGCATGGTTGACATGGCTGAGATGGTTCCAGGCACCAAAAGAAAAGATGGAAGAACTGTGTCTTTTATTGCAGATAATTATTTGGAAGCGTATAAGGCGCTTAGAGCTATGATAGCATTGGCTGGAACAAACGTTTAACAGCACTTTCATCGTTTATACAGTTTCGCTATTTTTCTCTTAATTTTTGACGAACTGTTTAGTTCTTCCTTTCCGAATCTACCAATCCTGACAACCTTTATGTTCAATCCTCTTTCTGCAATTGCTTTCTTTACTTCTTTTTCTATTCCTTCTTGGTCATGCCCCACAGTAATTATGTCTGGCTTTATTTTTTCAACAACTGTATTTATATCAAAACTTTCATACCCCAAGATTGCTTCGTCAACAACTTTCAAAGATTCAACTAATGCTCGCCTTTGATCTTCTAGTAGAACAGGTTTTTTGGCTTTTCTTTTCTCAACCGTGCTGTCTCTGGCTACTATGACAACCAGTTTAGCGTTTTCTCCTCCCGTCTTTTTTGACTCTTCTAAGTATCGGACATGTCCAAAATGCAGCAAATCGAACGTGCCGGAGGCTAAGACGACAGTCTTTTTCTTCATTTCTTTGCTGGCCATGAAAATTCTACTGCTCCTAACAGCTTTAAGGCATCCAGTAAGCCTTCGCAATATACGACTGATACTAGGCTTGTTTCAAATTTGTTTTTCTCCTGATAATATTTGGCATCTACAAAATAATGTTTGGCACTTTCTATGATCCCCACGATTTTTTCTTTATCTATTGATGCTGACTTGTTCTGGGTAATCTTAATTTCTGTGAAAACTTGCCCAGTGTTGCGAATGTATTTAGCAACTAGTGTCTCTAGAGTCATTCAATTGTCTCCCTTATTCTCTCAGGTGCTTTGGCTAAAGTAATTAGTGCTTCAGCTTCCATAAAATGAAGTCTAGATGGAAAAATAAGCGTATGGGGAGGTGCGCCGAAATCATGGTCCATTACTTCTCCCAAATATCCTGCTCTTACAACTGGCTTTGTTGAGCCTGCCCTTGCTATACCAACGACAAGAGTGTTCAAAGTGACCGCATGTTTCTTTTTCCTTTTTTCCACGGCTAAAAGCAGTTGTAATCCCTCTTTAATTATCATGTAACGCTTCTCCTCAGCTCTCATGTCCAGAAGGCATAGTGTGTGAAGCCCCATTACCTGATTTTCTAAAATTGTTTTGTATGGAGTTTCAGAGATTACGTTTTCTTTAGGAAATGGAACAGTGACACTCTTTCCAAATTTGTAATTCTGTAAGCCTGATAGGCCAATTGCTGCCGAAGTAATAGACGCTCCATGAATAATACGAGTTCTTATTTCCTGCTTTTCTGCGCGAATTCGTAAGTCTACGTGTGTTGTTGCCATTAATGGGTCGCCTGGAACAAGAAACGCAACCTTTCGCTTCTTCGCCTCTTCCAATAATGATTGCCCACATTCCTCCTCTAGCATTTGCCTAGAAACCACGTTCACTTTTTTCCCCACAAGCTCTTCCAATTTCTTAATGGATAAATTTGGCATGAGGCTTGTGTAAAATTCTGCAAAAACAACATCCGCACTCTTTATTTCCTCAAAACCCCGAAGTGACATGTCTTTCTCATCGAATAGACCTAAACCAACAAAGACTAATTCACCCAACGCCTACACACCCCTGTAAGCATTCGTAAGGTTAAACTTAATAAAGTGAATTGGAATGTCGAATAGAGGTGCAGGGCCCGTAGCTCAGCAAGGCTAGAGCGGCGGACTCTTAATCCGTAGGCCACGGGTTCAATTCCCGTCGGGCCCGCCATTATTAGAAGTTTTTCATAACACTTGTTTTATATCTAAATTCTTAGTAACTGTTGTATGGCGAAATTGATTGAGTATTAAGAAGCCGTCGCGTGAATTGTCTATTGATGAAGTTCTCTCTCAGACTTTTGACTTGTACAGTTCAAGGTTTGCACAGTTTTTCTTGCCCTTCTTCGTTGTGGGAGTAGGAACTGGAGTTTTTAACGCAATTGTTCAATGGTGGTATTTGATGCCGATTGCTGAGAAAATTCGAAGCATAACGCCTGCCACACCTACAAGAGAAAATATACTTTTACTCCTTCCTCTTCTTGCCGTCGTGGTTGTTGTCGCCATTTTGTTAGGCATCATAACATGGGTTGTAAACACCGTAGTGAATGGCACCGCTGTTAAATTTGCCTCTGATACTGTAGAAAAGGGTCATGCTAGTCTCCGAGAAAGTCTCAATATAACATTATCGAGATTGGGTTCTCTGCTTGGAGTGGGCATAGTAAGCGGAATTCTGGTAATCCTAGGTTTACTCTTACTTATTGTCCCTGGCGTAATTCTTGCAATAATGTTCTCGCTAGTAGTTCCTGCGATAATGATTGAGCAGAAAGGTGTTTTTGAAAGTTTGGGGCGAAGCAGAAAACTGGTAAGTAATCGATGGGGTAAGACTTTCATTCTTCTTCTCCTCGTGGGGATAATCATCCTCGTTGTGAGCGGTGTCGCAGGCGCATTGATGGCATCCTTTGGATTAGCAGGTTCGATTGTCAGTAACCTAATAACGACTTTAGTTATACCGATTCTTCCGATAGCGACAACTCTGTTGTATTACTCTATGGCTGCACGAGAAACTCGCTTGCCAGAAACTGTAGCTAGATAGAAAACTTGTTCTACGTTGTTATTTCCATGATAAGTGGCTTGTTATGATAAAGAATATGTCGGACGTTAAGCGTTTCATGAACCATGAAAGACTGGCAAGTTTTGCCAAAGTAGGTGCTTACAATAGACCGCATGTGGTTCCAGCATTCTTCACATATGACAGCGGAAAAGTCTACATCTAAGCTGACAGAAAATCACTGAAAATTCGCGATCTAAGAAGAAACCACAATGTAGCAATCGCAGCTTATAATGACGAGGAGGCAGTTATCATTAGGGGAAAAGGACGAATTATTGAAAGCGAAAATGACTTTTAAGAGAACACAGCAGCACATCGATAAATACCATCTCAAACTAGATGCAGAAGGACGTGATTCCATGAGAATCCAACTATTCAATTCTCAAATCAGATGCGTAATTGAAATAACCAGCGAAAAAATCCTGTTTTGGTAACAAAGCAATCAAACACAAATTTAAGCATGGAAAACAGAAAATAATTTAGAAGCAACATGACAAAGACTGTTTGCCTAAAAATCCCCAAAGCATATGGCGAGAAAGCAATAGCCATAACCAAAAAGCTTGGCATTTTCAACCACGCCATGATGATTCAGAGAACTGAAGACCACTTGTACATACCACTTGTTAGCAAGCCTCTCCCAGTTCACGTTAAAGAGTTTAAGAAGACGCTTCCAACATTTGAAATCTCGATTCAAGAAATTCCAACGAAAGTTAAACGCCCTATCAAAATCATCGACACGCTTGAAGATAAGTTGCCTCCACATCTTCTAGCAAGTCTTCCTCGCGCTATCGATTTCGTAGGTGACATAGCCATAATCGAACTCTCTCCAGAACTTGAAAGCCACAAAAAATTTTTTGGAGAAGCGATACTAGAGACACACAAACGAGTAAGCACTGTTCTAGCCAAGTCTAGCCCAGTTGAAGGCGTTTTCCGTGTAAGAAAATTCGAGGTCATAGCTGGGCAAAGTAAAACAGAGACCGTTCACAAAGAACATGGCTGCACCTACCATGTAGACGTAGCAAAAACCTACTTTTCACCTAGACTATCTCACGAGCACAATAGAGTCGCATCACAGGTCAATGAAGGCGAAACAATAGTAGACATGTTTGCAGGAGTCGGAGCCTTCTCCATCCTAATTGCAAAAAAACATGAGAATGCTAGAGCATACGCTATTGATGTGAATCCTGAAGCAATAAAGTATTTGGAGAAAAACATAGTTGCAAATCGTGTTCAAGGAAAGATTACTCCGTTTCTCGGCGATGTTAAAAAAGTTGTTAAGAAGCAGTTAGTCGGAGTTGCAGATCGGGTCATTATGAATTTGCCTGAGAAGGCAGTAGAGTATATTGATGTAGCATGCGAGGCGCTCAAGCCTGAAGGCGGTATTATGCATTATTATGAATTCGCAAAAGCACCGAATCCAATAGAAACTGCAAAGGTTCGATTAACCGAAGCAATAAAAAAAACCAATCGAAACATCAGTAAAGTCTTGTTTGTGAAAATTGTTCGGGCAACAGCACCCTTCGAATGGCAAATAGTTGTAGATGCCAAAATTCAATAATCAACACTCAACGTTATCCTAACCTTTTGATTCGGATTCCTCAGTTTTTCAACAAGTTGCCTTGAAAGGTCGCATGCAGCCTTATCAGCTTTTACGGCTAAAGTTCGCCCACAGACATAGTCGCTTTTTCTTATCACCAAGTCTGTTGGATGAGTAAACAGTAAGTGTGGATTACCTTGCGCGTTGATAACTTCCTTCACTGTGCCAGCTTCTAATGTTATTGTTACTTTCGCATTTTCTTTTCTTACAGCTTCCTTAAACTCTGGAAGCAAATCCGTTAATCCTTTGGTTGCCTTCACAGCGATTATGCAGTCGCCACGTTTTGTTACATGCGCCTCTTTTGTTATTTCAAAAGTCGTTTCATGAGTTGACAGAACGTTCTCGTGCCCATAGGCATTCATAATCTCAGTTGCTTTCATAACTATCACGTCCTCTATGTAGATTGAATAAAGGTTGAAGGGATGTTAGCGAGTAAACTTTTATTGTATCCTCCAAAAATCTTAGCAGCCAATTTCAAATACTCTATCTTCAAAGGGTTTACGCCCATTATATGCGCAGTTGCAGCATCTGCTTGAATAGAATTTTTGCTTCCAACTAATAGGCTGTGGTCCTCAAGTTCATTTATCCAAAAAAAGGTTTTGAATAGGCTTCGATAAATTTTGTTTACGTCTGCGATGCTTTGAGGTAGCAGAGCATCGTTTTTGCCGTGCCATTTTCCATATCTTGCGGGGTCGGGAATCAAACCAAACACATTCTTCGTTGAGAGAGACAGAAGTTCTCTGGTTCTGCGAGTCAAGTTTAAACTAATCAGCGTCCATTCTTTAAGACCATAGATTTTCTGTGGAACAAAAGCATACATCTCTTGATTAGCGACTGAACCAAATTTTCCTTCAACCAAGTTCTTAATTTCTTCGGCACTTGCAATTCTATTAGACCAGACTTCTTCGGTGACATTCACGTATTCTGCACCGTGTTTTCTAAGAACTTTCATAATCCCACTATATTCTAGAAACCAGGCGTCTTGTTGCTTGATCCATTTCCACTTTCGTCGAGCATTTTTGGGAGTTATGAAATCAGTCGGCTCAGGACCAGTGTTAAGTTGGTTTCGCCATGCCGCATAGCCTTCTATAACCGTCTTCTTGCCGTCTAAGGAGTCTAATAGAAATTCTAGTGTTCTGGCTGAAGTGTAGGTGTTGGCGTTGCTCCAGTTAGGCTTAATGACGAAGCCTTTTCCTCGAATCTGCAATTCATTAACAAAGTCTTTGAACTCTCTACAACTCTGAAACTTGCTGATGACAACATCGCCTATTTTCAGACTTCTTCCTCCTTCTACATCGCTTGTAGAAGAAAGGCTATTCTAAGACCTCTACCGAGTCTACTTTCCCGTCGCCGTCCAAGTCGAAGCCTTGGACAACTGTAGCAAATTTTCCCTCGTCTCTATAGTGTTTGATGGATTCTTTCCAGAATTTTGTAAGTGCTATGACACAGGCTTTTGTTCCCACAGCTTTGTTTCCAGCGAGAATTATGATTCGTTTTTCGTTATCCCACGGGTTAGGAATTTTCGCTATTATACCTATAGTATCTGCGGTGTAAGTGCTACCAGTTTTTTCAGATACGAGCCCACCTAACAGGAATCCATGTTCAGAAGGCATCATGTGAAATCGTATCGGCAGATGCTCGTTGACTTCTTGAGTGATTAGATTTGTTCCTGGACCGCCGACCAAAATCATGTTGTTCTTTTCTTCCTTTTCCACTTTTACATCTACATCTAGTTTTATGGCAAAATCTTCTGGTAAGCCTACAAATTGACCGAGAAAGAAAGTTAAGTAAGAGGCATAGTGACCATCGCGTGCAGTTGTTTTGAAGGGACCATGTGGATCAGGACTGCCTACAACGATTTTTCCATCAAAAACGCCATTTCTTAGAAAAGGACTCAGAAACTGTTTCATCTTCTCGTCAATGCTTGGAACTGAAATAGTCTTAATCTCTCTATAACCATAGGGGAGTTCAACTCCGAATGCAGGAAAATGAGCCTTATAATACTTGGCAATGGCGCCTTTTCTTTCCTCTTCCCTAACAACTGTTACCACTCCAGTTTTTGCAAGATTTCTGATGTGATAGTAGATTTTCTGTTCATGCACCTTCAATTTTTTGGCTATTTCCATGGGGTACATCTCTTTTTCCGCAAGAAGTTCAAGTATTTTCCACCCAAGCCCACTTAGAAGAGGTTTGAGCTTCTCAGGAGTATCAAAGATGGCGACGTCTTTGACTCTGTATTTGTTTTGTTCGCCATCGAGTAGTAGCTTCTTTTTCATGGTTCTTTAGCTAGAGAAATACCCTTATAAACATTTTTTTAATGGCTTTCAGAAAAGGTTTATCGTGGCTGAAACGATTTCTTGACGGAGTCCAGAGTATGTTCTTCAGTGAAGTTTTGCGTGTATTCCTTTTCATGGAGCTGCAGAAACTTGTCGACGCTTTGATTGTTCCGCCCAGTAGTTAGCTGTGGCTATAGTGAATGCTACAGAGACTGTTAGAAACATTCCAACCAGCCAACTTGCAGAAGTTCTAGAAGAAGGGGTTGTGCTATCAAACAAATGTGCCAAACAGTGAACCAAAAACCATTGCATACAGCCAAGCATTATAGATGTTGTTAAACCAGAAACTCGTTCCTAAATGTGGTGCAACCGCTAAAATTTCTGTTTTAAAATTGAGATTTTTTTCCTAAAAAACCTTATAGATGGATCTTTTCTCTAAAATAAGCCTACAACAAAAAACTATTTCAACAAGGTGTGAGGCACTGTTAATGTGTGGAATATTCGGTTGCATTCTCAAAGATGGAAACGCCGCATCTACCGTTCATGCAGCTTTGAAAAGACTTGAATACAGAGGCTATGACTCAGTCGGCGAAGCAACAATCTACAGGAACAAACTGTTTGTTAAGAAAGATAAGGGAAAAATTGACGAAGTTCATACTATGCACAATTTAGATGATATTCCTGGTCGAATAGCAATTGGACATACAAGATGGGCGACTCATGGCGCACCTTCTCATATAAATGCTCACCCACACCTAGACTGCACAGAACAGATTGCGGTTGTTCACAATGGAATTATTGAAAATTTTACAGAACTCAAAAAGGAACTCGGAGACTTGGGACATGTTTTTAAATCCAAAACTGACACTGAGGTTATTTCGCACCTCGTTGAAGACAAAATTAAAGAAGGCTTACCGTTAGCTCAAGCCGTTTGCGAAGCTGTAAAGCGGCTAGATGGGTCTTACGCCATCGCAATAATATCAGGTAAAGAGCCTGACAAAATAGTCTGTGTACGAAGGGAAAGCCCTCTAGTTGTCGGAGTTGGCGAAGGCGCTGTTTACTGCGCGTCTGATATCCCCGCATTTCTTCCTTTGACAAATAGGGCTGTAATTGTCGAAGATGGCGAACTAATTATCCTAAGTGATGATGGATACGAGATTCACAAGACGAGTGATTGGAGACTTGTGAACAGAAAACCGGAGGTAATCGATTGGACAGCGGAAATGGCTGAGAAGCAAGGCTATCCGCACTTTATGTTAAAAGAGATTCATGAGCAACCGCTTAGTCTCAAGAACACTCTTCGACTGCAAGAGCACTATCTTGATTTGATGGCTACCTTTCTTGAACGTGCCACAGAAGTCTTCTTGGTAGCCGCCGGCACTTCCTACCATGCCTGCCTTGCAGCGTCTTATATGTTTGGTAAAGTGGCTTTTCTTGCAACGCACCCGGTCATTGCCTCAGAGTTTATTGAGCAACATGGGAAGGCCGTAAACATTGATAGCACAATTTTGGCGGTCAGTCAGTCAGGTGAAACTGCCGATACCCTAGCAGCGGTCGAATGGGCAAGGCAGAAGGCAGCAACAGTTCTTGGACTAACGAACGTTGTAGGCTCTACTTTATGTCGCATCTCAAGAGCCTATGTTTGTCAGCAGTCAGGTCCAGAAATAGGCGTTGCAGCCACAAAGACTTTTACAGCGCAGCTTTCTGTCTTGTCGCAGCTCGCATTAAATGTGGCTAAAAGAAGAGGAAAAATCTCTCACACTGAAATTGAAGACTTGGAAGATAACCTAAAGCGCATTCCAGAAGTTGTCGAAACAATTTTGAAGATGCAGGAGGATAGGATAAGGAAGTTAGCCAAAAAATACAGGGATAAACAGTGTTTCTTCTTCCTGGGACGAGGAATCAGCTCTGCCACGGCTATGGAAGGCAAACTGAAACTATTGGAAATTGCCTATGCGCCTGCAATCGCCTATCCTGCCGGAGAAAGTAAGCACGGTCCCATTAGCCTCATTGAGCCGGGCTTTCCAGTAGTCTTCATCTGTCCTAAAGATGATACTCGCAAAACGATAATTGGAAATATTATGGAGATGAAGGCTCGTGGAGCGTCTATAATAGCGATTATCGAAGAAGGCGACGAAGAAACTAAACGGTTGGTTGATGATTACATTGAGATTCCTAAAGGCTTTCCCGAAGTCTTGTCACCAGTCCCATACGTCGTTCCGCTTCAGCTTTTCGCTTATTATATGGCTGTTGAAAGAGGATATGACCCAGACATGCCGAGAAATTTGGCTAAATCGGTGACAGTCAAATAGTTCTCTAATAGTCGCAAAGTCTTAAAGACCCGCTCTATGCTATCTTTTGTTTGAGGATGAGGCATGGAAAAAAGGCGTTGGGAAGAATTAGTTCAAAGTTTAGTTAGAGAGGGAATTTTGCGGTCGCCAAACGTCATCAAAGCGTTGCAACGTGTCTCTAGAGAACAGTTTCTACCAGAGAACATGAAGTCTTATGCGGTAGTAGATACTCCGCTTCCAATTGGATGGGGACAAACCGTATCTGCGCCTCTCAACTAGGTCGATTTGACCTGTTGGGCGAAACATGGTCTCCATCATGGACGAAGTCCTAGAGTTAGAAGTTGGCAATAAGGTATTGGAGATTGGAGCTGGTTGCGGTTGGCATGCTGCTACAGTAGCGGAGATTGTTGCACCTTCTGATATGCCTAAAGATAAATGGGGACACGTCTATACTGTTGAAATTGTCTCTCAGCTAGCAGATTTAGCAAGAAAGAATATTGAGAAGGCTGGATACGGCGACAGAGTTACTATAATCTGTGGTGATGGCTCCTTAGGTTATGCGGAAATGGTTCCATACGACCGAATCTTAGTAACAGCGGCTGCACCAGACATTCCCAAGCCTTTGATTGAGCAGTTGAAGAACGGTGGAGTTTTGGTTATTCCAGTTGGCGGAGTTTACCTCTATCAGACACTTTTGCGCATTAGGAAGCGGAATGGCCAAATCACTGAAGAGAATCTAGGTGGCGTGGCGTTTGTGCCTTTAACTGGACGTTACGGATACAAGTTTTAGGATGCTTAGCCGAAAAATTGCTCTAAGGTTGTTTTTCCCTTTGTCTTCTTCAAGCCTATTTGCGTTTTTTCCAGTGCTTTTCTGACTCTGTCTTCTGAGAAGTTTCTTTCTCTGCACATGAAGTTTACTATGCCTTCTTCGTCTGGCTGGCGCCATTCAAGACGATAGTCGTCTCTGACTTTTGGGTTGAGAAATATGTCTCTAATACGTTGTGGCTCTACCGGAAACTCTGCATCTCTTATATGGGGTAAAGCGTTTTCTAGTGTGCCGTGTTCTTTTATGAGTTTTAGGGCGGTTTTTGGTCCCATGCCTTTCACGCCTTCTGGGTTAAAGTCTGTGCCGACTAGGATGCCGATGTCTACGAGTTGCCTATGTGTTATGCCTAATTCTTTTAGGACTTGGTTAAGTTCTACTATTTCAGGAACGACATCTATGTAGACATCTTTTTTGGGAAGTTTTCTTCTTCCACTTATCGTTACGTTTCTCACAAGCATAGGTGCTCCGAAAAGTAAGCTATCATAGTCTTGACTAGCGCAGAAGTGTGTATCGCCTTTTTTTGCCAAGTGAGCTGCTTGTGCTTCCCCTTCGGATGGCGCTTGCAGCCAAGGAATACCCATTAATGTTAATAGTTTCTTCGAGTCGTCTGCCATGTAGTCTTTTAATCGGCTAGTAGCCTGGGCGTAGGAACGCGCTTCTTCAATCTTGCCTTCCTTTAGTGCTTTCTCATATTTGACTAAGGCTTCTTCCTTCACCTTAGCTCTTCGTTTGATTTCAACTTCCTTCAGTGTTGGCGGAATGCCATCAAAGACGTAGACGACTTTTATGCCTAATTCAACTAAGTTAACAGTTCGATAGAATAAGCCTGAAAGGTGACTGGTAACCTTGCCAGTGCTGTCTTTCAGTGGTGTGCCATCTGGTTGACGGATAATGGCTAAAAACTGGTAGAGGGCATTGTAGGCGTCTATGGCAATTGATTTTCCACTGAGACTCTCTAGCGTAACAGTTGTTTTAGGCACCAGGTCACGTAAATTTACACCCAAAGGCGTGCACCCGTCAATTAGATGTCTGTATAAATTGATATTAAACTTGCTGAAACAAGGCTCCTACATAGGCGTAGGTTCTTAAGACATTCATTGCCTTCAGTGCAGTGTAGCGGCAATAACCATCAACGAGCATCGAATCTTCCTTTCTGACTATTATAGGCCAGATAACCGTACCGTATTCTGTGATTTCTTGTTGAAGTTCGTTGCTTCGTTTTGCAAGGTGTTCTGCAAAATTGTAGCCACTTCTACTATCCACGTAGCTCATTAAGTAAGTGTTTAGTTTGATTCGGTTTATCTCAATGATTTCCAAGTTCCATTTACGTTTTGACAGAGTCTTCAGCCAAGGGTCATTCTTTGGGTCTCGACTCTCATTCCTAGCATCTGCCTCCCACTCCTTCCGAATTTCTGTATTGATAAAATCATAAATCCCCTCAGGGTCCTCAATCACCCAATAAGTTATCCCTTCAAGTCTGCGAAGGGGTGTCTTCATGAAAGGTATCCTCAACTTACAGTGGTCTCTAACAGCTTAAAAATATGTGCGGGAAGCGAAAAATTATAAGAAGTAAGCGTTTATCTTCTTTCATGCCAGATCAAGTTCATTGTGCGCATATTCTTGTGAAGACTGAGCAGGAGGCAAAAACTGTCTTAGAGCGTTTGAATAAGGGTGAGAAGTTTGCTAGCATTGCCAAAGAAGTATCTCTGTGCCCTTCAGGTAAGCGTGGCGGTGATTTAGGCACTTTCGGCAGAGGAAAGATGGTTAAAGAGTTTGAAACAGCAGCCTTTGCTTTGCGGAAGGGACAAATTTCACCTATTGTTAAGACGAAGTTCGGCTGCCACATCATAAAAAGGCTTGGGTAATGTCATACTACGTATATGTCCTCTTGTGTCAAGATGGAACGTTCTACACTGGCTATGCTAAGGACCTAGAGGTTAGACTTAGGATGCATGAGCAAGGAAAAGGTGCAAGATACACAAGAATGCACAGACCAAAGAAACTAGTCTACACGGAAGCGTTTGATACAAGGAAGGAAGCAATGCGCAGAGAAAAGGAAATCAAAAAACTTGGACATAAGGAGAAGAAGAGACTATGCCCATCCGCTACTATGAAGCATCAGACGTTAAGACGCAAGTCGACAAAATAGTGACTCAACTAGGCTTTACGCATGTAGAACCCAGTAGACTATACTGCTACAGAAGCAAAGGCTCAAAAAGCAGGCGCACAGTAGCCCGCATACACAGTCTAGGCAAGTTGTGGCAAATCGCCCTAAAAACACGAGCAGGCTACCTAATAGAAGTAATCAGCGAACGATATGACAGGCTAAGCCAAGAAGAAAAGGAAAAAGTCCTAATCCACGAACTACTGCACATACCAAAAGGGTTCTCAGGCGGATTCAAACCACACAAAGGAAACATAAACCAAAAAACAATAGACAAACTACACAAAACACTAACTTCAAAACAGAAATTCACCTATATATAAGGGGGTAGGTCATCTTTTGCTAGACAGAGAGCCAATAACTCAAGCGGTTCTCGGCATGACAAGGTCAGCAATGTCAACGCTACTTTCATAAATTCGGCTAATAAGAGAGGCAACGGCCAAACAGTGTGGAGCAACATCAACTGGCTGACCACTGGCAACCATTTCAGTTTCATGGAAAACCGTAAATACATTCTCCCTCATAGTCCTCACAGACTCAGCCAAAGCAACATCTCGAGTAAACAAAGCAGTTAAAGCGTTCTCATGCGCCTCAAAAGCAAGCTTATGAAACTTAAGGACTACTTGTGAAACCTCTTTTGCCAATTTCTCTTCTTTCAGTCGCACGGTTTTTCCAGCAATCTGAACAGACTGGTCCCCAATGGACTCAACTAAACTCGCCGTTAAACGATAGTCAAGACACTCAATAGGCAAGATTCCAAGTTTCTCACTCAAACTAGGATTCTGAATAACCGTTCGCAAAATACGGACTAAAAGGAAATACAGCCTATTAACTTCATCATCTCTGGCAATCACGTTCTTAGCCAAATGTACGTCGCCACCAACAAAAGCCGAAACAGCATCGCGATGCATCACAGCGGCAATGGAATATTCTCGCCGAAGAATCTTCTCAGGCGGAAAAGCCGAAGGCTCCAAGAGCGTCTGCATAACAATCCGCAAGTAATCTTCCTCAACAATTTCTAAACCAATCAAGCGGCTAGAGGCCAATTTAACCTGCTCACGATCCTCATGACTAATTCTATCCTTCGCCTCTACACGAATGACATCATAACCAAGCAGATATTTGCCAACGATTTCACGATTAAGAAAAGCCGAAG
>Ga0315312_1001091_pt1 | contig 23432 bp, 17 predicted proteins | sample TDP7_MG_FD_203629 | JGI IMG/M metagenome (GOLD analysis project Ga0315312, IMG submission 203629) | Freshwater sediment microbial communities from Lake Towuti, South Sulawesi, Indonesia - TDP7 | ecosystem: Environmental > Aquatic > Freshwater > Lake > Sediment | place: Indonesia: South Sulawesi... | reverse complement strand
ATAATACCCCGATTCCGTACAGAAGAAGGAGGAGCAAAGCCTGTCCGGCTGCCCCTCTATGGAGGGAGAAGGGTTCAATCCGGGCGCGGACTCCGTGCCTGATTTCCCTCACAAAGTAAGTTATGGCGCAAACCAAAAGGGTGCCGGAGACGAAAAAGAGATACCAGCCCGGTCCAACCGGATCTTCAAAGAGCAGGACTACTTTGGCCAACCTGGCTCCCTCGTAAATTCCCAGAATAGCCAAAGCTGATAATAGGATGGACTCTACCAGCATCTCCAGCGCTATTCGCAGGAATTTTCTATTTAAGCTTTAGGGCTTTGATAGAATTCCCTTCGTCAAGGACAAATTTCTTAAATTCGTCACCGGGTAGGAAGGCGGGCACGAACCCGACTTTGTCAAACTTTCCGAGGATTTCGGGGTCCGTGACCGTTGCTTTGACGGCATCAATCCAGCTTTTTACGACGTTCTGGGGTGTGCCCGCGGGGGCACAATAACCAGCCCAGTAAGTAAGATTCACCGTGGGGAATCCCAATTCGGCGGTACACGGAATGTTCGGCCACCCTTTATACCGCTGCGCTCCCGCTATGGCGAGGGGACGTACCTTCCCAGCGCTCCAGAGAGGATTCGTCGCACTCGGGCTGGCGGGGGCAAAGTCCACATGTCCTCCACCCAAGGCAATCATAACCTCTCCAGTCCCCTTATAAGTAATGGTCTTGGTCTTGGATAGATCAATTCCTTGGGCGATTAAGGCCGCCCGCAATTGAGCGGTGATCACATCGGGAACTCCCGTTCCCCCGATTAAGGACCACCGGAAACTGGATGGGTTCTTCCGAATATCTTCAACCATCTCATGAAACGTTTTCCAGGGGGCATCCCCCCGCACAGACAAGCTCATGGGAGAGAGGATGGCCCGGGCCATGTAAACCCTTTCTTCTACGTTATAGGGGAGGTTGTTGGCCCAGGCGTACTGAATGGAACTCGTTCCTCCGCAATCGACTAAAATCGTATACCCATCGGGTGCAGCTTTCATTGCCTCCAGGGTCCCAACCATTCCACTGCCGCCGGGTTTGTTAATGACCGAAATTGGAACCCCCAGGACTTTAGAAAGTTTTGGAGCCATGGTCCGGGCCGTGATGTCCGTGGAGGCGCCTGCAGACCAGGGAACGATGAGATTGATGGGTTTGTTGGGATACTCCTTGCCGTTCACTAGCGGAACGGCCCACAGAAAGGAGCTGACCCAAAAGAGAACGCATCCCCCCCAACCCAGCCAAAGGAAAATTTGCCTGCGGTTTAAGTGAAGTAATGAAATCATGGTGATCCTCCTCTCGATGATAAAAGTTGATCTCAGGTGCGGCTATTTAACCTTAAGGGCCTTGATGGATTTTCCCTCGTGACTCTTTCATTGGCTGGCCGAATAACTATTTCTTTGCCTTTTCTTCTTCCTCTATGATGCGCATCAACGCTCGGATCCCGGTATCAAAAGTAGGACCCCCTCCCGGGATGATGGTAGTTTCGATGGCCTCAAGAAGTTCTTGTTTGGTCGCTCCATGCCGTAAGGCCCTCTTCATATGCTCATAAACCCCGTCATCCCGGGTTCTATACGCCAGGATGGCTATAGCCACAAGCTCCCTCGTTTTTATCGGAAGCGCTTTTCCCGCCCGCAGCCCATTATTGTACAAGTTATTATAGGCTTCCATGAAATCGGGATCTTTTTTGGCCACGTAGGACTTGGGAATAGATACATAACCCCTTTCTTTTTCCATCTCTGCCAGAAGTTTTTTGACCCGCGGAGTCAACCTTTCTTTCGCCATACCGATTTTCCTCCTAATCTTTTTTCTAACACCTTTAACCTGAAGATGCAAACCGAAAGACAAATCAGCTTGCGATCCAGGAGCATATATCCATCCAGTATTTTGCTCCAGCGGATCATTTCCCACCCTTCCTGAGCCCCTGGGTCCTTTCGGAAAACGAATCTTTCACAGGCCCAATAGGTAAGCGGGATTGATCCTCACCATCCTTTCGATATCCTTTTCTTTCACTCCTCCTAACAATAGCCCGGCGATAAACATGCGCAGGCCTTCTACCGGGGGAGGATAGGTAAATCTCCCGAGGTCTGTACCCAAAACGCAATGGTCAGCCCCTCCCCGATTCGCCATATCGATAATGGTCTGAATGGGCTGGCTCTCCCTCAAGGGAGAGGGCAAACAGGGAGTAAATGAATATTCCAGATAGGCTCCGTGGCGAGCTAATTCCTTCTGTTCTTCGATGGAGGCCCTGGAATCGTGTCCAATGAACCCTCCAGAGCAATAAGCCAGGCCCACTTGGGCTCCTGTGACCTGCCTGGCGCCTGCCTCCCCTCGCAGCTGCCAGACCAGCTCTGCCACTTGGGCAACTCCGGTCGCCCCCTACAGGGTGTCCTTTGCAGAGGAGTCCTTCCCTGGCATTCATCGGAAATTTTCCTCCCGCGCCGTCACCCCTTTTTCCGCCATGCGCCCGCCTTGGCCTTCATTGCCAAAGCCTAAATTTTCGATACGCACGATCTCAGCGATGGTGAAGCCATCGTGCACCTCCGCAAAATCCAAATCCTACGGTCCAATCCCTGCCCGCTCATAGGGTTCCTTGGCAGCCCGTTGTTCGATCTCATTCACTGCAATATTCCGCAAATTCTCATAGGTCCCCGATTTCAAGACCGTGGCGGCCACATAGATGAGCTTGGTGGTATAACCTCTGGCCACCTCCTCGCTGCAGAGAACGGCCGCGGCTCCCCCTGAGATGGGGTTGGCCATCTTCGGTGGAACAGAGAGTCAAAATGGATGAATTAAAGGAAAGCAATTCTTCCTCCTCTACCCCCATTTCGCAAAGGGGCAAATGGGGGGATACCCCGGCCACTAGGCAATTTACCAGGCTGACCGCTCCCGTTAGGGAGTTGAAGTAAGTAGAGGATTGATTTCCCACGAGCAAAACGAGGTCAGCGTTTTGCCCGATGGGGGAGATGGGGGTGTCTGTAATCGCGATCGTTTTGCAATGATTTTTTTGGGCATATTTTAAGCTGGCCAGACTCTGGCGGGAATACCGGGGAAGACTGATGCAGATCAGAAGGTCTTGAGCGCCATAATTGATAATTTGGTTGGGTAAGCTTCCTAGCCCGAACTCCAAAAGGTCGGAGTTTTTTCGAATCTGGCCGAGCAGAAAATAGAGCAGATAGGCAATCGCATGAGAGGATCGAAAACCGGTCACTCCCACCCTTCTGGCCCGAATGATCTCTTTCACCGCCTGGTCAATGACTTGATTGCTATTAGCCTCTCTGGTTCTCAGGAGATTCTGGTTTAGTTGTTGAAAAACTTATGTCATAAGCTTAGAATTGTCAAGAAAAAAATGGGGGAAATTTCAAATATGTTTGGCTAGAATTTGTTTCGGATTTCGATACTCGGGTTTTGGATTTTGCAATTTCCCTGTTTGGTTCCGGCTATGCCGGGTTAGGAATAAGGAGTAAATATGTTGGAAAAATCTATCCCCAAAGAGGAGCACCCGATTGCCGGCTTGGTTCTCATGGTCCTCGGCATCGCCATCGCCGTTGGCGCCTGGCGCTACGATTTTGGGTCTTTTGAGAGCCCGGGAGCAGGTTTTTTGCCATTTTTTGCCGGAGTTGGTATTAGCGGCTTTTCCCTCATCACTCTGCTTCCATGCCTGAAGCGCAGATGGCCACCCCTCCGGGAACTGTGGCAGGGCTTGCGTTGGCAGAGGGCGGCAGTGGTCACCGCTTTTCTGATCCTCTACTCAGCCTTCCTTACCGACCTTGGATTCCTGGTCGCCACGATAATTCTCATGTCTTTCCTCTTCCGGGTGCTCGAACCCTCCAGCTGGAAGCTGACCCTCTTGGCTGCCCTAATCAGCACGTTTGGGTTTTATATCCTTTTCCAAATCTGGCTGGAAGCCCAGCTTCCGCGCGGCTTGTTGGTCTTCTGAGGAATGCGATCATGGAGATCATTCATAATTTGCTGGTCGGTTTTGGGGTAACCTTCCAACCCAATAATCTTTTACTCTGTTTTATCGGTGTTTTGCTGGGTACGCTGGTGGGCGTTTTACCTGGACTAGGCCCAGTGGCAACCATGTCCCTTCTTTTACCCATCACCTACGGCGTCAACCCCGTTGGGGCAGTCATCATGCTCGCCGGCATCTATTACGGTTCCATGTATGGGGGCTCAACGACTTCCATTCTTCTGAATATTCCGGGAGAGGCTGCCTCTGTAGTGACCTGCCTGGATGGATATCAGATGGCCCGCCAAGGGAGGGCTGGGGCCGCTCTGGGGATAGCGGCCATGGGCTCTTTCATAGGGGGAACATTTAGCGTCCTCGGTCTTATGCTGGTGGCTCCTCCCTTGGCCGAGGTGGCTTTGAAGTTTGGCCCTCCGGAATACTTCTCCTTGATGACCTTGGGAATCATTATGCTGACTTTTTTAGCCGGGGACTCCATGCCCAAAGCCCTTTGCATGGCCGTTCTGGGAATTTTCTTGGGTACGGTGGGAATGGACATTCTCTCGGGCATGGAACGGTTTACTTTTAACATCCCCATCCTGGTCGACGGAGTGGGCCTGGTGCCCGTGGCTATGGGCTTGTTCGGGGTTTCGGAGGTACTCCTCAACGTGGAACTCTCTCTGAAGCGGGAGGTCTTTCAGACTTCCTTAAAGGGATTGCTCCCTAACCTGGAGGATTGGAGACAAAGTAGCTGGCCCATCATTCGGGGATCGGTGATCGGGTTTTTCCTGGGAATCCTTCCCGGAGGTGGAGGAATCATCTCTTCCTTCACGAGTTACGCCATGGAAAAGAGGTTCTCCCGCCATGCGGAACGATTCGGCCAGGGAGCCATCGAAGGGGTCGCCGGTCCGGAGACGGCGAACAACGCGGGGACGGGTGGGGCCTTCATCCCCCTCCTTACTCTGGGCCTTCCCTCTAATGCTGTCATGGCCATTCTCCTGGGAGCCATGCTTATTTATGGAATGCAGCCGGGGCCCATGCTCATAAAGAAGCATCCCGATCTCTTCTGGGGTGCGGTGGCGAGTATGTACGTGGGCAATACCATGCTGCTGATTTTGAACCTCCCTCTGATCGGCCTCTGGGTGAAGATTTTGAAAATCCCTTATCGTTATCTCTTTCCCCTCATTCTTCTCTTCTGTCTCGTGGGTGCGTACTGCCTGAATAACAACGCTGCCGAGGTCATGATAATGGTCATATTCGGGGTGGTGGGTTACTTCCTAAGGAAGTTTAGATATCCTCTGGCCCCAGCGATCCTGGCCCTCGTTATTGGGCCCATGCTGGAAAAGGCCCTGCGCCAGTCTTTGCTCATGTCGGTAGGAAGTGGATGGATTTTTCTAACGAGACCCATTTCCCTGATAACTCTTCTGGTAAGCTTTGCGCTCCTAGGCTCGTCCATTCTGCCTTGGATCAGAAAAAAACGGGAAGATATACGGGAATTATGAAGAGTACTGACTTTTCCGATTACCGAGGGACGGACCCATTCAAGAGGGCTTGATAGTTGATCTTGATCCAAATAAATGTTAGATTCTCCGCAGGACTGAGAAGAAAGGAGGAAGGATGAAGGTTGGGATTCGAAAGTTAGGGTTGGTTATAGCTGGGGCGGTTTTTCTCCTCTTGGTTCCGGATGTTGGGGTTGCTGAATTCCCGGAGAAACCCATCCAGGTTCTGGTGGGCTGGCCGGCAGGTTCGCAGAATGACATGATCGATCGGGCCATCGCTCAGTCCTTACAAAAGACCCTGAAGCAACCGGTAATCATCCAGAATTTACCGGGAGGCGGGGGCGCATTAGTATTGGGGAGGATCAAAACTGAAAAACCGGATGGCTATTCCCTGTTCCAGACTGGCACAGCGATGTATTCCCGTACCCCTCACCTTCGTTCCGTCCCCTACGATCCGCTGAAAGATTTTGCTTATCTGGCCCAGCATGCGATGTTCCAATTCTGTATCGTAGACCGGGCCGAAAATCCCTGGAAGAACTTCGAGGAGATGATTGCCTACGTGAAAAAAAATCCTAACACGGTAAGGTATAGCACTTCAGGGGTGGGAACTTCGATGCACCTGATTATGGAGTATATCGGGATGCGGGAAAACCTGAAGTGGATCCACGTACCCTTTACGGGTGGGACCGAAGCGGTAGCGGCATTGATGGGCGGGCACGTGCAGGTTTATTCGGCTTCCCTGGGAATTGAGGTGGAGCATATCCATGCGGGACGGTTGCGATTCCTTATTTCGACGAATCCCAAGAGGAATACCATCTTCCCGGATGCGCCTACGATCCTGGAGAAAGGCTATGACTTCGCGGTGGTAAGTGGAGCCTGCTGGACGGTTCCAGCGGCAACCCCCAAGGATATCCAGAAGAAACTCGAGAGTGCTCTGCTTGAGGCTTTCAAGGACCCCGCGGTCATCGAGGTGATTCAAAAATGGAACATGGTCATCGAACCGCTGGGCGGTGAGGTCCTGCATAAGATGATCGTTCAGGACTATAAAATCAATGGGGAGCTACTGAAGCAACTGGGATTGGGAATTTATAAAAAATCTTAAATCGGCCATGGGGGTCATTCTCTCCATTTTCCTTCTATGCCTCCCAGTTGGCCATCTTTTCATCCAGCAAAGCTCTTCGCATAAAATTAAATCATCCTTCCAACCTCAGCTCCTTCGCGGATTGCTTCCAGGGCGTCTCTCGGCTCAACGCAATCACCAATGGCGTAGGCTTCCATTTTTTCCTTTTTTAGCTCCTGAAAGAGAGCATCATTAGGAATGGCCCCCACAGCCATCACCACGGTCTCCGCCTTCAGGAAGACGAGTTCTTGCTTATAGGCAATATGGATCCCATTTGGGAGAATTTCCACAACCGGAGAATTAGGGAAAAGGTACACGCCATGCCGGGTCAATCGGTCCCGCAGCGCTCGATAGATATTCCGCTCCAGGGGAGCTCCGTTCTCTCCTAATTTGTCTTTGGTCACCAAAAAGACCTGACGGCCCTGCTCAACCAGGGCATCAGCCGTTTCCATCCCCACCAGACGGCCGCCGATGACGATGACCGGACTGCCCACTCCCTTATTTCCCAAGATGACATCGTTGGCCTGAACCACATGCAGGCTGTGAGATCCGGGAATATCTAAGGCTTTTGGGAAGGCCCCTGTGGCTACAACCACGCAGTCCGGTTTGGTTTCTTTGACGAAATTCAGGGTGACTTCCTTATTCAAGATCACCTTTACTTTGGCCCTTTCCAGGCCCTTTTCCATAAAGGGGACCAGGTACCGATAATTTTCTTTCAAAGGTTGAGCGGTAGCAATATTCCACTGGCCTCCCAGTCTGTCGCTACGTTCGTAGAGCTTAACCTGGTGCCCTCGCTCGGCAAGAACCCTGGCAGCTTCCATCCCGGCGAGCCCACCTCCAATGACCATGACGCTTTTTGCGGCCCGGGCTGGCTTGATTCCGAATTCTCGTTCCCGCAAAACCGCTGGATTTACCGTGCAGGTCCGGCCCCTCTGCCGCACCTCCTTTAGCCTGACTTCCATGTTCAGGCAGTTGTTACAATAAAGGCAACGTCGGACTTCTTCAAAGCGTCCTTCCTTCACCTTGTTTGGCCACTGGGGGTCGGCTAACAGCTGTCGGCCAAGGGCCACGAAATCTGCTTTTCCTTCCTGCAGAATCTGTTCAGCCATCTGAGGATCCCAAATCTTACCCACGGCAATTACTGGAACATTCACCGCTTTTCTTATGGCTGCGGCTGTATGTACGATTGCTCCATCGGGCATCAGGTAAGGTAAAAATTGCCAGTAAGTAGTCTCTTCTTCGCAGGCTGAGACGTGCAGAGCGTCAGCTCCTGCTTCCACAAAGAGGGGAGCCTGGATGAGGCTATCTTCCAAGGTTCCTCCTCCATCGATGAAGTGGCTGGCACTGAACCGGAAGATCACGGGAAAGTCCGGGCCTACTTTCTCTCTGACCTTGGCAATGATCTCGCATGCCATCCTGGCCCTTTTTATTGGGTTCCCCCCATATTCGTCAGTTCGCCTGTTGTCCCGCGGGGATAGCCATTGGGTAATCATGTATCCATGGGCGCCATGGATCTCTACAGCGTCCATTCCAGCTTCTTTAACCCGACGCGCCGCTTCCCCGAAACCATCCACGATGCGGCGGATGTCTTCTTTCGTCGCTTCTTTGGGCGCTACCCCTGTGCGGACCCAGGGGATGGCTGAAGGCCCGATGATTTTCAAATCCTCCGGATGGGTGATCCGGTCAAGCCAGGCACTGTAGAGCTTCCCATGGTTCAGGATTTGCCAGGCGATCTTGGCTCCTGCGGCATGAACGGCATCAGCCACTCGGCGGAGCCCAGGGATGAACTTGTCATCCCACGTACCGGCGCGTCCTGGAGCCTGTCCTTCGCGCAAGGCGTTACTGGACTGAGCGATGATCAGCCCCACTCCACCTTTCGCTCTTTCGACATAATAGTGTACGGTACGTTCCTGGATGAATCCCTCCGGGTCATGGGAAGAGGTGCCCATCGGGGCCATGATTAATCGGTTTTTCAACTCCATTGAGCCAATCCTGCCCGGTTCGAAAAGCTTCCTGAAAGTGTTCATGGAATCCACCTTATTTCTCCTATCGGATTTCTTCTACCGCAGCTCTCCCATCAACATGGAGCCAAAGGGTCCGGCAAGGCTTTGGCTGAGGTAAATGACCCGGATACCCTTTAGCGGGGGGCGTTATCACCTGTTATGGCGATTATTCCGGCTTAACGCCAGCATCTTTGATTACTTTAGCCCATTTCGCCATTTCTACCTTAATATAGTCAGCCATCTGCTCCGGCGTGTAGTCAATGGGTTCGGCCCCCATCTTGTCGAGGCGCTCCTTCACATCAGCCATTTGCTGAATCTTCAAAATTTCCGTGTTGAGTTTTTTTATAATTTCCTTGGGAGTTCCAGCCGGAGCGACCATGCCATACCATAGGAGGACTTCGTATCCGGGAACGCCGGCTTCCGCAACGGTGGGCAGATCAGGCATTGCCGATATACGCTTGGGGGTGGCCACGGCCAAAGCCCTTAACTTTCCGGCTTTGATGTGGGGTGCTAACTCGACTAAGTTATTGAACATTACCTGTACCTGCCCGCCCAACAGGTCGATCATGGCTGGAGCGCCACCTTTGTATGGGATATGCATCCAATCCACCCCCGTCATGCCTTTGAACAATTCCATGCACATGTAATTCGAGACGCCTATGCCAGAGGAGGCGCAATTGAGTTGGCCGGGTTTAGATTTGGCCAGAGCGATCAACTCCTTGACCGACTTGACCGGCACTGAGGGGTGTACCACCAGGATGTTTGGCACCTGAACGAATATGGCCACCGGCTCGAAATCTTTTATTGGATCATAGGGCAATTTTTTGAACAAGCTCGGATTGATCGTAAGGATTCCAGAATAAATCATAAAAAGATTGTAGCCATCGGGTGCGGATTTGGCGGCCATTTCCGCGGCGATCGTACCGCTCGCCCCACCCCGGTTTTCGATCACTACCTGCTGGCCCCAGCTTTCAGTGAACTTTTGCCCGATGATCCGGGCCAAAATGTCCGTGCCTCCACCCGCCGGGGCCGGCACGAATACTCGGATATACTTAGTGGGATAAGTTTGGGCGAGAGCATCGCCGGCAGTGCTGGTAAGCACCGCTGCTGCCAATACTACATTCACAAAAAGCAATATTAATTTCTTGTTCATGAAATACCTCCTCTGGGACTTTGATAGCCTATTTTGGGCGTCGATGAAAATCGATGATGAAAAGGCCCCAAAATATCAGAAACTTATTCGCCACAGAGATCACCGAGGGCACAGAGAGATTCGTGTTCAAAAAGCAAAAGAAAAAAGCAAAAACCTAAAGAAAGTGTTTTGAATATGCAGGGTTAAATTTTTCTTCATTTTTGCCCCTTATAGCTCCGTGCTCTCTGTGACCTCGGTGGTTAAATAATTTACCATATCATAATTCTTATTTGAACGCTTCCTCCCGCTTGCGCCGGACTGTGGGGGCAATAATCAGGAGCAGCAAAAACGCCGCGGCCATCAGCATTGCCAGACTGATGGGCCGGGTGAAGAAGACAGTCGGATCGCCCCGGGAGAGGCGCATGGCGCGAAGTAGGTATTCCTCCATCATCGGGCCCAGGATGAATCCTAAAAGCAAAGGAGCCGGTTCGCAATCGAGCTTAGCGAAGATGTAGCCCAATAAGCCAAATCCCGCTGTCAGAGCAACCTCAAAGGGGCTATTGCTGAGACTGTAGGCGCCAAGGCAGCAGAACAGCAGAATCGCCGGATAGAGCAACCGGTAAGGCGCCGTCAGCATGCGGATCCATATCCCGATCAGCGGCAGATTGATTACCACCAGCATCAGGTTCCCTACCCACATGCTGGCAATTATGCCCCAGAATAGGTCTGGCCGTGCGGTCATCACCTGGGGGCCGGTGACGATACCCTGAATCATCATAGCCCCTAACATCACGGCCATCACGGCATTCGAAGGAATGCCCAAAGTGAGCATGGGAATAAAGGACGCCTGAGCACCAGCATTGTTGGCCGATTCTGGGCCGGCAACCCCTTCAATCGCCCCTTTGCCGAATCGCGCAGGAAGATTGGCCAGGCGTTTTTCCAGGGTATAGGAGGCAAACGAGCTGATAATAGCGCCGCCACCTGGCAAGATGCCCAGAATTGAACCTATGCCGGTGCCCCGCAATACCGCTTTCCACGAGGCTTTAAGATCAGCTCGGGTGGGCCACCGCATCTGTACATCGGTGATGACTACACTTTTTTCCTGGCGTTCCAGGTTGGTGATGATCTCGGCAAAGGCGAACAGCCCCATCGCGATCACCACGAAGTTGAGGCCATCGAACAGATCGGGAATGTCAAAAGTGAAGCGGCGAACCCGGGAATTGACGTCCGTGCCCACCAACCCCAGCAGCAGGCCAAGCAAAATCATGGCTATGGCCTTAAGCAACGAGCCACGGGCGAGTACCGCCGCCGAAACCAGTCCCAGCACCATCAGGGAAAAATATTCGGCCGGGCCAAATTTGAGGGCCACCTCCGCCAGCGGCGGCGCGAACAGGGCAATAATCAAGGTGGCCACGCATCCGGCGAAGAATGAACCCAGGGCGGCAATGGCGAGAGCCGGGCCAGCGCGCCCCTGCCGGGCCATCTGGTAGCCGTCGAGGCAGGTCACCACGGAGGCAGCTTCCCCGGGGATGTTCACTAAGATAGAAGTAGTCGATCCACCATACATAGCTCCATAGTAAATGCCCGCGAGCATGATCAGCGCCGAAACCGCGGGCACATTGAAGGTAAGGGGCAACAACATGGCGATAGTGGCGAGGGGGCCAATGCCGGGCAATACTCCGATCAAAGTGCCGATGCTGACCCCGAAAAGACAATACAGCAGATTGATGGGTGTCAAGGCGACGCCAAAACCCAGTACCAGATTGTTGAAGAGTTCCATTATAAGGGCCAAACCTTGATCGGCAGCCCAACACTGTAAACAAATAGGCATACCGCCAGGGCTGCGAGCATGACATATAGGAGAAGCACTTCCCGAACACGGAATTCCAACCCGCCAAGGCTGCTGACGACCACCAGGGCTAAGGTCGCCAATATCAAGCCCAGAGGTCGGATTAGAAGGGCGAAGGCCACCACTGAAACGAGCACCATTATCAACGGTCGAAATGCCATTGCCTTAATCCCATCACCACTTAATAATAGAGCCCGGGAGGCAATAGTGAGTCCCATTAGGGTGAGAAGGCCCCCCAGAATAGCAGGGAAATAGCCCGGCCCCATACGCATCGCGCTCCCCAGCGGGTAATCACGCGAGATGATTACGGCAAGAAGGCCGAAAAAGATGAAAACCAGTCCGCTATAAAAATCCTTTGGGTTGCGAATTTTCATTTTTAATACTTTTTACAAGCGCAGGCCGACATCAAAACCCTGGGCGTTGGCTTGTACAATCCTCCTTGGGGCCACGCAATCTCCTATGGCGTAAACCTCCACCTGGGCATTCCCCAGAGCATCCATAAGTTCTCTATTAGACCTGGCCCCAACTGCTAAAACCACAGTATCTGCAGTAAGAACTCTTGACTGGCCGTTTTCCACAAACGCCACCCCTTCTTTGCTTATCTCCTTGGCTACAGCTCTTAGGATAACGGGTATATTTTTCTCTTTTAATTTCTGCATCAGCAACTTTCTACTCGAGGACCCGGTATCCAGTCCCACATTATCCAGCTGTTCCACAATGGTCACCCTTTTACCTTGGTCGGCGATAAAGCAGGCTACATCACAACCAACTAATCCCCCACCAATCACAACAACTTCATTCCCCAATTTATCAGGGTTCACTAAGGCGTCCCATGAAGAAACGGCCTTGTCCGCATCTGCTCCGGAAATCGGGAGAATAAGCGGCAAGGCTCCAGTCGCTACCACCACCACATCCGGATTTAAACTTTCTACGACTTCACGAGTGGCCCTCTCTCTCAATTTAACTTTAACCTTCTTCTTTTCAAGCTGGCCAATCAGATAATTCGTAAAGGCAGTAATCTCCTCTTTATCTGGGGGCTTTGCTGCCAATAGCAGTTGTCCACCCAATTTTTCATCCTTCTCAACCAAAGTCACATCATGTCCCCGGGAAGAAGCCACGGCAGCCGCTTGCATGCCCGCCGGACCACCACCTACCACAAGGACTTTCCTGGGTCTAAAAGCGGGCATAATCCGAGTGTCATATTCTCTCCCAGTAAGGGGATTGACCGCGCATCCGAGAGGCTTCCCTTCATCCACGATCCTCTCAAAACAATGGTTGCAGGAAATACAGGGAATGATACTATCCACTTCATTTCGCTGGGCCTTCATAACGAAGTCAGGGTCGGCAATTAGGGATCTCCCGATGCCTACCATATCCGCTTTCCCCTCACTCAGAATCTCCTCGGCAAACTCGGGATATTTAATTTTTCCCAAGGCAGCTACGGGGATCTTGATATTTTTTTTGATCTTTTCTGCCAGATGGACCTGCCAGCCCTGAGGATATCCCATGGGGGCGATGTGGGAAAATTTTGCTTCCGAGCTCCCCCCTGATATGGTAAGAGCGCTTACTCCCGATTCTTCCAAAATCTTGCAGATGGCTATGCTTTCTTCCGGAATAATACCTCCATCGACATAGTCATTACCGGGAACCTTGCAAAGAATCGGAAACTTCCTGCCAACCTCTGCCCGTATGCTTTCTACAATCTCCTGTACTATCCTTACCCTATTCTCGCAGCTCCCGCCATATTCATCCTTCCGTTTATTCGCATGGGGGGACAAGAAGCGGTTTAATAAATATCCATGAGCACATAGTAACTCTACAGCATCAAATCCTGCCTGCTTAGCCCTTTTGGCTCCCATAGCAAACTTTTTAACGATTCCCTTTATTTCTTCCTTACTTAGTTCCCGGGGTATATCATGGGGCCTATGTGCCATGGGAACTGGTGATGGAGCCACAGGGCTGGCACCTGCAAAATGGACATTAGGCCCAGCATGATGAAGTTGCATGGCGATTCTTGCTCCATGGGAGTGGACAGCTTCAGCTACCCTACTGAGCCCCCGGATAAACTGATCCCCGTCGATACACAACTGGTGTGGTCCTCCCGAGAGTCCCAAAGATTCATCAACGCACGTCCCTTCCGTTATGATTAAACCTACTCCTCCCTCTGCCCGCTTGGCATAATAAGCGACTGACTGATCTGTAACCAAGTGGCCGGTAGCCGGGAAACGCGTGGCCATTGCCGGCATCATGACCCGATTTCTGACTGTAATTTGCCCAATCCCGATGGGCTCAAATAACTTCGGAAAATAATTCCTTCCCATTCTCATGATCCTTGTACAAGAGTATTGATAAGCCCTTTCAGGTTCTTTAGTTCTTCCAGGTGCAAAATCATATCGGCCACCCTGGAAATTTCTTTCTTCCTTAATATTCCTTTGCTGAACTTTGCATAAAGGCCTTGAACCTGCTCTGTGGTCAAGGGCTCATGAGTGGGGTGCCCAATGGGGTACATTCTTTCCCGAGAGAATTCTCTCCCATCCTTCATTTTGATGACGACGCGAGCAGGGGCTTTATTAAATTCAATCGTTAAATCAGGATGATAAATCAGGGTTACCTTCGAGCGGCCTTCCCTGAGTTGGGGGTCATTTACAGCCTTCTCAGAAATGTGTTTAAGGTTTACGTCCCCATCCAACATCGCTGCCGACAAGACATGCTGAAAACTGAATTGCATGTCTCCCTCATTTTTTGGTTCCGGGCGGTCACAGATTTTTTCCGCTAAACTGGCATGGACTTCGATGGCCTTTACCTCCTCATAGGAAAAATTATGCTGTTTCTTCAATTCGATGACCGAGTCGATCTGGCGGTGCTGTAGGAAACAGCAAGGGTATTTTTTAATCCAAATCTCGCAAAGTACCCATTTTCTTCCCAAATCTTCTACGATCTTTTCCGCCACTACCCTTTCCTTTCCGAAAAATTTTGTTAAGTAGGTGGCCAGGTCAGGTTTGCCAGCCAAGCCCGTCTTGGCCATTTCAGCGGCCATTATCCCCTGCAGAGACATGAGGGCGGATTCAAAATAATGAGCATCCGTCCCATAATTTACAACTGCCAGGGGAACGCTGGACATCGCCAACCCGACTGCGGCAGCCGTTTCTTGAGCACCTAAACCTAAAACTTTAGCTGCTGCTACAGCGGGCCCTATTGCGCCTGGGACCTGTCCAAGTCCTAAATGTTTGGCACTAAAGATACCTGTTCTAACAGTAACCTCCAGCCCCGCAACCAAAGATTCCAGGAAAGCCTTACCCGAAAGATTCAACTTTTCAGCGAGGGGAAAGAGGAGGGGAATAACCCCGATGTCCCAGGTGATCCCCCCATTAAATCGGTCATCCTCTAACTCACTAGCATGAGCAAAGTAGGCGTTTAAAAAAACTGCCTCCCATAAGGCAGTCTTAAAACCACTCCCTATTACGCCGGCTTGCTTGGGGAGTTTCTGGTCTTTTATAATTCTGGTCAGCTTCCGGCCAGAAGGTTTGGCTGACCCGGCTAACATTCCAGAAACCGTCTTCAAAGTCAGGTGCTTGCAGTAATCGATTACTTCTCTTGGGATGTCTGCATATTTGGCCTGCAGGGCGAATTCCACTAATTGAGTCGCAATATCTTTCTCCATTATTTGACCTCCTTTTTTAGGAAAACTGGCGGCGTTGTCTTAAGAGTTATTAAGGAGTCCATAATTGATTAGACATTTTCTTCCGTTCATTTGTTGTCACCGTTCACCCTGAGCCTTCGGCGTGAGCTCAGTCGAACGCTTGTCGAAGGGTGCGTTGCGAGCCGCTCATGCTTCGACAAGCTCAGCACGAACGGCTGTGGATTCAGGCTGCAGGTCCATACAATTATGGACTGATTAGTAAATTTCTCAGGATTGTCTCCGATACTTACCCTTTACCCCAAGAGCTATCATGGGATAATTTCAGGTAATCATATCCTCGTAAAATTCAAGTTAGGACACAGATTTTCACAGATAAAAGCAGATAACCATAAATTCGAATAATTTTTGACCTTTCCGATAGGCTAAAATGAAGTAAAAGGACCTCAAAAGCTATAACCACTCGCTTAGTTCCTTTTTAATATCCTGATAATCTGTGTTCATCTGTGTCCCAAAAGCAATTTCCTATACAATAAATTTACGAAGATGGTCCTTTCCTTGTAGAACCAGCCATCGGCGTCGCTCCGCCATAGCTCTATCCCTTTTGATCAATTGATGAGCGTTTGTTCCCGGTATTCGCCAAAGACATCCTTCAAAGTGCTGGTGATCTCCCCGATAGAGCAATAGGCTTTTACCGCCTCAATCATAATGGGCATAATGTTCCCCTTGCTCTCAGCTACCCTTTTTAACTCCGCCAAACTCTCCGCCACTTTTGTATAATTTCTCTCCTTCCTCACCTGAGATAAATTCTCTTTCTGCTTCCGAGCAGTTTCCGGGTCAAGTTTGAAGAAGGTCACCTCCTTAGTTTTCCTCTCTTGGGTAGCGAATTTGTTACGCCCTACTAAAACCAACTCTCCGCTGGCGATCTTTCGCTCAATTTCATACGCTCTTTTAGAGATCTCCCCTTGGACATAGCCTTTCTCAATGGCCGCAATCATTCCTCCCATATCTTCAATTTTTTTCATTTCCTTGAGGATCTCTTCCTCCATTCTGTCCGTAAGCGTTTCCACATAATATGAGCCTCCCAGAGGATCCACGGTATCTGTCACACCTGTTTCGTAGGCGAGGATCTGTTGTGTTCTCAGGGCGATCCTAACCGAATCCTCGGTGGGGATAGCGATCGGTTCATCAAAGGAACAGGTGTGAATGGCCTGCGCTCCCCCAAGGACTGTAGCTAAAGCTTCGTAGGCAATCCGGATGATGTTGTTCTCCGGCTCTTCGGCCACCAGGGAGCTTCCCCCACAGCCAGCGAAGAAGCGGCACATCCAGCTTCGTGGATCTTTCGCCTGAAAGCGTTCCCTCATCAATCTGGCCCAGATTCTTCTTCCAGCCCGGTACTTGGCAATCTCTTCGAAAAAATCGATCAAGGTTGTACCTAAGCTGAAACTGAACCTTGGTGCGAAAGCATCGATGGGGATCCCCCGAGCAATGAGCCGTTCCGCATAATTGATGGCGATCTCAAACAGATAGCCAAGGGATTGCACAGAGGAGGCCCCTGCCTCCCGCATATGGGCACTGGTCAGGCTGATCGGGTAGAACTGGGGGACCTCCTTTACAGAGTATTCAATGATATCTAAAGAAAGGCGCAGGGAGGGCTCTGGGGGAAAGATCCACGTCCCTCGGGCCACATATTCTTTCAATACCTCGTTTTGAAGTGTCCCCCGAACTTTGTCATAAGGCACTCCCTGTTTGTCGGCCACGGCCAGGTACATCGCAAAAATTGGAGCAGCGGTGGAATTGATTGTAAAATTCGTGCTGACTCTTTCCAGGGGTATCCCGTCATAGATCAGCTCCATATCCTTCAGAGTATCGATGGCTACACCAATCCGGCCGATCTCCTCGTCTTCCACCAATCCATCGTCCGAGTCGTATCCGATCTGGGTGGGCAGATCTAACGCCATGCTCAGCCCGGTTTGACCCTCGTTGAGCAAGAACTTGAATCGTTGATTCGTTTCAGCCGCCGTCCCGAAACCAGCATATTCCCGAATGGTCCATAGGTTTGTTCGATACATGGTGGGGTGGATTCCCCGAGTGTATGGGTATTCACCCGGGAAACCGATATTTTCCAAGTAGCTTTTATCTTTTATATCCAGGGGAGTGTAAAGTAATTCGATCGGAATCCGTGCCGGATTGAATCTGGGCGGAACCTTGATCCCTTTCTTTTCGATTCTTTGCTTGTACCAGCGCTCCCTTTCATCTTTAATTTTTTTTAACTGCTCTTCCATTATCCGCACCTCCGTGAACTCGTGAAGCTCTCTGGCGGCAACACTCAATAGGGCGGGGAATCTTTTTTATTGGTGCTAACTATAAAATCCACAAGAATCCCGGTGATATCCATTGTTCATCCCTCCCCCTCAGGCTACTATTATGATACCTTTCTGGTTGAGGGCTTCGATCTTCTCTGAGGAATATCCCAGGATAGTGGAGAGGACTTCACGGGTATGTTCTCCCAATTGCGGGGGGCGGGTGAAAGTTTTCACCGGGGTTTTTTCCATTTTCAAGGGATTGCCGATGGTCTTAATCTTCTTATCCTCTTCCGGCCCTTCAATCTCTACGACCATCTGCCGGGCCAAGACTTGAGGATCGCAAAGCACCCGGTCCACGGTATTGATGGGGCCGGCTGGCACGCCCGCCTTATGAATCTTTTCTAACCACTGGTCGCCGTTGGCAGTGAGAAGATGGTTTTCGATCATCGGGACCAGAATTGATTTGTTTTCCAGGCGGGCAACCCGGGTGGCAAAGCGAGGGTCCTTGGCCCATTCAGGTTTTCCAATGGCCTCGCAGAATCTTTCAAAGTGATGATCTTGATGGGCCACGACCACAATTTGGATGTCTTTGGTTTTGAAAGCTTGGTAAGGGACGAGGGACTGATGGCCCGAGCCGATGGGGCCGGGGATCTTTCCCGAGTGGAAGTAATACTGGGCAACATAAGTTAGAAGGTAGACCTGACCGTCCAGGAGGGAAACTTCCAGTCGCTGGCCCTGGCCGGTTCTCTGCCTATGTATGTAAGCGGCCAGAATTCCATGAACGGCCAGAAGTCCTCCCACGAGGTCTCCAATGGGAATTCCTGCTCTCACCGGAGACCCTCCCGGTTCACCGGTAATGGACATGCCTCCGCTCACGGCCTGGACGATGAGGTCATAGCCCGGCCGATCACGGTAGGGGCCCGTGTGCCCGAAGGTAGAAATGGAGCAGCAGATAATCTGCGGGTTGTATTGTTTCAAAGTCTCATAATCGACTTTCAACCTCTCCAGAACCCCGGGCCGGTAGTTGTCATAAACTACGTCAGACTTAGCCACCAGGTCATAAAGCACTTGGCGCCCTTCCGGGGACTTGAGATCAATGGCCACACTCTTCTTGTTGCGGTTGATCGACCAGAAATAGGCGCTGTCAGCCCCATAGAAATATGGAGGGGTGTCGCGGGTTTCATCTCCCTGGGGAGGTTCAATCTTGACGATTTCCGCCCCCAAGTCGCCCATCAGCATGGAGCCAGAAGGGCCGGCCAGCATCATACTCAGGTCGATGATCCGGATTCCCCGAAGAGGGCCATTGTGTTCTATCTTTCTTTCTTCCATTATAACTTGTTCCTCTCTCCCTACTTTCATAAGGTTATAAAATTCGAAATTCGAATTTCGAAATTTTTTTACAGGGCTGCAGGTTGGTATTCTCCGAAGACTTCTCGCAAAGCGTCGCATATCTCCTGCACGGTGGCATAGACCTTAACGCACTCGATGAAATGCGGCATTAAGTTGACCTCTTCTTTAGCAGCCGCTCCCTGCAATTCTTTAAGTAGGCTTGCCACCTTTCTATGCTCCCTGGTTTTCTTTATCTCTTTTAACCTTTCAATCTGTTTCCTTTCGGCATTTTCCCGCCGCTCGGGGTCGTAGGGATGGGGGACTAAGCGGGTAGTTTGTACTTCCAGTTCTTCCTCGCCGGTAAAACAATTGACTCCGACGATTAAATCCCTTCCTTCTTCCAGCCTTTTCTGCCGCTCATAGGCGCTGCGGGCAACTTCCCGCTGCATATACCCGCTCTCGATAGCTGCCACAGCTCCGCCCATGGATTGAATCTTCTCGAACTGCGCCCAGGCGGCATTCTCGATTTCATCGGTAAGGGATTCCACGTAATAGGACCCAGCCAGGGGATCGGTTACATCCACCAGGCGAGCCTCATGCTGCAAGATGCGAGCGGCATCCTCACTCAACTGGATGGCTTCCAAGCTCCAGCCCAAACCCATAGGCTCATCAAAAGGAGGGTTGCAGTTGGGCGGTCCCCCAGCCAGAGCCGCAGCGATTCCTCCCACAATGGAGCGGGTTAAATTATTGAGCGGACGCTGAACAGTGCAGTTGACCCGGCCGGAGTGGGCGGTGGAGGCAAAGCGGAGCATCATGGATCGTTCACTCTTGGCTCCGAATTTCTCCTTCAGAATTTTAGCCCACATTCTGCGAGCCGCCCGATGGAAGGCGATCTCCTTGAAAAATTCCATGCTCCCGCCAAAAGCATTGAAGCTAAAGCGCGGGGCAAAGGAATCCACATCCAGGCCAGCGTTGATCCCTTCCTGCAAATAGGCCGCCCCGATGGCCATGCTGAAGGCCAAATCTTGCTCCCGGGTGGCGCCGGCCTCACGAATGTGGAAGCCTCCCATACTGGTGATGTTTATGTTAGGAAGGTGCTTAGTAAAGAAAACCAGGCTATCACGGAACATGCGCATGGAAGGACGGGGGGGAAAGATGTAGGTTCCTCGGGCAACGAACTCCTTAAGAATGTCATTCTGAGGAGTGGCCCGAAGCTTTTCCCGGGCAATTCCCCGTTTGTCTGCCAGGGCCAGGTACATCGCCATGATGAGGTTTGCAGGGGCGTTGATGGTGAAGTTCGAAGCGGTTCGGTCAATGTCGTTTTCCCCGGAGAACGCCTCGAAGATGATTTCCATATCCCTTAGGGTATCAACGGCCACCCCTACCCGGCCAACTTCTCCAGCAGCCATGGGGTTATCGGAGTCATATCCGCATTGGGTCGGCAGGTCAAAAGCAATGTTCGGACCTGCCCGCTGCCCCAACTTCTTCATGTGCAAATAATAATCCCTGGTATCGTCGGCTGACCCGTAGCCTGAATACCGGCCTGCTCGAACTAACCCCGGAGCCTGAGCAATGGAACCAGAGCCTCTCTCTCCGGTTTGGTAAGGAAAGGTTGGGAAAGTTCCAGCGGTAAAAGGATACTGCCCTGGAAAGCCAACTTGGCCCAGGAAATCAACTTCCCCACCCACATCCAGGGGAGTATAAAAGCGCGTAGGTGGCTCTTGCAACTTGAATCGCTCAAGAGATGGCCTGAGAGTTTTCTCCTCCCACTTCTCTTTTTGCTCACGGATCTCATGCAATAATTCTTCTTTCTTCATATTTCATCTCCTTTCCTAAACAAGGAAAAGTTTGTACTTTACCCGAAAATCTTTATAACCTTTCCCTCCGTGCCCGGACCTCGCAATTATTGAATTTGCCGCCTAAAAAACCCCTCCTCTGATCTGGCATTAAAGACCCATATTCGCAGCTAAACTGGAAGGATTCCGTGTTTTTTCTCGGGAGGGCTTTCTTTCTTGTCCAGGTTACGCAGGAGGGCTTGAACTAACTCTTTCCGGGTATCCTTCGGGTCAATAATTCTGTCGATTCTTCCGGTAGCTGCTACTGTGTAAGGGCTGGTGACTTTTTCCCGGAATTCCTGAATGAGCTCATTGCGTTTAATCTCAGGATGCGGAGCCGATCTAATCTCATCTCCATAAAAGAGATCAACAGCCCCCTCTGCACCCAAAGTAGCAATTTCCGCCCCTGGCCAAGCGAGCAGCTCATCAGCACCTCTTTCTTTGCTACAGCACATCCCGGCAATGGCCCCACCATAGACTTTTCGCAGGATTAGAACAATTTTGGGAACGGTTGCTTCGGCATAAGCATAAAGCATCTTGGCCCCATGACGGATGATTCCCCCATATTCTTGCTGCTTGCCGGGTAAATAGCCTGGAACATCCGCCAACGAAATGAGCGGAATGTTGAAAGCATCGCAGAAGCGAATGAACCGAGAAGATTTATCAGAGGCATTGATGTCCAGACATCCCCCTAAGAAACGGGGTTGACTGGCAACAATACCAATAGTATATCCCGCCAATCGGCCAAAGCCAATGATGATATTCTTGGCAAAGCGCGCCTGAACTTCCAGGAACTTCCCTTCGTCAACTATAAGTTCAATGACGCGATGCATATCGTAAAGTTTTTTAGGATCCTCTGGTACTATATTATATAGGCGGTTTTCTTTCCGATCAGGATCATCTTCGGTTTGAATAAATGGGGGCTTCTCTTTCCAATTAGATGGGAGGTAATTGAGGAGTGATCTAATAAGTTCGAGGCATTCTTTTTCTGTGGGGGCAAAAAAGTGTGAAACACCACTGATTTCATTATGAATTCTAGCACCCCCCAGCTCTTCTTTGGTCACCTCCTCAGAAGTGACCGCTTTTATCACTGCCGGACCCGTAAGGAACATTCCACTGATCCTATCCACCATGAAGATGAAATCCCCCAGCGCAGGGGAATATACTGCGCCCCCCGCGCATGGGCCCATTATGGCGAAGATTTGCGGGATTACGCCCGATGCTGCAACGTTTCTGTTGAAAATATTCCAGTAAGCGAAATTTCTAACCCCTTCCCTGACCCTTGCACCTGCAGAGTCATTAAGACCAATGAAGGGTTTTCCATTTTGCATCGCCATATCCATAACTTTGCAAATCTTTCTTGCCTCTCGTTCTCCTACTGAGCCACCTTCCACGGTAAAATCTTGGGAGTAGAAGTATACTTGCCTCCCATGAATTTTGCCCGTCCCAGTGATGACAGACTGCTTAGTCTGGATCCCTCCTTTTCCAAATTTTAGGGGAGCCCCTTCCATGAAAGAGTCGAATTCGTAATAGCCGGGGTCGAGCAGAAGATCTATTCGCTCTCTGGCCGTAAGTTTACCCAAGGCATGCTGTTTTTCTATATCCCTGGGGGTGTCGCCCCGTTCTTTCTGTTTTTCATAGAGTCTCAGCACATCGGCTCGATCAGCCATCTTCCACCTCAGAGTCTATTTCTTCACCCCCATTTTCTTCAGGAAGGACCCGTACCATTCGTACTGGGAAGCCATATCTTTTTGTAGCTGCGCCCAGTCTTTATACTCATAGGGGAGGGTAAGGTTTTCCAAGAGCTTCTGAAAATCTGGCCCCTCAACGGTCTTCTTGAAAGCCTCGTTTAGCTTTTTGTAGATGTCCTCGGGAATGCCTTTCGGCCCGACAACGATATAACGATTGGGCGGCACATCCTCGCAACCCAGTTCTTTCGCCATGGGTATATCAGGGAAAAAGGGATCTCGCTGTTCTGCACTGAAAACCATAAACATCCGGAATACCCCCTGCTTTACGTATTGGACATGTTGCCCAACCCCAGCGACAAAATCTAAATGCTTGCCCAAAAGAGCGGTATTGGCCGGGGCTCCCCCCTTAAACGGCACATGCTTGAAAGTCAGGCCTTTGCACTGGGCAAAAAGCTCAACGGCGATGTGCCCCCGGCTGTATTGCCCTGCCGAGCCATAAGACAAGCCCGGATGGGATTTGGCATAAGCTATGAACTCATCGATCGTCTTGATGGGAGATTCGGCAAGCACACAGATGCCGCCAACGTACCGGCCGTACTGGAGCATGAAGGTAAAGTCCTCCAGCGGTTTATACGGGGGTGGAATAATGTGGGGGCGGGCAGTGAAGGACCCAAAACTGTCCACCACTCCCAGGGTATACCCGTCAGGTTTCTTGGTCGCCACCAGGGCAGCACAAACCGAGGACGCCCCACCGGGCTTATTCTCCACAACCACCGGGACGCCGAGCAATTGTTCAGCACCTTTGGCCAGAGCCCTGGCAGTCAAGTCTGTAGTAGCGCCAGCCTCATACCCGCAATAGATGGTGATGGGTTTATCCGGGTAAGTCTGTCCTGCTGCCCATTGAGGAAAGGAAATCAGGGATGCCCATAGGATTACGAATACACAGAATATTTCAGAACTCTTCTTTATTAATAGCATGGGAGACGCTCCTTTCGCTGCATGCTTCCACAGCTATAAGGCCTTTTTCTTTAATCCTCAGAAAAAGGGTTGCTTCA
>Ga0315312_1001090_pt1 | contig 23435 bp, 22 predicted proteins | sample TDP7_MG_FD_203629 | JGI IMG/M metagenome (GOLD analysis project Ga0315312, IMG submission 203629) | Freshwater sediment microbial communities from Lake Towuti, South Sulawesi, Indonesia - TDP7 | ecosystem: Environmental > Aquatic > Freshwater > Lake > Sediment | place: Indonesia: South Sulawesi... | reverse complement strand
ATTTTTGCAAATTCTGACAAATATCAAAAAAATGAACTATTAAAAATACTCTTGATTTTCGTTCACTTACGATTCAACCGTTCTTTGAGCCATATAAGAGTCACGCAGGATTCAGGTTAATAAAAACCTTCACCCAGGCCAAGGGTGGCTCTCCCCGTTGGCGCCGGCAGGATTGAATGACAGGAAGCCAAAAGCGGGCCAGAATCACCGATCAAGGAAAATCTTCCCCTCCCGATAGACTGGAACAAGCCTGGAGGAATCGATCTGCGCACAGATGCGTATGTCTTTGGCCAAACCGACGCTCTCCAAATACTGGCCCCACTCCGATTCGACAAGCATCCTATAAATGTCGTCTTCCCAATACTCGTACAAAACCCTGGCAGCCATAGCCGAATCGCTCTTGGAAATTGGAGCCCCGGCTTTCTCCAGGCGGTCTACGACGGCCCCTCCACAGACAGTATCTTCCAGGCAGAAGAAACCTTTTTCTCCGGCGCAGGCGATGAGGATATCCCGGCCAGCTTCTATCAGGCGCCGTGATAAGGCTGAAAGGTTAAGGAAGGCACCGATGAAAACATCCGCAGCTCCCCGGGCACCGACAAGGGCCTGGGTGCCGTTGGTAGTGGTCATGATAACGACCTTTCCTTTAACTTTCTCCGGTCGGTAGTCGCGGGGAGAATTCCCCAGGTGAAACCCCTCCACTGGCAGGGCCCTGCGCTCCCCGCCCAGAAGAAGGTCAAGATCTCTTCTCTCAGCGGCCAGCTTCCTGGCTTCTTCAACAGTAGAGACCGGGATGAAGGCTGAACATCCGTTTTCGAAGGCCACGATCATCGTAGAGGTAGCGCGCAGCGCATCGATAACCACCACCGTCTTCTCCCGCAGGTCTTTTTTCTCAAGTTCGTATGCCGAAAAAGCCAGATCAACTTTCATAAGTCAAAAGCATTTTCTATTGGACGCAGATGCACACAGAAAATACGGATTTTGAATAAATATAGAATACACTAGTAAAAAAGATCAGGCATTTAAGCCCCATCTCGCTGCTGATTTGCGTTTATCTGCGAAAATCTGCGTCCAAATATTTTTAATGTGCCTCAGCCCAATTTCTTCCCACGCCGATGTCAACTTTTAGGGGAATGTAAAGTTTCACCACACCCTCCATCTCCTCTTTGACCAGAACCTTCACCTGTTCCAGCTCCTTTTCCGGCACCTCGAAGACGAGTTCATCGTGGATCTGGAGGATGAGTTTAGTTTTTCGCTTCTCTTTAAGAAATCGCCGATGGATGCTGATCATAGCCACTTTGATCAGGTCAGCGGCCGTTCCCTGGATCGGCGCATTAATGGCGATGCGTTCGGCGAACTGGCGCACGCTGCGATTGCTGCTCCGAATGTCCGGGATGTAGCGACGCCGGTTCATCAGGGTCGTCACGTATCCTCGCTCCCTGGCCAGCTCCAGAGATTTGTCGATGTAATCCCGAACGCCATGGTATTTCTGGAAATAGTTGGCAATATAAGCCTGGGCTACGCTGGGAGGGACGCCCAGCTCTTTGGATAGGCCGAAGGCGCTCATCCCGTAGATAATCCCGAAGTTGATGACTTTGGCCAGCCGCCGCATCTCTGGATTCACTAGGTCTGGGGAGACACGGAAGATCTCTGCCGCCGTGGCGGCGTGGATATCTTCGCCCTTTTGGAAAGTCTCGATCAAAGAAGAATCGCAGGATAAGTGGGCCAGTATGCGCAGCTCAATTTGATTATAATCTGCCGATAGGATTAGAAAACCTTCTTCAGGCACGAAGGCTTCCCGGATTCGCCGTCCCTCTGGAGAGCGGATGGGAATATTCTGGAGGTTGGGGTCGCTGCTGGAGAGCCGTCCCGTAGCTGTTACGGTTTGATTGAAGGAGGTATGGACTCGTCCCGTGGCTGGATTGACAAGTTGAGGCAGGGCGTCCACGTATGTTGATTTAAGCTTGGAAAGGCTGCGATATTCTAAAACCTTAGCTGGAAGAGGGTATTCTTTGGAAAGTTCATTGAGAACCTCCACGTCCGTTGAGTAGCCTGTCTTGGTACGCTTTCCCCCAGGGAGTTTTAGCCTTTCGAAAAGGACCTTTCCTAACTGCTGGGGCGAATTAATGTTGAAGGATTCCCCGGCCAGGTCATAAATCTCTTGGGAGATCTTCTCCAATTGCCTTTCAAACTCCCGGGACATAACGCTCAGGAGAGGCAGGTCGAGCCGGACACCATTCATCTCCATAACTGCCAGAACTTCTATGAGCGGCAGTTCCACTCGGTGAAAGAGTTCGGAAAACCCCTCGGCCTCGATTCGGGGCATGAGCAGATTAGCCAGGCGCAAGGTTATGTCTGCATCCTCACAGGAGTAACGGCAGGCTTTCGACACATCTACTTGGCTAAAAGGAATAGCCTTGGCACCGCTTCCAGCAACCTCGGCGTAAGTAATCACCTGGTGGTCCAGGTGCTCCCGAGCCAATTCTTCCAGGCTGTGGCTGTGCTTTGAAGGGTTGAGGAGATAGGAGGCGATCATGGTATCCCCGGCAATCCCCTGAAGATGAATTCCCAATTTCGCCAGCAGGATATAATCATACTTGATGTTTTGGCCGTATTTCTTCAATCCGGGGTCCTCTAAAAGAGGCCGGAGAACTTTCAAAACCTCTTTTTTGTCCAAATGTCTGGGTGCTCCCGGATAGGTATGCCCGACGGGAATGTAGAAGGCCTGATGGGGCTGGAAGCAAAAAGAAAGGCCGACGATCTCGGCTCTCATCGGTTCTAAAGAGGTGGACTCCAGGTCAAGAGAAAAGACTCCGGCATTTTTTAAGTTTTCGATGAGTTGACCGAGGTCTTTTTTCTCTGTGACCAGACAGTAGTCTTTTTCCAATCGCGCCGGCTGAACGGCAAATTCCTTAAGGAGTTTGGAAAATTCCAGCTCTTTGAAAATTTTTAGTAGCCTTTCCCGATCTGGACTCCCAGGTTGCAATTTTCCCAGATCCCCCATCACGGGAGCATGAGTATCCAGAGCGGCCAGCTCCCGGCTGAGGCGAGCCTGGTCGGCATAATGGATTAGGCTGGCGCGCAATTTGGCGTTCTTGACTTTATCCACATTTTTTAGAAGTTCTTCGATGGAGCCGAATTCCTGGATGAGTTTGGCAGCAGTTTTCTCCCCTATGCCTGGAACGCCGGGGATGTTATCAGAGGTGTCCCCGCAAAGTCCCATAACCTCAATAACTTTGTCCGGAGGGACGCCAAAACGCTCTACTACCTCGGGGATCTTATAGGTTTTGTCTTTCATGGGATCGTACATGATTACATGAGGGGCGATGAGCTGCATCAAGTCCTTGTCTCCCGAGACGATCACTGTTTCGATCCCCTCGCTCTCCAGCTTTTCACTCAGAGCGCCGATCAGGTCATCGGCCTCGTAGCCTTCCTCTTCCAGAATGGGAATGTTCAGGGCGGAAACAATTTCCTTGATGTAGGGAATCTGCGGCCGAAGGTTCTCGGGCATGGAGGGGCGATTGGCTTTGTAGGCATTAAAGACTTCATGGCGGAAGGTAGGGCCAGGGGCATCAAAGACAACGGCCAGGTAATCCGGCGTCTCCTCCCGGAGGACTTTGAGAAGCATGTTGGTAAAGCCAAAAATGGCGTTAGTGGGAAAGCCCTTGGAGTTAGAGAGGTGCCGGATGGCAAAAAAGGCCCGGAAGATATAAGAGCTGCCATCGATCAAATATAGACGTCGCTCCTTCTCAGCCATAAAGAAAGTATGCCATAATCAAAGGCCAAAGGTCAAAGGTAATAGGCATGAGGCAATGGACTACAGGCGAAAATGGGAAGAGGCGAAAACGCAAAAAGATTGGCAATGGGCAATGGGCGAAAGGCATTAATAAGCAAGAGGGAATAGGAAAAAGGAAAGGGTAAAAGGGGGGAAAGGTGAAGGGTAGCAGATCGGGTCCAATAATCTAGAAATAAATTGCGATAGCCAGGACAAAAAAGGGGGACGGGCATGAAATTATGAAGTTCTATTCTTGAACAGCTGAATTTTTTGTTCTCTGACCAATCTTTCCCCCCTTTGCACCGCTCTGCTAACAGGCGACCGCTGATAGCTGATGTTTAATCGCCATTTTTCAATCAAAGTTGAAATCCACGGCGATCTTGAAGGTCTTTAAAGCAGGAAGGTTCAGGATTCCCCGGATGCCGGTCTTACGGGAAATTTCTTCCAGAATTCGAGTGATTTTCCTCTTTGAGGGAGCAATCAGGGTGAACCAGATATTATAATCCCCTTCCCTTTCGTAATTATGCGTCACCTCCGGATAGGTATTGACCACCGCCACAAACTCCTCGATCTTCTCCTCCGGGACTTTGGCCGCGCAGAGGGTGGAGGTGAATCCAACAGCCCGGGCACTAAAGCTGGCCCCAATCCGGCGAATGATCCCTATGTCCTTCAGCCTCTGCACTCGTTCCATGATTTCTTTCTCGCTGAGCTTTAATTTCCGAGCCAGGGCGAGGAACGGACGATGGGCTACAGGAAAGTTTCTCTGGATTTCGTTGAGGATCAAACGATCCTTACAATCCAAAGAAAATTTTCTCCTTGAGCCTGGAGTTGCTGATTTTGGTCCTTTTTTCTCCAAAAGAAAAAGGTATCTCGCTTATAAAAAATAAAAGATTAACCGCCGAGAGCGCGGAGGATGCAGAGAATAATTGAAATGGAAAGACCCAAGAAAGATCTAACTTTTTTGAATTTTGTCTTTTGCATGACTTGATCCCGCTCGGAGCGGGACGTTCTTTGCGTGCTCTGCGGTGAAAGATTTTTATAATTTCCTATCGATTAAAAAATAAAGCCAAATTGTAGATTAAAAGATGGAACTACGCCATAATCCACCTGGGCTGTGACCGAAAGCAATACCATCTTCAACCTGGCCCCGAGAAATCCATAGAGTGTGGAAAATTCTTCTTTATCCAGACGGAGGCCAGAGGTGAGATTTTGGGGCTTGCTTGAAACCCAATATTGGCCTATGCCGGCATAAGGAATGATTTTAATCGCCACACCCAACCCTTTACTGACCGAAAGGTCCACTCCATAGGCTTTTAGCTCAAGTTGATCGACATTGAGGGTCTGGGAATAATAACCCCTGATCGATAACCCTGGCCTGAGGCCTTTATCCTGCAAAATTTCATACCTTGCCTCACCCCCAACATACGGGATGTCAGGGTCCAGGACTTTTCCCAAAGCAACCCCCACGTCAAAACCAAATGGCAGACCCTTCAGGAAATGGATCCTGGAGTTTAGAAGATAGGATGGAGGGGATTGATTCTCTACCCCTTTTTTCCAGTAGTTTTTATTCTCGTTTATATCCGTGGCCATGATCTCCACCCCTAAATCAAAACCCTTCACCCCGAGCGCGACGGCCGGGCCAATGGGTCGGTAGTGGATCGCGGCTCCGACCTCCTCGCTGAAATCGCGGAACATCTGCTGGGTGTAGCTTTGATCAAATTTGACCTCGGCAGCCGCTACCGGAACAGCCCAGAGAAACAAAAAAACGGTTAGATACCTTCTCATGATTCACCCCGTCAAGAATCAAATTTTTTTAGGTTCATCTCCAAATTAGTCAAATTTTTAATGAAAGCTTGCCAAGGGCCCGGAAGGAAAGGCAGATTGCGCCGCAAGCATCGGCGGGATATCCGCTCTCCATAAACTGCCTGCTGGCCATCCGCAAAGGGCAGCGGGGGCGTGATAAGAAAGCTTCCGAGAAATGGCAGTACCCCCCGCCACAGCTAAGGAGAGATATGTGCCTCATGATTGCAAGCAAGATGACTTTTCTTCCGGGACCATGAAATGAAAGGACATTTTAAATATACCAGCTCCCTGGCCCTCAACTAATTTGGAGATGATCCTTTTTTTATTTTACAGCTAAATTGAGCGATCTGTTTAAACCACAGAGAAAACAGCGCAGCATAGCCGCAACCCAGGAAAAATCTTTAACTTTAAAGCAATCTTCGCCGGCCACCCTCCACCCATTAAAATCCCCCCTGCCATGTACCAGAACGGTTCATAGCCTGCCCCCCTTTAGCAAAAGGGGGGTTGGGGGATTTAGAGGATTCAGCTTGAATCACTCCTTGATCCCTCCAATCTACAATCTTCCAGGCCATGATTTCTTGTTCTTTCCACCAGCCGTCTAATTTCTTTTTCTTCTCCCAACTCTCCAGAGCATTTTTTGTCTCGTCGTCTAAACGCGAAGGGTCCTTCTGAAAAAGAGGCGTTCCGGGAAGCGGAAGGTAGGTATGGGCGTGAATCCTGGCGCCATGATCCTCGATCATCTTTTTCATTAGAAGCAAGGACAGGGAACGGTCCGCCTTTGTTTCCCCGGGGAAACCGAAGACAAAATCCACGTGAGGCATGAAACCAGCCTGACGGATCCATCGGGCCGCAGTCAGGGCTTGTTCTGCCGTATGCCCGCGGTTGAGGCCTGAAAGGAGGCAGTTGCTACCGGATTGGGCTCCGAGGACAATGGTTTTGTTGCGGCAATACTTCTTTACGATTTGCAGGACTTCAGGATTTACCCAATCCGGGCGCACTTCCGAGGGGAAGCATCCGAAATGAACTCCCGTGACCCCTGCTTCCCTGCATCCAGCTAAGAGCGCCTCAATGGCCTCTGTATTTGGCCCTTGATGGCCTTTGGCCCCATAAGAAAAGGCGTTCGGCGAAATGAATGCGCTCTGGCGATATCCATAGGAGATCGTTTGCCTAAGGTGCATGGCCACATCCGCGGCACTACGATGCTGGGGAGAGTGGCCAAAAATGCGGGGAGTCTGGCAAAAAGCACAATAGTAAGGACAGCCGCGCGTAATCTCGACGGGCGAGAAAAAATGTTCCGCCAGAGAATGCGGCGGGCAAGAGGCAAAAATTGAGGAATTCTTATCCCCTCTTAAGATCTTAATACCTGGGAGTTTTCCCCTTAAGAATTGGCGTAGAAAAGCCGGAAAGGTTCGTTCAGATTCTCCGGCAAAAACAAAATCGAACCCGAGGCAAAGCGTCCCTTCCGGATCGCCCGTAGCATGAGAGCCCCCTGCCACAAATATTGCCTCTTTACTCAAAGATTTCCTTAATTTCTCCAATTCCCCCTTAACCTGTAAAAGATGCGGGGTCATGAAGGAAAGGCATACGATGGCTTTTCCCACGGCAGCCTTTTCAGAAAGCTCCCCGAGGGAGCTGGCGATAAGGATGCGGAAATTCCGATTTAGGCCTTCTCCCTCAAGGCAGCCAAGGAGAGCAGCAAGGGTATACCGGTTTTCCCGGGTCTTGCGAAAAACCAGGAGGGGGTGGTCATCTTTTTCTGAAAGCATCATTATCTTTATAATCTTTATATTCTTTCGCCTCCATTTAGTCAAAAGAAAAAACCAACCTTTCAATTGCGGATTGCCCAATGCGCAATATAAAATGGTTCTTCCGGGAATTGGGGGGAAGCAATGAATTTCAATATGACCCACCCTCCCCTCGCCCCTCCAGTCAAGGGAGGGGAAGGGGTTGGGGGAACCCAGTAAAAATCCCGATGTACCAAAAAATGACCAATCCGAATTCCAAAATTAATGGGTTGAGCCAAGGCCAAATGCTTGCCACCCCCCTTTTTTCCATAGGGAAGGAAATCATTTCTTGATAGACCTGAGGCGGACTCAGGCGCAAGGCCGCTGTCCTCGCCCGCATAAGGCAGTCGTTGATCCTGAGTATGGGTCGGGGCTCCCGATGGCGGAAGGAAAGGAGTTGCGCCATCGAGTCGCCCCGCTTCCTTTGGCGGAGAGGAAGGGAAATCTTCGAGGGAAGCCCTTTCCCGCCGATGCGGGCTGCGGGCATCTTCCCTACGCCCGAGTCAAACATAAGCTAAGCACTGATTAAAAACTGGGGGGTGGCAAGAAGGCCAAATGCTCTTGCCAGACTATTTCTTTTCTGGTATATATTCTGCGACATCGATTCTCAGAGAAAACCCCTTAGGATCATCAAACTGCAGAAGGAGGAGCGGGCAATGATGCTCGAAGGAAAAATAGCCGTGGTCACAGGGGCCGGAAGAGGAATCGGGTGGGAAATCGCCCTCCTTTTGGCCAAAGAAGGTGCCAGGGTGGCGGTCAATGATTTCGGGGGCCGGGAGGACGGGACGGGCGGCGAGAACAAAGTTGCCGATGATGTGGTCAGGGAGATCAAAGACGCCGGAGGAACGGCTGTGGCCAATTATGAGTCCGTGGCCTCTATGGAGAGCGGAAAACGGATCATCCAAACTGCCTTGGACAATTTTGGGAAATTGGACATCCTAGTGAATAATGCGGGCATTCTGCGCGACCGCATGATTTTTAACATGACCGAAGAAGAATGGGACGGAGTAATCGCCGTCCACCTCAAAGGAACCTTTGCCTGCACCCGCGCGGCTGTGCCTTTGATGCGTGAGCAACGCAGCGGGCGGATCATCAACTTTACCTCCACTTCCGGTCTGATCGGCAATGTAGGCCAGGCCAACTATGCGGCAGCCAAGATGGGCATCGTGGGATTCACCAAGGTAGTGGCTTTGGATATGGCCAAGTATAACGTTACGGCCAATTGCATCTCCCCTTTCGCCTGGACTCGCCTCATTGGAACAATTCCTACGGAAACCGAAGCCCAGAAGCGGCGGGTGGAAAAGCTGAAAAGAATGAGTCCGGCAGATATAGCCCCCCTGGTGGCTTATCTGGCCAGCGATGAAGCCCAGTCTATCAGCGGTCAGGTCTTTGGCGTCCGCGGGAAGGAGATCTTCATCTTTTCTCAACCGCGGCCCGTGCGCTCCATCCATCACTCTGAAGGCTGGACACCAGCCCGCCTGTCGGAAATTTTTAAAGGCACGCTGGGCCTGCATCTTATTCCCTTAGAGACCTCGGGGCAGGTTTTCAGTTACGATCCTTTGGTATAAGGAGGAACATCGTGTCAACCTTCATACCGGAAAAGGCCGCCGTTCGCAAGGCAATACAATGGATATCTCAAATGCGTAAGGAGGGCGGAGAAACCTCCCTCTTAACCCTGATCGACCAGGCTTGCGTCCGCTTTAATCTTTCACCAAAAGACTGCGATTTTATGCACCGGTTCTTCACCGAGCAGCAGGCCTCCGGGACCAAAAAAGAATAGGGTTATTAATTTAAAGTCGAAAGTAATTGCTGAAACCCTATATTGAGAAAGTCAGAAAGCTCCTGGAAAATTATAGGGATCGATATCTGAAAGATAAAAAGCGCTGACCTGGAGGATGTATTTTTGCAATACTCTCTTGGTAGATTGCTCAATCAATTCCTTGATTGAGTATCTCGAATCATTAGGGCCCGAATGATTCTTGGTCAATGGATAGAGACAGGCAAGCCGTGATATTGAAATTAGGCTTTACGATTTCAAAAAAAGATTAAAAAAGGGGGCTTGACATCAAAAAACCTATATGGAATTATTTAAAAATTGCTGGTCCAGCCCAAATTTCGAGAGATAAGCAGTTCTAACCGAATTTAATAAGAAAGTCTTTGCTCCAAGGTTCTCCCATATGTCTTGCAGGAACGCCTAAATGGCAAGTCAGCGGCAAAGAACCTTGGTCAACATTTATCCAAGGCAAATGAGAGGTGAGATCGTTAACGAACACGGGCGTGCCTGTGTGCTATGTGCAATAGTCTGTGCGCAGGGTGCCCAAAGAAAGGAGGAGGTTGCCATGAGAAAGACGTTTTTAGTCAGCTGCGGGTTATTATTTTTGCTGGGAACTTTTGCCTGTGCCAAGTTGGGACTGGCACCCCCACCCTTGGAGCCAGTCAAATTCAGTGGTTCCAAGGACTTTACCAGCGAGCCTTTCAGCATAAATACCAAGGAATGGCAGATCAACTGGGAATATAAAGCTGAAGAGAAGAAGGTGCCCAACCTTGTCCTGCACGTTTATCCGGAGGGAGACAAAGTCAACTGGATTGAAATGGTGAAAACCCCCCGCTTTGACGCCAGTGGCAGCACATATCTCTACCAGGGGAAGGGCAGGTACTACGTCAAGGTTACAGCCCGGAACGTCGCTAATTGGAAGGTGGAGGTTGTCCGAGCAGGAGTCAGAGAGCCGCTGACATCGCCAGCTACGTTTACTGGAAGCGCAGATATGACCACAAAGCCTTTCAAAATCAGGGGGAAGGAGTTCAAAATTACCTATGTGATGGAAACCCCTTCGTGGGCTGGGCAGAGTATTGCGGTTTATCCCAGGGGGGAAACTGAAAGCTACATCGATATGGCCACTGTGGGCGCCGGGACTGGGACCAGGGTCCTTAAGGGAGCCGGTGAATATTACATCAAGGTCCAGTGCACTGGGGTGGAAAGCTGGAAAATTGATGTGACCGAATAGGACTGAGAAAGGAACTCAGCGTGGCTATATTTCTGCAGTTCATTGCCGGAGGCCTGTTTTTCGGCGGTATGTACACCCTTATTGCCCTGGGCATCGTTATCATTTACAAGTCCACGAGAGTATTTAATTTCGCTCAGGGATGGATGGTCACACTCGGGGCATTTATGCTGGTGACTCTTGTCGAAAAGCTCGGCGTGGTGGCTGGGGTGATCGCTGGACTGGCCTTTGGAGCGCTTCTTGGGCTGGGTATAGATAGGCTGCTGATGCGCCCGTTGATTGGGCAACCCCTCGTTGCTGCTTTACTGCTGACCATTATGCTCGCCGAAGTTTTTGAGGGGATAAACATTTTAGCCTGGGGAACTTTTGGGTATGATATGCCGGTGCAGTTACCGGGTGCATCCATCAAGTTGGGTGAGGTGGTGATAAGCCATGCACTTCTGTGGGGCATCGGAGTAGCGCTCGTGGGCTTTGCTGCCTTCAGTTTCTTCTACTGGCGGACTCCCATTGGCAGGGTGATGAGGGCTACAGCAGAGGACCATCAGGTTGCTCAGGGCCTGGGACTACCAGTGAGGGGCGTTTTCAGCCTTAGCTGGGTACTTGCCGGACTTTTGAGTGTTATTGCCGGGCTCTTCCTGGGCGTGGTCAGCGGTGTTCACTATCTTATGTATGGGGCATTGCTTGGGGCATTAGCTGTGGTGCTTCTTGGAGGCCTTGACTCCATTGCGGGAGCCATAGTGGGCGGCATGATATTGGGTGTCGTTCAATCGCTGGTGACCGGTTACCTTAGCCCTGCTCTGGCCGATGTTGTACCGTTTATTGTCTTGCTTCTCATTTTGATCATCAAGCCGTACGGTCTCTTCGGATTGGTGCGGATAGAAAGGCTGTAGAAAAAAATGGATCGACCGGCTGGTGTTTTCGACATTCGGTATGAACAGGACATGGCTGTTGTGCGTACTGGTCCTCAGTGGGGACTACTGATAGGCTTTCTGATTCTTTTGGCCGTGTTACCGCTTTTCGCCGGCTCTTACTTTTTGGGTTTCATGATCCTGACCGGTATATCTCTGGTTGCTGTTCTTGGGCTCAACATCCTTACGGGATATGCCGGCCAGATTTCTATAGGTCACCAGGCATTCGTGGCTGTGGGTGCCTACACCACAGCCGTGCTTATGGATTCTTTCCACTGGAACTTCTGGGCAACCGTTCCTCTGGCTGGCATTGCTGCTGCGGCAGCCGGCGTGCTCTTTGGCCTTCCTTCCTTCCGACTCAAGATGCTCTATCTGGCGATGAGTACTCTTGCTGCCCAGTTCATAATCATAGCATTCTTTGGCCATGCCTTTCCAGATTATTTCCACGCCGTGAGCGGCATAAGGGTCGATCGTCCGGAGTTGGCGGGTATTGACTTCAGAAATAACGAAGCTTTCTACTATGTAGTCACAGGGACCGCGGTGCTCATGACGTTTGTGGCCAAGAATCTCGTTCGTAGCCGATTGGGGCGAGCTTTTGTTGCTGTCAGGGATAACGACCTGGCCGGTGAGGTTATAGGTATCAACGTAGCCAGATACAAACTTTATGCTTTCGCTATCGGGTGCTTCTATGCGGGTATTGCCGGTGCTTTACATGCGACTTACTTCCGCAGCGTAAATCCACGCCAGTTTCCTTTTGAGGTATCTATCTGGTATCTCGGGTGCCTGATTGTCGGCGGAATGGGAACCAACGTGGGAGCTGTTTTCGGCGTTCTATTTTTGAGGAGTATAAAGGAGTTGGTGACTTTTGTAAGCCCAATCCTGGGTGAAATGGTATCACCTATTAATGCCCCTAAGATTGGTCCAGCGTTAGGGCTTATCAGTTGGGCCCTGGTTGTTATCCTCTTCCTTATTTTTGAGCCCAGAGGTTTGGCTCACACCTGGGAGGTGCTCAAATCCCGATTCAGGCATTGGCCTTTCAAGTACGCTATTTAGGCAAAATATCATAACGGTTCGCTGCCAGCGAGAAAAGGGGTGAAAACCTCGCGAAGAAGGCAGGATAAGATAGCGAGAAATAGAAAATAGTAACAACAAAGAAGAAAGGAGGAAATATTACGATGAGAAAAACCTGGTTATTATTCGTTGCTCTGATGGTCATATCTTTATTAGTCTTTCCGGCCTCAGGATCTAAGCCGGCAGCCAAAGAAAAAGGAGAGTTCTTCACCCTCTATTTCTGGGCCGACATGAGCCGTATTTACGGTTTCGTAAATGTTCCTCGCCTTCTGGGGATTCAGGACACTATCTACTGGATCAACAAGTATAAGGGTGGCGTGCAGGGCAGGAAATTCAGGGTGGACTGGGCGGATCACACGAATGACCTTGCGGTTGGGGCCACGATCTATGAGAGATGGCGCGCGAGGAAGAATTTCATGTTTATGGCAGTATGCGGGTCTCAGGAAAATGAAGCCTTCCATGAACGTTACGCCGAGGACGAGGTTGTGGTCTCGAGCTGTGGGGCCAGTGAGACAGGAATCTACCCGGCAGGCTACCCCTTTGCCACCATTCCCATGTACTCGGACCAGTTCGCCAATTTTGCTGACTATATCGTTGACAGATGGGACTGGAAAGGAAAGAGTAGACCACCGAGGCTGGCGTTTATGACCTATGACACCCCCTTTGGCAGAGCCTGTCTGGTACCTTTGGTCATGGAATACGCCAAGAAAAAGAAGATAGAAATTGTCGATACGCAATTCATACCCGTTGTCGTGGTGGATGCCGCCACTCCACTGACTCGAGCCAAGAAAGCCGGTGCCGACTATGTTTATGGTCAGCTGTTGTGGATGACCCTCATTCCGCTGGTTAAGGAAAATGATAAACTTGGTTACGGCTTGAAGTTTGGAACCAACAATTTCGGGGTCGACGAGCCACTGCCGATGCTCGGAGGCAAACCCGCTGAGGGTGTCCTGGGAACGACTCCCTACAAACTGTGGGCTGAAAAGGACGACCCGTTCATTAAAGAGATGACGAAAATTGCTGAGGAAGTGGGGCGACGTCGGAAGGACCTTCTCAACGCCTATTTCTTGGGCGTGGCGAACGTGCTTACCATATATGATCTGTTGAACCAGTTAGTGCCCAAGGTTGGCTGGGACGGGATCAACGGCAGGATGCTGAGGCGGCAGCTGGAGACCTGGGGCAAGGACTATGACCTTCACGGGCTGGTTAAGTTCGACTACACCCCTGATTACCGAGCACCAATGACAGCACGACTGGCTGAAATAAAAGGTGGGCAGTGGGTTCCAGTGACTCCCTGGCGCAGGATGCCAGGGATTATCCGTGCGGACCTCAAGGGGCCTTACAAGGAGCCGGCAACGCCTCCTAAGCCCAAAAAGGCATATTAATGACTTTTGCATAAATAATGGAACGAAGATTGGTATCCCGCAGACCCCCTCACCTTTATCCTCTCCCCCGTAGCCGGGGGAGAGGGCTTCGGCCGTGAGCTCAGCCGAACGGGAGGGTGAGGGGGAGTTAACAAGAAGCGTAATATTCCATTGCTTTTGCAAAGCTCAATAACTCCCTTAGAAATGAAATTTCATTTCGTTCCTGGTCGTAGGGGCAATTCATGAATTGCCCCTACATGGGGGAAAGATAAAATCTGTTTGGTTCTGGCGATGCCAGGTGAGGGAGAAAAAATGCCCGACAATAATGTGATGTTAACGGCAAAGGATGTCAGTCTGAGTTTCGGCGGAATTCAGGCCCTGGTGGATATCGATATTGACATAAAGCATGGCGAGATCTTTGCCATTATCGGCCCTAATGGTGCCGGCAAGACCAGCTTCTTTAACTGTATCAACGGCTTCTATCGTCCCCAGATGGGCAGCATCTATTTTGAAGGCCAGGAGATCACTCGCCTGCCATCTCACCGGATAGCCGAATTGGGTATTGCCCGGACTTTTCAGGGTTTGCAGCTCTTCAACGGGCTCAGCGTCCTGGATAACATCATGGCGGGGAGGCATTTCCATTTTAAGACGGGCATTCTGAGTGATGCCATCTATTTCGGCGCGACACGGAGGGAGGAGATAAAGCATCGGAAAATCGTTGAGAAGATCATTGATTTTCTTGAGATAGAGCCTGTGAGGAAGCAGCTCGTTGGAACCCTCCCCTACGGTTTGAGAAAAAGGGTTGACCTGGGTAGAGCCTTGGTTGCCGAGCCGAAACTTCTCCTTCTCGATGAGCCGATGGCCGGGATGAACCGGGATGAAAAGGAGGACATGGCCAGGTTTATCCTCGATATTTCTGAAGGGATGGGGATTACCATCGCGGTCGTAGACCATGATATGGGAGTGGTCATGGATATATGTGAGAGGGTTGTGGTGTTGGACTTCGGGCGCAAGATTGCGGAGGGCACCCCTCAGGAAATCCGATGTAATGAGGAGGTGATACGAGCTTACCTGGGGAAGGTCGGCTGAGGAGGTGACAGAGGAATGGAAGTTGACACTCTTCCCAAGTTATTGAAGCGCAATTTTGAACGCTGGGGGGACAGGGAAGTCGCTTTTCGAGATAAGGATTACGGCATCTGGAATGAGTACACCTGGAAGGATGTCTATGAAAATGTAAAATACTTTTCCTTGGGGCTGATCAGCCTTGGTCTCAGGCCTGGCGAACGAGCGGCAGTCATCGGGGATAATGAGCCCCAGTGGTACTGGGCTTCTTTCGCTATTCAGGCTGCCCGCGGAGTAACGGTAGCTCTGTTTACCGATGCGATTCCCGATGAAATCCAATATATTGTTGACCATTCTGACAGCAAATTCATTGCTGCCAGGGACCAGGAGCAGGTGGACAAATTACTGGCAGTCTGGGACAAGCTACCCAAGGTGGAGAGGATCATTTGGTGGAACTGGAAGGGAATGGGGAAATATGAGCAGCCCTTTATCTTGAGCTATGAGCAAGTGAAGGAGTTAGGGAAAAAATATGAAGAGGGCCACCCCGGGGCGTTCGAGGAGAATGTAGCCGCTGCGAAAGGCGACGAAATTGCGAACATATTCTACACCTCAGGGACAACCGGCCTTCCTAAAGGCGCAATGATCAACCATCGGGCCTTGATCGGTTCAGCGGAATCAATACTGACATTGTGCGAAATCACCCAGAGAGATAACGTTCTCTGCTATCTCCCCCCTGCCTGGGTGGGCGAAGCGTTTTTCACCACTGTCCCTCACCTTATTACTGGGCTGAAGCTGAACACTCTGGAAGAGCCGGAGACGGTATTTCATGATATTACAGAGATAACTCCAAGTATGATACTGGGTGGACCAAGACAATGGGAGGGGTGGGTGTCCAAGATCCGGGCCAGGATCGACGAAGCGGGTAGCCTGGAGAAGTTCGTATATCGTAGGCTGATGCCTGTGGCGCTAAAAGTGGGGCAGGCTATCGTGGCCGGAGAAAAGGTACCCCTGTGGAGGCGCATTGTCTACCGGATTGTAGATTGGATATTGCTCCAAGCAATTCGAGACAAGCTGGGATTAACCAAAGGCCGATTTGCTGTTACTGCTGGGTCGGTAACTGGAACGGATACCTTGGCCTTTATGAATTCACTCGGAGTGAGATTGAGACAGTGTTACGGCAGCACCGAAGGGGGAATGATCTCTGGACACAGGAGTGACGACATCCGGCCAGGTACCGTTGGACCTCCTATAGCTGGAGTAGAAGTAAGAGTGTCACAAGATGGAGAATTTCTCGTTAGAAGCCCTCTCCTTTTTTCTGGCTTTCATAAGGACCCAGAAGCTTACGAGAAAGCGGTGCGAGAGGGCTGGTGGTACAGTGGAGATGCAGGCACGATCGACGAACGGGGGCATTTGGTTTACATGGACAGGGTAAAAGAACTGGCGCAGTTGGGTTCGGGAGAGAAATATGCCCCCCAGTGGATTGAAAGCAGTTTGCGCTTTAGCCCGTATATAAAGGATTGCATAACCATAGGGGAAGGAAGGGAGTTTGTAACAGCAATCATTAACATGGATTATGAGAATGTAGGACGCTGGGCAGAAAGGAACCACATCCCCTATACGACTTTTACCGACCTGTCCCAAAAGGCAGAGGTCAGCAGGCTTGTCCGGGAGGACATCGACAGGGTAAACAGGCAATTGGCGCCGGCTACCAGGATAAAGAAGTATGCCCTTCTCCACAAGGAGTTTGACCCGGACGAGGCAGACCTGACCCGAACGAGGAAGCTGCGACGAACGGCTATGGAGAAGCGCTATGGCGATGTGATCGAAGGTATGTACAGTGGGAAAAGGAGTATCCCCGTGATATCCGAGTTCACCTATGAGGATGGCAGGAAGGGGACGGTGAGTGCTGAGCTGGTCATTTGCCCCGTTGAGGAGGAAAGGGATCAAAATGTTAAAGGTGAATAACATTGAAGTCACTTATCACGGGGTTATCCTGGTTTTGAGGGGGGTGTCGCTCGAGGTAAGTGACGGGAAAATCATAACTCTACTGGGAGCCAATGGTGCTGGAAAAAGTACAACTCTGAAAGCGATTTCTGGCTTGCTCAAAACTGAGGTAGGCAGAGTAAGCCGTGGCGATATCCATTTCGACGGCCATAGCATAGAACGAGCTGACCCAGAAGAAATAGCCAAAATGGGGATCATTCAGGTAATGGAGGGCAGGAGGATACTTGAGCATCTCACGGTGGAAGACGAGTTGCTTGCCGCCGGCTACATCGTCCGTAACAGGGCCAATTTGAGGAAGGAACTGGAACGGGTCTATCACTATTTTCCGAAGCTTAAAGACCGCCGCCATCATCCCAGTGGCTATTGTTCCGGTGGGGAGCAGCAGATGCTCGTAATCGGTCGAGCTCTTATGTCGCATCCCAAGCTGGTACTGTTGGACGAGCCCTCTCTTGGTCTGGGGCCAATGCTTGTGGAGGAGATCTTTGGCATCGTCAGAACAATTAATCAAGAGGAAAAGGTCTCGATTCTCATAGTCGAGCAGAATGCTGTGGCGGCTCTCGACCTGGCTGAGTATGGCTATGTTATGGAGAATGGCAGAATCGTTCTGGATGGTACGAGTGAGCAGTTGAAGGAAAACGAAGATGTGAAGGAGTTCTACCTCGGCTTCGGGGCTCTCTCTCAGAGAAAAAGCTATCGTGACGTCAAGCATTACAAGAGGCGCAAGAGGTGGCTGGGCTAACAAATCCCCCCATTCCCCCCTTTTCTAAAGGGGGGCTCGCCCTGTGGAGTATGTGTTTAAACTCCACAGGGCGAGGGGGGATTTCTATGACTTGCTGGCGTGGGTATCTAACATGATTGCGTGAGACCGCAACAGCATGAACCTGTGGTGCTTGGTTGGTCAAAGTATCAGCGGCAGAGCCTATCGGAGTGCCCTCATTGTGGGCTTTATTGCGGTTCTGGCCGCTTTTTTAATGTCTACGACACTACTGGCAAAAAGTATTGGGCATAGCTTGCAGGTAGGTACGGAGAGGCTTGGTGCTGACATAGTCGTGGTGTGCGCTGGCAAGGAGATGGAAACTCAGACGGCCCTTCTTTTAGGTAAGCCGGTGTCAGGAGCATGGATGCCAGCGGAGAATGTTGACCGGATAGCCCAGCTGGAAGGAGTAGCCAAAGTGAGCCCCCAGCTTTACCTCGAGACCCTAACGGGTGCTGCCTGCTGTAGTGCCTGGGACATGTTTATGATTGCTTTCGATCCGGAGACCGACTTTACCATTACCCCATGGCTGAGAGGAAAGTTGAACGAACCCCTCGGTCCGCGGGATGTAATCGGAGGGGACTGGGTATTTGTTCCCGCGCAGACCGGGAAAATCATCATATATGGTGTGGAGGTCAATTTGGCCGCCAAGCTCGAGGCTACCGGCATGGGTCTTGACAAGACTATGTTTCTCCCCTTTGCCACGGCGCGTGAGATAGCCAAGGCGTCATTAACCACAGCCGCAAGGCCATTGGAAATTCCCGAAGGACAGATTTCAGCGGTGCAGGTGAAAGTAAAGGAAAACTATGCCATCGACGAAGTAGCCAAGCGGATCATGGCTGCGGTACCTCGGACCTATGCCTTTGCCAGCCTGGAGCTAACCAGGGCTATCCATCGACAGACAGAAGGGTTGTTCCAGATGCTATTCTTGGGTCTGGCCGCGGTGTGGGTACTCGCTGTGGTTCTCTGTAGCCTTGTCTTTTCGCTGATGGTTAATGAGCGCCGACGGGAAATTGGCCTACTTCGTGCTATCGGAGCCAGTCGTAGTTTCATTTTTAAACTCTTTCTAACTGAGAGCAGCATCCTTGGGCTGGGGGGCGGTTTCATCGGGGTTGTCTTCGCAGTCGTTTTTATTTATCTGTTCAGGGTTTATTTGATGCTCTCCGCTGAGCTACCGCTCTTAGTACCACCTTTACCATCCCTTTTAGGATTTATGTTGGCTTGCTTAATTATCGCGTTGGTCCTGACCTTGCCGGCTCTGCTTTACCCGGCAGTGCGGGCGAGCCGCGTTGACCCCGCGGCAGCCATGAGAGAGATATAAGCTGGTGACGCTCCTCTATTTGGTTATACGGGGTCTGCAGGGGAGAAAATTCCGGAGCCTGCTCGTCGGCTTTCTTATTCTTGTCCTTGCGGGCTTCCTGTTAGCGACCACGGTGATCTTGAGGGGGATGGAGGAGAGCCTACGCACGGGTATGGAGAGATTGGGTGCCGACATCGTGGTTATACCTTACGATGTGACTGAGCAAGCTCAGAAAGAGGTTCTGGCCGGAAGGCTGCTGGCTACAAGAGATTCAATGCCTGCCGATCATGTCCGCAGGATCCTGGAAATGGAAGCTGTGGAGCGGGCCAGTCCCCAGCTTTACTTACGTACGATCGTCGGTTCACCTTACTCTACTGCTGAGGAGCTATTTATCGTGGCCTTTGACCCGGAGACAGATCTTACCGTCCTTCCCTGGCTGAAAGATAAACTGCCGGAGCCCCTGGGCATTGGTGATGCCATTGGAGGTACCTTAATCAATCCGATTGACCCTTCAGAGCATTTTTTGGTAAACGGTTACGAATTAACTCTTGTCGGCAACCTTGAACCGACAGGGATATGGTTTGACCAGACGCTTTTCGTAACGTTTGACACGGCTCGGGACATGTTAGCGAACGGAGCAATTCCTGGTGAAGTGTCCACGGAGACCATCACTACCATTGCGGTTGACCTGAAACCGGGGTACGATGCCGCGAGAACGGCAATGGAGATGTTGCTGGTGGCTCCGGGCATATGGCCAGTCCAGGCTACCAAGTTGATGACGACTTTGGCAGCTCAAAGAGCTGGACTAATTCAAAGCCTGTTCTTAGCCTTGGGCATAATCTGGATATTGGCAGTAGTGCTTACTGGGTTTGTATTTTCTCTCATTGTCAATGAGCGGCGGCGTGAGATTGGCATGCTTCGTGCCGCTGGAGCCAGCCGCAATTTCATATTTCGACTGTTTTTGACAGAAAGTGCCATTCTGGCCATCGGTGGAGGAGTAGCTGGAATTATCCTGAGCACCCTCCTGCTTTATTTTTTGAGGTCGTGGTTGATGTCTGCTCTCGAAATACGGGTACTTCTCCCGTCCTTGCCTGGTCTCATGGTATTCACTATCGGTTGTTTCTTAATTGCTTTGGTTCTAGTCCTGCCCGCTCTTCTTTATCCGGCTATTAGAGCCAGCCGCCTCGACCCGGCAGTAGCCATGAGGGAAGTCTAGCCAATGATTGAGCTTAGGCAAGTGACCAAGATGTATTACCGTGGAAAGGGTGGTAAGCAAATACCGGTGAGGGCCGTTGGCCAGATCGATTTGCAGATCGAGCCTGGGGAATTTCTGGTCATTACCGGGCGCTCAGGCTGTGGAAAGACGACCTTACTCAATTTGATTGCTGGCCTGGCCAGACCAGACTCGGGACAGGTATTTGTTGACGGGGTTGATATCTGGACGCTAAAAGATGAAGACATATCGGTTCTACGAAGTCTGAAAATGGGCTTTATGTTTCAAGTTCCTTGCCTCATACCCACGTTGAATGTTCTGGATAATGTGGTGGTGCCAACCATGTTCGCGCCCGAAGAAAAACAGAGGAATGCCTACCAGCGCGCCAGCCAAGCTTTGGAAGCAGTTGGGCTTTCTCATCGAATGGAGGCCTTCCCGCGCCACCTTTCTGCGGGGGAGGAGAAAAGGGTAGTTATTGCTCGAGCTATCATAAATAACCCCCCACTTCTTCTGGCGGATGAGCCCACAGCTAATCTTGACGAACTCACTGAAAAGGAAGTAATGGCCCTCCTACAAGAAATTCATGGTGGGGGGACGACCATCATATTGGTTACCCATCATCCTGCCCTCATTGGTTACGGTACAAGGCACCTGACCATGTCCGATGGAAAATGGCTAGCGTGAGACCAAGAATGAGAAGGATTGTTTGTTTAGCAAGCACGATTGGTTTTCTTTTTTCAATTTTTTTTATTCCAGTTGTCAGCTGCAAGCCAAAAGAAAAAGTAGAAAGGCAGGCCAAGATCAACTTTGGGACTGGTCTCGCTGCTGATGACGAAATAGCCACCCTGTCAAGAGCTGTAATGCGAGCCGTGAAAAAGCGCATGCCTCAATTCGATGTTTTTTCTGTTGAAAACTTGGGGGGAACAGCTGAAGTAATACAGAACGTGGAGCGCTACGACCTTTGCGGGATAAGCCTTGATGAGGCAGCCCAAGCGTATTATGGCTTTTTTGCTTGGAAAGGAGATGCTCATCCTCAGCTCAGGCTGCTTTGGGTAATGGGTATCCTGCCAGTGACATTCCTGGTAGCGACTGATACCGGCATCAAGTCTATATTTGAACTCCAAGGCAAACCATATGGCCATTGTGGCAAAGAGGATATGGCACATTTCAAAGCAACTAAGCTCCTTGAGGCGCTCAACATCAAGCCTCGATGGAATCGTGACTCCTTAACAGCTCAAGTTGACCTTTACAAGCATGGCAGGCTTGCTGGTTTTATAGAATACGGCGCCAGTGAACCTATACTGTCAGAATGTAATAAAGGTCGCCCCTTTATTGTCTTAGAGATTTCAGAATCAGAGCTGACCAAAGCCCGTCAGCGATACAAGGGTAGCGGTCTCACGTATCCACCGGCCATGATCAGGATTGGAGCCTATCCAGGGCAGGAGAAGAATATCGTCACTTTTGGCCTATTGATGGGCTATTACGCAAGACAGGATCTACCATCGGAAGTTGCTTATAGTCTTATCAAGGCGGTCTGGCAGGATGTGTGGGACCTTTCTGTCAGTTACCAGCCCCTGAAGCAAGACATTATGGGTTTCCCGAAGCTTACTTTGGAGTATGGTCCCTTCCCGTTACACAGAGGAGCCGTCAAGTTTTATTGCGAGCTCGGACTGAAAGTTCCTAATAGCCTTCTTCCTCCGGAAATGCGCTAACGAATGGTGCCCAGGAGTTAGTTCTTGAGGATTTTGTTAAAGAAGTGTAAAAGCAAATCGGCAGATGGTATCATTAAGGACAAGATATTTTTCAGCAATGATCGTACTGACATTGCTGTTCAGTGGCTGTGGTGGAGCGACGGCACCCTCTCCAGGCACAAAGGTGGTCATGGTTAGAGCTCCTCAATATTGCTGCGATGAGGAGCTATTTCGCATCCGAGCTGTGCTGAAAGAGAAAAACATAGGTGTAATAATCGCCAGTACTACTCTCTCTGAGGCAGTGGGTGAAAGACTCGGTGTAAAGATCAAGCCTGATATTACAATTCTCGAAATAGACATAAGCGAACTCGATGGTGTTGTTATTGGCAGTGGGCGTGGCTGTAAAGACTTTCTTTGGCAGGATGAAAATCTGAGGGAAATAGTAAAGCTTGCGTTCGCCCAGAACAAGTTAGTTGCTGCTGGTTGCAATGCTCCGGTTGTCTTGGCCCGGGCTGGGGTTCTAAAAGACAGGCGGGCCACCGTGTTTCCTAATACGGAGAACATAAGAGAGCTTAAATCTGCCGGAGCAGTCTATGTAAATGAACCATCTGTTGTTGACGGAAACATCATTACCTCAAGAGATCTTATGGCTTTAAAAGACTTTGCTAAGGCGATAGCGGAAGCCGTGGTGAGATAAGTTCTGAACAACAATAGGACTATTACATAGAAAATAGCTTTCAAATCCCCCCAACCCCCCTTTGCCTAAAGGGGGGCGAGGGGGGATTTTTCCCGCCGAGACGGGATTTGCGGGCGACGGTGCCGTCATGAATGATTAGTTTATTGTTGGGTCTGCTTGGCATGTCACACACGAGGACAATGGAATATTCACAAAGGAGGATTGGGCATGAAGATAATTGCAACAGTACTTATGCTCTTGGCGGTAATTCCAATTGTTGTCCCCTCCTTTTACACCTGCGCCGCTCACGGCAAGGCTATTCAACTGCCTGATGGTAGGAGCATTCCAATGAAGTGCTTATGGACGGCGCGTGCGGAGATCGGGCTAGGCGTTTTGCTGTTGGCTGTTGGCGCCCTTCTCTTTATCAGTCACAAATTAGAGTCAAGAAGGTTCCTTTCGATTTTGGCTCTTATTCTGGGAATTTTTATTATCCTTTTTCCTACAGCGCTTATCGGGGTGTGTGTCAAACCTGATATGCCGTGCGTAGTGGTTATGAAGCCAACTCTGTTGCTAATTGGGATAGTTACTGGTGCGTTGGGCATTGCAGCTACCGCTTGGAATTTTACCCGCAAATTCCAGACTGATTGAGGGTTAAGAGAGATGACCTTCTGACCTGTCTTTTAGCATTGCAATCTGCATGTATCATGTAGGTTTAGCGGTTGGAAAACGCCTCTTTAGTGTGAATCGAGATCTGAAAGGAGGTAAAATGATCCAGCCCAGTGTAGAACTCAAAGCCGCTAATTGGGAGATAACGGCTATCACTCTCCGATGTGATTATATCGGTGATGTTGTTACAGTCATGGTTAACCGAGACTGGTTGGCGAAGTGTACCTGGTATCTCAAGCACAAATTGAGTACATCTAAGGAAAATAAACAGAGAATAGACAAATGTGTCGGCCCTGACTGTCCCGTAGTTAAGAAATATCGTGCCAAGCTTATTGAAGAAGAGTTCGGGAAGACATAGCAAAGTA
>Ga0315312_1001089_pt1 | contig 23440 bp, 24 predicted proteins | sample TDP7_MG_FD_203629 | JGI IMG/M metagenome (GOLD analysis project Ga0315312, IMG submission 203629) | Freshwater sediment microbial communities from Lake Towuti, South Sulawesi, Indonesia - TDP7 | ecosystem: Environmental > Aquatic > Freshwater > Lake > Sediment | place: Indonesia: South Sulawesi... | reverse complement strand
AGCCCGACCCGAGCGGTTATGTCTGCGAAGCGGAACGCAACAGGTTCTACGTTCCTCCTCATGAAAGCCTCCCTCAGTCTTGACGAACACCACGCATCTTGGTCGCGAGTCATGATGCCGATTTTCAACCGAGAAATACCCCTGATCCCATACATGTTCCCTCGGAATAAATAGGCCACAGCCCCTGCCGGCGAACCTCACATGAAGATCATGACCCGAGCAATTAGAACAAGGTACTGGAGACCGGGCGACGACTACTGCAGGATCGTTCTGGATTCAATCGCCGGGGACCTACAGAATGGAGATATCGTTGCGGTTTCCGAGAAAGCGCTGGCGGTCGCTCAGCGAAGACTCGTCGACGAGTCAAAGGCCAGACCGGGCGTTGTGGCGCGTATCCTTACGATCTTCTGGATGAGGGTTGCGTGGGGCCTCCTATTAGGTAGGCTCTGCCACATGAAAAGAGCGAACATTGCACGCCTCAGAGCTTACCCACTCTATGAGGGCGCTAAGCACAAGCAAGTTTCTTTGGAGCAAGCAGGGTTCCTCCAAGCTCTGCGTCCCTTCTCAGAAGGCGGAATAGATACAACGAACCTCCCCTATTCGCTGGCGAGCTTGCCGCTAGAGTCTCCGAGGCGCCTTGCCGACGAGATTCGGGAAATCATCGCCACCCAGCTTGGCAAGATGGTTGCAGTGGCCATCGTGGACAGCGACAAGACCTACTCTTGCTGCGGCTTTCATTTCGCCTCAAGGCGCACCGACATTAACGGGATAGTCGAACTTGGGTTCATTGCGCATATGATAGGCCGGGCCTTCGGATGGAGGGCGAGATCCACCCCTCTCGCATGGGCCGGCTCTGGGGTCTCTCCTGGATTTGCGCTACGTGTCGCGGGTCTAGCCAACAAGGCCCGCGGCTACGGGGCAGGAAGAACCGCTTGGGAGATGGCTGCCCGGTTCAACGTAGGTCTGACCGAGGTTAACTGGCACATGCTCGAACAGGTGGAGCACAAACCGATAGTGATCCTAAGGCCTTCCGTAAGAGCGCAGTCCGGATGCCTCAAGGACGGTACCCGTCTAGTATCAGCACCGAAAGAGCGGAAGCTGTGAGATCCGCCGTCGTGCCTGGATTGGAGGCGTTACCTGGTGACTGCAGCGCTTCGTCCATAAGCTCGACTTCTCTGCGTCCTTTCGGTGTCTTCATCCCGCCCATCTTCAGAACTCGTTTCGCTCTCAGCGAGATCTGCTTCGCCACCTTGATGCCCTGTTTCCGAGCGACCAGCGTATCCGGGATGCGGGAAAGTATCGTGAGGTAGGTGTCCACAACCGCCGTATTGATGTCTCCCGTCGACTGCAGCTCCTGAATCAGAAACGGTAGGCCGGTGTCGAATGTCACAGAGAAGTCGTTGACCCACTCCCGGGATATCGTGTCATATTTCGCAGATATGCGGAAGACCTCGAGCAGCGAAAGGTTTCGCTTGCGTATTTCTGCGATCGAGCTCACATCGTTGACATCTAGCTCGGGTACCTTCCCCATGCCGCCAGGAGACGCATGCGATATCGCCCGGTAGGTATTTGCCGCATCGGTCGATGTGGTCGCCCTCACAACCTTTCTCAAGTTTCTCCTGATCTCCTGGGTTCTCATGGTCGATCGAGGCGGGACCATCCCGGCGGCGTATGCTATCGGCGTTAGCAGCAAGATTGTCCCGAGGCTCGTGTTCCCGCCCTGTTGCCATTCTGAGGAGGCTTCTACTGCGCGTCTGATGCAGTCACCGATCGCAAGTTCGAATTGCTCCTCGGACCCGCTCGCGAACCTGTGCCCGCGTGAAGCGGCGCTGCGAAAGTGCGGTCCTAACGCAGCGGCGGAGGCTAGGAAATGCTCAAACCTCGTACGCTCGAAATCCTGTGTTCGGTGCACATTTCCAGGTTTGGGGTACGCGCTCACTTCGAGCAGAAGCGCGAGCTGCAGCGCGGCCGTGATCTCATCATGTCTGGTTGCCATTTCTCTCACTTTGAAAGCATAGGGCCGTAGGCTAGGCCCTTGTTCTCAGTCCATCGATATTCATGGAAGATGTCGTCCGAGCAAGTGTCTGGACCAATCCTGCAGCTATCAGAGCCCTCGTCACCGCCGCAGCTACTATTGTGCCGGCAAAGATGACCATCAGCCTCTCGACCGGGTAAACATAGAACACAGCACTCCATGTAACGTTCAGCGCTTCAGTCGAGATTCCCATTAGAGGCACCGCCATAGTCGCGAAGAGAAGGGTCCCGGTCAAATGCTGAGCAGTTGTCCCGATTAACGTCAGAACGGCGGCCCCGCCTGTCGTCTTCCAAGCAGTCGGTTCATAGATCCAATCAATTGACTTTCTGCTGAGTGGGGAGGCAAGCAGCAGCCATGCAATGACGTGGAACCAAACGAAGGGGACTTCGACTCTTCCACCCGATAAGGGAACGGGCATGAAGTGAAGCGTCGCCGGATGAGCAAAGAACAAGGCAAGCAAGAGTGAGTAGAGCAGGAAGGAGAGTAGCCATTTCTTTCGGATCAAGAGCCCAAGGATAAGGGCGTTCGCCAAGACGGGCAGGAAGTCCAGGCCGAAGAAGTTCATCCGACCGGTCAGAATTATGCCGAGGAAGGTTCCGACGACTGCGGCGGTCGAGCCGACATAAGGGCCCAATATTATCCCGAACAGTGGGGCAACAAATTCCGTGGCAGTGAATGCACGTCCGGATGCTCCGATCCAGAGGGAGAAGGGCACCAGCCTCAGCGTTCCATAGACTGCTGCGAAAGTTGCTGCGAGCGGCAGATGTCGCCTCCGCGAGATTTCTCCGGGGATCATGATTCAACCTCGCTGTTCTGAGGGCCCGGGTTCGGAAAGTGATGATGTCCACGGATATGGTATGAGCTCATAGAGTATGTCCGTTCAAGTCACTGCATAGTAGGGTAATAAGTGATAGTGGACTGCAGATCTAAGAGGCTGTCAAGAAGACGGCTTGAATGTCTTGCCTAGGAGTGTTAAGCGTCCGCGATTCCCTTTTCCCGGAATGCTTAAGGTTGAAGCATCAACCCAGCGAAGGAGGCTCATCGATGCCTTGAGCAAGGTGCGTAAATTGGCAAGGGGACTCTGGCCCTACGTCATTCCGCTTCCTACGGGTGCAACGCAGCAGTCGAGGCTGTTGTTCTCCGTGTTCAAGTCAGAAGCCTCAATGGACCTCGTCAGACATGTGCCTCTTGACAATGAAGCGTATCAGAAAGAGCTCATCAGGACTCTCGGGTACTCAAACAAGACAGTAATCAAATGGCTCAGGTCGCTTGTCACTGCCGGGATTCTGAAAGAGGAAATGAAAGAGACCGCAGTCAAAGGCAGGAGGGTCTGGATCAAGTCCTACCGGCTGACGCCCCTTGGAAAGTGGATCAGGTTGCTCTTGATCCCTCCGAGAGACCTGCCGGCCGAGAGGATCAGGGAACTCATCAGAGATCTCTTCGGACTGTATGTCAAATCGGTCGTTGCCCTGTGCAAGAAATACGGAATCAGCATCTCAATGCTGAGAACGGATTTCCAAGACGCGTTGACTAGCGAGTGAAACACAGCGAGCGTGAACGAAGAACAGATATAGATCCTATGGAGGGAGTGGAAAGGCTGTGTAGGAACTTACACAGGATGTTTCAACCAGATTGTTAGGTAGAGGGGCGCTGTCCACAAAGCTGATCACACTCGTGAGCGCCTTCGCGGCGCTGGACATTGTTCTCGCCACGATCCCGCTTATTCCCTACGGTCCCTCTGCAGGTGCCTTGGTGAAACCTTCAGAAGGAATCTTCTTGGGCCCTTGGGGAGGAATGTTTGCCGCATTTGTCGGGGGGCTCGTCTCAAGTGTAATCTGGCCCTCAACGGCGGTGCTGGGGCTAGCGACTTGGGTTCCAGGAGTCATAGGCGCATTTGGTGCAGGTATGCTTCTGAAAGGCAAGTGGAAACCGGTCGCAGTACTACTGCTCCTGATCCTCGTCGGCTTCTTCGTCCACCCCTTCGGGCCGTCGGTCTTCGTGTATGCGAACTGGGACAAGGCGATCGCGCTAGCACTCGTATATCCAGCTCTCAGGCTGGTAAATCGTGGTATGCAGGAGCGTGGAAGTGTGAAGGTGCTGATGCCTGTGGTGGGGCTGGTCTCATTCATTGCGACGGAAATTGACGGAGCGACAGGGAACCTAGTTTTTCTGCTGGAGGCTGGACCTATCTTCGGCCTAACGGGAGAGATGCTCCCGCCTCTATTCATCCCCTACACCTTCCTTGACCCGGCCGTTCGCGTACTTGTGGGAGTCGTCTGCGCACTTGTACTTACGCCGGTTCTCGTTGCCGCGGAAAAGGCAAACCTCCTCAAATGGCCCCTGACGTAGTTGTCGCACACGTCACGACAAGTCTCGGGCAAGACATGCCTTTCCCCTAGGTGCTTATGTCGAACCTCATTTCTGACAAAGACACAATTCTGACTCTGGCCAGAGTTCTCCTTGGGGGTCGTCAAGAACGAGGGCAAGAGAAGGCGACTTTGTGGAAACTTCAGATGGCCTCTTCTTCGATGTGAAGGGTCTCCTGCATCCTCCCGACAGGATAGTCGCGTACCTCAGGTACTACCCCAACAACAGAGGCACGAGGTTGCGTGATGGAATCCGGTACGTGAAGGTTTACGATTTGCCGAGTAGACGTCGCCTTCTTTGGAAGAAATGGCGCCACTACCTGTACCATGACGAGGTTCAAGGTCGTGAGCTGCAAGGAGTCTCCAGGGGCAATGTACTGAACTTGCACCAACCCCAACAGAGGCTCATGACTCTCCTACACTCAAGACAGAAAGATGTGCTCGAGGCGACTGCAGTCAGGCTGGTCGAGGTTCTGGCGCACGAATCCGGGCTGCCTCTCACAAGTTTCGGCATCTCTGGTTCGCTCCTTGTCGATCTACATGGAGCACGCTCGGACATCGACATTATCGCGTACGGCGCATGGGCAGCTAGGCGTATCCACCGAACGCTCTTTGGTCTTCTAGAAGAGGGCGAGCCCTTTCGCAGGTACCGGACAGGTGACCTGAAAAGGCTGCATATGAGAAGGGGTCTGCGAGACGCAATTCGGTTCACGGACTTCATCATGCAGGAGCGGCGGAAAGTCTTCCAAGGGAGGTTCTTGGGGCACGACTATTTCGTTCGATGCGTGAAGAAATGGCATGAGGTCACCGAACGCTACGGAGATGCACGATACCGGCCGATGGGTCAATGCAAAATATCTGCGCAGGTCCTAGACGACGCGGAGAGTCTGCTGACTCCATGCACGTATTTGCTGAAGCGCGTACGCGTCCTCGCAGGCGTTGCTTCGTGTAAACCCCGTGAGATAGTGTCGTTTCGCGGCCGTTTTGCGGAGCAAGCACGCAAGGGAGAGAGCGTTCTCGCCCGAGGCAGACTCGAAGCAGTGCAATCCAGAGGGTCAGAGTACTTCAGACTGGTGGTCGGCGAGGGCCGAACAGATATGCTGCGAACAACCGGTCAGCCGTAGAATGGGACCGAACATGTTATTTGGCGTGTCCGGCGTTCTTTTTATGAAGTTCTTCTTAGTATCGTAAAACGAGTGTGTCGCATCCTTGCACCAGTCCACGTCGCGAGGGTCCGCTTTGCCCACGGAGGAAACGTGGCCACAGGTGCGAGCTCGAATTGTCTTGAAGGATGGGCGAGAAGTAGTCTATCGCCGAGCGTGCCGGGATGATGAGGAAGGGCTTCATCGAATGTTCACCACGCTCACCGAGGAATCGTTGTACATGAGATACGTTGGCTACCACAAGCCGACGAAGGACGAGATACGAGCAATCCTCGAGAAAGAAGGCACTGAGGAGATAAGTCTCGTCGCCACTCCCGTCGGGAACGAAAACGAGATCGTTGCTCAGATCAGGTGCATCCTTCTCAACCCTCCAACTAATGCCGAGTTGGCCATAGCCGTTCACGACGACTGGCAGAATCGAGGACTTGGAACTGCCCTAGTGCAGGCGATTGTGCGTTTGGCGATCCAGGCGGGAGTTGAACGCATCGTTGGGGTGGTCGGGCTCTCGAACGACCGGATGGTTCACGTGTTCAAGAAACTCGGATTCGCAACGCGTGACAGCTGTTACGATACCGTCAAGATGGCGCGGCTGCTCCCTAGGGCGGCAACGAAGCGAAAGTTGGAGCAGGGCTTGCGTGGAGACGCAGAATTGTCCTCTGTCTAGACTGCGAAAGCTTTGACGACTGTCTGTTTCAGATCATCGATCATTTTCACGGAAGGGGCGTCAGGAGCAAATTCGAGAAGAGCTGTGCCTGACATCTCGGCTCTGACTATGCTCACGTCGTACGGGATGGCCGCCACAAGCTTGTGTCCCTCTGTTTCAACCTCACGTCTGAGGAACTCTGCCTCCGTCGCGTGAGTCACTTTGTTGCCCACAGGCATGATTGTCCGGATTCCCAGCTCACCCCCAAGCCTGGCTATGTTTCTGTATACCTGAACCGAGGACGGCCTCGGTTCGAGAATCGCCAGAAGAACGTCTACACCTCGTATGACTCCGCGTCCCAAGTGTTCCAGGCCAGCCTCCATGTCCATCACGACCGCTTCGCCTTTCTCCAGGAACACATGACGGAGCAGGGCACGCAGTAGGGCGTTCGCCGGACACATGCACCCTGAACCGGCCGATTTCACCGTTCCCAGAACAAGTAGTCGCGTATTGTCGGGAGCGGGAACGCCGAATTTTGAGGCTAGATCTTCGACGTGTGGGGTCAGGTTGAAAACCGTTCCGCCTGTCTCACCAGGCCGCGCGCCTGTGCGCTCTTCAATCAGATCCGGATTATCAGAGATCGGCACGATCATTTTCGCCACGCCTGGTGAGATTCCGAGGCTGACTGCAAGGTTCATCGCGGGATCTGCATCGATAGCTAGGACGTTGAGACCAGCACGTCCGAGCAGTCTAGCAAGCGTGGCCGCGATCGTCGTCTTGCCTACTCCGCCCTTGCCCGCAATTGCCAGCTTCATGATGATCAGCGTCCTTGGCGCTACGGAATTGCCAGCTTGTCCACCATTTCAGCGACCGACGTAACGGCTTTCGATATTTGGGGCAGGTTGTAGATCGGCTTCCCTTCGACTTCGAATTCTCGAACTAACTCATCCTCCGGGATGACCGCGAGGCATTCGAGGCCGGCGTCCTGTACGTCTTGTCGGGCGCGGGCGTTCAGGAACTCGGGAACGCGATTGACGATTGCATAGATGCGTCCGACTTTCGTGTCGAGCTCCTTGACAAGCTCCGCAATCCTTCTGGCAGTAGCGATTCCACGGGCAGTCGGGTCTGTGGTGATCATGAGCACATCCAAGTCTCGGGTAGTGCGTCTACTGAAATGCTCCAGTCCAGCCTCGGTATCCATGACTACGTACGGGTAACTGGAAGTGATCGAATCCACGATCTTTCTCAGGACGTTGTTGACATAGCAATAACAGCCGGGGCCCTCTGGGCGTCCCATTGCGAGCAGATCGAACGCGTTGGACTCGGTGAGCGAGCTCTGAATCATATAGTCAAGGTAGCTTTCCTTGGTTTGGTCAGGCGGTAAGCTGTTTTGTCTTTCCAGCAGGTCTTCTCGGATCTCCCCCACGCTCCGCCTGAGCGATACGCCCAAAGACTCGTTTAGATTCGAGTTGGGATCAGCGTCGACAGCAAGGACTGGCTTCTTCTCTCTCTCAATCAAGGCTCGAATAAGTAGTGCCGAGATCGTGGTCTTGCCAGTCCCTCCCTTCCCTGAGACTGCGATGGAGTATGTCACTTCACGATGCCCTTCCGTACTTTCGCCAAAGCGAGCGGGCGATCTCGTCTCCCTTCGCCTTGACACCGTTCCAACTTTCCTCCACTTCCGCGTAGTTGCGAGTCGCCTCCACTGTCTCGCAAGCTTCGAGGAAACGTAGAAGCGGACCTACAATCGATGACTGTCTCAGGAACAGTGATTCTTTTCCGATGTCGACTGTCGAGATCAACGCGTCAGGGATCTTGTGCGTGGTTCCTAAGACATCCTTGAGCAGCACAGGGCCTCCTTCCACATCTGCGTAGACGACGTCCAGCGCCACTTGCTCGTCTTTCTGGGGAGTGCGGATGTAGACCTTGAGTTCACACATGAGAAAGTCCTCTTCCGAAACGAGGTCGGCTGTCTACGTGCCCTGTCCCCCTATTAAGGGTGCAACTTGTCATAATGCGCCTGCGGCAGTCCCGCGATTAGTTCTCAGCGGTCTGATCATCGATGCTTCATTGCGAGTTGACGACTCTATTTCTTAAGACGCCTAAACCCTCAATCTCAGCCTCTATGACGTCGCCTGGTTTGAGAAGTCTCTTCTCGGGCTTGACGTAGAATCCTACGCCTGCCGGCGTGCCTGTGGCAATGATGTCTCCAAGTTGAAGTGTCATGACGTGCGAGATGAAGGCGATGAGTTGCGGAATCTTGAATATCATATTGGCGGTCGTGCTGCTCTGCCTAATTTCGCCGTTGACTCTTAACTCCATTTTCAAATGATGAGGATCCCTCAGTTGGTCGCTAAGGACCAGACATGGACCCGTTGGAGCAAAGGTGTCGAAGCTTTTTCCTCTGAACCATTGTTTATCCGCAAACTGTATGTCTCTTGCGCTTATGTCGTTGAAGATGGTATATCCGCCAATATGGTCGAATGCAAGTGACTCAGGGATGTTCCTTCCCTTCTTGCCTATGATGACGGCGAGTTCAATTTCATAGTCAACTTGGCTCGAGATCGCCGGGTAGACAACGAAATCGTCGGGGCCTGCTATTGCTGTACTCGGCTTGGAGAAGAGAATCGGGTTCTCGGGAACTGGAACTTGAGCTTCTTCTGCGTGATCTCTATAGTTCAACCCTAGACACACTATCTTAGGAGGGACCCGAACAGGGGGCAACACGTGTACATCGGAAACTTTCAGTACGACTCCGTGACGTCCGAGCTCTTCCGCGCAGCTCCTTAGGTGTCCTCGCACGTGTGCTACAAGGCTGGACGCATATCTCTTGACGCCTTCTCCAAGTTCGAGAAAGTCTACCATCGTTTGAGGGAAGGATTCGGGTGCGTTCTTCCGCTCGTCTGCCAGTTCTGAGAGGTATAGTTCGTGTGCGCGATTCAGATCGATCAGAAGGTCGTTTGCTAGCTCGCCGATTCTTTCTTGCCCGTGAACTTGGAACGTCACGAGTCTCAAGGCAGCTCTCCTCAGTCGGCGGGGCGTTCTTAACCCGGCTACCAAGAATTAGCTCAATAGCGTTTGGTTCCTCGCGGATGGCTCCTTCGAGTTCTGGGCCCCTTGTGAAAGGCACATTCGAAAGCGGCCTCTAAGACGGAACGGGATGTGTGTGCGGTCTCTCTCTAGTACGCGGTACTTGACTACGGATGAGGCCTCGTGCGAGAGGCTGCCTGTTCTCAGTCGCTTACTCGTGCTTCATGCGGGGAATTATTCGCTCTCCAAATGTGCGAATTGAGCCTCTGACCTTGGGCCCCAGCGGGGATCCAGCAACGAACTGAGTCATCCCAATCTTTCTAAGCTCCTCTATTCTCTCTAGGCAAGCTTCGGGGCTGCCGCAGATCGAGAATGCGTCGATCATCTGAGGGGTTACCTGTCCGAAAGCTTCCTTCCATTTTCCCTGCGCGATCCCGTTCTTGATGGATTCGGCGGCCTCAGATGAAATGCCGTGGCTTTCAAGTAGTGGTTGAGGAGCACCAGCCACAATGTAGGCCACGACCGGCGTGGCCGCCTTGACCGCCTTAGCTGGATCCTCTGCCATGGAGAAAGACGTGTAGACTGCTACGTCTACTTCGTCGACGGTCCTACCCGCTCTCGCCGCACCCTCCTTGACGAATTTGAGAGCGTTCTCGATATCTCGTCTGTGAGATGCGTTAATGAGTACCCCGTCACCGATCTCACCAGCAAGTGAGAGCATCTTCGGACCCTGAGCCCCTATGTAGACTGGGATTGGATTGCCGACTTTGAAGAAGAACCTAGCACCAGATACCTTGAACGCCTTTCCTTCAAGTCGGCTTCCCTTTCCCGTGGTCATGTCGCGGATTATTTGCACCGAGTCGCGGATCGCAGCCAGCGGGACGTGCTGTTCAACGCCGACTGTTGCCAAAGTGGTCTTGTCTCCGACACCTATTCCGCAGATCACGCGTCCGGGCGCAACCTCGTTCAGTGAGGCAACTGCTTGAGCCGTCATGACGGGATGAATCATGTAGGGGTTGGTGACGCCTGGTCCTAGCCTGATCCTCTCAGTGCACGTAGCCGCCAGTGTCAATGAAACGTACACGTTTCTGTTGTTATAGTGATCAGTTATCCAAACGTTGTCGAACCCTGACCTCTCCGACTCTATCGCAAACAGCGTTGTCTTCCAATAGGGATTCATCGGAACGAACTCGACGCCAAACTTCAACTAGACCATCTCCCGTCATTTCACGACGTGCTTCTTCAGCTCAGCTGCGAGCTCCGGAAACCCTTGCGCGTCGAGAGCTGCCGGGGCCTTCTCAGGTTCGAGCAAGGCGCTGGCCTCCAATAGAATCGCAAGACCACTCCCGCTCGAGAGCTCGTTTCCTCGAGCTGCGTCGATCAATGGCCGTCCCAACTCGGGCGTTAGTTTATCCGCGTTTCCAGAGTCCAGGATCAGATCCAAGAGAATGTCCGAGAGCTTTTCTCTCTTCGAGGGATCTACCCTTTCCGTTGCCTCAACATATTTCAAAACTGGTCGCCTATTCAGCAACTATCCCCATAGTCTCTCTCAGTACTTTTGTGTCTATCCTGCCAGACCTGAAGGTTTGTCCCGTCCTGACGTTGTTTACAGTCACCACAGCAGGAGCGAAGAGGTTCGGGTCGATCTTGTAGAAATCGAACCCCGATGCCTTGAAGATCTCGTAGAAAGGCTTCCCGTACTCAGCCGCGGTTGAAGATGGCGCTTTCGATACGATCTCTTTCAGCTTTTCGTCATCTTCAAAGTCGACGGTGTAGAAAGTCTCTCCGCCGTAGTAGAGCGCGTCGTTTGTTCGACCCATTGCTTTCGCTGGCTTGGGGTGGATAGGAGATATCGGAGCGTACCCGACCCCCTGGATGATCCTCTTCGGATCTAGACCGACCTTTTCTAGCTTGTGAACTCCTGTTTCCACGATCCGGCCAGAGATCTGGGTAGACCCCGCAAGTGAGTTCGTGGGAGTCACAACCGCATAGATCCTTGACGGTCTGACGTTGCATTCTGAGGCGACGTACCTGATCGCCTCATCTGGTGGAAGCTTCTCCGACTCCAGCACTATGACCGCACAATCTGCATCGTCCTTGTAGTCAATTTCGGCATAGAGTTCCTTTGGCTTTAGAGCGAGAGCTCTGGCAGGTCCCGACCCCATCGCAAAGTAGTCGCCGACCTTGATCTGCCATCCGGCAAACTGCGCGCCCAAGGTGCTGATCGCTGGCTGATCGGTTGCCACTTCTATCGTAGGAAGGGCGAAGTCACCGAAATTCCGTGAGGAAAGAGAGACCTCGCATAGCCCTCCCATGCAGATCCTCGTGACCATCAGTCCCGCAGCATATCCCCCGGGAGCGGCGACGCCAGCATCGATGATCGTGGCTCCTTTGGGATGCTTCTCAACTCTGATCCGCAGCTCGCGCTTGTGGGCTAGGACTTCTTTCACGATCCGCAACGCCTGCTCGTTGACGCTAATCTTCATTCATGTTCACCTCTCTAGGAACTTCTCATTCCATTTCAAGTCCGAGTTGTCAGAGATTCTCGCGAACAGCCTCCCCTGCCCATCTTCGTTGACATCGCCGCTGAAGACGTAGAATGGGCCTGCGATTTTCTCGTCACCGGCCTTTGCGTTCTGGCGTATCTCCTCGAACTGGAAACTGGACAAGACTCCTCCCATGTTTCCGAGCACTATGATCTTTCCGTTGGTCATGTAGGCGCCCATGCGGCCTGCACAATTTTTCTCGAGAAGGATAGTTCCGTTCTTCATGTGTATGCCTGCGTATAGGTCGGAGTTTCCCTTGATCCTAATAGTCCCGTTTCTCATCCAGGCGCCGGCTTCGGTTCCGCAATCGCCATGAATTGTTATCGTGCCACCACGCATCCCTCTGGTTCCGCCTCGGACCGATCCTCCAACCGAATCACCCGCGTTGCCCTTCACCTCGATCTGACCATTGCGCATCTCGGTTCCAAGCCATGATCCCGCATTGCCAGCGACCGCGATTGAGCCGCCCCGCATTTGCTCTCCCAACCACATCCCAGCATCGCCATCGATCTCGATCGATCCGTCAGTCATCCCGTAGCCGATTCGTCTGACTGAGCTCGCGCTGCCCGCGATCCTGACGGCGCAATCCTTTGGGGCGCCTCCTGTCTCTCCATGGACTTTGAACAGCGATCCAAGCTTGACTCTACGGTTGCCCTCCCAGACCTCGGTCAGCTCAATCTCCCTCAGTGACTTCCCCGCAACGAAATCCGGGCTGATACATTCGGCTGTGACCGGGATCCTGAACTGCCTAAGCGGCGTGATGACAAGATCAGCCAATGGCTACACACCTGTGCTCGTGGTCATCATCTGCGATGCGCTGAGATACTGCCCTTCAATTGGGTAGTTAGCCATGCGGACAGTGTAGTAGTCATCGAACTTGGATTCCAAATCGCGCATCATGGTTTTCATGACACTTTCGGAGACCTCCGGTCTTGTCCAGAAGGTTCTCCCCTGAACGCTACGAACGACTTCGCCCTTCTTAACTACGATTCGGCCGTCTTTGATGGTAAAGGCAGCGCGGGCGAAGGCTTTCCTCACGGACTTGTATTCCTTCGCAGGATCAACCTTCGGAGGCTCAATGTTGTAGATTGCAATGTCTGCGTCCGCACCGACTCCAAGGTGCCCCTTGGATCGGAGACCAAGCGACTTGGCCGTCGCAGCTCGGGTGACTGTCGCGATCTCATGAAGCGAGTATTCTCTGTCGATTCCCGGCAGGTCGAGTCGCCTCCTCGCCGTCCTGTTGATCTTGTTGATGACCCTTTGTCGCGCCTCCTTACTCACAAGCCACGAGATCACGCGCGGATACGCGGTGAAGGGCCCTCCGTTTGGATGGTCCGTGGTGAGGAAGATCTTCCAAGGATCCTTCACGAGGAGCGCAAGCTCGAGGGCGATTCCCCACTGGATGGCGTTCACATAGTTGCTCTTCTTGTACGTGGCTGACACAATGCCGGCCCCTGTCTCGCTTTCAACGTCAGCGTTGAACCACTTTGTTTTCGCGAGCTTGAACAGGGCAAACATCGCTGGCCCATCCGCGGTCATCCAAGTCACATTGGTGAAGATCAGTTGGCCTGGATCAATGGAGACATGGTCGTGCGTGTTCACGTAGTCAGCAATCTCTGGTGCACCTGACCGCACGTCGGGCCATGACCACCCCTTCCTTCCTGTGAACTGGACGTGAGTTACGTGCATGATCGGATGTCCCCTCATCGGAATGTCTCTGACACATTCCATCGTGTCGATTGTGGTCTGATAGTTACCTGGCTCGGCCAAACCGTTCGGATGAATGTGGACTGCATGGGGTAGGTTGAGGAGGCTGTTCACTTGACAGAGCGCTCGCACAATCTCTTTCGGGGTGACATCGAAGTTTGGAACTCTGTCGTCCAGTCGTCTGACATTTCCTCCCCACCTCCAGGCCTCAATTCCACCTGGGTTTACAATCTTGATCGCGTAGCCCTTTGTCGCTTCAAGCATCCATGCAACATAGGCTGCAAGCTCTTCGATTCTTCCCTGCTTGACGTACTCCATCACGAACCAGTTGTTCCCGAAAAGTGGAAAGCATCCCTTGTCGATGATGGGGATGTCGTTCAATTCCTCGTGAGTGTGCCGAGTCTTTAGCGGCGGTGTGGCGGGCTCAAAAACCGTCGTGTACCCCATCCTTGCGTATCGGTAGCCCGTGGTGAATACTGACGGTATGGTATGGCCGACACCGGAACGCGTGCCCCAAGTCTTGGGCTCAGGGTCTTTCGAATGATCTTCCGGCCTCATCATCCTCGCGCAGTTGGCCTTCGAGCCTGCAATGTGGGAGTGGATATCAACGCCTCCGGGCATCACGGTCATGCCAGAGGCGTCCAGTAGACGCGCCTTTCGGCCTACCCTCTCCACTATCATGCCGTCCCTAACAGAGATGTCCATTTTCTCTGCTTCGACCTCATTCAGTGGGTCGAAGACGTATCCGTTTCGAATGAGAAGCTCTGGCATTAGCGTCTCCCTCCTAGCCTCTTCACGCGCTCAATGATCGCCTGCAGAATCTCGACATCAGATCTTATACCAACAGGTGGATCGACCACCCTCCTCGCTTCTAATGGAACCCCGTCAATTCGGTATATTGTCCCAGTGGCCTCGATTCCCAAGATCGCGGACGGAATGACGACGTCGGATACTTCAGATGTTGGAGTTGTCTTCGGCTCCACGGTGACGATCGGGATCTCGAGAAGGTGTTTCACCGCCGCCTTTGGAAAATGGGAGACGGGATCAGATGCCACGACAAGTGCAGCATCTACTTCCGCACGGGCAAGTGCATCGATGGCGGAGGTCTCGCCCGGGTTGAACCTCGGATACCCCTGCGTTAGATCGACCGCATACGGGTACCCAGTCTGCCACGTTGAGACTTCGTTAGCGCCAGTGACGTTGAACCATCCCCGCATCGGAATTATTACGAACTTCGTTACGTAGTTCAGGTCCCTGACGAGAGCGAGCGCCGCCTCCGTGTTCCTATGCTTTCCGGCAGTCATCGTAAGGCCGAGACCGAAGAATAACGCTCCAAACTCACAGTCGACCATCATGTCCGCGATCTCCTCAACGGTCTCGGTCGGAACTCCGGCTATCGAGCTCTGCTCAATCTCTTCACCCTTGATCGCGGTCCTCAACGCCGTCAAGAACTCATAGTCGGCGTTCGGCTGAATCTGGACGAATCGGTCGGCGAGCTTGGCAGTGTCTGTTCGCCTCACGTCCACAACGACAAGTTTTCGGTCCTTTCGTGTCCTTCGGAACCTTCCCTTGCTGAATATCGTGAACCGGATGGCATGGTGCGGGTGAGAGTGAATTGGGTTACATCCCCAGTAAATGACCAGGTCAGCTGAATGCCGAACTTCGCCGAGGGTACAGGTGGCCTCACCCACATCCTGTATTCCGAGTATCGTTGGTCCATGGCATGAGGTTGTGGTGTTGTCGATGAGGCCGCCGACGAGTTCGGCAAGTTCGATGCCGCTCGATATGGCCTCGCATGATGTCTGACTCCATCCGTAGAGCAATGGGTACTTGGCGTTGCTCAGTATGCTGGCCGCCCGATCCACTGCCCTGGCGAACGTGGTGGGGCGCAGTGCCCCACGCGTTCTGAGCAGCGGTTTCAATATGCGACTCTCTCGAGTGCTCGTGAATCGGCTCAGTGAGATGGCGCAGCCGTTGCGTGCAGAGTAGATATCACGGCCATCGTGGGTTATCTCAAGGTCATCGCAGCCGGACGCGCAGAAAGTGCAGACTACGTTCTCCAGTGTTGTCTTCGACATTCCGGTCACTCAGCTTTGATCCGCGTGATTTCCTGGAGTGTCAAGATCTTGGCCTCCGGCGCTCTCTCGATTGTTGCTTTGAGTCCCTTGAGCGTCGGCATGCCTGAAGTGTGCGTCGATGGGTCGAAGAGCATGCTCGCCCAAGCGCCGTAGGGAATGAATGCGACTCGCCTATGCGGAGCCTGCTTGGACACGGCGGCCCTCAGGATCACCTGCCCAAATCTCGTGGCGACTCGGACGTTCTCGCCATCCATTGCGCCAAGCTCTTTCATATCCTCCGGGTCGAGTTCGCAGACCGCGACTGATCGCGTGTACTCATCTGAGAATTTTCCGCGCTCACGGCTCTGCGCCTGCGATAGGCTTCTGCCGGAAATTACGGTAACCTCAATTCTCGACATTGCCACCCTACCGGGCATGAAGATAGCATTGGTAGCGGTTATATTACATCCGCTTGCGACACTGAGTGGGCGTACGTTCGCGTCATCGGGAGGAAGTCATGATCCAGAAAGGGCGAATAAGCCTCTATGTAACAGTGGTTGCTACGCTGGCGGCTCTTCATATCGTTCTCTCATACGCGCCGCCGCTTGTCGGATTTCGAAGAATGAGCATAGTCATGGAGCCGTTAGAAGGCATTATCGCTGGGCCCTACCTTGGATTCCTTGCAGCAGCGATAGGTTGGATCGGGGGGCGCTTCATCAGGCCTGATGCCTTCTGGATCGAGAACCTGTTCGGAGTTGCCGAGGCTGTGGGAGCGCTGGGGGCGGGGTTCCTGATATCACGGAGATGGTATCTCACTGCTGGGATCTATGCAGTGTCGCTCGCGGCGTTTCTCGTGCATCCGCTGTCGATGCATATTCCTTTGTGGACACTTTGGGACACCTACCTCGGGTTCCTAGTCGTCTTCGCCGCTGCTTTCCTTGTGCGCAGACTCCACGGTGCCATGCTGAGCCCGGCTCGTTTGGCTCCTGTGGTTGCTTCGGTAGCTTTTGTCGCTGTGGAGTTGGACGTAATGGTCAGGATATTCATGCTTATAGTCGGGGGCCTCTATCAAGTGTATCCGATTCCGATAGAAGCGCTTCCCGCAATATTTGTTGCAGGCGCTATTCAGACTCCTGTAGAAGCGGCGTACAGCGTTGCAGTCGCGGTCGTCGTTGGTGTCCCAGCTCTCATTGCACTTGAGAAGAGCAGAATGCTGAGTTGGCCTCTCTCATAGACAACTTCGATCCCGAGGGATCTCGGAGGAAAGCCTCCCGGGTGTACCGGGCCTTCTCTGCACACGCATGCTACGGTTTAGCCGGTTTCTCCATCAGCTTCCTCTTGTGCAGAATGCTGCCGTCGTCATAGTGAGGCATCCTAGATACCTCGTCTTGCGACTTCTCGATCTCTCTGGCCTCATCAGCAAGCCGAGCAGCCTGTCGCATCATCTCATGAGCGGCCGACGTAAGTTGCGTATATCGTTCCCACTCCTTAACTACGAAGCAGGCTTCAACGGTCATGTCAGCTACCCTGCGTGCTGTCTCGTACGCAGCTATCGCCTTCGATGCGGAGTAGGGGTTTGAGAAGGACGCCGCCTTGATTGCCTTCTCCTTGTCGACAACAATCTTGGACAGCGGCACCTCGACCCCTTTCTTGAGCGCGTCTATCGCCCGATCAATCTCTGTGGTCAGCAGGTTCAACGCTCCAGTCACCGCTAGCACTCTTGTGACATCGAGGTTGAATAGAACCATCTCCAGAGGGTCAAGGAATTCTCTTCTCGCGCCGATCATTGAATCAGCCTCAACTATAATGTAGCCGAAACCTTGCTGCTCCAATTCCTGAGTTGCTTTCTTTCCGGGGCTATCAGACACGACCACCGTTGGGATACCCGCAGCCTTGACAATCTCTCTCGCCCTCTTCGGGCCTGGAAGCGTTGCATTTGGGCTTGTGACAACGACGAGTTTCGGCTGGAAGTCGAGTATTTTCCTGGCAGCCTCCTCTGCCTGCTCTACCCCGAGCTTCGCCCCAGCCCCAACGACCCGAACATCTATGTCCTGCCTCTCAGCTCTCTCGTCGAGCATGAATTCAAGTAACAAAGCAGATCCTATGCAGCCTAGTTTCAGGAATCCAATCTTGACGACCAATGATTCCTCGGCTCCGCTACTCAATCTGCGTCTCTGTCTTTAACTGTTGGCCTGCCTCGTGCCCCTTCCGCCAGAAGAAACGGTCGGCTGTCGGCAGGAAATCTCGTTAACTGCGAGAGAACAAGCTGTAGAATCATCTCCGAGCTCCTAGGACGCCTCAGCCGGACGTGGAGGGTGTCATGTCTTCCAAATCGGCTCACAGGAAACAATTAAATCACGTTGCTACCGTTCAAAGGTTGAACAGGGCAGTTTGACTGGTTCTTCGTGATTTATCATGCAGTTCAACGGGGTCGAAGTAGAGGAGACGTTCGCAGAAGCATTCCCGATGGTAGCGGGAAGGATGCTGGTGACTGCGGCGAACGAAAAGTGGGCAATGATTGCTGGGAAGACGGCTACGGGTTTTGCTTCCTCGATAATTATGTCACCCGCCGAGGCAGGCGTGGAAGGTGGAGTGATTCCTCCCGAGAAGACGCCTGACGGCCGACCCGGAGTCTTTGTTCAAATGTGGCATCGTTCAAGGAGGGAACTCAAGGTTCAGATGATTACGAGGATCGGGCAATGCATCCTGACCTGCCCTACGACCGCGGCCTTTGATGCGATGCCCGACGCAAAGCGTACGCTCAAAGTGGGACGAGCACTTCGAAAGTTCGGTGACGGCTTTCAGAAGAGAGACAAGCTGGGAGATCGAACGATTTGGCGAATCCCCGTCATGGAAGGAGAGTTCGTCATTGATGACAGGTTCGGCGTCAGAAGAGGCGTTGCTGGAGGCAATTTCATCATAATGGCCAATTCGCAGGCTTCGGCATTGGAAGCGGCAGAGAAGGCTGTTGAAGCGATGGGTACGGTTGACGGAGTCGTGTTGACTTTTCCAGGAGGAATATGCCGGTCTGGCTCAAAGGTGGGGTCGATGAAGTACAAGCTGCCAGCGTCAACGAATCATCCTTTCTGCCCTACACTCCGAGCCGCTCTTCCGGATTCCAAGGTCCCGCAAACAGTCCAGAGCGTATACGAACTTGTCTTCAATGGAATCGACGCCGATATTGTCAAGAAAGCGACGGGAGTAGGCATCTCGGCTGCTGCAAACATTCCCGGCGTGGTCAAGATCACAGCCGTCAATTTTGGTGGGAAACTTGGCCCGTACCAAATCGCGCTCGTGGACGCCCTCAAGTCCGTTGCCTAGTTCACCTTGGAAACAAATCGACTGCTTTGATTATGGATTACCATGTTTACGACGCTGAACAGTCCGCCAGATAAGGCGCTGCGCGACGTAGCCATCCGGAGCAGGTTTTTGCCCGCGAAGACATTAATATTCTGCAATGGCACTTGAGGACATCCCGCCGTGGATTCTCATGATGATGATAGTGCGGGTATTTCCAAAGGACGACCTGGGAGATAGCTGGAATAGTGTCCTAAACAACTTGGAGAAAATATCCAACAAGGGGTGCACCGCTCTGTACATCTCTCAGCAGGAGGAGAAGGACTTCATGAGCGTAATGTACGATGTGAAAGACATCGATGCTTTCGCTGATGTTCTCGTCAAGCACATTCCATCCGCGGCCAACTCGGAGAAGACGAGGACCATCACTCTTCTGAAGCCTGTCTTTTTCCCCGCGCCAAAGGATAGACCCAAGGGGCTTGAAAGGTACCAGGTTGCCCTGAGGGTGACTTCGGGCGAGCTTGAGAACGTCTTCAATCATACCGTTCATCTGGACTATCCTGAAGATCTGTTTCCAACCTATGCCGCATACTCATTCGGAGAAGACGATATCCTCCTATCCATGCTCTCAGTAAGCAGGGAGATGCTGCGGGAATTCGTTAGGGAAAAGATAGAGTCACAGAAAGGGGTGCTAGGCGTTGATGTGGCACGTATAAATATGTCAAAGAGGCTTGCTCCAGCAGAGATGTGGAAGAATTACAGGGAGAGCAGGTATCTCTTCAAACCTTCCGAGGGTCATGAGGAGTACGATTTTGCTGAACTTGGCTTCCTCGAAGGCGCGTTTGTGAAAGAACTTGGTTAGCTCTAGGTTGTGACAGCCAAGAGTACAGTGAACTGTCTTTCTGCCAGCGCAATGGGAGACAAACCCGCCCTCTGTTCGTTGAATGCATCGATTGGAAGCTCTGTATTCTCCACAAGGTCAAAACGAGCGAATGTTACCGGAAAGCCGATCGTGTAGGAGTCGTGGTATCTTCTTGTCTTTCGCTGAGATTGTTGATGGCGTCTTCCTGATCGACACTTTGGCTGCCAGAGTTCCAGGACTGGTTGCTGGCTATCTAATCAAGGCAGAGAAATCCGCCCTCATAGATGTCGGATATCCGACGAGCGCCAACGCGGTGCTCTCTGAACTACGGAAACTCGATGACAACAAATGGCATGTTGACTACCTCATCCCGACACACGTACATTTGGATCATGCCGGCGCGGCCGGGCATCTGGCGAAAGCCATGCCTCACGCGCGTGTGCTAGTGAACGAGCATGGAGCGAAGCACCTGATCGATCCGACAAAGTTGACTCTGAGCGCTACAAGCGTGTTCGGAGATGAGGCCATGTCCGTATTCGGGACTCCTTTACCGGTACCGAGAGAACGGATCGAACCTGTCCGAGACTTTCGCCGCTTGGATTTGGGAGCTGGCAAAATACTGAGGATCTTTTGGACACCGGGACATGCATGGCACCACATGTCGATTCTTTTGGAGAAAGAGTGCCTGCTTTTCACTGGCGACGCAGTAGGATTGCACTACCCTGGCTTCCCGATGCCGATCCCAGCAACGCCACCTCCCGGCTTCGACGCAGACCGGTACGTGAAGACTCTCACCGGCTTCGTGAGCATGAATCCCACTGGGCTACTGTTGCCTCACTTCGGACAAGTGCGTGAGAACGTGAGAGGTTTTCTCGACACGAATCTGGAGACGATCAACCGCTGGAGTTCCAGAGCCCTAGAAGCAGTTAAGGCTGGAGACTCTGTGGATGAGACTTTCGAGTTCTTCATCAATGATGTTGCATGCCACAGCGGTAAATCACGGGAAGAAATTCCCGATCATATCGCCCGAAGCATCATGCTTAGTGCGATGGGCTGCTACACATACGCGCGAGCGACAGAAGCGAACAAATGACTTGCAGAGAGCAAGTCGTCCCGGCTCACCTCAACTGTCCGTTAACAATGCGCCGGCCAATTCTTGATTAGAGAGCGGCATGGATTTGTGGCCGTGTCCAGAAGGAAGCGGGCGCTTTGGAACTCCAAGGAAGACCTTGCGTCCGAGAATCCTCGCTGTACGCAAGGCTCGGGGGTGACAAGGTGCAGTGCATCCTCTGCGAACGCAGATGCATCATCGACGCAGGGCGCGTCGGCACTTGCAAGACCAGGAAGAACATCGACGGAAGGCTGTACACGCTCACCTACGGTGACCTCAGTGCGATAGAGAGCCGTCCAATCGAGATCAAACCGTTCTTCCACTACTGGCCTGGCTCGACGGCGCTGACTTTCTCCACGTGGTCTTGCAATTTCGAGTGCCCTTGGTGCCAAAACCATAATCTCTCTCGGTCGCAGCCCAGACCTGAGAGATCTGAATCGATTCCGCCAGCGAGGATCGTGGAGATGGCGGTAGACTCTGGAGATGAGGGGCTATGCGCCAGCTTTCAGGAGCCGACACTACTAACAGACTGGGCAGCAGATGCATTCAGCGCCTCAAAGGGACGCGGGCTATACTGCTGCTACGTTTCGAACGGGTACATGACTCTTGAGGCTCTCAATCTGCTCAGACAATCAGGCTTGGACGGGTTCAAGATTGACGTGAAAGGAGACGAAGAGACCTATCGTAGATTCTGTGGATCAGTGGATGCGAACGTCCCCTGGCGCAATGCTGAGGCCGCCAAGAAGATGGGCATACATGTTGAGATAGTCAACCTAATCGTTCCGAGCGTCAATGACAGCGACTCAACAATTGCTTCAGTCGTGGAGAGGCATCTGAGACAACTCGGTCCAGACACGCCAATACACTTCACTCGATACGTTCCAGCATACAAGTTCCACGTGCCTGCGACAGAAGTGAGAAGCTTAGAGCATGCTCGTGAAACGGCCCGAAGGGCTGGAGTGAGGTATGCATACATTGGAAATGTCCGGGGTCACATGTACGAGAACACATTCTGCCCCGAATGCAGTGAACCAGTCATAACGAGAGACGGCTACACCATAATCGCCTACAGGCTGACCAAGGAAAGGAAATGCCCCAAGTGCGGTGCCAAAATTGCGATAACCGGCGCTTACGTTCAGAAAAGAAGACCCCCACAGTGGTTCTAACCCCGCGCTTGATGTTCTCGTTAACTTCTTCGTACGTTCTCAGAGGGTCTGATCCGGCTTCTTCGATCAAGATTCCCATCGTTCTTCAAAGCCACGGCAAGAGATGGTTCAGCAATTAATGGATTGTTCAAAGGGCTATTCCCAAGGCAATGGGTATCGAGCGCAATAGCAAGTGCTATATTTTTTCAACCACACACTTGCCGGCCTTATGGTACGCTGTCCAAGAATAGTAGAAATGCAGTTCACAGATATGCTTGGTGAACTAAGATCTATTGAAGTCGAATACAGCCGATTCAGACAGTCGATCAAGTACGGGAAGGCGATAGACGGATCATCTGTTCAATTGGCCCACATAGAGAAAAGCGACCTGGTCTTGAAGCCGGTCAAGCAAACCTACTTCGATTTGCCATGGGACTCCCGTGACGTGGCTAGGGTTCTCTGTGACGTATATGCGCCTGCCGAGAAGGTTGAAGATTTCGGGAGTGAAGAAGAGTACGGACTGAGCCCGAGGTACGTCCTAAAGAAGGTGCTTGCGAGGGTCCGGAAAGAACGCTACACCTTCTTCACGAGCGCTGAAGTCGAGTTCTTCCTCTTGACCCAAGGACAGCCCGTAGATCAAGTGGGCTACTTCACTCCTCCTCCCCTGGACAAGGGAACGGCTCTTAGGAGAGACATTCTGAAGACGCTGATGTCGCTTGACGTAGAATGCGAATACTCTCACCACGAGGTTTCAGCTGGACAGTACGAGATCACCATGGCCTTCGATGAAGCCATTAGGATGGCTGACAAGGTGATGACCTTCAAGTATCTCGCGAAAAATATGGCGGACAGGAAAGGGTGTTCGATAACGTTCATGCCAAAGCCGTTCGCTGGAATGAACGGGAGCGGCATGCACATGCACATGAGCCTCATGAGGGGCAAGAAGAATCTCTTCTTCGGCAAGGAGAGGATATCAAAAGAGGCAGGGTATTTCATCGGAGGTATCCTGAGACATGCGAGAGCTCTCTCCGCTCTGGCGGCGCCGACGGTGAATTCCTACAAGAGGCTCGTTGGGGGATACGAGGCGCCAGTGTACGTCTGCTGGGGTTTCATGAACAGGACGACGCTGATTAGGGTTCCCAGCTTCAACAACGAGAAGTCCGCTCGCGTCGAGCTGAGGATGCCGGATCCGAAGTGCAACCCATACTTGACGATGGCCGGGGTGCTCATAGCTGGAATCGACGGCATCCGACGGCAGGTCGATCCCGGAGAACCGAGCTCGAGGAACGTCTACATGGATGCCGAAGGACTGGATCGTCTTCCGCCGACCTTGGTCGAGGCTGTCCGCGAATTGGAGAGGGACACCGTCCTAGTAGAAGGCCTCGGAGAGGAAGTCATTCACAGGTATGCTAAGCTCAAGATGAAAGAATGGGAGGAATACAGCAAGAACCACCCCGAATGGAAGCCGCTGGAGATAA
>Ga0315312_1001088_pt1 | contig 23462 bp, 22 predicted proteins | sample TDP7_MG_FD_203629 | JGI IMG/M metagenome (GOLD analysis project Ga0315312, IMG submission 203629) | Freshwater sediment microbial communities from Lake Towuti, South Sulawesi, Indonesia - TDP7 | ecosystem: Environmental > Aquatic > Freshwater > Lake > Sediment | place: Indonesia: South Sulawesi... | reverse complement strand
AAGCACTTCTCAGCCTCAATCGCGACTCAGTATTCGAGCTGTTGGCTTCGATATGTGAATATATTGCTCTAATGTAACCAATAACCTCATTTGCGTGTTGACGGTAGTAGAAGCATTGTGAGGGTTCTATATTGCCTATGCCTGTCTTCAAGATAGAGGTTGACACTACTGCGGAGGCTTGGGAGAGAGCTGTCATCGAAATCTGGACTAATGGTGTCAGGAAGCTGACGCAGTATACGCGACCTAAGGAAGGTGGAAGTTCAGTATATCAAGAGAGTAGAGCTGCCACTGTGCTTGTTGTTATAAGAGATCCTTTAAAGGAGCCTAGGATTCATGCCGGCGATGTTATGGGTCAACAAGCAATCATAGGCGGATATATCGATGAATTGGTGGAAGGGACCAAGAATCACTATATCGGGAAGGGCTGGGACTATACTTACCACGATAGACTCTTCAACTATGTTGCTCCGTCCTCCGAGAAAGTGGATCAAGTCAAAGACTTCATCGTTGAAGGATTGAGGAGAGGCGAAATCTTCTCTAGGAGGCTGCAAGCAGTCACCTGGCAGACTTGGAAAGACATTAGGTCTGAGAGTCCTCCATGTCTCCAAAGGATTTGGGTCACCGTTCCTACAATGGATCCAAAACCAGAGCGCGGCAAGACCTACAAGATTGACCTTCAAACTTGCTGGAGGTCTAGAGATCTCTTCGATGCTTGGGAAGCCAATGTGATCGGCTTGATCGAATTGGAGAAGAGAAAGATAATTCAGCCTCTCAATGAGGCCTACGAGTCTAAAGGTATAAGATTTGAGATTGGACAGTACGTAGACTTCTCGAACGACCTCCACATCTATGAGAAGGATTTCGATGAGGTTCGAAGGTTCTTTTCAGCTTTGGAGAAGAAGAAAGATCTAGGTAAGCGTCCAGAAGAGATAAGGCAAGGTCCATCTTTCGACGAACTGCTTAAGCTGGTGAAGAAGTAAGGCTTAGGCGGGAAAAAGGAAATTACCGAAGCGGGAGGAGATCCGCTGAAAGGAATAGACTCCTAGAAAGGGATCCTCCCTTTGTTGCGGTTGATCCCTCCGCTCTAATTACTGAGTCTCGCAGAGCTATAGGTTATTTAAGATTTCTTGGCTACGTCGATTTCCTAATCTTCGTTTTCAGCGTCGGCGTTCATTCGATCCTTATCTCTTTCCCTCTGACTCTTGGTTTCACTTTCGTCAGTACGACTTCCAATACGCCGTTCTTGTAAGAGGCTTTTGAGGTGTCCGGATCAACCTCAGCCGGCAAATCAAGTTCCTTGTGGTACTTTCGCTTCTGAGTGTCTACGCGAATAGTCAGTGACGCTCCGGTGCAGCTCAGGTTTATATCCGATTTCTCAACGCCTGGGAGTTCAGCTATCACTCTAACGGTCTCGCCCTCATCTATAGCATCGACAAGAGGTTCACGTTCCTCCTTCACCTCCAACCCAGGTTTGGGAACGCCAAAGCTCGTTGGCCTCGTAGAGGGCTTCACGTTGCCAAACTCCCTTATGACCGGTTTCCCGTCTGGGCCCATCGTCATCGAGTAGCCGTATACGAACGGTCCGAATTCCCTTCTGACCGTTCCGTTCGGGAGTCTCCGATCCTTGAAGAGGTCTCTAGGAAGATCTCGCGTCATCTCTCTGAACATATCTTCCATCATCTTATTTAAGTCGTCGAAGAATCTGTCTCCGAAGAAGCCGCCGAAGAATGGAAATCTTCTTCTTCTCCTAAACCATTCTGGAAAGTCCTCTTCCCAAGACATCTCTTAACCTCCTTGCCTTCTATTTGTGAACATGTCTTCTACGATTTAAACATTAGAGCCGAAACTCGATGTCACAAATCCCTTGGCGAGTCTACTTTCACAGAACAATGCTTATCGAATATACTCACTTCTATGTTTGAAGAACGCGGATGCCTAGAGATCTTAGTGTTCCAGGAGAGCAGGAGATGAAGGAGCGATAGCAGCCCTCTCAGCTTACAACTATCTGCAGAAGCTGAAGGGTGGGCCTGTCGTCAGAGGAGACTGGAAGACCATAGTCAAGAAAAGCTGGGGCAACTAGACTATCAATCCAAGAGCGAGGTTGCAAAGCGCTTATTAGTCAGTCTCTTATATCCGGTATGGCTGCGTGGTTCAAGATGGTGTTCTGTCCAAGGTGCGGTAAAGAAGTTGCGGAAGGAGCATCCTTTTGTCCGAACTGCGGGAACCCGATGACCAGCGTTCTCTCAACAGAGCCGTTGGAGTTTGAGATAAAGTATAGACCTTCCTACTCTATGCTCGTCGTCCACCTCAAACCGAACCAGTCGATTACAGCAGAGTCGGGAGCTATGACCTATATGAGCCCGAATATCCAGGTTCAAACCCGGATGAGGGAGAAGAGTATTCTAGGAACGATAGGGCTCAAGGTTCTAGGTCGTCAATCACTCTTCGTGAACGACTACACCGCGACCAATGATTTGGGAGAGGTAGCCTTCGTTTCAGCCCCAGTCGGCGACATAGATGTGCTCGAGGTGACGCCTGCGAAAGGGTATATAATTCAGAAGGCTGCGTACATAGCTTCCACAAGCAGCGTGGACTTGGATGTTCAATGGCAAGGCTTCACCAAAGGCTTGTTCGGTCAAGGCCTCTTCATGATAAAGGTGACGGGTCAAGGGCAGCTGTTCATCAACACCTTCGGCGCCTTAGACCGTCATGCACTGGAACCGGGTGAGAAGCTGACTGTAGACAACTTCCACCTAGTAGCCTTCAGCGACACATGTCAATACAAGGTCATGAAGTTCGGAGGATTGAAAGAGACCATCCTCGGCGGCGAGGGACTGGTGACAGAGATCACGGGTCCTGGAGAGGTATTGATTCAGACGAAGAACTTGAAGGAGTTCGTGGACTGGCTCTGGACACTGATAGAGCCTAGGGTTCAAGCAAGAGCACGCTAGATAAGACCTTGAAGGTCAATACATGTAGATACCTTTCCTCATTTTATATATGAGCTGGGATGGAGGAAATGCTCTGAAGCAGTATTCACATTTTCGGCTTGGTGGGAGAGGAATGTTTCCAGGATATACAGGTAAGATAGTCAGAGTCGATTTGACTCGTAAGCAAGTCAAGATTCAAGAAACTAGCGAAGAATTGACGAGGAGATTTGTTGGAGGAAGAGGTTTAGCAGCAAAGATATTCTTCGATGAGGTTCCGGTTGAAGCTGAGCCTCTAAGCCCGGAGAACTTGCTGATCTTTATGACCGGCCCTTTCGCAGGAACCGCTGCTCTAAACTCTTCTAGGCATTGTGTAGCCTGCAAGTCTCCTCTAACAGGGTTGTATGTGCATTCAGATGTTGGTGGAACTTGGGGTCAAGAGCTGAAGTTCTCAGGTCATGACGGAGTAGTCTTGTCAGGTAAGGCTAGAAAACCTGTATACATATGGATTCAGGACGACGATGTGGAAGTAAGATCTGCGCGGCATCTGTGGGGCTTAGACACGTATGAGACCGATGAAGGGGTTAGAAAGGAGACGGATCAGAAAGCGAAAGTGGCATGTATAGGTCCTGCCGGTGAGAAGCTGGTCAAGGTCGCCTCGATCCTCCATGATGGAAAGCATGCTAGAATGGCTGCTAGAGCCGGAGTTGGCGCGGTGATGGGCTCGAAGAACCTTAAGGCTGTTGCTGTCAAAGGCTCGAAGCCCGTTAAGGTTGCGGATAGCGAAAGACTTCAGAGCTTGGTGAAGGAGACTGCACCGATCATCGTGGAAAATACAGGTCGGATGGCGAAGTATGGGACATCTAATATAGTTGAGTCAGCTGAGGTTTCAGGCGATCTACCGATGAAGAACTGGTATCAAGGAAGATGGGAGGAGGGCGCTAAGAAGATCTCAGGCGAAAGGATGGCTGAGACAATACTTGTCAACAGATACTTCTGCGGGAGATGCGTCATCGGATGCGGTAGAGTCGTCAAGATCACAACCGGCAAGTATGCAGGTGTCGATGGATCTGGTCCAGAGTATGAGACTGTAGCTTCACTCGGCTCTTTATGCTTGGTCGACAATCTTGAGGCTGTAGCTATGGCTAATGAGGTTTGCAACAGGTACGGTATAGACACTATCTCAACAGGCGCAGCGATAGCCTTCGCTATGGAAGCTTACGAGAAAGGTTTGATCTTGAAGAAAGATGCCGGTGGGATTGAAGTGAAATGGGGGAGCGATGAAGCTCTACTCGCTCTAACGAGAGTGATAGGAGAGAAGAAAGGAATAGGGAAGCTACTCGGCCAAGGGGTTAGAGCCGCAGCCGAGAAGGTCGGCCGGAATTCGGAAGAGTTCGCTATACACATCAAGGGTTTGGAGCTTCCGATGCACGACCCCAGAACCTACACAAGTCTAGCTGTAGCATACGCCACTTCAAATAGAGGCGCATGCCATCTTGAAGGGGTCACACATCCATTAGAGAGGAACACTCCGTTCCCAGAGTTCGGCTATGAGACAGTCATGAATCCCTATACTCCTGAAGGCAAAGGGGAGATGACCGCCAAGATGCAGAACCTGATGTGTATGTTCGATTCACTCCCAGCATGCAAATTCCTAATCTTCGGAAAGATAAAGATACAGAACCTAGTCGACTGGCTCAACGCCATAACAGGATGGAGCTTAACGAGAGAAGAGTTCCTCAAGATAGGTGAGAGGATCTTCAATCTAGAAAGGCTTTACAACGTTCGCTTAGGAGTAAGCAGGAAAGACGATATGATACCGCCTAGAGTCCTAACGAACAAGAGGCCGGACAGAGGAGAAGCCACAAGCCTACCTCACATAGGCAAGATGCTTAGCGACTACTATCAATACAGAGGCTGGACCGAGGAAGGCATCCCCACAAAAGAGAAGCTCGATGAACTTGGATTAAGCTTCGCCTAAATGAAGTACTCTTTCAGTGCAGCAGTACCCGTTATACTAGCTGGCGTTGGAAGCGCCCAACATTTGTAGCCGTATCCTCTATCTGAATCTAGGTTCCACGGTGCGTACACCACGTTCTCAGGCTCAGTAGGAGTCCGCGCTCCGGTTGCACTTGTAATAAGCCACGTGGCGAATTCCACAGCGTTACCTATAACCAATCCGGAAGCCTCCAGCTTCCGAGTATCAGCTGGCGCAGGAGCAGTCGCATAGGCTCTCACAGCTTCAATATTGAACGGGTCAAGCTTGATGAACTTGTCAGGGTCGGAACTTGGATCAGGGGCGTACCGGGCACTCAAGGTTTCCTGATCTTCGATTGGAGTAGCTGGGCACTCCAAGTTCATTTGATCATGAGCATGCCTATGTGGGAAAGCTCTCTTGAAGGGTGCGATCGCGCACTGGTATGGGGTAGTTAAGTTTCTTCCGTGGCTCGTCCCAAAGACTTCGTCAGGCTCCGGATATAGGAACCCATTGAGAACTAGAACTGAGCGTGCCATCCTAAGGAGCCCGTACAATGCGAGTTGGATTCCGTACAATATTGCCATCAAGACCGTTATGGGTAAGGAAAGCAGCGCCGCTATGAGGAAGTCAATGAGCCTCCATATAGTCTCAAAAGTCCATTCGATTAAATCGCCTATGTATCCCAGCCACTCACCTATAGCTTCTACAAAGTTCTTGTAGCATTCTCTGGACCTCTCTGTGAGGCCGAACGCGAAGATGTCCCATATACTGCACATTCCTCCAGGAGCCGGAGGCGCGGGTGGAGCTTCAAACCTCTCCAGAGCCTCATTCAAGATATCCATAACTCCGCTGAAAGGTTCCTTAGGCTCCTCCACATGCATGCCGCCCAGCGTTTCAAGAATGAAGTAGAACACTTCGTACGTAGTATTGATGTCCTTTACCGTTAAGAAACCGTCTGGGTTTATCCGGGTAGGGTGCGGTTTGTCCCCATACGTCTCATGGAATGCTCGATAGGACATCTCAGCTATGCTAGGGGGTATGTTTTCAGGCAGATTCATTTTGGCGTGAAGAGTGGAGTTTACACTCTCACCGTACTTCTTATGAAACTTCCACGAGTCGATGAAGTTCTCACATGTAGCATGCCGCTGGGGGTGCGTCCGATACGGGCCGCCCACTATTTGATTTACAAACGGATGCCCGACTGTATCTGTGGCTATATGCGTCAGATAGCCATACACATAAGCCTTCTGCTCGTCAGTCGTCGCGAAGCGTAGAAGATTCTGTGCGAACTTACCGGTCTCCCTATAGTGGAGAATGTCAAACCAGTACCATCGATTCTCAGCTTCCCCATTCTGGAGTGGTGGAATAAACATATCGAAGATCGTGTGAGAAACTTTTGGGAAGTCGCCTATGCCAGCGAGGAAGTCATAGCCTTCCACAACACCTGCCAAAAGACCTGTGGAGAGTGTGGATTTCAACAATCCGGAAGTCTCTCTAATCTCCTCGATCAAACTCTTGATCATCGCCACTGTGGTGGGCGCAAGGGTCTCGACAGCTTCCTCTACAGCCTCTCCAGCGGCAGCTAGCGCCTCCTTCACTTTCCCAATCGTGTTATTGTACAGGTCTATAATCCATTTGAAGTTCTCGTAGAACTTGTAGGGTATGCGCACTATATCGTAGTCAGGCGACCAGAAGTAGAGGTCGGGGCCGATAGCTCCTAGAACAGCCATCTTCCTATTCGCGTACATTATCTCTCCGATCTGTCTCTCAGCCGGATTGGAACTTGACCTGAGCTTCTGGGTCACCTCATCCATTACGATCATGTGCACAGCATACTTCGGCATTTTTTCCTTAATCCTCCTACTAGTAGAGATAGCCTCCCAACATAACGTGTCTATGGCGACTTGCAAAACTCTGCCATATCGTTTTTAGAGGAGCATCGCTATCCATTTTGAACCCTCTGGGGTCAAGCAGCGGATCGTAGCAAACGGCTATGAATGTGGCTCTACCGGTACCTGCCGCACGCGTTCTGGACCAGAGGAATACGCTCTTCGTCTCCCCTGGATTCAACGTCAAAGACTTGCGATCCACGAATTTATAGTCTCTGAGCGGGTTACCCCATCCCTGGTACGGTCCCTCGTAAAGCTCTGCCACCGTAGCGTACGATGGGCCATCACCGCCGTTTCGAATCACCAGCTCCTGCCTGTAGCCTTCGGTTCCGTGCGCAGTGGTTACACCGAAGATGGCTTCCAAGTATGGGTTTACTGTGGCCTCCCAAATCCTCTCTGGGGGTTCTGGCTTATCCGTCGGCCAGACTAACGTCGGTGTCTCTGTCGGCGTGGGGGTAGGTGTGGGCGTCGGTGTAGGCGTAGGTGTTGGTGTCGGCGTTGGAGTTGGGGTTGCAGTCGGAGTCTTGGTGGGCTGCGGTCCTTCTAGAATTTGTCTCAGCCACTCGTTTAGGTCTTTTCCGAACTGGAGATAGGCTAGGAAAGCCGCCAAGAGGGCTACGAGTCCCCCGATTGCAGCTTTCAGATATCTTCTTCGGCCTCGGGATGGAATACCTACTGGCGCTGGCACTATAGGGACCTGTTGAGCTCTGCAATATGGGCAATACAGCGAATCAGAAGGGATGTCTTTTCCACAATTCTTGCAATACGGCACAGCAAGAGAACTCCTGAATGACTTGGCTCATACTTTATCTGTTCTAATTCTATTTGAGACTTCTCTTGGGCAACTCAGCAAGTCTGGAAAGAACAGTAACGACAGAACTCAAGCAAGGCTTAGGATCTTCTTCAGTTTCGCTCTTGCTGCTTCGATGCTTGAAGCTCCGGTAAAAAGATGCTGAACTATTCCATCTGCACATTCAATGAACAATTGAGGAATCACGTAGTCCTCAGACCAGTCTCCACACTTTCTTACGTAGACATCCGCTTCCTCCTCCTCATCTGGGACATCTATGTCGAGAAGCTTTAACACGGCTTGGAATTCTCTGCTCAAAGCCTCGGCCATCCTGATTACATTTCTACAATATGGACACCATTTCGAATGAACAACCAAGAGAGCCTTAGGTTTCATAGAGGATCAACCGAAAGTTTCGACGCTACTACGGCATGTCGATAGTTATTTGCTTACCGATGGCGTCTTTGATCCTTCTCTCAATCAGCATTATATGTTCCCTTATCTGTCTCTCACGCGTCTTCGCTTCTTCTTCAATTCCTTCAATCCGCTTGAGAATCTCACTTCTTCTTCGTTTCAACTCATCAAGTTCTTTCCTTATCAAGACTCGTTCCCGATACATTTCTGAAATACTTGCATTAGCCAATTCTTCTCTTCTCTGGGCGATTAGCCTACTTCCTTCAGCATAGATTCTATCCAGTGAGTTCTTGTTCACTATAGCGTCTATTTGGGCAAGAACCTTCTTGGCTTTCTTCTCCCTAATCCCAAGCTTCTTGTCCTGAATTGCTTTCTGAACATTCAACAAGATCATCCTCAACACGGGGTAGCCCTCCTTCTCTTTGAGGAATGTTCGAAATGGAGCGTTCAAGTAGTCAGTTATTGGCTGCTTATTCTCGGGTTGAAGGAAGAATTCACCTCTCTCGATTGTTGACAAGAACTTTCTGAGCGGTCTACCCAGATGGCTTAAACCTGAAGCAGTCAACTCGTCTCTCAGCTCGATCAGCCTCCTTTCTGTATTGAGCAATGTTCGAATTCTCTGGTCTTCCATGATCTTCTGGTACGCGTTGTGCTTGTCAATGGACGTCCCTTCAATCTCGGAAAGCTTCTTCTTCAGGTCCGCAATCATCCGATTTGAAGCCTCGTCTTCTCTACGGAGCTGTTCGATCTGAGTGATCTTCGCATGTATCTCTTCTACAGCTCTTAGAGTTGGCGCTTTCTTCGATTGGAATTCGCGTAAGCTGTTAGCTAAACGCTTGAGTTTATCGATTGAGCCGTTTAAGCTCATCATGTCGAGAATGTAGTATGGCCTTATTTGGGGGACCCATTGATCTCTCGTTCTACTAGCCGATGTAAAGAGCTTCTCAACATTATCATGAAAAGCCTTCAAACCTTGATAGGAACGATCCGCTCTAACGACCGTTGCGCTTAAGGTCTCAGATATTTCGCGTGACATTCGATTCGCTGCTCTAGCAGCTCGATAGAATGCTGGTTCTCTTTTTCTCTCGACCATATCTCTCTCAGATTTCTTGAGAATATCATTGCAGGTCTCCTTAAGGCCTCGTAATGCGAGGTCTAGATCCTTCTGGAAGCTAGACGTTTCTTTATCCGTGGTCCTAAAATATTCTTCCAGTTCTTTGTCAAGCCATCCTTGAAGCTGATTCAGGCTGATAGACATTTCTCGTTCTGAGACAATATTCCATTCGGAACAGATTAAATACCTACGGTGCCTGAAGAGCCCTGCTTTTCATATAGGATAGACAATAGCTTACTGCGGCTACGGCATTTCTAGCGTTGCGACGAATGTTTTTTCTTTCTTCCGATTTTTCATCAAACCGTGCGCTGAGGTCTTCTCCGCAGCAGACGCAATATTTCAAGTAGCGAGAGCCATGCGTGGTCTTCACTATGACAGCATTAAGCTTGTGCCCTTCTCTTCTACACGCTGGGCACACTTTTGTCTTATAACTCAATATGATATCTCCTAGACGAATGTGGCAAGAACATTGGCACACTTCTCTGGTATTCTAAGTATCCCAACCCAAATCTCTCCGCCATCTCCTTTTCCTCTTTCTTCGCCAAACGATAATAGGCTAAGACCAATATCGGGAACATCGCCAATGTCGGAATTGTCGGCCACTGGATAAGAAAGGCAATCGAACCGAGAATCATGCCGAGATACTGCGGATGCCGCACATGGCCGTATAAACCTGTGGTAACTAGCCCTCCTCCTCCGTGGTACACTGTCCTCCAGCCCTCAACGACCAAATGTGCGGCTACGAGCAACATCAATATGCTGACGAACATCACCACCCAGACCCCTACATCAATCGTCCAAAACCCTAAGATTGCGAGTGTGGCTGCAAGAAGGTGTCCGTGCAACGGGTCTGGTGTGAGGGGCACTCCGAGAAAACCGCTTAGAAAATAGATTGTGAGAGGTATGCCGAACATCTCAGTGAACAGTGATACAAAGAACGCTTCGGTGATGCTCAAGGAAGCCCAATTCTGCCTCTTGAAGGGCCTTAGAAAAGCGATGATAAACAGACTAAATAGCAATATCGATAGGATAACGATCAGCCAGTTTCCAAACAGGTGCTCTACTTCCGGAACCATCAGTTCTCCTCCGTTTCCTACAGATAGGAACAGGCAAGGTTGGCTTCTAATCCAATTCTCTCATCTGTATGAAGGTGCCGTGCCACGAGTGGTACCATAGCTGACCTGTATAGCCGTTGACACTTAACATTCCGTATATTTTGCCCTCCTCGAGGACATGTATCGTATAGTAGCCGTAGAAAGTTTCTATGTCCTCTACTAACGAGCTTGGCAGATATGGGGTTAGATATGCTTGGGCTATCTCCTCCGCACGCTTTTCTGTCACTAGCATCTCAGCCGTCGGTACTCCACCGTATGTTCCGTGCATTCCCCGTCCGCCACCCATCATACCGCCCATGTGTCCATACTTGGTGTTCCACATCATATTGGGGCCTTGCTCAGGATGGATCATTCCCATCATGCCGCCTCCTTTCTCGATCACTCCCTCAAAGGCACCTATCCCTGTGCTCTTCTCATAAGCAATGAAGTAGTAGTTGTACTGAAACTCCATGATCTCCTTGACGGCTAAGTCAGGATATCCGAGGGATGCAACGTAACTCCTTGCAAGTTTAGCTGCCTCATCGACGTTTGTTGATGTTAGTGGGTAAGGTTGGTATGGTCCTTGAATGTACGTTGCCGAAAGCACAAGTAGGCCTATGATGCCTACTATAACGAGAGCCGCTCCAGGCACCTTTCTTTTCAACTTATCAGTTCTCCTCGGAAAGTTACTGCTTCGCTCTGTCAAACTCTTCTTTTTATTGTCTCGCCGTCGGCATACCGCTCCTTCAAGATCTGCCCGTGCTAGAACCACATGACTGCGTCGGCTTCGAGGACCAAGCCGTTTAAGGTTGCTGCGCCCACTATCTTGGCTTCTGGGATAAATTCTCCTCTACTCATCCCGAGCAACTGTGTACTTTGTTCGCAGACCAATATTTCAACGCCTTTCTTGATAGTCTGATCCATTACTTCTTTCAATGTCGGAAAAGCTCCCATCTTGATCTTCTCTACTTCACCTTTCTTCACGACCGTTATGCCCATGCCTAAGAAGTAGATCTTCGCATCAAGGTCCATCGCTTTCGCTGTTTGCGCCAACACGAAAGGCGAGTAGAGTCTCTCAGGAGTATCTATCCCACTCGTCTGAACGTACAAAATCATCCTTCTCCTTCGACTCAAGCGCCTACACCCCCTACCTCAACTTCCTGATCAGAAACCTAATCCGATACCATCTATACTCAAATATTTCATAGTATACATGCGGACGGTATTCTTGCCGATAATCAGATTAATATCTAGTGCTTTACAAAAGGAAAAAAAGCAGCATATGTACTGATCAAAAAGAAAGCCGATCGGCCTCAGCCATCGAGTAGCATACCATCTTCTATTTATATCTCTCAATTCTAGTTAGGACGTGAAGGCGACATTATCTTGAGTGAGATTGAGAAGATTGTTCAGAAGCTCGGTCTCCCTGCCACTGATCGGTATGATCTTCCTACCTCAAAGTCCCGATTTCCTGACGGTGCCAATTATAGGATAGAGATCTCAGGTATAGAAAGACCGAATGTGCTTAACGCTCTAATCGATGAGATGGAGAAGAGGGATGTTCCAGTACACCGGATCATAAGTGTCGTCATGGGCGGAATGCTTCTTAGTGAAGAAGAATTAGGAGAATTCGCTGAGGCAGCGAAATCTGCAAAGCTCGAGGTCATCCTCGGAGTAGGCCCAAGGGCTTTCTATGATGTTGGAGCTCAAGCGAGGACGCCTGAGGGGATCACAGCTGGGCTGAGGATACGCGGAGCCGACCAATTGATGAACGCTGTTAAGGACGTGAAGCGTGCTGTCGACTGCGGTATAAGAGGATTCCTAGTATTCGATGAAGGGTTGCTCTGGGTCTTGAATAAATTGAGGAAGGCGCAGGCGATTCCGAAGAACACTGTATTCAAGGTCTCAGTCTTTGCTGGACATGCGAACCCAGCCGCCATGAAGGTCCTCGAAGGCTTGGGCGCTAACACCGTCAACCCGCAGGCTGATCTGTCTCTCCCGCAAATTGCTTCACTAAGATCCGTGACCAACATACCGTTGGACATCTTCGTCAGCATCTTCGATTCCTTCGGAGGATTCGTGAGGTTCTATGAAGCTCCAGAGATCGCTAGAATCGCTTCCCCAGTCTACTTCAAGATAGAGCCAGGATTGGCAGCTGCTCAATACTACAAGTCTTACACAAGCCCCCAGATGCTCGCTGACCTAGCTAGAGAGAAAGTCAGGCAAGCGCAAGTAGTGATCGAGTTCGTCGAGAAATACTACAAGGACGCGAAACTCTCGAAGCCAGGAGTCAAGGATCTAGCCATCCCAGAGTGAACAGCTGAGGATTCTACCATGTCCTTCAAGCCTACAGGAGTCATGCCAGCGCTAGTTACCCCATTCAGTGACGACGCGAAGAAGGTCGATGAAGCGAGACTTCGAAAGCTTGTCAACTACGTTATCGCGAAAGGTGCTACTGGAGTAGTCCCCTGCGGAACGACAGGTGAATTCCAGAACCTATCTTTCGAAGAGCGAAAGAGAGTCGTTGAGATAGTTATAGATGAAGTTAAGGGACGGGTTCCAGTCATCGCCGGGACGGGTTGCAGTAGCACAGATTCAACGATCGAGATGACGAGACATGCTAAGGAAGCTGGTGCGCAAGCAGCTCTGATAGTAACCCCTTACTATCACAAGCCGACGAATCGAGGCATCTACGAGCATTACAGAAGCGTAGCTGAAGCTGTTGACATCCCGATAATACCTTACAACATACCGCAAGTTACAGGAGTAACTTTGCCTTGGCAGATAGTTGAGGATCTGGTTGATATTCCGAACATCGTAGCCGTTAAGGATAGTAGCGGTGAGCTCAGAGGGATTCTCGCAGTCCTCGAGAAGACTAGGCCGAGACTCTCAGTTCTATGCGGTCACGATGAGGTTGTTCTACCAGCATTGGCAGCTGGATGCTCAGGAGCCATCCTTGCCAGCGGCAATCTCATTGTGGATATCTGGATGCAGGTCTATGATGCTGTGAACAAGGGCGACTTGAAGAGAGCTCAAGAACTCCAATTGAAAGTTCAGAAGATCTGCAGGATCATAGCGAAGAGCGGCTCTGTAGGAGTTAAGGCTGGATTGAATATGATAGGCGTCCCAGTAGGCCCTGTGAGGCTTCCGCTCTCGATCGGTGGCGAATTATCGTATGAGGAGATGGAGGAGCTTAGAATAGACCTCGAGAAGATCGGGAAGATTGAAAGGAAAGCTGTGACTGTCGAAGTAGTCCCAGGCAAACCTATTCAAGAACGATTCGCCGCCATAGGGATAACTCCTCAAACCATCAAAGACTTCAATTTGAGATTTGGAGAAGCATTAGCTGGCGAGGAACCTGAAGTTGCACATATAGACCTAATGGTCGGCAAGAAAGCAGGCCCGGTTGGAGAAGCATTTGCGAAAGCGAAAGCATCGCCTACGCCAGGGCATGAACCTCTCGTAGCTATACTTGAACCTAACCTCACAGTCAAGCCATTGACATTGATAGTTCCGACTGTAACGATAAAGAATATGAGGCAGGCCAGCATGATCTACGGGCCTGCGCAGACCGCGGTTGCGAAAGCGGTTATCGACAGTGTCAGCGACGGCTTTTTGCCTAAAGATGCTGCAGACGACTTGATCTTGATTGCGAATGTCTTTGTACATCCTGCAGCAGTAGATAGAAAAAGGGTCTACATAAATAACTACAAGGCGATGAGGCACTCGATAAGGAAGGCTATGGAAGGCAGACCGAACGTCGACGAGCTTCTAGAGAATAAGGAGAGAGCTAGGCACCCGTTCCGATATACTCCTTGACAACCTAAGAAATGCGTTGCGGAAACAGAGCCTGTAGAAAAGAAGGGGGCGCGCCTACTCAGTCACCGTTATCGCTTGAGTTGGGCATTGGATCTCGCAAGCTCTGCATACTATGCAAGCGTCATTGTTAACTACGTATGACTTCCCATCTCGTATCTCAAAGACGGCGACCGGGCAAACCTGCGCGCAAACTTCGTCACCATTGCATTTCTCCAGATCAACAGTCACTTTTACCATTGCTGCCATTCTCCTGCCAAATGGCTTGACCATATGAAATTTCAAGAAATAAAAATGTTTGCCTTGATGCTTGTCCATCCTTGAGATAATAAGAAGATGGGGCTTCAAAAGGGAGGAAGGAAGCCTAGAAAGATCAAGATCCCTAACGACCAGAGAAGAAGCCTATCAACGTGCTTCTTCTCGTAGAGTGATTATTATGCTGTCTATCGTCTCTCTCGCTTTGTCTACACGCTTGTTCAGATCTGCTGTTAATGTATCATAGACTTCTCTCGTGATCTTCCCTGTTCTATATTGAGTTCTCACTTGTGTTTGACTGACTCGTACCGCGTCGACTTCTGCTTCAGCTTTCTCCACCCGCCTTAACATATCGTCATATCTCGCTTGGATGGATCTCAGCTCAGTCTTCACTGTGGCCAATGCTTTGTTTATCTCGTCAGTCCGGAGGTCGATGTTCCTCTTTCTATGCCTGTAATCATGCTTCGTAATAGCCCCTCGAGCTAGCTCCTCCTCCATCCTCTCAACCTCAAGCTTTAGAGCTGTCTTCTCATCGTAAAGTTCAACGAACTCGCGAATCCTTTCAACCGGGATTGGAACACTGGGAGCTGCGGGTTTCCTCAATCTGAATGTTACAGCTAAAGCGACTACAATTATCTCTAAAGCGAATATCCACTGCAGGGGTTCGTACGCAGCCCAGAAGCTCTGGTATCTATACCTGATCGCTACGGAAGTATTCTCTTCAGGCAGTAGATCTGTGAAATTGTAGACCATCGCGGTCCTGAATGTCGACGGCTTCAATATAGCGTTCGGATTCTGAGATTCCCACTCTACGGAGGCGCCTGTCTGCAATGTAATTACTACGTTGAATTTCTCAACAATCCATTCTGAATGTGGAGCTAGATCCATAGTGAAATTGTATAGTCCCCACCACTCCATTTGCTTCACATATTTCTTCTGTTCGATTTGGTATCGAAGGGTGAATGTGAACACCTCCCCTTTCCTTATCTTGCCGTAGCGCGGGGAGACCGTCGTTTCATTCGCTTTAGCAGCTACCTCCTTCCAGACTGGACCTAGCAGGTCGTAGAGCATAACTTGGGTTGAGTTCTGAGGCAAGAGCACTCGAATCGAGTAAGCGTCGTTCGCAAGGTTCTTCACATGGTATGTATCTGCAACGGATATGCCTCCGAAAGGATCGAATGTTATCTGTCTCTCAGCCCATTCGCATCTTATCATTCGTTGAGTTGTCGACGTATAGTTGAAGGAGAATATAGTGTCCGTGAGAGGTTCAAGCGGTCGACTCGAATTGAAGACTACGGGTTTGCCCTCGAACTTCTCCGGTATGAATGTTGAATTGGGTGGAACCGTGACTTGCGCATCTGCAGGGAGAACGATCGTTACATTAGAGAACTCGGCTCTCGACTGAAGTGTCGGGTGAGGAGCAAACTTGAACGTGAATCCTGGGTCATAGAAGCTCACTAGCCCGGCGAACAGCATCTTCGAGTTGAACCTGTACTCTTCGTTGGGCTTAACATCCTTCGAGAAGGTCAATCGAAGCCAGTAGATAGGAGATGAAGGATCCATGTCTCGGTCTACCCTTAGAGTTACTCCATCGGAATCTTTAGCTGAAACATCTTTAAGGAGGTCTGCGAACTCTCGCGGAAAACCGACTGTCAAGCTGTTTACGGGCTCAGTTCCACTGTTCTTAAAGTTGAACTTGTCATTAACTGTGACCAGCGCATACTCGCTTATCGTTATGCTCCTCTCTACGCCTAAGGAGGATGCCTCTTCAACGGCCCCAGCCGTAGCCCTGACAAAAGCGAAAGCCACCAGAGCGATCAGCAGTAGCGGAACGAGTCTCCGCAGGTCTCATCACTTCACTTTATCGCGACTGAAGTTATTTCCGTAATACAGTACCGTATTTATCTATTCCGCATCAAATCTGTTTCTTTAAGAATTGGACGCCACGTTTCTGGGATCTTCTTCCTTCTCCTCGCTGGAACGCCGAAACAGATCGATCTCCTCGGAACGTTCTTCGTAACAACAGATCCAGCCCCGACGACAGCGCCTTCACCCACGGCTATCCCAGCCATCAACGTAGCATTCGCTCCAATACTTGCTCCACGCTTAACCGTCGGCCCAACCAGTTTAACTTTCTTCTGCATAACGTACCTGTCATTGGTGAATACGCAATACGGACCGAGGAACACATAGTCTTCGACATTCGAATATGCACAAAGATAAACGCCTGTCTGTATCGAAACCCCTCTCCCGATGTTGCACGATCCATCGATAACTACATTCGTGCCTATCCGAGAGTTTTCGCCGATTCGCACATTCTCCCTCACCAGAACATCGTGTCCGAACTCCACATCATTGCCAATAGTCACGTCTGAATAGATAATGCATCCCGCTCTAATCCTGCAGCCTCTCCCGACCTTGAGAATCTTCCCTTCGACAGCTTTCGACTCTAGACTCCCGCTCTCCAAGATCTTCGACAATTCCCGCCTTGTAGGATGGCCGAGGACACAATTCGGCCCGATGTAGGCTGATTCTCCGATCTCAGCAGGTCCATAAACAATCACATTCGAATCGATTCGGACAAACTTATCTGCTTTCACGTAGCCGACAAGCCTCGACCCGGGACCGATGAAGCATCTCTCAGCGATTTCCGCTTTCGCGTCCACAGAAGCTGTAGGATCCAGCCTTGCGGTTTTGTCAATCATGCGCAGGACACCGATTACGTTTCAGAGTTAATGCTAACTCATCCTTTAAAACATACCTTGATGAAAAAGCCTCTTTTCAGTCGATCCCGTGGCGTTAGAAGAATTCTACTGGGCGAGCGTCCAGGAAGCTGCTCTCGCACCTTGTTCAGCTTTCTCTTCCGTATCTCCACCGCCAATTATAATGACATCGTTCTCCTCGGGTTGAAATAGCTCTAAGAGTTGCCTCGAGATCTCAGGCCATTCATTAGACTCTATCGTGGCAGGTGGAGGCATGAACAATCTCCCCTGCCGAAAAATAAGCGTGACCGCTCCAGATGCGCCGGCTCTGACAGCTGAATCTCTCTGCTCAATCCCATTCGTAACCTTGCTTGCAGCATTCTTGACGAGAATTCCAAAATTATGGGCGCCAACTGTTATCGAGCTCGCAGGGACCTTCATTTTCTTCGGGAATCTAGACTTCAAGTCTTTCAGAATCGACAGCCCGCTCTTTGTCAATTCACATCCAACCTTCGATACCTTGATCAAACGCTCAGTCTGAAGTCTATCGATTAAAGTTCGAGTAGCGCCTTCACCCAGTTGTAGTTTTTCTGAGAGCCCAGCTCTACCGATCGGTTTTTCGCCAATGACTTCGACAGCCTTTGCCAAGTGAAGGTCTGTAAAAGAAGGAGATGGTCCCGCAGCTCTTTCCCTCGCCATTCTCCTCAAAAGATGAAGGGTCTTCAATAGGTTCTCCTATATTCTGTAAAATACGCTTGAGCTTAAAATCTTGATGTCAATTGGAATAAGTGTTACTCGAATTCGGAAATTCGTTACGAGAGATTTGGACTTTGTAACCATAAGAAGCGAAACCAGACAACTGCTATTAGCGAGCCGAAATCGAAGTTTCAGCGCTTGATAAGCCTTGTTCCACGCTTCCGTAGCAAGGTTAATATCCGTTCGGTTGGATTATCCATCCAGATGACCGGAGATGACTAGGGGCAAACTGATCTCACTCGCTCTGCTCCTGCTGAGTTTGACGCTTTCTTTTGCAGTGGGCTACTATCTTGCTGGTCTCCAGCCATCAAAAGAGGCGGAGCAAGAGCTGAAGGTCATTGATGGCTATGGAAGAGCCGTATCTATCTCTCAGAGACCGTTGAGAATAATATCTCTCGCCCCAAGTGTCACAGAGACTTTGTATGCGATCGAGGTCGGCGAGAGAGTCGTCGCGGTAGATGATTTCAGCGACTATCCTGATGAAGCGAGAGCCAAGGCAAAGATTGGGAGCTATTTGAACCCCGATCTAGAGAAGATAGTTGCTCTCAACCCAGACTTGATACTGGCCTCAGACATCACGTCTAGGGAAATGGTGTTGAATATTGAGGAAAAGGGCCTTACAGTATTCGTGTTGGCGCCAAAGACGCTACGTGAAGTGATCCGTGACATTAGGCTTATCGGTCTCATAACAGGTAACGCCGATGAAGCAAATGCGATAGCGGAGAAATTGGAACAAAGGATCAACGCCATTACATCGAAGATCAGCAACAGCAGTGCTCACAGACCGAGAGTCTATCTCGAATATTACCCATACTGGACTTTCGGGCCTGGGTCCTTTGGCCACGACTTGATATTAATGGCTGGAGGAAGAAATGTAGCCGAAGGCGCTCTAGCCGCGTATCCTCAGGTAAGTAATGAATTTGTTGTAGGGAGCAACCCTGAGATAATAATCTTCACCGTTGGTCCTCATGCAGAGACTACTATCCAAGACATCGAGAATAGGCCTGGATGGCGGAATACGGAAGCCGTTAGGACTGGTAGAATATACACAATCGACGATGACATCCTCAGCCGACCAGGGCCTAGGCTGGTCGATGCCCTTGAACAACTAGCAAAGATGATTCACCCAGAGCTGTTTGCATAGATGACGGCGGAAAAGACTATTGTTAGCTGTTTCGAGAGAAAGCGTCATGGATGGAAATTGACGATAATTGCTTTATCAATCGCTCTGACGCTGACCATGGTCCTTACGACTCTCGTCGGCTCAACGGGGCCTATCGGCCCTAGTAGTGGTGAGAGGATTCCACTTCAAGCCGTTCTAGACATTCTGTTTGGAAAAGGCGGGAACTGGCCCGAGAACTTTAGAGCCATCATCATGGACATAAGGTTGCCGAGAATCCTGCTGGGGGTCTTGGTTGGATGCTCTCTGGCAGTCTCGGGGGCGGTAATGCAGGGTGTATTCAAGAACCCAATGGCAGATCCTTACATCATCGGCCTATCGGCAGGTGCAGCTGTAGGCGCATCTGCATCAACCTTCCTTCCATTGCAGCAAGACATCGGTATTTATGCGCTTCCCCTTCTGGCTTTCATCGGCGCTACTTTAACAGTGTTCTTGGTCTATCAAATTGCAAAGTCGCGGGGGGGAGCTAGGGTTGAAACCCTGCTACTTTCAGGCATCGCGGTCGGCTCATTCCTCGCCGCAGTCACATCCTTCCTGCTATACTTGTCAGGACAGCAGTTTCGCTTTCTCTTCTTTTGGTTGCTTGGCGGTCTGTGGATGGCGAGCTGGAAGGTCGTCTGGATAGTATTTCCAATAATTATTATTGGCACGGTGCTGCTTCAACTCTTCGCCCGAGACCTGAATGCTATGCTCATGGGTGAGGAGCAGGCGACCCACCTTGGGATAGATGTTGAGACAGTAAAGAAGATCCTTCTTGCGCTCACTTCATTAGTAGCCGGAACAGCCGTAGCCTTCAGCGGCATCATAGGCTTCGTAGGCCTTATCATCCCTCATATAATGAGATTACGAGTCGGCCCGAACCATTCAGTGCTCCTCCCAGCCTCAACCTTGGCGGGAGGCCTCTTCCTGACATCTGTAGACACCGTAGCCAGAACCATTATCGCACCAACGGAGATTCCAGTTGGCGTGCTTACAGCTCTTTGTGGCGCTCCCTTCTTTGTATATCTCCTACGGAAGGGCAGAAGAGTTTGGGTGTGATGCGATTGAGGCTTGAGGTTAGAGGTGTAAGCTTCTCTTATGAGAGCACGCCTATTCTGAAGGATGCTACCTTCAGCGTAGAACAAGGTGAGTTTCTAGGTGTCATGGGCCCAAACGGCTCAGGGAAGACGACCCTGCTGAGGTGTATGTGCAGAGTCTTGGAACCTCGAGTAGGAACCGTACTTATTGACGGAAGAGATTTGAGGAAATTTTCGAGGAGTGAGATTGCGAAGAGTGTAGGTGTGGTTCCGCAAAGTCCGATGGTTGACGCTGCCTTCACTGTCGTAGAAATAGTTTTGATGGGCCGCACATCCCGCATAGGCCGATTCGAAGCCGAATCAGTAAAAGATCTGGAAGCCGTGGAGGAAGCTATGAAAATGACTGACACTTTGCGTCTTTCTGACCGAACCTTTGACGAGCTAAGTGGGGGTGAAAGGCAGAGGGTTATCATAGCACGTGCCCTTGCGCAGGAGCCGAAGGTCCTTCTATTGGACGAGCCGACGGTGCATCTTGACATCAAGTATCAGCTCGAGGTGTTGGAACTAATCGAGAAGTTGAATAAGCAGACAGGGATAGTAATCGTCGCGGTCTTCCACGACCTTAATCTAGCATCTCAGTACTGTGACAGAATAATTCTTCTTCATAATGGAAGGATCGAGGCAGTCGGTCCACCCGAGCAGGTTCTAACACCTGAAAGTATCCGAAGGATATATGGCGTTGATGTCGTGGTAAAGAGGCACCCTGTAACGAACGCTTTACATGTGGCTCCATATCTGCCCCCGAAAAGGAACAGTCTCAACAGTAGAGCTGCTGTCCACCTGGTTTGCGGCGGCGGGTCAGGGAGCGTATTGATGAAGTTCCTTCTGGAAAGCAGTATGACGGTTACGGCGGGTGTCCTGAATGTGCTCGATACAGACTATGAGACTGCGCGAAGCCTAGGGCTATCCGTTGTCGGAGAGATCCCCTTCTCTATGATAAGTGAAGAGTCCTTCGCGGCAAATGTTGCTTTGATCGAGCAGTCGGACGTAGTTGTCCTTACAGATTTTCCTGTAGGACCTGGCAATCTGAGAAACCTCCAAGCCGTGGAAGAAGCGCTAGAAAAAGGCAGGCCTGTCGTGGTCATAGAGTCCACCCCTGTTCAACATAGAGACTTCACGGGTGGCATAGCGGCGGAGTATATGGCTAGACTGAGGAAGAGTGCCGTAGTCGTGAGAAGTGCCAAGGAATGCCTACAAGCTATCATGAATCTCCAAGCGGTTGTGTAGGACCATTGAAAACCATCGCAGGCAAATCGGCTACGGAGCGTATGTAGATCGTGAGAGTATCTGTATTATGGGGCGGTGGCAAAGATTCCACCTTTGCATGCTATAGAGCTATGGCCCGGGGCTATGATGTTGCCTCTCTCGTGACCTTTATTCTCGATAGTTGGCCTAGCCTTTGCCACCCTATTCATCTAATGTCGCTGCAGTCCAAAGCTTTGGGCATACCTCATCTCACCTTCAAGGTTGGGGAGCCTTATCGGGAAGGCTACAGGCAGAGCTTGACAAGGCTGAAGGAAGAGACGGGGATACGTGGAGTTGTGGCGGGAGACATCTGGATAGCTGAACATAAACTCTGGTATGAAAGTGTCTGTGAAGGCTTGGGCATCGATGTTATCTTGCCACTGTGGGGTGATGAACCGAATCGGATCTTAGATGAATTTGCCTCGCAAGGTTTCAGAGCGATCTTCACGTGTGTAAGGCGACCTTGGTTCAGCGAGGAATGGCTCGGGCGAGAGCTCGACAATGACCATGTTGAGAGAGTGAAGACGCTGAGTCGTGAACATCGAATCGATCCGTGTGGAGAGAATGGCGAGTATCATACGATGGTGATTGATGGGCCAATCTTCAAAGAGGCTGTTGAGATCTCAAAGTTCAGCGTAGAAGAAAGGAACCGAGTCTTGTTTATGAAGGTGGAAGAATGCTTCTTGAAGCCTAAGAAATTGCATACCTCTTCTCTGAAAAACATCGGGAACGTTGAAGCGAGCAAGGTGGGTAGAAAATGAGAAACCGATTCGACATCATCTTCGCTCATAATGCTTCTAAAGGCGAAGACTTTCTCGCGCAACTATTGGGGAAGGACCCGCTCTTCGTCTGTGTGATAAGCACCACCGAGACCGCGAAGATTTCAGGCTTATCGGCTGCGGGAAAAAACCCTGAACTGACCGACTATACGCCTCCAGCGGATGCGGAACTTCTTCTGCTAGGTAGGTGCAAATGTATTTCAGGCGTACCCGTTACACCTGAGGGGATACCCACACCAGCTCTCATCACGAGATCAGCGCTTAAACTCGCCAGTATACCCATGCTTATAGTGAGCGGTGGACTGAAAGTCAAACCTAAGGTGCCTTTTCTCGATCTTGGCGGAGGTCCTGGAGGAGACATTAGAACAGGGAGAGCAGTCGAAAATGTTGAAGAGGTTATGGAGAGGGCGAGGATCGCTGGAGAACACTTGGCTAAGATAGCGGACTATCTGGTGATAGGGGAAAGTATTCCCGGTGGAACGACGACCGCCCTTGGCATCCTCCTTGCTATGGGCGTAGATGCTAGGGGCAAAATTAGTAGCAGCATGCCGCAAAACCCGCATGACCTTAAGATCAAGGTTGTTGAAGCGGGTTTGAAGGCTTCAGGTATTGAGTTTGGCGCTTTATCGAATAATCCAGCCAAAGCAATTTCATTTATCGGAGATCCTATGGTTCCTGCTTTTGCGGGGCTGGTTCTTGGAGCAGCGGATAGGGTTCCTGTCTTAATGGCTGGTGGGACGCAGATGGGTGCGGTTCTAGCTGTGCTCAAGGCCTTAAACCCTGTGTTGCTAGGAAACGTGGCGGTCGGAACTACCAGATGGATCATAGCTGACAGAACATCTGACCTAAAGGGAATAATCGCTCAGATAACTGATATTCCAATACTGGCCGCAGACTTGGACTTCACATCTTCAAGATTCAACGGCTTGAAAGCCTATGAGGTAGGTGTTGTGAAGGAGGGGGTTGGTGCTGGTGGCGCCGCAATAGCCGCTATGTTGAGGTCAAATGGCTCGATAACAAAGGGGACTCTGCTCAGTGAGGTTGAGACGAACTATGAGAAGCTGGTCTGACATAAGGCAAAGAGCGCGTTCATCCATCCCCTTTGTACGTTATGATCTGTAACTAGGGAGTGCTCGACATGATCAAAGAGGTGAGGAATCTGATAGCCTTCCTCACGATTCTGCCCATAGGCATTGATCCTGAGCGCTTGAGGGATGCAGCGAAATTCATGTATCTATTCCCTCTGCTGGGCGCTTTCATCGGACTCCTCGCCGGACTCTTTGCATACCCCCTTCTCCTGATATTCCAAGGCCCTATAGCTGGAATCTTGACTTTAGGCTTTCTTCTACTGGTCACAGGGCTACATCATACCGATGGCCTACTAGACTTCGGTGACGGATTAATGTATCAAGGCTCTCCTGAGAAGAAGATCGAGGTTATGCACGAT
>Ga0315312_1001087_pt1 | contig 23470 bp, 33 predicted proteins | sample TDP7_MG_FD_203629 | JGI IMG/M metagenome (GOLD analysis project Ga0315312, IMG submission 203629) | Freshwater sediment microbial communities from Lake Towuti, South Sulawesi, Indonesia - TDP7 | ecosystem: Environmental > Aquatic > Freshwater > Lake > Sediment | place: Indonesia: South Sulawesi... | reverse complement strand
AGCTACCGGTCATTATGCCCGCTTGCGTGAACTCAAATCTCAAAACTCAAATCTCAAAACTTTCCAGTTATTAAAAGGAAAAGATAAAACAAAAGACCAAAGCTATTTCCTGTGGATGTTAAATCAAGAACAACTGAAAAGGATTTTGTTTCCGATCGGAGATTACAAGAGAAAAGAAGTTGAAAGGTTGGCAAAAAAGTTTAAACTGCCAGTTTTGAAAGCAAAAAAATCAGTCGAGATTTGTTTTATTCAGAAGACGATAAACGATTTTTTAAAACAATATCTGAGAACAAATGGAGGGAAAATCGTCGATACCAAAGGAAAAGTTTTAGGCGAGCACAAGGGTCTTTGGTTTTATACTATTGGTCAAAGAAAAGGAATTTTACTTTCTGGCGGTCCTTATTTCGTTTTAGATAAAAATTTAAGAAAAAATCTTTTGATTGTTACAAAAAATGAGAGGGAGTTATTTAAAAAAGCATTGATTGCTAAAAATGTTAATTGGATTTTAGGGAAAAAACCAAAATTGCCTCTAAAAGTTAAGGCTAAAATTCGTTATCGTCACCAGCCAGCCCTCGCCACTATCACTAAACACCTAGACGCTAAGACATATACCCTAAAATTTGGAAAGCCCCAGCGAGCAATTACTCCTGGCCAATCAGTCGTTTTTTACAAAGGCGAGGAGCTTTTAGGAGGAGGAATAATTTGTCAAAAATAAAGGTCGATAAAAAAACAATAATACAACTATGAAAAAATACGAAGAAATAAAAAATTTACCTTTTCGAAAACCATTAACAGGAATCTCCGAAAAAACCCTTTCTATCCATCACGACAAACTTTACCAAGGTTACGTTAAAAAATGGCAGGAGATTCAGGAAAAATTGAGAGACGCTGATAAGTCTTTAAGCAACGCCACTTTTTCTGATTTCAGAGAGTTAAAAGTCGAAGAAACATTTGTTGGCAATGCGGTTATTTTGCACGAGGCCTATTTCGATGTGCTGGGCGGCAACGGTATGGAAAAAGGAGAAATAATCGAGGAAATTAAAAAAGATTTCGGTTCGTTTGAGAAGTGGCAGGAAGAATTCAAATCTTTGGGCTTGGCTTCCCGCGGTTGGGTTATTTTAGCTTTTGATTTTAACGAGGGGAGATTGAGAAATTATATCGCCGATGCCCATAATCTTTACGGGATTTGGGGAGCAGCGCCAATTTTAGTTTTGGATATGTATGAGCATGCTTACTTTATTGATTTTGGTTCGGATAAGAAAGTTTACATTGAGGTCTTTTTCCAGAACTTAAATTGGGAAGCGATAAACAAAAAATTCCTGAAAATAGCGAGAAAATAAAATTATCTCAATTGATTAAATCACTGTCCTCTTGACAGGGGTCTTTGTTTTCTTAATATAGATAATATAACCCCCTATGGGGGGGTCTGGAAAAGAATATGAAAAAATCATTTAAAAAACAAATTTTAAAGAGGATGAATTATCTTTCTGGGCATTTAGAAGGAATTAAAAAAATGATTAAAGATGATAAATATTGTATTGATGTGATTTTGCAAAATGAGGCGGTGATTGCGGCAATCAAAAAACTCAATCAACTCATCTTAGAAAACCACCTTGATACCTGCGTAACCGAGGCCGTGAAAAAGAAGGGTGAAAAAGAACGAAAGAAGAAAATCAAAGAAATTTTAGAATTATTTAAAAATAAATGAAAAATTTAAATAATCAAAAAAGTTGTTGCGAAAAGGGAGATAGAGAGAGAAAGGAGAAAGGATTTCTTGCCGGACTCCTATACGGCCTTTTACCTCATTCTTTTTGTATTGCTTTTATTATATTCTCAATAATTGGCGCAACTACCGCTAGTGTGTTTTTCAAAAAATTTTTGCTCAATCCTTATTTCTTTTATATCCTTGTGGGTTTATCTTTTATTTTTGCTACAATTTCAGCCATAATTTATCTTAAAAGAAATTATATTTTATCTTTTCAAGGAATTAAAAGAAAATGGAAATATCTTTCAATTCTTTACGGAACAACAATTTCTGTTAATCTAATTTTGTTTATGGTAATCTTTCCATTTGCAGCGAATATTGATCTAAAATCAATCTTCTCTACTTCCTTAGCTGAACCATTTAATTTATTATCTTTTTTAACTTTGGAGGTTAATATCCCTTGCTCAGGTCACGCCCCCTTAATTTCCGGAGAACTAAAAAAAATTAATGGAATCAAAGATGTTAAATTTAGATTTCCAAATCTCTTTGAAATAAAATACAATCCTAAAGAGACTTCGGTAGAAAGAATAATTTCTCTGGAAGTTTTTAATACCTACAAAGCTAATATTAAAAAATGAAGAGCAAATTATACAAATGCAAAATTTGTCTGCATCAATATAGAGAAAAGAAATTGGCACAAAAATGCCATGCTTGGTGCAATACCCATAAAAGTTGTAGTTTGGAAATAATAAAACAGGCTGTTAACCTCAAAAAGTGGCATAAACCATTAGGAATTGAAAAGCTAAAAAATCTTAAAGGCTATGAATAAAGAAATAACAAAAATTTATACCTGTCCAATGCATCCTCATATCGAAAAAAAAGAACCAGGAATATGTCCTGAATGCGGGATGAATTTAGTTCCAAGGGAAAGAGAAGAAAAGAAGGGGAAAAAAGAATATGAGAAACATGCTGGCCATAGTGTTGAAATGTTTGCCAAAAAATTCTGGGTAAGCTTAGTCCTAACTCTTCCTGTAATTTTATTTTCAGATCTCGCTGGAAAATTATTTAGTTTCCAATTTATAACTTTAACTTGGGCAAGGTATCTTTCCCTGATTTTTAGTTCCATCGTTTTCTTTTACGGTGGTTGGATTTTCATTGAGGGTGCCCGGCGCGAATTAAAAGCTAAATTGCCTGGCATGATGACCCTTATTGCTTTAGCAATTTCTACTGCTTATCTTTATAGTTTTTTTATAATCATTATAAGGAGGGAAGGGAATCTCTTTTGGGAACTTACGACCCTAATAACTATTATGCTTTTAGGTCACTGGTTAGAAATGAGAGCAGTTCAGGGAACTATGGGAGCCCTTAAGGAATTAGCAAAACTCTTACCAGATACAGCCGAGGTTTTAAAAGGAGAAAAAACAGAAATTATCCCTCTTAATCAACTTAAAGTTGGAGATATTTTTTTAGTTAGACCGGGAGGAAAAATTCCAGCAGATGGATTAATAATAGAAGGAAAATCAGAAATTAATGAATCAATGGTTACTGGAGAATCAAAACCGGTAAAAAAAAGCGTCGGAAATGAGGTCATTGCCGGAACAATTAATGGAGAAGGCAGCTTGAAAATAAAGGTGACAAAAATTGGCGAGGATACTTTTTTAGCAGGCGTGATGCGATTAGTTGTCCAAGCTCAGGCATCCAAATCCCGTCTCCAGATTTTGGCTGACAGAGCTGCCTTTTATTTAACTATCATCGCTGTCACTACCGGAACCATTACTTTTATTGCTTGGGTTTTAACTAAAGCCGGAGTTGCCTTTGCTATCGAGAGATTAGTTGCTGTTTTAGTCATCGCCTGTCCTCATGCTTTGGGTTTGGCAATCCCTCTTGTTGCTTCTATTTCTACTACTTTAGCTGCCAAAAATGGATTCTTAGTAAAGCAGAGGTTGGCCTTAGAGGCAGCAAGAGAAATCAACGTCGTTCTTTTTGATAAAACCGGGACTTTAACTAAAGGAGAATTTGGGATAGAAAAAATTTGGCCGATGAAAGAAAATGAGAATGAACTATTAAAAATTGCTACTTCTCTTGAGAAACAATCCGAACACTTTATTGCTCGGGCAATAGTCAAAGAAGCTCAGAAAAGAAAACTTCAATTTTTTGAAGCAAAGAGTTTTTCCAGTATTACAGGAAAAGGGACAAGAGGATTTGTTGAGGGGAAAATAACTTTTATTGGAGGCTCCTCTCTTTTAAAAGATTATGGTATTGAGATTCCCGAATGGTTAAAAAAAGAAATTGAGGAAGAAGGTCAAAAAGGAAAAACAATTATTTTTGTATTTCGAGAAAAAGAACCATTGGGAGCAATCTCATTAGGAGATGTGGTTCGTGAAGAATCAAGAGAGACAATCAAAGAATTAAAAAGGATAGGATTGAAAGTAGCGATGATTACTGGTGATACAGAGGATGTTGCAACATGGGTAGCAAAGGAGTTGGAAATTGACGAATACTTTGCCAGAGTCTTACCTCAAGAAAAATCAGAAAAAGTAAAAATTTTACAAAAAAGAGGATTAAAAGTGGCTGTAGTAGGAGACGGAGTAAATGATGCCCCAGCTCTTATGCAAGCCGATTTGGGAATTGCTATCGGTGCTGGGACAAATGTCGCAATTGAATCAGCAGGAATCATACTCGTCAGAAATGATCCCCGAGACATTATCAAAATTATAAGACTTTCTAAAGCTACTTTTTCAAAAATGATTCAAAATCTTTTCTGGGCAACAGGATATAATGTGGTTTCACTTCCTTTAGCTACGGGCATCTTAGCTTTTAGAGGAATCTTACTTCAGCCGGCTTTAGCTGCCGTTTTTATGTCTTTAAGCACAGTGATTGTCGCAATAAATGCTTTATTTTTAAGAAAAATAAAATTATAAAATTAAAATATTTTATTTTGTGATAATTTCAGCCACTTTTAAATTATTTAAAATTTGCTAAGATTAAAAATATACTTCTAGGGATATTTTTCATTTCGTTTAAAATATGAAAAAAAGCATTCAGATTATAATCATATTCTTGATTATTGTGCTGATAATAGCCACTTATTTTCTCAATGAAAAGAAAAATAAGAAGTTATTAGTGAGCGTTGAAGATAAAATAATCTTCTTTTTTGGTGAAGGTTGCCCCCATTGCGCTAAAGTAGAAGAATTCTTTAAGGCCAACAATGTTGAATCAAAAGTTCAGTTTGATAAAAAAGAAATATATTCCGATAAAGAAAATGCTTATTTATTAAAATTAATAGCAAATAAAAAATGTAATCTTTCAGAAAATGAAATAGGGGTACCATTTCTTTGGGATGGTTCGAAATGCTTAATTGGTGACAAGGACATTATTAATTTCTTTCAAGAAAAAATTAGTGAAAAATAATATGAAAAAATTTTTTACTATTCTATTAACAACAATTTTGATAATTTTTTTATTTATTAATAAAACTTTCGCTGTTTGTCCTGTTTGTACAATAGCGGTTGGGGCTGGAGTAGGACTTTGTCGATATTTAGGCATCGATGACCTAATCTCCGGGACATGGATTGGGGGCCTAATTTTATCTTTGGTTATTTGGACCATAGACTGGCTTAATAAAAAGAATATACGTTTTCTCTTTCGTAAAATTATTATTTTTGCTTTTTACTATTCGGTGGTAATTATCCCTTTTTATCTGCTTGGTATTATAGGTCATTCTTTGAATAAATTTCTGGGAATAGACAAATTACTTTTCGGTATTATTTGCGGAAGTTTTGCTTTTTTAATCAGTTTTTTATTAGATAATTTTCTAAGAAAGAAAAATCAAGGAAAAGCCTTTTTCCCATTCCAAAAGGCCGTCATTCCAATTTTATTTTTAGTTATTTTAAGTTTAATTTTTCAGTTAATCTGCTAAAATTAAATTTAAAATATATGGAGAACCAAACAGAAAAACAAAAAGAAATAGAAAAACTTTTACAAAAAGTGGCCGAAAGTAAAAAAGGAAAACTTGATTTATCTTCTGATGAGGACTTATCAATTGCCATAATGAATCTAATTTCGATTGAAGAACATTTTTTCTTTACTGGAGCAAAAACTGGAAAATCTGAATATTATGATCTATTAAATAAAGCTAGGGAGATAAGAAAAGAATTGCTCAAAAAACTGGTCAAAGAATATGAGGGGGAGCTTTATTGCATTGAAAAACATCTCTTAGCTGCCTCAATGAGATTGATTGAGGTTGGGACAAAATATCTTAATGAAGGGAGGAAAAAAGAAGCTGAAGATCTATTCTCAAAGGCCTATGATTTGTATTCTTTGTTTTGGGGAATAAACCTAAAATTAATTGATATTGGGGAGGTTAAAAAAATTGACGAAAATCAGTTAAATGTTCACGATAAAGAAAAAAAAGGCTTTCTTGGAAAGTTAGGTGATTTAGTAAAAAAAATAATTGATTGTTGCCTTGAATAATGGCCATCTTACTTGTGATAATTTTGAGCACTTTCTTAATTAGTTTAATTTCTTTTAGTGGGGCCTTAACTCTATTTTTAGGAAAGAAATTAGATAAAATTTTATTGACTTTAGTCGCTTTTTCTGCCGGTGCTTTAATCGGAGCTGCCTTTTTTCATTTAGTACCTGAAGCTATAACTGAAATTCAAAAAGATCAAATTTTCAATATCTTTTTTTATTTGATAATTGGATTTTGTCTTTTTTTTGTTTTAGAACAATTTATTAATTGGCATCACCATCATACCAGAGAGCATCCAGAAATAATCTCTTTTTCCTATTTAATTTTACTTAGTGATGCTATTCATAATTTTCTTGATGGTTTAATTATCGCTGCCTCTTTTTTAATTGGATTTCAAGTTGGAATGGTGACGGTTTTAGCGATCATCTTCCATGAAATTCCTCAAGAAATTGGAGACTTTGGGGTTTTAGTTTATAGTGGATTTAAGAAAAATATCGCTCTTTTAATTAATTTTATTTCGGCGATCTTTGCAATTTTTGGCGGAATAGCTGGTTTTTTACTTTCTGAAAGAATAGGAAAAGGGATTTTATTTCTTTTACCTTTTGCCGCCGGAACCTTTTTATATATTGCCTGTTCAGATTTAATACCCGAAATTAAACAAAAAGTGAATGTTAAAGAATCATTTTCTCATTTTTTTGTCTTTTTAGCCGGTCTTGGGTTAATGCTCCTTACTAAAATATTAAGTGAATGATATTTTTTGTTCGGGACTTGCCCCCACACCATAACGAGAAAAGTCGCTGAAAGCGACAAAGTTAACGAAGTTATTTCTCGTTTGGTGTGGGGACTTGACTATCCTTCTTGCTTAAATTAAGGTAAAATAAGATTGTGGATAAATTCATTTTAATTTAAAGGTCGAATTTCCCCCCCTGACAACCCATATCGGAAGGGGATCGGGGAAACCCTTCGGTTTCCCCGTTTAGGAAAACAGGGAGGCCAAAGGCCGACCGCCAGAAACCGAGGGTTTCTGGGGAGCGAACCCGAAGGTCGCCTTAGGCGACCGCCAGCCGTAAGGCTGGAAGAGGGTTCGCGACCTAACTTAGTATTACTACTATGGCAACAATAGCTTTTTGCGTAAAATGTAAGGCCAAAAAGGAAATGAAGGATCCGGAAGAGGTGGTTATGAAAGGAAAAGGTGGGACAAAAAGGAGAGCAATGAAAGGAACTTGTCCTGACTGTGGGACAAAGATGTTTAGGATTTTAGGAAAGGCCTAAAAATTTATCCGAGCAGCTTTTTGGCTGAATATCAGAGAAAGCCAAAAATTTTCTTTTAATTTGTTTTGGCTTTTTATTTTGTTTCTTAGCTTGGTTAAAGTTTCGAATCCTCTTGGCGGATCAAGTTACTTTTTATTATAATCTAAAAAAGCCCATTGCTAGGCAATTTTTATTTTCGCTCTTGTCCGAGAGTTTTTCTTGGGCTTTTTCTTGACGACGCTCTTAATTTTTATTATAAAGAGAATGATTATTTTAAAATAAGGTGATGGTGGATGGGAAAATGTCCTAAATGTGGAGGAGAAATGCAATCTATACCACAACCTGATGGTGGAGAAAAATTGTGCTGTCCTAACTGTGGTAAGATACCAAATTGATCTTTTTAAAAACTCTATAAGCTGGAAAAACCAGCTCTTTTTTTATTTTCTGCCCGAGAGTTTAGGGGCCCGCTTGCGGGACTCCGACTCGGGAGGCATCGCACTCTCCGCCCTCCCAAACTTTCGTTTGGGCCCCTCGGGTGGTGGGTGAGTTGTAGTCTCTCGAGTTTTTGTTTGTTATAATTTATTCAAATTAGAAAAATGATAAAAATAAATAGAAATTTTGTTTTGGGAATTTTAGTCTTTTTATTTTTCTCAAATATTTTAGCTTGGATTGCGGTTTATGATTTGACTCGACCAAAATTTCTCGAAGTTAATTTTTTTGACGTTGGACAAGGAGATGCAATTTTTATTGAAACTCCAAAAAGAAATCAAATTTTAATTGACGGAGGCCCATCCTCCGTTATTTTAGAAAAATTGGGAAAAGAGATGCCATTTTGGGATAGAGATATTGATTTAATAATTTTAACTCATCCTGACACCGATCACCTGAGAGGATTGATCGAAATTTTTAAAAAATATAAAATTGAAAAAATTCTCTCGACTGGAATTTTGAAAGATACTCCGGAATATAAAGAGTGGGAAGCCGCAGTTCAAAATCAAAAAGCCAAAATCTTTATTGCCAGGGCCGGCCAGCGAATAAAAGCTGGCAAAGTTTATTCAGATATTCTTTGGCCAATGGAAAATCTGGAAGGGAAAATAGTTAAAAATGATGATAATACCTCAATTGTTATTAAATTAATCTTTAATAAAGAGTCCTTTTTATTTACCGGTGACATTGATAAATCGATTGAAGGGGAACTAATTGAGAAATATGATATCGATTCTGATATTTTAAAAGTTGCCCATCATGGTTCGAAAACTTCAACCTCTGAAGAATTTTTAGGAAAAGTTTTGCCAGAAATTGCCGTAATTCAGGTTGGAGAAAATAAATATGGGCATCCCCATTCAGAGGTATTGGAAAGATTAAAATTTTTTGATATAAAGACTTTAAGGACGGATGAAAAGGGAGATGTAAAGATTATTAGTGATGGTAAAAAATATAAAATAGAAACATTAAAATAATATGAAAGGAGTCGAGTTTCCAATTTCTAAAACTAAAATCGGGGGAATAACTAGAAAATTTAATTTAATGGAGCCAGAAGCAGAAAAGGAGTATTTTGAATTAAAGGCAGGAAAAGAAATTAAAAAATTAAGAGAATATTTGAAAAAGAACACCTTCGTAGCTTATTTATTAGGAAAGAAAAATTCTGGAAAAGGAACCTATTCAAAAATGTTTGATGATATTGTTTCACCTGAAAGAATAGACCATTTTTCAATAGGTGATATGGTCAGAACAGTTGATGAGGAACTAAGAAATAAAAACAAGAAAAAGGAGTTAGTAAATTATTTGGAAAAAAATTATCGAGGTAGACTTTCTTTGGAAGAAATTATTTCGGTCTTGGAAAGAAGAAATACCATAACTCTTTTACCAACTGAACTGATTTTAGTCCTAGTCAAAAGGGAAATGGAACGAAGAGAAAAGAAAGCTCTTTTTATCGACGGTTTCCCAAGAGATTTAGACCAAATTGGTTTTTCGTTATTTTTTAGGGATTTAATTGGTCATAGGGATGATCCCGATATTTTTGTGCTAATTGATGTTCCTATGACAGTAATTGATAAGAGAATTAAATATCGAGTTGTCTGCCCAAAATGCCAAACAACGAGAAATTTAAAACTCCATTTAACAAAAAAAATAGATTTCGACCAAAAAAGAAAAGAATTTTATTTTATCTGTGATAATCCAAAATGCCAAGGGCAAAGGTTAGTTCCAAAGGAAGGAGACGAATTGGGAATTGAGCCAATTAGAGAGAGGTTAGAGATTGATGAGAAATTAATGAAACATGCCCTCTCCCTTTATGGTATTTCAAAAATTCTTTTGAGGAATTCAGTTCCAGTAAATTTGGCCGAGGATTATATTGATGATTACGAAATTACTCCAGAATATGATTATCGGTGGGATGAGAGAAAGAAGAAAGTTGAGATAATTGAAAAGCCCTGGATATTTTTAGATGATGAGGGAGTTCCCTCTTATAGTTTATTGCCTCAACCGCTTGTCGTTTCTTTAATTAAACAGATGGTAGATGTTTTAAAACTCTAAGCCCCGTAGTGAGATTTCTCTACTATGGGGTAAGTTGTGGATTATTTCTAAAAACAAATTAAAATTTAGGGCTTGACTTTAAATTTTTCAAGGCTTATAATTAAATTAGCCCTGTCAGTTCTTTCTAATTGATTCAGGGACAAAAAGTTTTACTTGGGAGTCTTACATCTTGTAGCGCTTTCCAGTGGCTACATTGCGGACACCCACCTGGATTGTTTTCCTGGAAGATTCTTTTAGAAAGATTGGCAGGGCTTTTTAATTTGGCGCAAATATTATCGCAATTTCGCTAAAAAAAATAATTCGCCTCAGGCGAATTGGTCGACTATACTGAACTTAGCGTGCCCGCCCCGTAGTGAACGCGAAGCGCGGGCGAGAAAGAAAAGTTTTTCAAAAATTTCGGGCTGCCCGGGGTTGCACCGGGTCCGCCATCACCCCAAGATGGTATACTACTGTTATACTACAGCCCGCAAACTGCCTACGCCAGGATTTAAGATTTTCTTTTAGAAAGTGCTTTAATACATTTTGTACAGGCTAAAACTCTTTTACCCGACGGTAAACGAAGCCATTGCAAATTTGGGTACTTCCTTTTTTTAGTTGTTGGATTGTATTTTCCTCTAAGTTTTCTCAGTTTCCAGACTAAAATTCCTTTTTTTCCGCAAAGAGCACAAATTCTAGCCATATATTTTATTTTAAAACTTTTTTGAAATTTAGCAAATTATTTTGTTTATGGTAAAATAAAAAATAATAAATTATTATTCGTAGGAGGTATGGAATTTTTATTTTTAATTATTATTTTAATTTTTTCTATAGTTATTCATGAAGTTTCTCATGGGAGGGTGGCTGATTTTTTGGGTGATCCAACAGCTAGATACGCTGGTAGGCTTAATTTAAATCCACTAAAACATTTAGATCCTATTGGCTCAATTATTTTACCTATTTTTTTAATTATAACAACTGGCAGAGGTATTGGTTGGGCAAAGCCAGTACCCATTAATCCTTATAATTTCCGTGATCAAAGATATGGTTCTCTTAAAGTGGCAATAGCTGGACCAGGATCGAATTTAATAGTAGCTTTATTTTTTGGATTACTTCTTCGTTTTTTCTTTGCTTTTCCTATTTTTTCTCCCAGTCTTTATTCGATTTTTTCATCTATTGTTTCATTAAATATCCTTTTAGCTATATTTAATTTAATACCTATTCCACCTTTAGATGGATCTCACATTCTTTTTACTTTTTTTCCTTATTCTATGGAAAAGACAAAGATATTTTTAAGTCAGTTTGGTTTTTTTATTTTAATTTTTTTGATTTTCTTTTTCCCACCTTTTTTTAAGTTATTAATTTATATTGTTAATGGAATTTTCACCATAATCGTTGGGACACCCCCGCTTTAATTATTTTTATTGACATTTTTAAATTTATTTGTTAAATTAAAATTTGAACACTTGAAATAAAAACCCATATTGAAGAGGGGTCGGGAGAACCTTTCGGTTCTCCCGTATAGGAAAATATTAAAAACCGAGGGTTTTTAAGGAGCGGTGTTAGCGCGATTGCCGAAGGCAATCGTCGCGTGCCGCGACCTAACTAGGTGATACCACTATGCCAACAATTCATCAATTAATAAAAAGAGGTAGAAAAAAAATTCAAAGGCAAAAGAGGATGCCAGCTTTGAAATTTGGTTTCGATGTCTTAAGAAATCGGCCAAAAGAATATCTTTCTCCTTTCAAAAGAGGGGTCTGTCTAAAGGTCTTTGCTGTTACTCCTAAAAAACCAAATTCCGGTCTAAGAAAAGTAGCCAGAGTAAGATTGACTAATGGAATGGAAGTAACTGCCTATATTCCAGGTATAGGTCATAATTTGCAGGAGCACTCAATTGTTCTAATCAGGGGAGGAAGAGTTAAAGATTTACCCGGGGTAAGATATCATGTCGTTAGAGGCGTTCTCGATACGACTGGAATAGAGGGAAGGAAACAAGAGAGGTCAAAATATGGAGTAAAGAAAATCATAGAGACTAAAGAAACTAAATAATAGTATGAGGAGAAAAGGGAAAGAAAAAAGAATAATCTTACCTGATCCAGTTTATAATAATGTTGTTATTAGTAAGTTTATAAATCAGGTAATGCGCAAAGGCAAAAAGTCTCTTGCCAGAAAAATTGTCTACTCTGCCTTTGACATTATAAAAGAAAAAACAAAAAAAGATCCTTTGGAGGTTTTTGATTTAGCCTTGAAAAATGTTGGCCCTTTGCTCGAGGTCAAACCAAAAAGAATTGGGGGAGCAACCTATCAGGTTCCCAGGGAGGTAAAAGGAGAAAGAAGATTAACCTTAGCCATGCGCTGGATAATTCAGGCAACAAAATCAAGAAGGGGAAAACCAATGAGAGAAAAATTAGCTGAGGAATTAATCAATGCTGCCAATAATATTGGAGTGGCAATTAAAAAGAAAGAGGATACCCATCGGATGGCTGAGGCAAATCGAGCCTTTGCTCACTTCGCCTGGTGAGGCGCTCGGCAGGGCTGATTCGGGTGACACGCAGTCAGCTTTAGTAGTAAGACAAGATCATTCCCAGCCGCTGCTATTTCTCGCCGAGCCTTATTAATCTTTAAAAAAAATATAAAACTCTTCTGGGGCTCGGCTGCGAAGTGTCACCCTCACATCCCTGCCTCGCTTAAAAATTATTCGTATATTCGTAACTATTCGTAATTCGTAGGGTTATGAGAACTTATCCCATAGAAAGATATCGCGATATTGGAATCATTGCCCATATTTCAGCCGGTAAAACCACTGCTACCGAGCGGATTTTATTTTACACTGGAATTTCTCATAAATTAGGAAGTACTGATGATGGAACAGCTATTATGAATTGGATGGAACAGGAAAAAGAAAGAAAACTCACTATTAAAGCTGCAGCCACTACTTGTTTCTGGACACCGGAGCAATATTTAAAACAGGAACAAAAAAAAGAAGAGAAACCCGAATACAGAATTAACATCATTGATACTCCTGGCCACATTGATTTTACAGCTGAAGTTCAAAGATCTCTCAGGGTTCTTGATGGAGCGGTAGTTGTTTTTGATGGAGTGGCTGGAGTTGAACCCCAATCAGAGACTGTTTGGCATCAGGCTGATAAGTTTAATGTTCCCCGAATTTGCTTTATTAATAAAATGGACAGGGTTGGAGCTAATTTTGAAAAGGCACTGGAATCAATTTGGCAAAAACTTTCCCCCAATGCCATTACCCTCCAATTACCAATCGGAGAGGAAGATAAATTTGTTGGAGTAATTGATTTATTAAAGATGAGAGCCTTAATATTTGGAGGAGATTTTGGCCAAATTGTTAAAGAGGAAGATATTCCCAAAAATTTATTTGAAAAAGCTAAGACCTGGAGAGGAAAGTTATTAGAAAAAATTGTCGCTGAAGACACAAATTTATTAGAAAAATATTTGGCAAAAGAAGAAATTCCAATTGAAGAATTGAGGCGGGTTTTGAGAAAGGCAACTTTAAGTTATAAGTTAATTCCAGTTTTTTGTGGAGCCGTTTTTCGCAATAAAGGGGCTCAGCCGCTTTTGGATGGGATAGTTTATTATTTACCTAGTCCGATTGATTTACCATCAATTAGAGGAATTAATCCTCGAACTGGCCAGGAAATTGAAAGAAAAGCATCAGATTCTGAACCTTTTGCTGCTCTAGCTTTTAAAGTTTCAGCCGATCCTTATATTGGGGCTCTGACCTATTTCCGAGTCTATTCTGGAACTTTAAAAAAAGGTTCTTATGTTTTGAATTCGATTACTGACCAAAAAGAAAGGATTGGTCGAATTTTAAGAATGCATTCTAATGAAAGAGAGGAAGTCGAAGAAGTTTTTGCTGGCGATATCGCTGCTACAGTTGGACTTAAGAAAACATCTACTGGTCATACTTTATGTGATGAAGGGAATCCCATTATTCTGGAAAAAATTTCCTTTCCTGAACCGGTCATCTCAGTACGGATTGAACCAAAGACAAAACAAGACCAGGAAAAAATGAGTCTGGCTTTAAAAAAGCTAGCTGAAGAAGACCCGACTTTTAAGATGAAAGGCGATTTAGAGACTGGAGAGACAATTATTTCTGGAATGGGAGAATTGCATTTAGAAATTATTGTCGATCGAATGAAAAGGGAATTTAAAGTTGAAGGAAATGTCGGAAAACCCCAGGTTGCTTATAAAGAAACAATCAAAGGAGAGGCCGAAGCTGAGGGAAAATACATTAGGCAATCAGGAGGTCGTGGTCAATATGGTCATGTCTGGTTAAGAGTTAAACCAAAAAATCGGGGCGAAGGTTTTGAGTTTGTTGATGCAATTAAGGGAGGAATAATTCCTAAAGAATTCATTCCAGCAGTCCAAAAAGGAGTAAAAGAAGCCGTGGGTAAGGGGATAATTGCCGGTTACCCAGTGGTTGATTTGGAGGTTACTTTATACGATGGTTCTTTTCACGAAGTTGATTCTTCAGAAATTGCCTTTAAAATTGCCGGGTCAGCCGCCCTTCAGGAAGCTGCCAAAAGAGCTAGACCAGTTTTACTTGAACCAATAATGAGATTAGAGGTAATTGTTCCTGAAGATTTTTTTGGTGACGTAATTTCTGATCTATCAGCCAGGAGGGGAAGAATTGAGGAAACTAAAGATAGATTAAATTTAAAAGTAATTGAAGCAAAGGTTCCCTTGGCTGAGATGTTTGGCTATGCCACAGCTTTAAGGTCCTTGACCGAAGGGAGAGGAACCTTTACAATGGAATTTGACCATTATGAAGAAGCTCCCCAGCATATTGCCCAGGAGATTGTCGAAGGCAGAAGACGATAATTAATTTATTGACAATCTTTTTTAATTTAATATCATATAAAATATGATATATCGAGCAAGGCTCGTTATAAAATAAAATAATATAATTAAAAGAACATTGAACGCTGAACTGTGAACGCTGAAAAATTTTCATAGTTCATAGTTTCTCGTTCATGGTTCAAAATTATGCCTGGAAAAGAAAAATTTATAAGAGAAAAACCTCATGTTAATACTGGAACTATTGGCCATGTTTCCCATGGTAAAAGTACTGTGACTGCTGCCATCACTCATATCCTAAAGATAAAAGGTCTGACAGCTAAAGAAGTGACAGTCGACGATCTTAATGCGGCACCGGAAGAAAAGGCCAGAGGTTTAACAATTACCATTTCTCATACGGAATATGAGACAGAAAAACGTCACTACGCTCATATCGATTGCCCTGGTCATGCCGATTATATTAAAAATATGATTACTGGAGCTGCTCAGATGGATGGAGGTATTTTAGTGGTTTCTGCTCCCGATGGTCCAATGCCCCAGACCAGAGAACATATTCTATTAGCCAGACAGGTTGGTTTACCATCTCTGGTCGTCTTTTTAAATAAATGCGATATGGTTGATGATCCAGAGATTATTAATTTAGTTGAATCAGAAATAAAAGAACTCTTGAAGAAATATGGTTATCCCGGAGATAAAATTCCAATAATTCGGGGCTCGGCCCTAAAGGCCTTAGAAGCAAAATCTCTAGATGATGAAATGGCAAAGCCAATTTTGGAATTAATAAAAGCTGTAGATGAACATATTCCTGAACCAGTTCGAGAAATTGATAAACCATTCTTAATGGCTATTGAAGATGTTTTTTCAATTGCTGGAAGGGGTACAGTTCCTACTGGCAGAATTGAAAGAGGAGTGATTCATCCAAATGAGGAGATAGAACTAATTGGTTTTAGACCGACAGTAAAAACGGTAGCCGTTAGTATTGAGATGTTTAATAAAACTCTTGATGAAGGGAGAGCAGGAGATAATGTTGGAATACTCTTGCGAGGGCTTAAAAAAGAAGAGGTTGAAAGAGGTCAGGTTTTAGTAAAACCAGGGACAGTTACTCCTCATACTGAATTTGAGGGGGAAGTTTATGTTTTGACCAAGGAAGAGGGAGGTAGGCACACCCCTTTCTTTTCTGGTTATAAACCTCAGTTTTATTTTAGAACTACCGATGTTACTGGTGATGTAACTTTGCCGGAGGGAACAGAAATGGTCATGCCTGGTGATACGGTTAATTTAAAAATTAAATTGATTTCACCAATCGCCCTTGAGGAAAAACAAAGATTTGCTATCAGAGAAGGAGGAAAAACAGTTGGAGCTGGAGTAGTGACAAAGACTATTAAATAAAGCATTTAAAAATCTAAACATTTGAGCACTTTAGTGTTCTTTTAAGATGGCTAAAAAAAAAGCTGTTGAAGCTGTTCAGGCTAGACTTCGGATAAAACTTAGATCTTACGATCACAAGGTGATTGATATTTCAGCCAAGCAAATCATTGAAACAGCTTTACGTTACGGAGCCGAGGTTTTGGGTCCGATTCCCTTGCCAACTGAAATTCACAAATACACCGTAAATAGATCGAGTTTTATCCATAAAGATTCCCGGGAGCAATTTGAAATGCGGGTTCATAAGAGATTAATTGATATTTTAAATCTAGACCCTAAAGTTATTGACGCTCTAATGAGTTTAAATTTACCAGCTGGAGTTGACATCGAAATAAAAATGTAGCATGCGAAAAGCGCTCGCTCGGCTTTTGGCCTCGCGAAATGCGAATGCGCCCATGCGAATAAAAATGCAAATTTTATTTGTAATTCTTACTAAGAAATATTAAAATTAAATTAAGCTAGTCTAGATTACATAAAAACTGGGCTAGTGCCCAGTTTTTCGTTAAAAAATTATTAGTGTTAAGTATTATGAAATTTATATTAGGAAAAAAGTTAGGAATGAGTCAGTTTTTTGATGAAAAGGGAAAAGAAATTCCAGTAACTTTGATTGAGGCTGGACCCTGCTATGTTACGCAAATTAAAACAAAAGAAAAGGATGGTTATCAAGCCATTCAAATGGGTTTTGAAAAAATAACCAAAAAAAAGAAAATAAAAAAGACGATGGTAGGAAAGGAATTTAAATATTTAAGAGAATTCAGAGATGGTGAATTTAAGGTCGGAGATGAAATTCTGGTTTCAATTTTTAAAGAAGGAGAAAAAATTTCAGTTTCTGGAATTTCCAAAGGAAAAGGATTTGCTGGAGCTGTCAAAAGATGGAAGGTTGCTGGTTTTCCAAAAACTCACGGAACAAAACACGGTTTAAGAACAATTGGTTCGGTTGGTTCAAGATTTCCCCAAAGAGTCATTAAAGGGAAAAAAATGCCAGGGAGAATGGGAGGAGAAAGAATAACTATTAAAAATTTGGAAGTAGTAAAAATTGATCCTGAAAAGAATTTGATAGCAATAGAAGGAGCAGTAGCGGGAAGGAAGGGAACATTATTGGAGATTAGAGGAGGATAGACGCTCGGGTAAAGCCCTTCAAAGAGACACAATAATTTTCCCAGCGAGAAAATTTTGTTCATCTCTCAGCGTCGCTGTTCCTCGCTTCGCTCGGACACCATGCCAGCGACGCCTCCGAGGTGCTCTTTGAGAGGGCTTGCCCTCGCTGAAGAAAGAAGAGAGAAAAATAAAAAAGCACCTAATAGTCATTTATCCTGAGTTTATCGAAGGATTTGACTTTCGGTGCCGAATGGGCATTTAGAGTCCGCCCGAAGGACTTTATGGAAAGAACCTTTTAGATTTAGAGAATGTTTACCGCTTTTGTTTTTCGAACATTTCTTCGAACTTTCTAGAGATTCTGTATCCGGAGATTTCGAACCTACTGTGGACTGCTATCAGGAGCAGAAGTATTAAAATTCCTGCCTCAAATACTGCCTCCAAGACCATTCCTTGAATTATTGCCCGAACAGTTACCATTGCAAAGAGTATACTGAAAAATGCGGAAATCACATAAGTTATCCACCAATCTTTTTCATTTTCATCCGTCATTTCTCCACTCCCTAAATTTATATTTTATTATAGCAAATTAATTTATGCTTGTCAATACTTATGATCAAAAAGGAGAAATTATTGGACAAACGAGATTACCCTCGGAGATTTTTGATATGAAAATAAATCCTAATTTGGTTTGGCAGGTTGCTGTTTCTCAGATGGCAAATAGAAGGAGAGTTATTGCTCATACAAAAACAAGAGGGGAAGTCAGGGGTGGTGGCAGAAAACCTTGGCGACAAAAAGGAACTGGGAGAGCAAGGCATGGTTCAATTAGATCTCCAATTTGGAGACATGGGGGGGTTGTTTTTGGGCCAAGAAAGGAAAGAATTTTTAAAAAGGAAATTCCAAAAAAAATGAAAAGAAAAGCTCTTTTTATGGTTTTATCAACCAAGGCAAAAGAGAATTTATTAATTCTTTTGGATTCATTAAAAATTGAGAAACCGAAGACAAAATTAATGGCAAAAATTATTGAGAACCTAAAATCAAAAATTGAAAATTTTAAAGAAGGAAGTTTACTTATCGCCTTACCCAAAAAAGATGAGATAATTTTCAGAGCTGGCAGAAATATTCCTGAGGTTGGGATAATTGAAGCTAGAAATCTTAACGCTCTGGACTTACTTTCTTTTAAGTATTTGATTTTGCCAAAAGAAACAATTTCAGTAATTAAAGAAACTTTTTTAAAATAATGATAGAAATTCATAAAATTTTAAAATCGCCATTGATTACCGAAAAGGCTACTGAATCTGCCAAAAAGAATCAATACATTTTCAAAGTTTATCCTGAGACAAATAAAACTGAAATTAAAAAAGCAATTGAAAGTTTGTATAAGGTTAATGTTTTAGATGTTAAAATTATAAATGTTCCGCCAAAGAGAAGGAAATTTGGGAGAATGTCTGGTTGGAGAAAAGGATATAAAAAGGCAATTGTCAAAGTAAAAGAAGGACAAAAAATAGAAATCTTACCTAAATAAATGGAAAAATCAATTTTAACAAAAAAAGAACCAGAGAAAAAGCTGCTTTTAGCATTGAAAAAAAGAGCCGGCAGAGCTCTTTCAGGTAGAGTTACTGTTCGTCACCGAGGCGGTGGAGCAAAAAGGGTTTATAGAATTATTGATTTTGGTCAGGAAAAACTTAATTTAGCAGCTAAAGTTTTAGCTTTAGAATACGATCCCTATCGATCAGCCTTTATTGCCCTTTTAGAGTATTCTGACAAGGAAAAAAGATATATTTTAGCTCCTGATGGTTTGAAAATTGGTGATGAAATAATTTGTCAGGAAAAAGCCGAAATTAAAATTGGAAATCGATTAAAACTCAAAAATATTCCAGTTGGAACAATGGTCCATAATGTTGAAATTGAACCAGGTCAGGGTGGAAAATTATTCAGAGGAGCTGGAACTGGAGCTCAAATTCTGGCTCCAGAGGAAGATTTTACTCAATTAAAAATGCCATCGGGAGAAATTAGGAGAATATCTAAAGAATGTTTTGCTACAATTGGAATAGTTTCTAATCCCAGGCATCGATTTGAAAAGATTGGCAAAGCTGGTAGAAAACGCTGGTTAGGAATAAGACCGACTGTTAGGGGAGCAGCCATGGGACCGAGAGATCATCCTCACGGTGGCCGGGGAGGAGGGAAAAGGCCAATTGGTTTAAAACACCCAAAAACTCCCTGGGGAAAACCAGCTCGAGGAGTGAAAACCAGAAGAAGAAAATGGACAGAAAAATATATTATTAAGAGAAGAAAATAAAATTATTTATTAACCACTATGGCTAGGAGTCTTAAAAAAGGTCCATATATTGATCAAAAATTGTTGGAAAAAATCAAAAAGATTGGAAAATCAGATCCAAAGCAGATTATAAAGACTTGGGCGAGAAATTGTACTATTATTCCGGAAATGGTCGGTTTTACTTTTGGAGTTCACGACGGAAGAAAACATATTCCTGTTAGAGTAACCGAAGAGATGGTTGGTCATCGTTTGGGTGAGTTTGTTCCGACAACTAAATTTTCTAGACATGGTGGAAGAATACAAAGAGAATTGGAACAAAAAGCGGCTGAGAAGGAAGCTGAAAAATTGAAAGAAACTAAACCAAGTAGTTCAACTTAATTGTCCTATGAAAGTTAAAGCAAAACTTAACTATTTGAGAATCGCTCCAAGAAAGGTGAGATTAGTTGCCAACTTAATTAGAGGTAAAAGGGTTTTGGAGGCCCAAAATATTTTGAATTTTACAGTAAAAAGAGCAACTTTACCCTTATTGAAGCTCTTAAAATCAGCCATTAATAATGCTAGGAATAATTTTGGTTTAGAAGAATCCAATCTTTATATTTCGGAAATTATGGTTGACGAAGGACCAAAATTAAAAAGATGGCGACCTAAAGCCAGAGGTCAGCTTTCGGAAATTCAGAAAAAAACTTCCCATGTTACCCTGGTTTTAGAAGAAATTGAAAAGAAACCAAAGAGAGTTGAGAAAATGGAAAAGATGGTTAAGGTTGAAGGGGTAGAAAAAATTCCTAAGCCCGAAAAACCAAAACCAAAACCAGAAATTGAGTTGAAAAAACCAAAGGTTGAAAAAGGGATTAGAAAGATCTTTAGAAGAAAAGCCTTCTAATATGACTCATAAAGTTCACCCAAAAATTTTTCGAATAAAAGAAATAACGAATTGGGAATCCCGTTGGTTTGAGAAAAAAAAGTTTCCTCAATATCTCAGGGAGGATTTTGCAATTAGGGAGTTTTTGAAAAGAAAATTGGGAAATATTGGAGTTGAGAAAATTGAAATTGAAAGATCTCCAACAAAAATTAATATTTTCATTTCAACCGCTAGACCCGCTCTGATCATTGGTCGGCGAGGCGAAGGGATAGAACAAATAAGATCACAATTAGAAAAAATAATTTCTAAAAAAGAGGAAAAGAAAGAAATCAAACTGGAAATTCTGGAAATAAAAAACCCCTGGTCATCGGCTGCCTTAGTTGCCCAATGGATTTCCCGGCAAATTGAGCAAAGAATTCCCTATCGAAGGATTCTAAAACAGGCCTTAGATAAAATAATGGCTAATAAAGAAATAAAAGGAGCTAGAGTTCAGGTTGCTGGAAGATTGGATGGAATAGAGATTGCTAGAACCGAATGGCTAAAGCGAGGGAGATTACCTCGCCAAACCCTGCGCTCAGAAATTGATTATGGAGTAGCCAGAGCTTATTGTACTTATGGAATAGTGGGAATAAAGGTCTGGATTTATAAAGGAGAAAAATTCTAACATGTTATATCCAAAGAAAGTTAAACATCGAAAGTGGCAAAGGGGGACCTCTAAAGGAATCGAAACTCGAGGTACAAGTTTAACTTTTGGCAGTTTTGGTCTAAAATCTTTAGAGACAGGATGGATTAGCTCTCGGCAATTGGAAGCAGCCAGAAGGACTATCATTAGATATTTAAAAAAGGGAGGAAAACTCTGGATTAGAATTTTTCCTCAAAAACCGATAACTAAAAAAGGAATAGAAGTTCCGATGGGTGGGGGGAAAGGAGCAGTTTCTCATTATGTTTTTCCAATAAGACCTGGTCGAATTATTTTTGAAGTTGAGGGGATAACTGAAGAAGAGACCAGGGAAGCTTTTAGCAAAGCTAGCAATAAATTACCGGTGAAGACAAAATTTATTAAAAAACGTCTGACATTTTAAAAATGAAACCTAAGGAATTATACCAAAAAGAAATTTCCGAACTTCAAAAACTCTTAGAGGAAAATCGGGAAAAACTAAGGAAACTCCGGTTTGATTTAGCTTCGGGAAAATTAAAAAATGTTAGGGGAATTAGGAAATTAAAAAAAGATATCGCTCAAATTTTAACTATTTTAAAAGAAAAACATGCCTAGAAAAAGATTAATTGGAAAAGTTATCTCAAATAAAATGACAAAGACAGTGGTGGTAGAAGTTGAACGCCTTACCCAACACCCAAAATATAAAAGAACTTATAAGGTCTATAAAAAATATAAAGCCCATAGTGAGATAGGAGAGACCAAAGTTGGAGACATAGTGATAATTGAGGAATGTCGACCAATAAGCAAAGAAAAAAAATGGCGAGTGATAAAGAAATTGTAGAATGTAAATTTGCAATTTGAAATCTACAATTTGCAATCTTAAAAATGATACAGTCAAAAACAATGCTAAAAGTTGCTGATAATACCGGGGCAAAAATTGTCCAATGCTTTAGGGTTTTAGGTGGCAGTAAAAGAAGGTATGCTCAATTGGGAGATATTATTGTTGGTACGGTCAAGGAGGCTGAGCCAAGGAGGGTGGTGAAAAAACATGATGTTGTTAGAGGAGTAATAATTAGACAAAAAAAACCTTATCGAAGGCCAGATGGTAGTTATATTCGCTTTGATGATAATGCTATAGTCATTTTTGAGGGAAAGACCGGAGATCCAAAAGGTAGTCGAATTTTCGGACCGGTGGCCAGGGAATTGAAAGAAAAAGGTTTTGATAAGGTAGTGGCAATTGCCGAGGAATTAGTGTAGCACTCGGCAACAGAGTTTTCAAAGTACAAGGTTTTTCCAAATCCAGGTCGGGAACTCCCGCTGTCGCGGGAAGTTCTCGCGACCCGCCAGCGAGATTTGGCAACCTGCGAGGGGCCCAGCCTTCGGCTGGGAGGGCGGTGGGTGGGTTGTAGTCTCGGTGACTGACTCTCGCTTTGCTCGAGACCTTGCTCAGTCACCTCCGAAAGCTACTTTGAAACTTGTTGCCTCGCTTGAATATTTATTCGTATATTCATACTGATTCGTAGGGTTATGAAAATAAAAAAGGGTGATACAATTTTAATAATTTCTGGAAAAGATCGTGGTCGGAAGGGTAAAATTTTGAAAGCTTTCCCAAGGGAGGAAAAAATTTTAGTTGAAGGAATTAATTTGAAAAAGAAGCACTTTCGGCCAAGGAGAGAAGGAGAAAAGGGAGAAATTTTGCAAGTTCCAGCCCCAATTCCAGTTTCAAATGTCAAACTCATTTGTCCAAAATGTGGCAAATTAACAAGATTAGGTTTCAAAATTATTGATGGAAAGAAATATCGAATTTGTAAAAAATGTCAAAGCCAAATTTGATATGCTTCAAGAAAAATACAAGGAAATATATCCAAAAATGATTGAGAAGTTTGGTTACTCGCCAAAAATTGAAAAAGTAGTAGTTAATGTTGGTTTTGGCAGATTAATTTCTGGAAAAACTCCTGAGGAGCAAAGAAAAATTTCAGACCCTATTTTGAATGATTTAGCTTTCATTACTGGCCAAAGACCAATTTTAACCAGGGCAAAAAAATCAATTTCCAGCTTTAAAATTAGAGAGGGTCAATCAATTGGGGCCAAAGTTACTCTTAGGGGAAAAAGAATGAATGATTTTTTAGAAAGATTAATTCAGATTGCTCTTCCTAGATCCCGAGATTTTCAGGGAATTGATCGAAGCTGCATTGATAAAGAAGGAAATTTAACCATTGGTATTCGGGAACATATTTGTTTTCCCGAAATTTCTCCAGAAAAAGTCAAAAATATTTTTGGCTTTGAAATAACAGTAGTAACTACGGCTAAAAATAGAGAAGAGGGAATAGAATTTCTAAAATTGATAGGTTTTCCAATAAAAAGCTAATTAGGAAGGGGGTCGGGGAACC
>Ga0315312_1001086_pt1 | contig 23475 bp, 22 predicted proteins | sample TDP7_MG_FD_203629 | JGI IMG/M metagenome (GOLD analysis project Ga0315312, IMG submission 203629) | Freshwater sediment microbial communities from Lake Towuti, South Sulawesi, Indonesia - TDP7 | ecosystem: Environmental > Aquatic > Freshwater > Lake > Sediment | place: Indonesia: South Sulawesi... | reverse complement strand
CATTTGAAACTATATCAAATTAGCAAATATTTACAGGGAAACTTTCCTTAAACATGAAAAATATCTCTAACTTCTTATCCTGCTTATAGTTAGCTTAAATTCTTGCACAAAATTCGGTGAAGCGTCATTTTTAGATATCCAATTTTATATGGAGCTCCTTAAGTTGGCGAGAGTCCACGGCAGAGGGAGCTCCGGTAAGAGGGCAGGCTGCTCTTTGGGTCTTGGGAAAAGCAATAACTTCTCTTATACTATTACAACCCGCCATTAGCATTACGATTCGATCCAGTCCCGGTGCAATTCCTCCATGAGGAGGAACACCATAGTTCAGTGCCTCCAGGAAGAAGCCGAATCTTTCTTTCGCTTCTTCTTCACTAATACCCATAACCCGAAAAATTCTCTCCTGGAGATCTTTACGGTGAATACGGATACTTCCGCTACCAATTTCTACCCCGTTTAGAACTAAATCATAAGATCGGGCTCTAACACTGCTCGGATTAGTCTCTAAGAAGGGAATATCCTCCTCCCGGGGAGATGTAAAAGGATGATGTTCGGGTTCGTATCTCTTTAACTGTTCATTATAACTAAACATAGGAAAATCAGTGATCCAGACAAATTTGAATATTTGAGAATCAACTAGTTTAAGACGTTCGGCAAGATAACTCCGCAAAAAACCTAGTGCTTCATTAACTACGCGGGGCGCATCAGCTACCAGAAGCAATAAATCTCCCGCGTTGGCCTTAGCTTTTTCACAAAAGCGACGCTGGAGGGAAGTATCAAAATATTTGGCAATAGTAGATTCCAGACCTTCGGAAGTAATACAGAACCAAGCTAAACCTTTAGCTCCTCGAGAACTAACTACCGCGGTGAATTCCTCCAAGTCTTTACGGGAAAATTCTGCTCCTTTGCTAACACTTATTCCTTTGATCCTGCCCGAATTATTGAGTACCTTACGAAAGACATCAAAGCGGGAGGCTTCTGCCAAATCACTGAAATCCATAATTTCCATACCGTACCGGATATCGGGTTTATCAGTTCCGTACCGCGATAAAGCTTCTTCATAAGTTAATCGAATAAAAGGAACTTCAATCTTTTGACCCAGCACTTCCCGAAATACAGTTTCCATCATTCCTTCGGTAACGGCAAATATATCTTCTTCCAAGGAGAAGGACATCTCCATATCTATTTGAGTAAACTCCGGCTGTCGATCGGCTCTTAAATCTTCATCCCGGAAGCAACGGGCAATCTGAAAATAACGGTCGAATCCCGCGATCATTAATAGCTGTTTCAACATCTGCGGAGATTGTGGAAGAGCATAAAAGCATCCAGGATTTAACCGGCTAGGAACCAGATAATCTCTTGCTCCTTCAGGAGTACTTTTGATAAGCATAGGGGTCTCAATTTCAATAAATCCCTGTTGCGACAGATAATTCCTGATTGACTGACAAACTTTATGACGCAGAATAAGATTGGATTGCATACGGGGACGACGAAGATCAAGGTAACGATACTGCAAACGTGCTTCTTCTGCTATTTCGATGTCATTTTCAATGGGGAAAGGTAAAGGTTGTGCTTCACTTAAGATTTCCATATCTTTAACCAGAACTTCAATACCTCCGGTAGAAAGACAAGGATTAACCGTTCCCGGAGGACGCGCACGAACTTCTCCTTTAGCTTCAATCACATATTCGCTTTTTAATTGTCGGGCGGATGAATGGATCTCACCCGAACTATCGGGACTGAATACTATTTGGACAATACCGGTACGGTCTCTCAGGTCAATAAAAAGCAATCCTCCGTGATCTCGTTTACTGTGCACCCATCCCATAAGTACTACTTCGCGTCCAATATCACGCTCACTCAGTTGTCCACATTTATGGCTTCTTTTCCCTCGCATGAGATATTTTACTCCTTTTCCATTCCAGTATAACTAAAAGGACCGGTGAGTGTCAATGGAGGGGATTCTAAGTTTCTCATTCTTCAATAGAGACATCAACTTTTTTCGGGAGAAGTTTCGGACTCTTCCTCTCGGCGTCGTCGAAAGGTAACCATTCCGCGGTTTATCTCCTGCAAAGCAATAGAGATACCTTTTTTAAAATCTACCTCTATCAGTGGACGATCTCCTTTATTCAATTGTCGTGCTCTTTTAGCGGCAACAATCACTACTTGAAATCGATTTTTTATATGTTTAAGCAATCCCTCTAAAGGGGGATCATTAAGCATCGAAGCTACCTCCTACTTTTCGAGTCCACTGATCATCGAGTGACACCTTCCGCATCCAAACCGAGAGATTAAAAAAATGGCCAGTGGCAAGTTCCTTTTAGAGAACCGGCCCCTGCCCACTACTATTAGGGGAAAAAAACAATAATGAGAATTTAATCTTTCTTTACCTCTTTACTTTCCTTTTCTGCTTTTTGCTGCTTGCAATACTCTTCGCTTCGATAATCCGTAGTATAGAACCCACTTCCTTTAAAAAGGATTCCTGCACCCGAACTAATTAGCCGGTGTAGTTCCCCCTGACATCGAGGACATTCCCGCAAGGGTTCTTCGGTAATCTTTTGGAAAAAGTCAAATCGATACCCGCATCGGGCGCACTTATACTCGTAGGTTGGCATTCTCACTCCTCCTTGCCTATGTCTTTATCATTTAGATTGTTGAAAAAGTCGGGAAGATATTTCGTACCAGGTTCGGTAGAGAGTATCCATGGTAAATTGCAATTCACTATTTTATCTTTAAGAAACTCATTTGTCCGATCAATAGCTGCTCCATTTTTAGCAGTCGGCAACATTAGTTTACGAAATGCACTCTCTATCTTTTCGGTAAAAGTCTATCTCGGGTTGATATTTTCTCCTTGAGTCCGGGCAAATTCTTCCATTATTTTCCGTTGTTCTGACGTCAGATGGGTGGGTATATTAACTATTACTCTTACTAATTCGTCTCCTCTTCCCCGACCATGTAACTCAGGAATACCTTTATTCTTCAACCGAAAAATAGCTCCACTCTGGGTGCCCGCTGGTATTTTCATCCTAACCTTACCATCTAGTGCAGGAACCTGTACTTCTCCTCCTAAGATCGCTTTGCTTAAACTAATAGCTATCTGGGTTAAAATATCATTATTATGTCTCTCAAATATAGGATGGGGTTTTACATTTATAATTACATAAAGATCTCCCCTACCGGAAGTACCAGCCTCCCCTTCACCGCGTATCCTTAAATGTGAACCATTATCCACACCCGAAGGTATTTTGACCTTTATCGTTTTGGTTATCTTTACCCTTCCCTCCCCACGACAATCAGAACAGGGGGTTGTTATTACAGAACCTTCGCCTCGGCATTTGGGGCAAGTTTGGGTAACTGAAAAAAAACCGATAGAACTAACTATTCTACCCGAACCCCGGCATTGTGAACAAATATTTTTCTTTGTGCCAGGTCTTGCGCCTGTTCCCCCACAAGTTGAGCATAGCTCATAACGCGGTATGTAAATCGTCTTCTCAATACCGGTGACGGCATCCTCTAAATTTATATCTACCGCAACCTGTAAGTCCTGACCCCTTCGACGAGCAGCACCCTCCCTCGTTCTGCTACTAAAGAAATCAAAACCAAAATCCCCGAATATCCTATCAAAGAGACTTTCGCCAATACCAAACTCTCCCAAATCCCGGAAGATCGTCCTAAAATCTGCACCCTTAAAGATATCTTCATAGGCGTATCTCTGGCCTATGCCAGCATGTCCATATTGATCATAAAGAACACGTTTCTCCGGGTCTGACAAAACGGCGTAGGCTTCCGAAATCTCTTTAAATTTCTCTTCCGCCTCTTTTTTTTGCTCAGGAGGCACTCTATCGGGATGGTAACGTAGTACTGATTCTCGATAAGCCTTCTTTATTTCATCGAGAGGGGCGTTTTTCTTAACACCTAATATTTTGTAATAATCTTGTTTGGTAGCCATCATTTATTATCAAATAATAACCGAGCTATTTATTATCTTCTTCCTTATATTCCGCATCAATGATGTCTTCTCCTCTCTTCTCGTCTTTAGTCTCCGCCTCGGGTTTCTCCTGTTTGGTTTCAGCTTTTTGTTGTTTTGCGGTGGCCTGTTTATAAACCTCTTCCGCTAATTTGTGAGAGGCCTTGGTTAAATCATCCATCCCTCTTTTAATCCTGTCTACATTTTTATCTTTTATCGCTGTTTTAAGGTCGTTGAGTCTGGCTTCAATATCAGCACGTTCACTCTGACTAACCTTATCACCATAATCTTTGAGCGACTTTCCAATTGCGTAAACCAGATTTTCCGCCTGATTGATAGTTTCGACTTCTTCTTTCCTCTTGGTATCTTCGGCAGCAAATCTCTCTGCATCTTTAACCATCTTTTCAATTTCTTCCTTAGAAAGTTTCTTAGGCGCAGTGATACGAATAGATTGTTCTTTACCGGTACCAAGGTCCTTAGCCGAGACATGCACTATTCCATCGTGATCGATGTCAAAGGTAACTTCAATCTGAGGCACACCGCGGGGGGCGGGAGGAATACCTACCAAATCAAATCTTCCTAATTCTACATTATCATCGGCCATAGGACGTTCTCCCTGAAGAACGCGGATAGTCACTGCCGTCTGACTATCGGCAGCGGTTGTGAAAATCTGGCTTTTTCTGGAAGGTATAGTGGTGTTCCTCTCAATAAGTCTGGTGTTGATTCCACCCAATGTCTCAATACCCAGAGATAGAGGTGTAACATCAAGTAATAAAACATCTTTTACCTCACCTTTAATAATTGACGCCTGAATTGCCGCACCCATTGCCACACATTCCATAGGGTCAACACCCCGCTCAATTTTCTTTCCAAAATAATCTTCTACAAATTTTTGGACAATGGGCATTCTTGTCGGCCCACCCACCATAATTATCTTTTCTATATCTTTAGCTTCAAAATCAACGCCTTCCTTCTTAAACGACTCTTTAGCATCACTCAGGGCCTGCTCTAATGGACCCCGGCATCTTTCAATGATAGGAGTAACTAACTCTTCGAGTTTTGCCCGAGTAATAGACATGGTTAAATGCTTTGGTCCCGAGGCATCAGCAGTAATAAAAGGTAAATTTATATCGGTGGTTAAAGTGCTAGAAAGCTCAACCTTTGCTTTTTCGGCAGCCTCCCGCAAACGCTGCACGGCCATCTTATCATTTTTTAAATCAATGCCAGTCTCCCGGTTAAATTCTTTAGCGATATAGTCAATTAGTACATTATCCATATCAGTTCCACCAAGTTGGGTATCGCCGCTTGTAGCTACAACTTTAAAACCACCCTCTTTCCACATCTCCATAATTGTAACATCGAGCGTTCCGCCTCCGAAATCAAAAACTAAAATCTTCAATTCTCTACCAGCCTTTTCTAATCCATAGGCCAGACAAGCAGCTGTGGGTTCATTAATTATGCGGATGACCTTTAATCCTGCAATCTCTCCGGCATCTTTTGTAGCTGTTCTTTGATTGTCATCGAAATATGCCGGGCAGGTAATTACTGCCTCTTCAACCTCGTCTCCTAAGTAGCTTCCTGCATCCTGCTTTATCTTCTGTAAAATAAAAGCAGAGATCTCCTGAGGGGTATATTCTTTACCAAAGACTTTAAATTTAAAGTCAGTACCCATCTTGCGCTTAGCCGCCTGAATTGTTCCTTCCGGATTCACCGCTGCCTGACGTCTTGCCGGTTCACCTACCAGACGTTGACCATCTTTAGTAAAGGCAACGTAAGAAGGAAATGCCTTGCTCGAGGCAACACCTGCACCTTCAGCAGAAGGAATTATCACCGGTCTGCCACCCTCCATAACGGCTGCTGCTGAATTAGATGTTCCCAAATCAATACCGATAACCTTTGCCATTGCCTCCTCCTTTCAATCGTGGAAATAGCCACATTAACTTAAATTCACCATTGTCCGCTAAACGAACTATTACTTTCACCACAAGATATGATTTCTTTTCAAAAATGAAAGGGAACTGGAGAACCCTGGTTAAAACCTTCCCGGTTCCCGCGGTTCCCTTTCATTCAGTGTAGTTCATTAATACATCTCAGAACTTGGCGGTCCGGGAATAGGAGTTTTTTCCTTCTCTGGTATATCCGTCACCACCGCTTCGGTAGTAATCATCAGTGAGGCCACACTGGAGGCATTTTGCAGTGCCGTCCGTGCCACCTTCGTAGGATCAATAATCCCTGCTTCAATCATATCTGTGAAACGATCCTCTTGAGCATCATATCCGTGATTAGTTGGTAACTCCATAACTTTTTGAGCTACTACCGAACCTTCCTTGCCAGCATTATTTGCAATTTGACGCAGGGGCTCCTCCAAAACTCGCTGAATAATGTCCACTCCCATCTTTTCATCGCCTTCCAATTGCAGACCTTCCAATACCTTGCGTGCACGAAGGAAGGCGACACCCCCACCCGGAACTATACCTTCTTCCACCGCTGCCCGAGTAGCATGAAGCGCATCTTCCACCCGAGCCTTTTTCTCCTTCATTTCGGTTTCGGTAGCGGCTCCAACCTTGATTACTGCTACTCCACCAGCAAGTTTTGCCAGTCGTTCTTGCAGTTTTTCTCGATCGTAGTCCGATGTAGTCTCCTCAATTTGTTTACGAATCTGAGCAATTCGACCTTCAATGTCTTTCTTCTTGCCAGCCCCCTCCACTATCGTGGTATTATCTTTATCCACCGTAATCTTTTTAGCACGACCAAGATCACTGATTTGCACATTTTCTAATTTCAAACCCAGTTCCTCAGCAATTACTTTACCACCAGCCAAAATAGCAATATCTTCCAGCATCGCTTTTCGACGATCACCGTAACCAGGAGCTTTTACTGTACAACAAGCAAGAGTCCCGCGGATCTTGTTTACCACCAGAGTAGCAAGAGCTTCTCCTTCCACTTCTTCGGCGATAATGAGTAAAGGTCTTCCTAACTGGACAATTTTTTCCAGTAGTGGAAGCATATCTTTCATCGCAGAAACTTTTTTATCATGGATAAGGATATAGGCATCCTCCAGCACTGCTTCCATTCTCTCCGGATCGGTTACAAAATAAGGAGAAATGTAACCGCGATCGAACTGCATACCTTCTACTACTTCCAGAGTGGTCTCCATAGCTTTAGCTTCTTCTACAGTAATTACTCCATCTTTTCCCACTTTCTCCATCGCTTCCGCAATCAGGTCACCAATAGCAGTATCACAGTTAGCAGCAATGGAAGCTACCTGGGCAATTTCCGTTTTACCTTTCACAGAAGTACTAAGTTTCTTGAGCTCTTCCACTACTTTTTCTACGGCCTTTTCGATACCACGTTTTACTGACATTGGATTAGCACCAGCGGTTACTACCTTCATCCCTTCACGATATATTCCTTGTGCTAATAAGGTAGCCGTGGTAGTCCCATCGCCAGCAACATCGCTAGTTTTAGTAGCTACCTCCTTCACCATCTGGGCCCCCATGTCCTCATAAGGATCTTTCAGTTCAATTTCCTTGGCTACCGTGACCCCATCTTTGGTAACTGTGGGAGGACCAAACTTTTTATCCAATACCACATTCCTCCCTTTGGGACCCAGGGTAACTTTTACAGCCTCCGCTAATTCATTAACACCCCTTTGAATAGCACGTCGAGCTTCTTCACTAAACAAAAGTTGCTTTGGCATCTTCTCCTTACCCCCTTCGTTAAAATTACTTTTCAATTATTCCATAAACATCATCTTCCCGCATGATGAGATATTCTTGATCATCAATTTTAATTTCGTTACCGGCATACTTACCGAAAACGACGATATCCCCCTTTTTTAATTCTAAAGAGACCCGCTGACCGTTGTCCAGAAGTTTCCCCGGTCCGACAGCAATTATCTCACCCTGCTGGGGTTTTTCTTTGGCGGTATCCGGAATAATAATTCCGCCCTTAACCTGTTCTTTTTCTTCAATACGTTTTACGATAATGTGATCTCCCAATGGTTTAATAGTCATTTACTTTCTCTCCTTTCCATCTCCATTTTATTCCATTGGTTTCTTGAAGGAACTCTCATTCGTCGCCTTCATTTCTTTAAGTTCCTACCTCCACCTTTATTTCTTTAGGCTTAGCTTCCTCTGATTTGGGTAAAAATATCTCTAGCACACCATCCCGGTATTTAGCCTTTATCTTATCTACTTGAACCGGGGATGGTAAAGTAAATATTCGCTGAAAGGAACCATAGCTGCGCTCCATCCGGTAGTAATTTTCTTCTTTTACCTCTTTTTCCTGTTTTTTCTCGCCTCTTAGAGTAAGAGTATTATCGCGGACACTTATATGAATATCCTCGATTTTCATCCCTGGCAATTCTGCTTTAACCATAATATCATCTTTTGTTTCATAAATATCTACTGAAGGACTCCACTCTAAGGTGGCAATTTCGCCTCTTTCCGGTCGAGCGCCAAAGAATTCATTGAAAAGTTTATTCATCTCCGCCTGCATCTTGGAAAGTTCTCTAAATGGTGACCAGCGCACTACTGACATCCCTACTCACCTCCTTCTAATTTAATCTAATCCTCTTCTCCTCCCAGTTTATGGCCAGAGAGGAAGAATTTCTCGCACTATCTGTCGAAGATAGTTAATTTCGATAGGCTTCCGCAAAAGGCAATAAGCACCTTCTTCTAAAGCAGAAACCATAATTTCTTTTGAGAGGTACCCTGTCATCACAATAATTGGCATTTGTGGTCGAATCAGTTTAATTTCCCGCACGGTCTCTATACCACTTAAACCAGGCATACTAACATCAGTAATCACTAAATCCAGTTCACGAGAACGAACGATTTTCACAGCGGTATAACCATCATTGGCCAGACAGGTTGTATACCCTTCCATTCGGAAGAATCTGTCTAGTGTTAGAAGCTCTTCCTCATCGTCGTCAGCAATTAAAATTGAAGGTGTAAAATAATGCATATTCTTCGCACTTTTTCTTTATCTAATTAAAATTTATCGCAAGTATCATGCCAGTTTACCAAGAGTCCCTCGCCACTTCTATCTCTAGTAATTTCGCCCTATTACAAAAAGTCTCTATCCTCATCGAGATTCTCCATCAGGAGGAATGGTTTAAATACGCCAAAATGGCACATTAAGTTAAATTTTGGTTTCCGGAAATGCCAAAATGGCGCGCCTATTTTTCGCAGAAACTTTTTCCTTCTGGAAGGTCAACTTTCCATCTTTAACGCCGATCAATATTGCATCCCCTTCTTTAAATCCTCCGTTCAATAACTCCATAGCTAAGGGGTTCTCAATCCAACGCTGGATGACTCTTTTCAAAGGACGCGCCCCGTAAACCGGATCATAGCCTTCCCGGGCCAGCAAGTCTTTGGCTTCTTCGGTAAGTTCCACGGAGAGGTTTTTCTCTAACAGCCGCTTCTGCAATCGACGGATTTGAATCTCCACAATTTGTTTAAGATTTTCTGGAGTAAGATTATGGAAGATGATAATTTCGTCAATCCGGTTAAGAAATTCTGGTCGAAAATGAGCTCGCACTGCTTCCATTACCCGCTGTCGCATCTCAACCTCGTCCCGGACTCCCAGTTCCGAGATCCACTGACTACCTAAATTGGAAGTCATTATAATTACCGTATTTTTGAAATCCACGGTTCGGCCATGCCCATCAGTCAACCTCCCATCATCCAGAATTTGCAAAAGTAGATTAAAAACATCCATATGAGCCTTTTCAATTTCATCGAACAATATCACGGAATAAGGACGCCGACGGATAGCCTCAGTAAGATATCCGCCCTCTTCATAACCTACATATCCCGGAGGTGCACCAATCAACCGCGATATAGAATGTTTCTCCATATATTCGGACATATCTATCCTTACCACAGCTCGTTCATCATCAAATAAAAACTCTGCCAATGCACGGGCAAGTTCGGTTTTTCCTACACCGGTGGGCCCCAGGAAAATGAAAGAGCCAATAGGCCGATCGGGATCCTGCAAGCCAGCGCGGGCCCTTCTAACTGCATTAGAAACGGCAGTAATAGCTTCTTTCTGACCTACTACCCGGATTTTGAGTCTCTCTTCCATATGCAATAATTTTTGTACTTCCTTTTCCAGCATTTTAGCCACCGGAATACCAGTCCATTTAGAAACAACATCCGCTACATCTTCTTCATCTACTTCTTCTTTAAGCATCTTGCGATTCTTCTGTAATTCCATCAGCCTCTGGTTCTCCTGTTCGAGTTGTCGTTGGAGTTCAATAAAACTTCCATAGCGAATTTCGGCTACTCGGGTTAAATCTCCCATTCTTTCCGACTGTTGCTCCTCGATTTTAGCCTTTTCCATGGCGGTTTTGATTTCTCTTATCTTCTGAATGGTTTCTTTCTCATTTTGCCAGTGTTCCCTTAATCGTTGACCTTTCTCTTGTAACTCTAACAATTCCTGTTCCAACTTCTGTAATCTTTCCTGGGCAGTAGGATCAGATTCTTTTCTTAAAGCTTCCCGCTCTATCTCTAACTGGCGAACCTTTCTTTCAATTTCGTCAATTTCAGTAGGCATACTATCAATTTCAATTCGCAATTTCGAGGCTGCCTCATCAACGAGATCGATAGCTTTATCCGGAAGAAAACGATCACTGATGTAACGATGCGATAGAATCGCCGCTGCTACTAAGGCGGAATCGGTAATTTTTACTCCGTGATGTACTTCATACTTTTCTTTAAGTCCCCTAAGAATAGTAATAGTGTCCTCAACCGAAGGTTCTCCTACATAAATGGGTTGAAAGCGACGTTCCAGAGCCAAATCTTTTTCTATATGCTGCCGGTATTCATCAAGAGTGGTAGCACCAATGCAACGTAGTTCTCCCCGGGCAAGAAGCGGCTTAAGCATATTAGAGGCATCCACCGCCCCTTCGGCTGCTCCGGCGCCTACCACGGTATGCAACTCATCTATAAAGAGCACAATTTCTCCCTCAGATTCGGTAATCTCTTTCAACACCGCTTTCATACGATCTTCGAATTCTCCCCGAAATTTGGTACCGGCTATCAGAGCGCCTAAATCCAGGGCAATTACTTTTTTATTTTTTAAGCTGTCAGGAACATCTCCGGCAACAATTCTCTGAGCCAACCCCTCTACAATAGCTGTTTTACCCACTCCCGGTTCTCCAATAAGTACCGGGTTATTTTTTGTGCGCCGAGATAGTACCTGGATTACCCGACGAATTTCATCGTCTCTTCCGATCACCGGATCCAATTTCCCTTTTCTGGCTAATTCGGTAAGATCTCTTCCGTAGCGGGTAAGTGCCTGATATTTGTCCTCCGGAGTTTGATCAGTTACCCGGTGACGACCCCGAATATCTACTAGTGCCTGATAAATCTTTTCCCGACTTATTCCTCTCTTTTTTAAAATCTGAGAAACTCCATCATCCGCTTCCACCAAGCCAAGAAGAAGATGTTCGGTGCTGACGTATTCATCCTTTAAACGCTGAGCCTCCTGCCGGGCGAATTCAAACACCTTACGTAAAAGAGGCGAGATATAAATCTGACCCGCTCCCGAACCATAAACTTGAGGAATCCTGGCCAATGACTCTTCCAAATCTTTTTTTATTAGTTCGGAACTTACTCCCAGCCTTTGGAAAATAGGTAAAACAATACCATCGGTCTGACGTAATAGTGCCAGGAGAAGATGCTCTCCTTCCATTTGCTGGTGCTGGTGCTCCTCCACCAGTGCTTGAGCATCTTGAAGTGCTTCTTGAGCTTTATGGGTAAACTGATCAAAACGAATCATCTCCCCACCTCCCGCAGGCCAAACTGCTTGATTTTTCTCTGCAGAGTACGAAGAGGAATTTGCAGCATGCGAGCAGCCTCCTTCCTCTTACCTTCCACCTTTTCCAGAATTTCTTTAATGACCCTTTTTTCTATTTCTGCCATCGAAGTTCCTAATTCGATTTCCAGTTTTTCCTCCGCTATTTTATAATTCCTAATTTCGGGTGGAAGTTCCTCTGCTTCCAGCACGCTTTTGCGGGACATCACTACCATACTTTCAATACAGTTTTTCAGTTCCCTTATGTTTCCTGGCCAGGGGTAGGAGAGCATCAATTTTAAAGTTTCTTTAGTAATACCTTCCACATTTTTATTATGAAGATCATTGAATTCCTTTATAAAAAAGTTTACTAAGAAGGGAATATCTTCCATCCTCTCTCGTAACGGAGGAACATTAATAGTTATCACTTTCAAGCGGTAATAAAGATCCTCCCGGAAATTCCCATCAGCAACCATCTTGGTGAGATCTCTATTAGTAGCAGCAATCAAACGAACGTCAACCTTGATGGTCTCATTTCCCCCTACTCTTTCGAATTCTTGCTCCTGAAGTACCCGGAGAAGTTTTACCTGGATGATTAAAGGAATTGCCGAAACTTCGTCTAAGAATAGTGTCCCTCTGTCGGCGATTTCGAATCTACCTGGCTTTCGCTGTAAAGCTCCGGTAAAAGAGCCTTTTTCATGTCCAAAAAGTTCGCTTTCCAAAACTCCGGGAGCCAGTGCGGCACAATGGAGTTTGATCAGAGAGCTATCACGACGAGGACTTAGTTGATGAATTGCTTCAGCAATTAATTCCTTACCCGTCCCGCTTTCCCCGGTTATTAAAACCGTGGCTCGGGAAGGAGCAATTAGTTGTATCTGGTTAAAAATTTTTTTCATTCCTTCGGTAGTTCCGATAATTTTTGAAAAAGCATATTTTTCGTCCAGTCGTTGCTGGAGGGCTTTATTTTCTAAAACTAGTTTTTGTCGTTCCAGAGCCTTGGATACTACTACTCGCATTTCATTAATGTTTATTGGTTTACATAAATAATCATAAGCCCCTATTTTCATAGCCTCTACTGCTGATTCAATAGTTCCATAACCAGTGAGGACAATTACACTGATATCGGGATTGATCTCCTTGGTCTGACGTAATAACTCCAACCCATTAAGTCCAGGCATCTTGAGATCGGTAATAATAAGACTAACGGGCTCCTCTTTCAGAATACGCAAGACATGGTAAGGATCAGATACCCCTTGAACCTGATACCCAGACCTTTCCAGTGCCCGCGTTATTGCCTCTCGACTACTTTCTTCATCATCCACTACTAAAATATGCTCCGACATCAATGTTTACTCCCTTCCTTAGCCTCTCGCAGAGCCAGTGTAAATATAGTCCCTTTGCCTTCAGCGCTATGAAGGTAAATTTTTCCTCCGTGGTCTTCAATTATTCTCTGAACAATAGATAAGCCCAATCCCGTACCACCCTTTTTGGCAGAATAAAATAATTCAAAAATTCGATTCCGATCTTTTTCCGCAATACCACATCCGGTATCCGCAACTTCAACTAATACCCAGTGTTCACGGTGATGAGAGATAGAACCTCTAGTAATTGAAACATCTTCACCTTGTATCTGCTGAGTATTTTTACGGGTAGAAATCGAAAGTATCCCCCCTTGAGGCATGGCCTGATTAGCATTAAGGATAAGATTAAAAAGTACCTGTTTAATTTGTTTCTCATCTATCAGAACCGGAGGTAAATCAGGAGCAAAATTTCTTACAATGGAAATGTTAGCCAGGCGACTTTCCGGTTCGATGAATTTTAACACATCATTAACAATCCGATTGATATCTTTAGCCTCCAGTTGCAAAGTGGGAGGACGGGTAAACCGCAAAAATTCAGTAAGAATTTCTTCCAGTCGTCCTATCTCCTGGTGAAGAGCGTGCACTATATTTTTTCCCGGAGTCAATGAAAGAGAACGGAGTTCTTCTTCAAGTAATTGCAGATTAACACTAAGACTATTCAAAGGATTACGAATTTCATGAGCTAACCCTCCTGCTAGAGTCCCAATATAAGCCAATCTCTCCGCCCGTTCGGCCTGAGTTTTAACTGAGTAAAGTTTGCGTATTAAATGAGAAAAAACCAAAAAATTACCCACTCCCACAAATATCACGGTTACTAAAATCGAAATAACCTGCCATCGGAAAAAACTGCTAACTTTACCAGCTATCAATAATCGTAGATCGGATAAATGCCAAGAAAGCAATAATAAAAAGAAAATATTAAACACTATAAGACTTACTAACAATCTTCGTAAGTCTTTCCAAGGAAATATTGGCTGAAGGGAAGGCCGTGAAGCCCCTTTCATAACGATTGTTTCACCCATTCCAGTACTTTTTTCTCAGCCTGAAGAAGGGAACCGGGGAAATTAAAGCCTGCCGCTTTAGCATGCCCCCCACCGCCGAAATGCCGGGCAATCAGGTTAACATCCAATTTTTCATCTTGGGAACGCATACAAACACGGACCATATTATCGCGGGATTCTCGGAAGAAAAGCATTACTTTTACTCCATTTATGGAACCCAAATAGTTAACAAAATCTTCCGTATCTTCCTCTTTGGCTCCTGTCTGATAATACATATCTCTCGTCACCCGCATCCACGCAATCTGACCATCATCGGAAGTCTGGAGAGTACTCAATATCATCCCCAGCAATTTCATAGCGGGTGCATTCTTATCATCATATATCCTCTTTACCACTTGGGAAAAGGGAATGCCTTCTTGCAATAACTCCGCTACCATTCTGTGCGTTTGGGGCCGAACATTGGGGAAGCGAAAGGAACCAGTATCAGTAACTACTGCCGTATAAAGGCACATTGCGCGGGAAAACCCAATCCGGTAATTCAAATATTTAATTAACCGGTAAATTATCTCTCCTGTGCAAGATACATCCGCTCTTACGTAATTATAATCACCAAAATAGGTATTATCCGGATGATGATCCAGATTTACAGTTATTCCTACTTGTTGATAAAAGTCCTGGTAGCTACCTATCCGATTCCAATCACTACAGTCCAGCACCATTAGGATATCGAATTTTTCTGGAAGGAGAAAATGACATTTGATGGAGTCGCTTTCGGGAAGAAAATTATACTTTTCTGGAAGTTCATTCCGGTTTATTATCTCCGCCTTCTTACTCATTTCCCGAAGGAGAGAATAAAGTGCTAACTGCGACCCTATGGCATCTCCATCGGGATTAGTATGGGTGGCAATAAGGAATTTTTCACTATCTTTAACGAGTTGAACAATCTTACCTAGATGATCATTTCGTCTCATTTTCGGTATCTCTATTTCCCCAAGAGGCTAATACTTCATCAATACGGGCACCATATTCTAAGGACCTATCTGATTCAAAAACGATTTCTGGTATATACCGTAAGTGAACCAACTTGCTAATTTGACGCCGGATGAAACCGGCGGCACTCTGTAATCCAGCCATAGTTTGTTTTTTCACTTCTTCATCTCCATAAATACTAACCATTACCCGGGCGTGTCGTAAATCATCACTCAGTTTTACGCCCGTAATTGTTACAAAGCCTACTCGGGGATCTTTTAACTGTGTCTGAATTATCATACTTACTTCTTCCTGAATTAATTCTTTAACTCGATCAGCCCGTTTATAATCCATCACTCTTCACTCCTAATCTCATTTTTAAAGAATCTCAGTTTGATAATCAATAATCTGAGTCCCTCTCGTTTCTTCTACTAAGTTAACTACTTTAGCAAGGGTTGCTTCAACAATCCTTTGATCATTGCTTACACTTACAATTCCCAAAACTGCCCTCTGCCAGGCATTCAGATAATCAACTTCGGCAATGGAAACATTAAACTTCGTCCGCACACGATCTTTGATACTTTTTATAATCCTTCTTTTCTCTTTCAAAGAACCGTTCTCCGGCAAGTAAAGATCCACTTTACAAACACCAATAACCATCAAAATCTCTTCACCCTATTTTAAGAATATTATCTCCCTGAATTCCACGGATTGAATCCCCGCTATTTATTGAATCCTCACTATTTTTAGTTCTACCCAACCTGGGCAGGAGTTATCGCTTCCTTAATAAATACTTCCAGCAGGTCTCCTTTCTGGATTTCCTGGAAATTTTCCAGGGTAAGTCCGCATTCGTATCCGGTATTAACCTCCTTTACATCCTCCTTAAAGCGTCGCAAACTGGCTATCTTACCAGTATAAATAATACTGCCTTCCCGGATCAAACGCGCCCCACTACCAAAAACCACCTTACCATCAGTAACGTAACAGCCTGCTACCATACCAACTCGAGGAATATTGAATATTTCCCGAACTTCTATCTTCCCTAAAAGCACCTCTCGATACTGGGGTTCTAACAAACCTTCCATAGCCTTACGGACATCATCAATCATATCGTAAATAACATTATAGATGTGAATATCCACCTGTTCCTGACGAGCTATTTCCAGAACCTTGGTTTCGGGGCGAACGTTGAAACCGATAACGATAGCCTCCGAAGCTGCTGCCAGCATTAGGTCTGACTCTGTAATGTTACCTACGGCTTTATGAATAATGTTTATTTTAACATTCTCGTTACTCATCTCCGTAAGAGATTTAGAAAGAGCCTCTGCCGAACCATGAACATCAACTTTTAAAACCAATTTCAATTCTTTCAATTTTCCTTCTTGAACTTTCTGATGAAGATCGCTCAGAGTAATACGGCGAATTTTTTTAGCTTCTTCCGCTTTTCTCATTTCCATGCGTATGATACTTATTTCCCGGGCTTTACGCTCATCAGTTACTATTTGAAAAATATCTCCTGCTTGGGGAACTCCTGAGAAACCAAGGACCTCCACTGGTGTAGAAGGTCCGGCTTCCCTGAGTCGGCGACCACGGTCATCAATAAGAGCCCGAACTCGTCCATAATGAGTTCCTGAAACAAAAGCATCTCCAATACGCAAAGTTCCATTCTGTACTAAAACTGTAGCCACCGGACCAAATCCACGATCTAACCGGGACTCAATAACTGTTCCTTTAGCATTCATTTCAGGATTAGCTTTTAATTCCAGCATTTCCGCTTCCAGTAATATCATTTCGAGAAGATTTTCCAGACCTATTTTCTTTTTAGCCGATACCTCAACAAAGATGGTCTTACCTCCCCATTCTTCAGGAATCAAACCCAATTCACCCAGTTGTCTTTTAACCTGTTCAGAACGAGCCTCAGGCTTATCAATTTTATTTATTGACACTACTATCGGCACTCCCGCCGCCCGCGCATGATCAATCGCTTCCACGGTCTGAGGCATCACTCCTTCATCAGCGGCTATTACCAAAACTACAATATCAGTGACCTTTGCCCCCCGGGCACGCATTGCGGTAAAAGCTTCGTGGCCGGGAGTATCGAGAAAAACAACTGTTCCTTTACTGAGGGTTACCACGTAAGCACCGATATGCTGGGTGATTCCCCCCGCTTCAGATCCAGTAACGTTGGTCTGTCGGATAGCATCCAAAAGGGAAGTCTTACCGTGATCCACGTGTCCCATGATGGTAACCACCGGCGGTCGGGGAATTCTTTTGGAAACATCCTCCTTTTCCTCCAATATCTCTATCTGATAAATGGGAACAATCTCCGGCTCATACCCATATTCATGAGCTACAATAGCGGCAGTTTCCCCATCTAAAGTCTGGTTAATGGAAACCATCATTCCTAATTCCAGTAATTTTTTAATCAAATCGGTAGCTTTTACATTTAATCGTTTTGCCAGTTCCCCCACGCCGATTACCTCTCCGATTTTAATTGTTTTTTTCTTCTCTTTAACTTTCTCTTCCACCACCGAAGTTTTCTTCTTGGGAGAGAGTATTTTTAAAGGTTTTTCTCCAAATTCCCTCTCTCTTTCTTCTTCCCGCTCCTTTTTACTTGGAGGATATTTACCCCGTCCGGGCTTTAACCTTTTGGGAGGAAAAAGCTCCACCTTTGGGGCAGCGGTTTCCCGCCACAATCTCTTCCCCACCTCGGGAGGTTTAATTTCTATTACTTCGGAAGGCTTTGTTTCTACCACTTCGGGAGGTTTGGTTTCTACTACCGGAGGCTTAGAGAGAGTAATGAGTTTCCGTTCAATCACTTTCCTTTCTGATCCCACCATGCGAAAATCTACCGTGTAAGTCCCCCGTATTCTCCGCTTAACTAATGCTACATGTTCTTCATCCAGAACATTAAGATGACTCTTAGCATCAATATCCATTTCTCGCAGTTTTTTAAGTAATTCTTTACTAGATATATTGAGTTCGTGCGCCAGCTCATAAACCTTTTTACCCGGCAATAGACTCACCTCCAATTTTTAACCCGCTTTGGTCATTAACTCTCGCAGTAAAGAGAGAACTTCTGCAGGCACCTTAACTTTTAAAGCTTAAACTTCAACTCTCCTCCCCTGCTGTTGCCAAAGCTCTTTCTTTTTCCTCTTTTTCTAATTGAATATCACTTTTTATATCAATTTTCCAGTTAGTAAGTCGGGCAGCTAACCGAACATTCTGCCCTTTCCTTCCGATAGCTAACGAAAGATGATCATTAGGTACAATCACCAGAGTACTCCTTTCTAGCTCGTTAACAGTAATAGTAAGGACTCTCGCCGGACTTAGAGCATTAGCCACGTAAATAGCTGGATCCTCACTCCAGGTAACCACATCTATTTTTTCACCTTTCAACTCTCGAGTAATAGTCTGAACTCGAGAGCCCCGAACTCCTACACAGGCCCCCAGAGGGTCCACCTTTTTATCCCAGGAATGAACGGCAACTTTAGCCCTTTCTCCCGGTTCCCGGGCTACGGCTTTAATTTCTACCACCCCTTCGGAAATTTCCGGCACTTCCAGTTTTAATAGGTTTTTCAGCAATCCCGGATGAGTTCGGGAAACCACAATCTGAGGTCCCTTGGAAGTAAGCTTCACTTCCAACACGTATACCTTCAGACGATCACCCATACGATAAGTCTCTCCCGGTATCTGCTCTTTGTAGGGGAGAATCGCTTCCGTTTTCCCTATAGTAACAATTACATTGCGCTGATCCTGCCTGATTACTACGGTATTCAAAACATCTCCTACTCGGTCTTTATATTCGTCATAAATCTGTTCTCTTTCCGCTTCCCTTATTCTCTGCACGATTACCTGCTTGGCGGTCTGGGCAGCCACTCTCCCCCATTCCTCGGTAGAAATTTCTTGATGAATAATATCTCCTATTTTCCCCTCGGGGAAATTTTTTCTCGCCTCTTCCCAAGGAATTTCACGATTTTCATCCTTAACGGACTCTACTATCACCTTTTTAGCCAACACCTGGATATGACCGGTTTGTTGATCAAACTTTACTACTATATTCTGGCTGCCTCCAAAACTTTTTCGGTAGGCGGAAGTCAATGCCGCTTCTAAAGCAGAAATCAAGGTATCTTTCTCGATACCTCTTTCTTGAATAATCTGGTAGATAGCGTCCATGAACTCGGCATTCATGGCTTTCCCCTCCATTCAAATTTAAGCCGGGCTAAAGATATCTCATTCACTGGGAAAGAAAATAGTTCACCATTTTCTTCTTCCAATAAGACTTGATCTTGCTCCATCCCCCTAAGAATACCGGTAAACTTCTTCTTACCCCGGTACAAAGTTTGTGTTCTAATCTCGACTTTTTTCCCGGTGAACCGTTTAAAGTCCTCCTTGCGACTTAAAACTCGCTCTAATCCGGGAGAAGAAACTTCCAGAAAGTAAGCGTAGGGAAGTAAATTAAGTTGATCCAGTTCCCTCCCTAACTCCTCACTTACCCATCGGCAATCTTCCACTGTCACCCCCGTGGGTTTATCTATATAGATCTGAAGGACCCATTTTTTCCTCTCCCTCAGGTACTTTACCTCCACCAATTCTAGATTTGTTCCTTCGATAACTCTACGAGTAATTTCACTCACTCTTTCAATGATTTCAGAATGCTTTACCATTTCATCTATTTCCGGATAACATAAAAGAGTGGGCATCAACCCCACTCTTCGCACAAAACCAATCTTTATTAAATATAACATAAAATCTTATGTCGTGCAAGTGTAAAATAGTAATCTAATACCTCTAATTATTATATTCCAGCTAAATAACACCCTATAATTTAATTTTTTCGACATTTTGCTAAAAATTCTGGTATACTATAAATGTTTTCGGGTGCGCCTGTAGCTCAGCTGGATAGAGCGACGGACTCCGGATCCGTAGGTGGGGGGTTCAAATCCCTTCAGGCGCACCACGAAGAGAAAGAATACTTTATCTTTAAAATGGGATAAGCTTGCTTCTTGTTAGGAGAGTTAATATTACGTTATTAACTGGTTTACATTATTACTTGATTACTTGGTTTACGTTATTAACTGGTGCGCCCGTAGCTCAGCTGGATAGAGCGTCGGACTTCGAATCCGCAGGTCGAAGGTTCAAGTCCTTCCGGGCGTACCAGCTATAAAGAGCATAAATCCGAGAGCAAAAATATTAGCAGTAGAAGAAGCAGAAGAAAGGATAGGCAGGCAGCGAGTGAGCCGTTAGCTCAATGGTAGAGCAACTGACTCTTAATCAGTAGGTTGAAGGTTCGAGTCCTTCACGGCTCACCAAAGCCTTGTCACGCATAGGTTTTTAGCACTTCCGGTTTTCCGAGGTTCAAAGAATGACCAACTTATTCTATGAAAAGAGAACCCGCAAAAAAATTAACACCGGAGGAACTTATCAGGATATTTATCCTGCATTGCGAGGGAAAAAATCTTTCTCCCAAAACCGTATCCTGGTATTCCTACATCCTGCGCTCTTTCCTTGAATACTGCCAGAGACAGGGAATTTCTTCCGTCAGTAGAGAAGCCATTGAATCCTACCTGAGTTATCTGCGAACAAAGCCAGTGATAAACAACATGACCGGAAAACAAGATAGACCTTCACTTTCTAACTCTTCCTTACGAGGCCATTACCGAGGGCTTAAGGTCTTTTTCTCTTTTTGCCAGAGAGAAGAACTCTTGGCCAAGAATCCCATGAATTCCCTTGCGACTCCGAGGAAAGAATCAAGAATCATTGCCTCTCTCACCATTGAACAAGTGCAAAAGTTATTAGCGTGTATCAGAACGAATACCTTTCTCGGCATGCGAAATCATTTGATTATTGCTCTTCTTTTGGATACGGGAATGCGAGTGAATGAACTCATTGGGATTAAATCGGCAGATATTAACTGGCGAGAAGGAACGATAAAAGTCTATGGAAAAGGTAGAAAGGAAAGAGAAGTGCCGGCCTCCAGTTTTCTCAAAAGATTACTCTGGAGATATCTTTCTCGGAGGCCTCAGATGTTTGAACAAGAATACCTCTTCACGAATAGCAACGGAGAAAGAATTACTGAAGGCGCCATCCGAACATTTCTTAAAAGATACGCAAAGAAGGCGGGAATAAACGGTGTGCGAGTTTCCCCGCATATTTTCCGGCATACCTTTGCGAGACTATGGATTACCAACGGCGGAGACCCATTCTCACTCCAGAAAATTTTAGGCCATACCACCATGGACATGGTTCGCAACTATGTAAATTTGATAAGCGAAGATATTATTGAAAAACATCGGCAATTTTCCCCGCTGGAACAGTTGCGAGGGAGGTAGTGAAATTCCCGGAAAAAATTCTGTCTTTATGAATAGCTTCTATATTCTAATTTTCTTATAGACCTTTCCTATAATTGCGTGCGAGATAGTGTCCTTTAAATGAATCAAAATATCATCGATTGCATTTACATCGGAAGATTTAACATCAATAATTTCATTAAGTAAACATGCATCGCATCTCGCTACAACACAGTACCCTTTTTTTGGAGCATGATGCCTATTGAGTACTAATTGAAGGTATTCTCCACTTAAGTTCCCACATCGAGGGCAAAGGGTTGTACAATACTTATCCAATCTCTGTGGTATTTTTATTTTATTCTTCATTATTTTCCTCTCTTTAATAAATATTGGATAATATCGATTATCCTTCTAATTTATTGAGACTTTTTTTTGAAGGCCTTGCAAGATAGTTTTTATTTGAGTCCGGAATACTTGCAATACAGTTTCGATTCCTGCCTTTAATGCCTGCATTGCAGCTTCAAACCCTGCTTGCAATGCTCGCTCATTTTCTGCATGGAATGTTTGAATCGCTGTCTCAGTTGCCGCTCGTATTATTCGCACCACCGCATTAAAATCTGCTTGGGATGCTGTTTCGGGATTAATATGAAATATTTTTAATATTTCCACTGCTTCAGGCTCGGTATAAGCTGTTTCTGCCATTGCTGCAGCTTCTAATCGTAATGTCTCTAATGCATCTTTATATCCTTCTTGCATTTTTCTCCCAAAATCTACCTGAAAATCATGCAAGGTGGTCTCGTATTTTGCTAGTACCTCCTGCAATGATTTTTCGATATCCGCTTGAATGACTTGTAACCCTTCTTCAACTTCGGCTCTCATTTCTTGCATCCGCCTTATTGATAGTGGTTTATCCATTTCTTGCATTTCTTTTAAGAAATTATCAAAAAATTTAAATTTTTCTTCGTTTTGCATTTTCTCATTTTCTCCATCTTACTTAAAAATTAGTTGGTAGGAAACTTGAAAAAGCTAAATCCCCCGCTAAGTTTTAAACTCCGTAAAAGACAAGAATTTTTAGTTTTGTCTTTCAACATTTATCCTTTACCTTAAATTAATCAATTTTAAAAATTTTGTCAAATATAAAATTTGAAAATTATCCGATATATTCTATTGAAAGGCACCGGTAGTTTTCTCTGCTGGAACGATTAATTCCAGAAGATAAGAAAAGGCTATACATTTATCCTACCCGGAATTTAAAAAGGCCTCCTGAAGCCTCTGGGAGGCCTTCTATTTTATATTAAGAGCTTCTTCTTGCCTTTTTAAGGATTTGAAAGGTTTATTCGCTTCTGTGAGATATTCTTCCCCAGCGTCCTCCCGGGAACATTCTTCCTGGACTTAATTTACTTCCCAATTTATACCAATCCGGCTCTTCTTCGGGTTCAATCATGACGGAATAAAAATTCCCGGGACTTTCCTTTACCGAATAAAGGCAGCTCATACCTAAAGCCATGACAATATCAGAATATCCTCCGGAGGTGTGGTCGATTCGCCAACCGTAGGAAGTTTGTTTAGCATTAACCGACAGAAGTTCCCGCTCAAGCCCGGGATGAGGATAGAATCGAATCAAGCCGTTGTGAAAGAGTGAGTAAAGATTCTTGGAAAGTGCTTCGAGGTTAGCAGTGGTAAAAGTAAATCTCTCAATAGAGGGGATTCTCTGAATAATAGATTCCGCCTGCCAGGGGTCAATGATAACTTTCAAACCGGAGAAATTCTCAGAGGCTTGGTGGATATATTCCTCAATATCGGCAAGTAAAACCGGAGAGTCTCTTGTCCCTTCCCAGACTTCAATGGAATCAATTTCCACAAAATCGGAAGTCTTGTGAGTGATGACGGCAGCGGTTCTATCCCTTCGGAGATCCAGGTCAATGCATAAAAAAAGAAAGATTAATTTTGCAGCAAGAAAATATTCCTGAAAATTTGAATCCCTCCCGACAAAGGTTTCAATGACCCGGTATCTGGCCATTATTTCCTCCATATTTCCTTAAGAAACTTTAGATTCTCAGGCTCAAACAAATTGAGGGCAAAAATTT
>Ga0315312_1001085_pt1 | contig 23495 bp, 20 predicted proteins | sample TDP7_MG_FD_203629 | JGI IMG/M metagenome (GOLD analysis project Ga0315312, IMG submission 203629) | Freshwater sediment microbial communities from Lake Towuti, South Sulawesi, Indonesia - TDP7 | ecosystem: Environmental > Aquatic > Freshwater > Lake > Sediment | place: Indonesia: South Sulawesi... | reverse complement strand
AAGCGAAGCCTAAACCGCCATTATTGATTCAACATGATCAGATGGCTGATGCCATCTATGGCCTTGGTGAGCTAATCGGTTATAAGCCTGAGAAGAAGTGGAGACATGAACGATACGAGTTTGATGTTGTGTGGCATAAACCGCCTAGAATTGGTCCTAAGTACGTGTTTGAAGTGCATCTGAAGGGAAGCTTGGAGGCAGCCTTGTTGAGGCTTAAGCATGCTCATGACCTATGGGAGTCCCAGATATTCCTGATCTCAACGGAAGATCAGCTCAAAGAAGCTCAAACTAAATTTCTTGGCGAACTTCACGAAATTAGGGATAAGGTAACTCTTCTAGATGTTAAGAGCGCCGAAGAGTTCTACGATTTCAAAGGCAGATATGAGTGGCTTGAAAGAAAGTTTGGGCTTAGACCCACATGAAGAGATAAATTGTCAATAGCGTCTTCAGGCAACTGGTGCGGGACTTGCAATTCGTTCTCGACGCCAAAATGACGTGATACAGATGACAGACATTGATATTGACGATTTCATAAGAAAAGTTCAAGCATACCAAGGCTCCGTATATGCATTAGAAGATTCGTATCGTCAGATTCTGAATCGACTTGACATTTGGGATAATCTAGCGGAAATTGATGACTCAAAAACGACATGTATATTGGAATTCCTAAATCGGTGGAAGTGTCGTGTTAGTTATGATTGCGCTTCAAGCCTAGCAAAAACGCTTCGAGAGCTATCCGAATCGCTCTTCAAGTTCAAAAGTTATCGCCTTGAAGAAGTAAGTTTGGATTCGCTCGTTGAAGATCTTGAAGCCATCAAAGACGTCTTTAGAAGAATAGCGTCTGTAAGAGCTGGAGAAAGAACAGTCGGCGCTACCGCAACATCGAAGCTACTGCATTTAGTCAATCCAAGATTCTTTATGATGTCCGATAGAAACATTAGGCATGGATATGGCTACTCTGACGATGAGGTTGGTTATGCGAAATTTATGCGGCATATGAAATCGTTCGCCGATGCTCTCATACGTGAATATTCGCTAATGCGAAATATACCGATGAATTCTGTTTTTCCAAGTCTTGTATCCGAGTGTAAGACCAGAGCAGCAACAATTCCCAAACTGTTGGACGAGTACAACTGGGTGAAATTCAATCTTTGAAGGTGGTCGGTCTGGCTAGGCATATGTGATATCTGCGGCGCTGAAATGGAAAAGAGCAAGTTACAACAATTTCTGAGCTCGTGCCTAAGTGAAAGATCCGCCATCTCGTTCAAGTGACGCGCGAGAGCCGAGGCAATGGTCTAGTTCGTAGCCTTACCTACTGTAAGGAAACGATCCCTCATTCCGTGAGTGCTTTCAAATAATCATAGTACACTAATCGAGCTGTAGCCGCCTATCGGCTTGCTCACCATAAGCCTCGTCTCGAAAGCTTCCCTCACATCATCAATATGCGATATTACGAGTATCTTCTTGAATCGTTGTCGCAGAGACTGTAAGATCTCCACGGTGGCTCTTCTACCCTCTTCATCAAGCGGTCCGAACCCCTCGTCTATCACCAATGTCTCGACTCTGCCTTTGTATCCGCTTCGCTTTGTGACGACTTCTGATACGCCTAATCTGAGAGCTAGGTTGATTCGCATTCTTTCTCCACCTGAGTAGCGGCTTACAGGATGGCTTCCGCTTTGATCAATCGCTTCGACGATCAGTTCTTCAGTCATCTTTCCCGTCTTGGTCTTCCTGCCAAACTTGAAGCTAATGTCCATTCTGCCACTCGAGAGGTCTCTAAGTATCCTGGAGGCTTCCTGCTCAATCTCTGGAACGATCTCCATCAACAGAGCGGTAGGTATGCCATCCTTGTGGAATACCTCCTTTTCGAGAAATTCATAGGCGGCTCCGATCTTTCCCTTGTCACCTATCTGCTTAACGAGTTTCTTATGATTAATCTTGGCGTCCTCAATTTCGCCCAAATCCTTCTTCACGTGATCACGGTTAGCCGTCTCCGTTCCAAGCTCTCCTTGGATGATTGCTATCTCGCGTTCAAGCTTCTTCCGTTCGTCTTCACGAGCAGCGAATGACTGTATGATTGGAGAGAGCTTCAGTAGCACTTCTTCGAGTTCGTTGGCCCGCTTCATTCTCTGTGTGATGAGCTCCGTGTGCTTGCTTTCTTCTTCTTTGAGTTGCGGTAGCCTATTGGCTGCAGCGGTTAGTTCCCCAATCTTCTTGTCCAAATCTTTCAGTTCATTAAGGGCGTTCTGCGTTTTTTCAATGGATGGAATTACTTGCCCGTTAAGCGTAATGTCTGCATCATGAGTCTTCTTCGCTGATTCATCGTATTCCTTCTTTAGTTCACTGATCTTCTGCTCATACTCCTTTAGGAGCTGTTTCCGATGAGGCTCGTCAAGCGGTCTCTTGCAGATCGGACATTCGGGAACCGCATAGTCCTTAATCTTCTGGTAGTTATCTGACTCTTCTTTGATCTTCTGCTCGATGCCTTGCATTGCCTTCTGCAATTCAGCTAGAGTAACCTTAAGCTGCTCCCTCTGTTCACCAAGTTTCTGCGACTCATCATTCAGTTTGGTTCTCTCTTCTAGACGGGGTTTTAGGACTTTAAGCTCCTTGTCCGCATCCGCAGCTTCCTGTATCTGTTTACGGATGCTCTCTGCACTCGCTTCATCTTCCTTAACCTGTTCAGCAAGCGTTTTCTTCTCAGAGGCCTTGATATCGAAATCGGTCTTCTTCTCTCGAATCTCATCTAGTTTGCTCTCGACTTCTTTCTTCTCAGCTTCTGCTTTCCCTCGCCTTTCTTCTAACTCCTTGACCCTTGCTCCATGACCGGCTAGCTTCTGCCTAACAGCCTCTTCTTGAGAAATCTTGTCTTCTAACGTCTTCTTTGTTGCTTCAAGCCCTGCAATCTCATTCTTGATCATCCACGCTTTTTCGTGAGCCTTCTCTCTCATAGCTTCGTATGCTTGCAACCCGAAGATGTTGGCTAGAATTTCTTTGCGCTCGGCCGGGCGCTTGGCTGTTAATCTGTCCATCTCATCTTGGCGGACAATCGTCGAGCTGACAAATGTCTCGTAATTCATGCCCAGTAAGGATTCAACCTTGGCATTAACGGCCTTCACGTCTGCGATGGGTTGAAGCAGAATGGATGATGAGAGTCGAGCCTTGCCAGCTCCTCTACGCCTGAATGCGCGCTCAACCGTGTAGAGATTCCCGTCCTTCTCGTAAGTTACCGAGACATAGGCTTCGTTGGCCCTATCGTTGATCAATGCATCATCGCCCAGCTCTCGAATTTCAGTTGCTGTAGCTTTCCCATAGAGAGCGAAGGTTAGAGCTTCAATTAGTGAACTCTTACCTGATCCGTTTCTACCTCCTATGCCAACAGCATCAACATTTGTGAGATCAACGGTTTGAGGTTCAGGGCCGTAGCTCTTGAAGTTCTTCAGCGTGATGGACTGGAGATTCACGCCTTCTCAGCCTCCGATACGACTTCGTCGACAATCTCGTCCCCCAGTTTGCTTACTAACTCTCTACCTTCATCAGATAGTCTTACAGTCTTCAAGTAGCGCGCTAGTGTTTCATGTGGGTTCAAGCTTCCCCAAGCAACGGTCGAAGGAATAGGTTGTGCCTCTGTTATTCTTTCGAAGATTACTTGGTGCCAGAATGCAGAGGATAGTCTGTCCCGAATCGCGTCTAGGTCTATATGCGTTTCAGGTTTCACTTTCAGTACAAGTCTGACAATGGCGTCTTTGAAATTAGCTTTCTCAATCTTGCTACTTACGAGGTTCGTGGCGTCATTCGACTGTGTACAATCCAGTTCCAACTTAACCATGGGGCGTGCCTCAACTGGAATGAACTTCCATGCCAGTCGCCCGTCCTCGTATGTGATGTCTACGAAACCTTTCCGCTCTTCAGCTTCGCTGAAGTCTATCCGGTCCAATGAGCCAGCATAAACTGCTGGAACCTTGCCTGATACTACTTGATGGCTATGAACGTGACCTAGAGCAATATAATCGAACACATCAGATTGGAACATACTCGACGGGACAGCAAATTCTTCTCCGACAATATAGATACGCTCAGCTCCTCTGCGGGCTCCTTCAACGAAGAGATGCGCTGCCAGAATGCCGATCTCAGCCCTTTTCTTTCCTGCTTTAGTGAAGATCTCGAGGTTTCTTTTGATCTCAGCTTGAAATGCTGCTAAGAGGGCGTTTCTATCAAGCTCAACCTTTGCAGCTCCAACTTTCTCGACTTTGGCGGCTATATGTATAGGATGCCTGTATGGAAGGGCGAAGATTCTTGCCTTCACCCCATCCCTCGATTTGAGATCGATGAAGTCAGGCTTAGCGAATACATGGACGCCTTTGAGTTTCAGCTCGTCGAACACCTCTGGAGGTGCAGCTCTTCCCACGGTCTTAGGAGAATCATGGTTTCCAAGCAACATAACAACTTTGATCTCTTCAGAGGTGAGTTTATGGAGTCTGCTAGCAAACATCTTGAGAAGCGTAGAGCTGGGGCTAATATCCTTGAACGTGTCACCGCATAGAATCAAAACCTCAGCTTTCTTCTTGATAGCGTAGCCTACAACCTGGTCGAATACTTGAAAGAAATCTTGAACTCGACGATTAACGCCAGTTGCGGGATCTTCAATGCCGTATGTGGTGGTTCCAAGATGGAGGTCTGAGGTGTGTATGATCCGCAGAAGCTACTCCCCCTTCAGCAGCTTCCTTGCCTCCTCATCACTCAACTCGCCCTTGGGTAAGGGTGGCATGCCCTGCTGAAAGGTCTGCCTAGCCTCTCTAAGCAAATCACTGACAGGGATATCTGAGCCACCTTCACGAGTCTTACGTGGTCTAACCTTAATCATGACTGGAGCTGGAGTTACTTCTCCAACAATCACAGCTTCTCCGACGTTCAGTCCTGGAAGGTCTCCGATGAGTTCATGACTCATGCGCTCGGAGCTTTTCTTGACAGCTTCCTGATCTTCAGGATTCGTGAGCTTCATTACTATTTGCGAGTTACATTGGCTGAGCGTGTCTGGATGCACTTTGGAGGGTCTTTGCGTGATGAGAGTTAGGAATAGTCCAAATTTGCGTCCTTCTGCTGCAATCTTATTGATCACATCGCTCGTGAGTGTTGAGCCATCCCTTGGAATGAATTTGTGAGATTCTTCAAGAAGGACGTAGATAGGATATTTGAATTCGGTCAGTCTACCCTGCTCCATTCTTCCCGCTTTGAGGTCGTACAGGTCGCTGAGGATTCGGTACGCAACATAGTCCATGCTTCTGTCATTTAAGCCTGATAGGTCTATAACCGAGACATGCATAGGTTTCAGAAGAAGAAAAAGCGGAGTTGTGGATGTACCGAATATCTTCACCGCTAGTATACGCCTGATTCTCCTGATGGCTGACCGTGCACCTCTTTTGACATCGGGCTCCTGCTGTTCATCTTTCGAGAGCGCATCAAGCTCTTTGAGTAGGTCTTGTGGAGTGTAGCGCTTCTCTGTAGAGCTGAGATTGTCGACAGCAATGCGCACCGCCTCCTGCAGCCTCGTGAACTTCTCCGGTATTCCAGTTATGTCACAGATCTCGAAGTGGTCCAGGTCCTTGAAGGCAACTTCGAAGGGTTGAATGTTGGGGACTTCCTTCTCACTATAGCGTCCAGTACTTGATGGATTACGGAATACTGTTATTCGGTCGGCAAGCGGATGCTTCAGTTCGCCTTTATGAGTCAGCATTCTGGAGAGAAACACATAGTCTGCATGTGGATCGATGACGATTATGGTTGCGCCACGTTCGAGCAGCTCTTCAATCAAGACGCCGCCGCAATACGATTTTCCTGCACCCGTTTGAGCGATGATAGCTAGGTGCCTCCTGAACCCTGAAGCGGAAATGTAGACAGGAACATCGGAGCGGCTAATTAGCCTCCCAACATACAGCCCATCGTCACCTGTCTCTGAGTAGAACTCTTTCAATAACGACACAGGAGCTACGAAAACAGACTTACCTGGAATCACGGCTCTTCTAGGTAAGAGAATTTTCCGTTGCTTCGTTTGAGGGTCAGAGTAGATGTAGCCCAGTATTCTCGCTTGCCCCCAAGTCCGAAGGTCCTCGACTTGCGCTTGCAGTATGCGTGTGATGGCTTCGAAGTCAACTTGAGGGCTTAGGATTTGGCTCGCAGATACGATTCTTTCGACTTGAGCTAGTACCTGAACCTCTTTCTCTTCTCCATCAACGATCTCTTTGGCTGGAACCATCAAGTACTCCCATTTGGGTGGGTAGTCGTCGATCTTGCTTGCGAAGTAGAAGAGGTCGGTTGTGGCTTCGCCCACGATGATGCCTACTTTCTTTTCAGCGGACATACCAACCACGCCTATATCCTCTTACATGTGCTAGTGGAAGCTGGAGCCTCAAACTCTTCTCCAATAGTGGGAGATAGATTTGGTCTACAACATCCCGCTTCAGTCGAACTTCTGTATCAACCGAGGTTAGGAGAATATTGTAGTGCCTGATCCCTCCGAATAGGAGCTTGAGCATTGAGAGAATGCTGTCCACATCTACCCCCGTGAGTGGAGAGAACCCTGACAGGTCTGTGAGTGAGCGATCGATTCCGAAAACCCATGAAGGCACATCTATCCGCATTGGAGTATCTCGCTTGTCGAGTCTGGTATGGAAGGATACGACAGTTGGGAAGAAGGGAATCTTCGAGAGAACATCTGTTGCTTCATCAATGAACTTCTCAGGGTCTTCAGCCTCTTCTATCGCTTCAGGGAAGTATTTGTTCACATATTCGCGGGGTTCATGCTCATATCTACTTAGGTTTTCGGCCGCTCTACCGTAGGCACCTAGTTCGAGAGGAGTTGAGTAACCTTCATTGTTCGTGAAATTCATTATCATTTGATGATCGCTGCGAAGTGTCTTAGCTTCAAGCAGAATGTGGAGAACGCGATCCAGTTTTCCAGCTCCATACCTGGATTCAAGTAGTCTGAACCGTCTTACCCTCTGCCCTCTTCGCCTGCGCAGTATCCTTTGGAAGGTCTCACTAATTTCCTCAGCGTCTTCCGTAGAGAGCCCTATCTGTTTTAATTCCTCTGCCAAGAGGGTTGAAAGAAAATGATCTCGCAATAGAGTAACCCTGCTGTCTTTGCTCACTCCAACTGGAATAATCTTCCTGTTCCTGCAGTATTCAAGTAGTTCGGAATATTCACGGAAGTAATTAATCATGAATCCTCTCTGTCCTTCATGCGGTATGTCGCGAGGAACCGCCATGAACCGTCCGTGAAAGCTTCCATCCATAAGGAGAAATCTGCAGCCATCTTCCGCCTCCACCGCTTCTCTAGCAACACGATGCTCAATCCACTCTGACCTCCGGCTGACGTAACGGGCGATATCTCTGACATCTGCCCTTGAAGCAAACACATCGGATTCCAGTCGCCTGAATTTTCTCTTGCCACATCGAGCTAATGAACGAACGATGTAGAACGCGCTTCCAACTGCCATGAGACGTTCGGCCATGCTCCCGTCCACGGCAATCGCCCTCGGAAGCTCCGTCTCTTCAGCAGTGATATCGAGATAGGAGAGAGGGTGCCAATTTGCCTGAATCAGCTTATGAAGATCCTCATCCAATGGGCTTGAAACGCCCCGAGAGAGAAGGCCCTTGAACCGACCCTTCTTCAGCTCAATTTCACACGCAAATGCATCCAGAAAATCTGGCATTGGGATGCCTCATATAATAACTCTGAAGCTCTAGCCACCAAAAAAGGATATCTTATTAGTCAGAAATGAAGCCCTACTTTCGCGCTACTGAGCCCCTTATGCTCGTAACATACAAACCAGACCTTTTCGAATATGAGGCCGAACGTGGAGGCGTACATGAGCCGCACCCTGCCTGTCATAACCCTTGGAAGATAGAAAGCGGTTCAACTCGACGGGGAGTATAGGTTAAAGGTCTGGGACCGGTTCCTTCTATCGATGAGGCTGACCTTCGCCTTAGCTCTACCCCCTGAAATCAAGGGGATGCATCTTGAATTCATGTTCTTGGACGACCCGCTCGGGAGCTCAGACGAAGCCTGTAGAGAAAAAATCTTGAATCTTCTTAACACGGAGGTGTCTCAAAGCTTCAAGCAGATATTCCTACTCAGCCACATAGGTAGGCTGGATGACAGGTTAAACATGTCATCAGGCTTGAGAACGGAGAAGTTATGGAGAACCTCTAACAGACTAACGCAAGACCACTAACTCATTCACTTGTATTTATGATTGGTCTGACGTCGTTACAGTCACCAACTTCGCAAGAACCCCGTTCCCCGAAGATCCTGCTAAGATAGACTACCCATTCTTTCTTCTCGATAGAGGAGATTCAAGGGCTCGCAGCGTGGCTTCAAAGCTGGGTCTGAGAGCGCAATAAGCGTCGATGGCCGAAGATTGTCCATACTGTCATTCTGCCGTTCGAACAAGACGAGTAAAATGGAGTTGAGTTGATTGAGTGAAAATTAACGCTTTCTAGCAACACTAGGACTCATTTATGGTAGTCGGATCCGATAGGTTACAACGAAATGGTTATGTACGCGGTTAATGGTCCTCACAGGTCTTTCTAATCTCTGCTGAAAATGAAGCTTGTTGAGTTGGGTCCAAGGCATGCTTTAAGTTCTCTTTTGTGGCTTGATCCGCGTCACTTGAAGACTGGCAAACTTGAACAGTGACATTGTCTCCCAAACAAGCTGGGCTGTCTTCTTCAAGCAAACAAGCAAAGCTGATCTCAAAAGACTTGAAGACTGTGGAGAAGCCAGAAAGATTGAACATAAGCCACCGCATTCCTTTGCAGAATATAGTGGCGAGACAGAACAAATAACGTGGTATAAACCAATTCAAGAAGATGTGTTTTAATATTTGTGAAGGAATTTAGAGCCTGAAGATGAATGACAGACTATTATTTTGACGTTGAGACGGTTCCTAAGGATCTCAATGACTCAAACGAAAAAGCCAGCCTTAATCCTAGGACAGGAAAAATAGCTACGATTCAATATCAAAAGCTGAACAGTAGAACAGGAACTCCTGAAGAAGAGTTGAAGATACTCATGGAGTGGAAGAGTTCTGAGCGTGAAATTCTGGATAAATTCAAACCACTTATCACTGGGTACGCATGGGACTTCATACCTGTTGGGTATAGCCTCAATTTTGAGTACGGATTTCTAAAATGCAAGTTGAAAGAGTATTTCGACATTGACTTCCATGCAGAAGCTTTTCTGGAAAGGCCAAAGCACGACTTACACATTATAGGCGTGATTCTAAACGATGGGAATTTCAAAGGAGCAACTTTGGATAGCTTCACTGATAAACTGCACGGGGGATTCAATGTTCCGTTGTGGTACAAAAATCAGGAGTATGACAAAATTGAAGGCTACGTTAGAATGGAAGCAGAGTCTTTTCTGACATTTTGGCAGAAGCTCAAGAAAGAGTTGCCCCGACTATTTCCAACAAAGAGTCTGGCGCAAGGCTAATCACAGAATTTTCGATATAGGGTTTTGAGGCAAGTCTCGGAAAGTCGGTCGATGATTGAATCTAATGAGAGGAGTTTTGAGAAAAAGCTACTTTTTGGAATGTCTCCAGCTTGGGCATACTAACGTTATTGTGCATTCTCTGGAAAAGCTCGGGATGCTCTGTGTGAATAGGTACTAACTCTCTTGGGTTAACAATTTGAATGACTTCTCGAATCTCCTGCCCGCTAGCGTGACCTGATGCATGAAAATGATGTTTCTCAAGCCCAAAAAAATCGATCCAGTTATTCAATCGTCCCACATCTATGATCTGTTCCTCATTGTGAGGCTCAGAGGATGAGTGAATATAGACGCTACCCGAGCTTGGACCGATGTCAATCAATTCATTTATATCAAAAAAGGTAAAACAAACAATGACTTTTTCTTGATTGTCATGAATCCAGTCCGCCTTCACTGTATTGCTCATTTCAATGATGTCTTTTTCCCAACCATCGTAATCAGATTGCACGTATCGGCCCGTGTCTTTCCTCTCGACGTAAATGAGAATATTCTCGTCATCGATTCCAGGCATCACCTTTCCAATCTCGGGTATATTCCGCAATTCATTGAGCAGATAAGCGTGTCTTTTTGAAATCACGATCTTCCTACTGTTGCCCGACGCGACCTTGTAAAATGTCAGGAATCGATGAAGATCTTTATGGGCAAAATCTGCAACCACCAGCTGTTTGCATCGTGAAACTACGTTATCGGCATTTTTTTCAACATATTCTTCAGTCTGGTTTTCATTCTCGTGTATATTGGTTCCTTCACAAAGCATTAAGTCAACGTCTTCTTCTGCAAGGGTGTCTAGGAATTTCTTGGTGAGATAACCGCATGCTCCACGAAGTCTCAAATCTCCTGTGTACACGAGAGTTTTCTCAGACGTATGGATAAGAAATGCCATTGCGCCAGGTACGGAATGATCGACGCTAAGAGGCTCTATTTCAATTGATCCTGTCTTAGTCGTTTTCTCAGATTCTAACTGTTTGAAAGTTCTTTGGATTGGAGGAACTTTCCGATCAACCAAAGGTCGTTTCTTAAAGTTATACACTTCTGTTTCCAACGTTCTACGTCCGGATTCCAATATTGCCTTGGCGTAGGCTTCGGTTATGTAGGAACAGGAAACGGGAATTCTTTCGTCTAGGAGAGCGATAAAGGCGGAATGATCTTGATGAATATGAGAAAGGAATATCCCGTCGACAGACGGTTCTTCGTGCGGCTTCTTTCCAATTAGAAGTAGCAAATCATCCCTGTAGATACCGTCCAAATAGGGAAGAAGTTTTAGTGTCAGGAGATCTTTCATTCCAGTTGACGAGTATCTTGGTTTGAGGTACTCTTCGAAATACAATCCGTGTTTCGAGAAGCTCATGCCAAAATCAAGAAAAATGCTCGTATCCTTGTCTTTAACAAGAATTCGATTCCCGCCTATCTCATTGACGCCACCGTAAAAAGTCAATTGAACCATGTACTCACCAATCACCTAGCTGGCTAACTGATCTTTTCACTTTTGCATCCAAATTATCTGCATGATGAAGAGCGAATGCCTCAGGTATTTGAGGGCTTACTGGAGACCCCCACCCATTTTCGACTTCACCATGATGGCTGAGAACCATATGAAAAAGTTTCATACTCAGATCCTCGGGCATATCTCCAAGTTCCGTGATCTTGTCCCTGATCATGTTCACAGCAATTATAACATGTTCCAGCAATTTCCCCTCCTCTGAAATTTCTATAGTTAGTCGATCATAATTGTATGTCACTGATTTACCAATGTCATGAAGGATAGCTGATGCTAACAACAAATCCTTATCCAATTCAGGGTAAACTTTACAAACAGACTTACAAATAGTTAGAACGCCAGCTGTATGTTCCAAAAGTCCTCCAATATAGTTGTGGTGTACCACTTGAGCCGATGGGCAATTATAAAATTTATCCTTGAAAGAAGAATCTTCAAAGAAAGCACTTAAAATTCTTTTGAGATACGAATTCTCCAAATCAGATATGGTTTCTAAAATCTCTTTCATTAATGCATCGCGATTCTTTTCAGAAACCCTGGTAAAATCTGAAAGCTCATAATCAGTTTCTACACATGATTCGATTTTTCCTCCCGTTGAGAGATCGATGAATATGTTGCATCCTCCATCACGTTCTTGAACTCTTCCTTTCACTTTTACAATCTGCCCAACGCTGATTGCATCATTGATTTTATTCGCTTTATCCCCAAAACCACATATTGCCGTAATCACTCCTGTTCTATCGGATAGTTTGAAAGCTACAAATTTATCACCTGTTTTAGCCACTTTAAGTGATTTTTCGAAAACGGCGAAATACGACTCAATGTCCCGATTAGACTTCAAATTTCTTACAAAGTCCTCCTCCGACTTCCTTGGCATAATCTTCACTCATTTATCAAAGAGTATCCATAATGATTAATAAGTACTGTTTGACCGTTCTCAAGGAGGCATCATCTTTTTACACAGAATCTGTCCCAAGCGTCAATATTCAACTTTACAGTATTTCATTTAACGTGTCCCCGTCAGTTATTGTTGTTTGCCATGCGTTAGAGGCTATTCCGAGTTGACGCAGAAAAGACGCCAATAAAGACTGATACAAATCTACGTTCCAACTTATTCCCAAAAAGATTGCTTTGACCAGTCGAAAGACCTAGACAAGGAAGCATATACATTGAGTCCATGTCGGAACCGCGCAATGAAGAGCAGGAGATCGATGTTCAGAGACTTGATAATTGGCTAGACTTCTTCGGTCTTCAGAAATACCATTTTCATGCATCTGGACATGCCAACGCAACTGATCTTGAATCAATAATCCGTGGGTGAATCCGAAGCGTCTAATTCCCATTCATACTAGAGAGCCGGCGCTTTTCGAAGGTCTACCTGTCAACACTACGACTGTACAACTGGGGCAGAAGACGATACTTCAAACCTAGATGAAGACTGAAGTACGGGTAGATCCGTATCGCTTTTTTGGTGCCGAAAGTGAGTTAAGCTACTAAGCAGATAACATTAAGTGGTTGTCGCGAATGTCAGAAGTCGGCATTATTAACAGATTGATCGCCGAGAAGAAATTATATGGTGAATGCCCGAACCCTGAATGCGGAATGAGCTTTCCTCTGACTAGAGCTCAACTGTTCCACGGAAAACCACTTGAAGGACCTGCCTTGAATGCCGCCGAAAAATGGACGTCCGAACTTTCATACGCACTAGATCAAATCAAAGAACGAAAGAAGAAAACGAGAGAGAGGTCAGAACGCGGCGTCTTGGATGTCAATGTTGGGAAGGTTCTCGAAAAGATAGCGCCTGCTCTTCCAGGTTTCTCATTCAACTGTCACGACTGTCGCCCACTGTTCGAACCTATAGATTACATAGTCTTCGAGGGACTTACAGAGAATGGAATAGTTGATTCGATAAAGGTGATTGACATAAAGACAGGCACTCCTCAACTCAGTGATCATCAAAGGCAGATCAAGGAAGCCATTGAGGAGCAACGGGTCGAATGGAAAACCTACAAGAAAGTTGTCTGAGGGATGACGGTCATGCGTAGCTTTGGAAACCTGATCAACTTCTTCGAAGCTCAAAGAAATATATTCGGCATCTGCCCTCACTGCCGAGAACTCTTCCGACTCAGCGACATAAAAATCTCTTACAAGGCGAAGTTCGGTAGAGATTGGTACGATAAACTGGAGGAACAGGAAGAAAAGCTCCAAGAAGAACAAATCAGAATCGAAGAAACACTAAAGAAGATTAGACAAAGAACAATAGAAAGAACTCGAAAGGTATACCTCCCAAAAATGCTAATGCAGGCCGACCCAGTTTTCACTCCATTGGGATACTACCCCCAGGATGTGAAAGCACTTTTCGATCCGATCGATTTTGTCATATTCGATGGAATGAATAGAGATGACAAAGTCAATAGAGTAGTATTCATGGACGAGCACAATACCGAAGACGAGATTCGAAGGGTCCAACATAGTATAGAGACGGCAATAAAACACGGCAAGTATTCATTCCAATCAGTGCTTCTAGCAAAAACTGGACAAATCCAGACATAACAAGAGGTACAAGCCCCTATTTGGGATAACATCTTGGATTACGTACTATCAACAATTCGAACTGAGAATCACTGCTTTGAATGCACAGACGTACGGAATCTTATGACTATTCAATACTGTACTGTGCAAGAAGCTGAAAGCAGATCCTCGCGACGTAAAGACTCAATCTTGCCATCTTCATCTTGATTCGGTAGGGGCGACTGGGCCCAAGTTTGAAAAGCGTGTGACAGGTCTTTCTGAATGAATGGCCTTGGTAGGACTTGTGCTTGCGCTTTAATTCAGTGATTCTTTAAATCAAGTTTGTATGAGTCTACTTCATTATCTTGCCCGTTTTATTGGACCATATCAGTAGATCTAGGTCATCCATCGGAATTCCGCTATCTCTTGCTAGATCCTGCATTCTACGCTCATATTCTAGATATCTAGTCTTATTTAGAGCTAGGACCACCTTAGGTATATATCCAAACTTCTTCAATTCTCTCTGGATGTGTCGATCTAGAAGTGCTAGACCGTGACCCAAGCCGATTCCAGCGTTTCTCAGGAATTGACTTGCTACTTTCCAGCCTACCCCGTCATGTCGAGAAGCCAAGTATGCTCTCATGTCCTGAATATTCCAGCCGTTCGACCTCTTGAACTTACTCTCCAAGAGACTTTTTATTCTCAGAGAGCCTTGATCGCTGAACCTGCAACGCCAGTTTACGATGTATTTGGATCTTTCCACGAAAGCGTAGCCCTGTTTATTCAAATACTCCTCAATCTTCTGTTTTGGTCCTTGAAAGAGCAACTTATTCTTCTCCAATCCGACAACTGTCGGCAGGGTTGCCTCAGCACTTCTCCCTGCCAAGAGAATACAGTAGCAAAGCTCAGCAAAGATGCCCTCGTCGCTCTTGTCCCATACAGTTCTCAACTCGTCCAGTCTCTGTTGAATGCTCTCGATCTTAGACTGATATACTCGCCTCAAATCCTCAATAGTCATTGGGTTGGCTCGAGTTACAAGGATAGGTCTGACGTAGACCGACTCTTCCAACATGATCTGGATTGGTGCAATTCTGGAAAGTGAAGAAATAGGCATTATGACCATTGCGCCGCATGACCAGCAGAATTTCTCGCCGCCAGAAAGTTCCTTTCCACATCTATGACAGAACGGCATGACTATTCCCTAAAACCAACCATAGATGTCAGATATGGAAGTGCTGTTCTTCTTTTCCTATTCGTAGCCTGTTGTTGACAGTAACTCTTCTTTTTGACCGGTCTATGATAAGTGATCTGATCTGTGGGTTGGCTTCTAGGAGATCCGTCATCGCTTGATATTCACCGGCGGATATGGTTTTCTCTCTAGCGAAATGTGCGATGAATCCCTGCTTCACATCGTTTCTAGCGTCGGCGAGCTTTGCTAGATCATTCTTGAAGTGTGTGATGTCTTCATCGAGCCCTAGCTCTACAGCTATCAGAGCTCTCTGATGTGTCATGTCGTATCTTTTGGAGTTAAGGCTGTTTATGATTGCTATGTCAAAGTGTCCTCTGGCTCCCTTCTCAGAGGGTACGAGTAGGCCTTGGCTGTCTCTAGTGTATGTCCCTATGGTTGGCAGTTCTTTGTGGAGTAGAATCGTCTTCCTACCGTCCATAGTTTCAATCAAGCCTTTGAAGGTTCTCCCAGCATAGAGGAGGTAGTACAAGTAGCAGTGCATATCAGATTCGGTGTAGAAGAGATGCTGGTATCGAATAAACTTCCTACCAAGCCTCCCCAAACAGAGTATTACTCGAGACGTACATTCATTAAGTAGACTCATGACGGCTACGACTCCAAGGCTATAGGACCTTTGGTTCATTGGAGTATTGTGCAATGGAGCATATGAAACAAGCACATGCGGCCTTCAAGGAAGCCCAGCAAAATGGATTTTTCGCAAAGACCATCAACACTCAAAAGTGGCGCCGCCTCTAAATCAGGAGAGAATCTAGAAACTCTATTCTTGATCTGCTTGGAATCTTAGAAACTTCGAATATCTTGCGCATATTCTATGGTACTGCTTGTAATTCTCCAGTTGCCATTGACTTGTTGCTCTGGCTTGAGGTCGAGGTATCACAGTGAAAGGAACATGACCGCTCGGTCTAGGATCAGGCCTTTGCTTGGCAATCTGCGCAGATAAACCGCTCGGCTTTAATGTTATCTTCTCCGGCGAGCTCAACACTGCGTTTTTCTACAGCTACTACTTTGCCTTCGGGTCTCAAATGAAACGTTTGGCATTTCATACATTTCCAGATACCTACAACGTGGGCAAGATATTCTTGTTTCTCGATGGGATCTGGAGTCTGTTTCTTAGGGTCCAAGTCAAGGTCGTATCTTTCCTTGCCTTTGGAAGTCCGTTCCCAGAAGCTGATAACACCGATTCCCAATTTTTCCGCCTCATCTAGATACTGGTCGTATCCCTCTTGGTAGTCTTGTAGCTCTTCTTTTGATATGGCAACATAGCAGTAGTCAGCGAATCTTGAATAGCGAAAGCTTTGAGAAAGATGGTTGAGATTTGGAGGCTCAGTTTTCACTTCTACGACCGTAAGCTCTACTTCATCAGAAAAGGGACTTGAGAGATATCTTACGGCGGCCAGGTCCGGGACTGCGGGTAACGGCTTCCATCTCTTACCTATCTCGGATACTATCGAGACATAGTTGTATTTGAAATCCCCTCGCTCCAAAATCTTTTTCATTGATTCGTAAAACTTAGCTTCTCGCTCAGATTTCTTTCTTCTCTTTTTCCTTTCCTTTCTCTCCGGTCTTAGAGCAAGACCCTTGCTCCTAAGTATCTTTACCTCCCGACTAGCAACCATGTCGTTCAAAACTTTCCAATATCGTTCTGGCTTTAACTTAGGATATCGTGTCAATAAATCGTGGAAACAGTCTTCTCTAGAATATCGTCCTGGATTCTCTTCAATGAGCCTCTTGATTCGTCTCCCAATCCCCACATTGGTCAGACCGCGAGGCATAGTCTTACACATCAATAAATATTCTTCATGCATTAAAAAGCTCTTCGAGATTCCGGTTTGATACTCAAGAAATCTCTGAAGCTTTTCCGAATCAACCCTACTTCTTGTTATTACAGATCTAGGCTAGAATAGTCTTTGATTTTTCTGTGTTTCCATTCCCAGTAGGCTTTCCTTTCGCTGGGGCTGAGCTATCCCATTTCTTTCGCGAGATTTTTGAATTTGCATTGTGGTGTGACTGCTCTAATTCTTGCTTGCATTGGAAGAAGTATGAAAGGAAGCTTAAGAAGATAGAAGCAGGCATCAGATATATCAAGCGATGTTTGCATAGGTGTTTTAGCAAGAAAAGAGTTGGAAAATTCTTCCAAAAGGGGAGCGAGTTGTTGACCAAAGCTCAAGCTGCCCTAGAAAGGCTGAGAGAATGGAGCGGAGAAAGTGAGCCCGACCTCTACTTCTACATCAAAGAGTTCTTCATTGAGGTCTTGGGATATCCTCGAGAATCGGTGAAGATCAACACGGTGCAGAAGAAGGGAGTTCCAGATGTTACAGTCATAAGTAAGGACTCGACGAGTAAGCTTCAGATAGCTTGGATATCAGCGGAGGTTAAGCGGGAACGAGGCATTTTTCGAGATTCGCGGGCGAGAAAAGAGGTCCTTGAGTCGCAGCTTCAAAGATACGTCACCGCAGACACAGTGTATGCGTTGCTGATAGACCCCGGAACATTAGCGGTCTACTTGCCTGACCTTCGTGAGGCAAGGATCATAAAGCTCGATCAGGTCGATGTCGGAAACCTAACAGACACCAATGATCCCAACAGTTTGGCTTTTCTCAGCTACGACAACTCTGTGAGCGAACATTCCTTGAGAGATTTCCGAGAGGGGCTAGCGCCCACTGGCTACTTAAGCGTCACATCTCCAGAAGACCAGAAGAGATTCCATGACGCCCTGAAGGTCTGCGCCCGCGAATTGATGGACTACGCGTCTGCGAAATTGAAAAGTGAGAAAGAGCAATACGCCAAGTTCTTGTCTGAATTCGAATCACTGAAAGGGTGGGAAAATTCTAAGACCTCGTTGCGCCTTCGAGAGGTCAAGCTGAGAGCCAAACACGCGAATGCAATCCGCCTTGTGGAAGTTGTGCTGCCCGAATTTGAGAGGCAGGTCGGGAAACAGACCCCGACGGACTCAGAAGAAGCTGCTAGATACGTCTCCGATGTTTTCGGAACTGAAGCCGCCTCCCTTGTGCTCTCGCGCATTATCTTCATCAGGTTTGCAGAAGACCATGGTCTTACTACGCGCAAGATCTCGAATGGCGGAATCAAAGTCTTTCGCAGGTTCTACACTTACTTGAAGGATGACTACCGCTGGCTCCTCAGGAGCGCTTACGAGGATGCGAAACAGGTCTATGCGCGACTCTTCGAGGAAAGTATATTCGACTGGGCCCATGAAGGCGACGGAGAACTCGCAAAGATACTAGAAAGAATTTTCTATAGACTAAATGCCTTCAATTTCAAAGAGATTTCTGGCGACATTCTGGGAAACCTCTATGAGGCATTCCTAGACAGACCCCGACGGAAGAAGCTTGGAGAATACTACACAAAGTCCCCTATCGTCAAGTTCATTCTAGATGAAACTGGCTTCGGCAAAGAACCGGAGCGTCTTCTAGATCCAGCCTGCGGCTCGGGATCGTTTCTTGTCCAAGCCCTAAAGCAATCTGTGGACGAGATGATTTCACGAAGTGTCGCATCCAAGAACGCAATACAATCGAGCCTCGAATTGATTCACGGATTGGACATCAATGTTTTCGCCTCATTCATCACACAGCTTCAGGTTCTTTGGAGTCTTTTCCCGTATTTGGAGCCCGATCAAAAACACAAACTCCCAGAGCTGCAAGTCTACGGAGGGTTAAACTCTCTCGAATATGATCCGCAACTTACTCTTGGGGAAGCAGTAACAGCACCGCTTGAACGCGAGGCCACGCTGACTCGTGATTCAAAGTATCGCTTCGTTGTCGGTAACCCACCCTACATCCGCAACGAACGGCTGAAAGACAAGGGGCCTTGGAGAGCCTTCTATTCTCCTGTTGACACTAGGAACAGCGACATAGCATTCTTCTTCGTTCAAAGGGCCATGCTTGGAGGTAGGAGAAAAACCGAGTTAGGCGAGGATGCTATGCCCGCGTGGCTGGAAGACAAGGGAATCCTTGGTTTCGTCTTGTCTCTGGGGTTCGCCAACTCAGGAGCGGCCCTTGCTTTGAGGCAAGCTCTGCTCAAATTTAAGATAATTCATCTCATTGACTTAGAGCTAGTCGCTTACAGACTCTTTGATGCAGACATCGTCCCAATGCTCGTAGTAGTTCAGAAAGAGATCCCTCAGCCAGACTGGAAAGTCAAAGTTCGAGTCGTCGATCCATCCCACAAGGACGAGAAGGGAAGCATCGACATAAGCAAAGCTCCTTCGTACTCGGTTAGACAATCAGTCTTTGAAGAGAACATTGTGAATCCGTTTGGTTACTTTTTAACAAAGATCCGCGAGGAAGATGTACCAATCTTGGAGAAACTGTTGTCAAACAAGGGCAAACTGGCACAATACGCACAGCCTCTTCCGAGTAGACGAATTTCCGCCCACAGGAAGAAGACGAAGAATAACCCGGAAGACGAAGAGGTCAGCAATGTAGCGCTCATGTATGGCATGAAGCTCGGATCAGGGAAGAAGATTAGACCATCAAAGGCGAGCGGCACATACCAGATACTTAAGGGCTCTGACGTTGCGACTTACCATGTGGATCGTACGGCCTCGGAGGGTTGGATTAATCCGAACGATGTTGAAAGCAAATCCATTTGGGGATACTTGGATAGACTTAATGACATTGCATATGTGCTACCCGCAATAGTAGTCGCACCAATAGCCGCCAAGTTCAATCCTAAGGATGTCGCGTTCAATAATTCGACAATAATCTTCGTCCCAAAAGACGAATATAAGAACTTCCCATGGGGCGTCTACCTGAACTCGGCCTTGGTACGCTTTATCCACCACGTGTCTCTGCGAACCACTATTTTGCTTAGGAGAAGGTGCACTCTCTATCCACGCACTTTCGCAAGCTTGCCGATATCCGACTCAATGTTTGAACATGAGAAGGAACTTGGCGTAATAGCCGAAGAATTGAGAACTCTATCTTCAACAATTAAGCGTCGCTGGAATCTCGTTGAGGAAGCTATCAGAAGAGCTGATAAGAAACGTCTGTCAATATTTCCACTCGATTTCTCGACATGGAGCGGCACGGCAATTGGGGCCGTCATGCTAACAAAGATTGACGGACGGGACGCCTTGACCACAATCGACGCGGATCAGAACATGAGCATCTTCTTCCTTCAAGGCCCTCTCTCACTCCTGAAAATGGTTGCATACCTGCTGCCAGACGATGAAGATGCGGAAATAAGTTCTAAAGAGCTCCAAGCTCTCGAAGTACCCGTCAACTACGAAGAGATCGTAATGATGATCGACGATGCTGAGAACCCCGAGTCACCAGACATAGTCAGGTTCAGGGAACTCTCTGCCAAGGCAGACAGAATCATCGAGAAATCCTTCGACCTGTCTGACGCCGAGCAAAGGTACATTTACAAGCGCCTGACAGAATACCCATTGAGTCTCTTAGAGCCCAGATACACTTGGACGGCTGGAGCTCATCATCAGAAAACTCGCACATACGCTCCTGATGCCCGATTCGCTTAGCAATATGGGTCGCTTGATGTCTAAACTTGCGAAGAAATACAACCTTAGGCAGTCATTTGGTGCACTTATTGGTTTGGGAGACCAAAAGTTCAAGGTGGCTAGAGCGATAGAAGCACTAGATTCCCAGCGCCTTCTTCTCTTCCTCAGGCAGATAGCTTAACCTTGCGAATTCTTTCCGGACAACTCTCCTCACAAAGTAGCTGGGATCCTCGCCTCTAGCCCCGCAAATCTTCTCAAGTAGGTCTTTATCTCTCTTCGTCACCCTTACCGAAACCGTCTCTGAAAGTTCATGAGTGTCAGACGCAGTCATTCAATGTCGCACGGAGTTTCACATACACTTAATAATGTTCTAAACTGGTTTTGAATTGAACGCTGTAAACGCATAGCGTTTGCCTAATGCCAGCGATTCGATCCTGGGCCTAGCGGATAGGAGGATCTTCTTCACGGCAAAGAATCGCCTAGGTAGATCATCTAGGGGAAAAGAAAGGATCCAACACCTGAAACGTCAAGAGTTGGAAAAGATCTTCAACGACGCTTTCCTCGACCGTGAACAGGCTGAGGTCGTAAGCCTGACGAGAATATCGTGGAGAAGGTCGAGAGGTGGAAATGTTTTTCCGGTTTCAGAGCATAGCGCCGCTCGATCGCATCTAACGGCTTCCCTTATCTCATAATTTCGCAGGAATATTTCGTGAGCGGTTCACATCCCTCACTGCTTATTAGAAATGTATCTTCACACTTCACCGAGCCTACGTTCGGAACCGTCAACGGAACATGCACAGCAGCCAAAACCATACTCTCAGCAACCCTATACCTTCTATGAGGAACCACGATCGTCGTTATCGGGTCCTCCTCAATAAGAAGACCTACACCATGCGTAAAACCCCAAGAATAATACGCGCCGTACCCAATCCTCTCCATAAGCTCATGTATCCTCTTCTCTATCTCCGCCAGCTCCACGCCAGGCTTCAACTCTTCTTCCGCCAGAAGCCTAGCCTTCTCCACAGCCTCAAACGCCTTCCTCTTCTCACTTGAAGCCTCGCCATAGAACACGGTCCTAGAAACATTACTGAAGTAGTTGTTATCGTCAGCCCCAATAACTATGCTGACGCAATCTCCTCTCCCAACTTTCACTTCGCCTCTCGGCTCAGCGTGCTTCCTAGGCCTCGGGCCCACATTCACATATACTAAAGGATGCTCAGCCCCCAACTTCATCAGTCTGTAGACCGCTTCAGCAGCGATCTCCAACTCGCTCTTACCGATGTCAACGCTTCTCACAGCAGCATCCATCCCCAGGTCCACGATCCCAGAAGCCTTCTCGATACATTCGATCTCCTGCGCGTCCTTAATCATCCTCAACCTCATAATCAAAGCATGAACATCGCGAACCTCAACCCTCGGATTCAACGTCTTAAACAACTCGAAGAAGAGCACATAAGAATCCCTCTCAACACTGTAATCAAACCCAGCAACCTTATAGCCAGCCTTCCGAATCGTTCCGCTTATCCCCTTCATCAAATCCTCAGTCTTCATCCAACGCTCAATACTCTTCACCCAACACTTCGAAGCAAATTCATCCGCCTCATGCTGAAAAATGAATGCGGTAGGCTCCCCTTCAGCAGGAATAAGCAGAGCAGGCCTCAACCACTTGATACCGGTGAAGTATATGAAAGATGAGAGAGTCCGAATCACAGCAACTTCAATCCTATTCTCCTTCATCAACAACTGAAAATTCCTTACGCGGTTTCTCAGCTGAGCTCCAGTGAACATACGAAGCCGCCTGAGCCTTTAGGTAACTATGTCAACAAAATATGAGCTTAACTCGAAGAGCGCGCGAGGCTTGAATTGCCCCTAGTCTATCTCGAAGCTTTCTCTCTCTTCTGAATCTCTCTCGCAGCAACAACGCCTGACACAGAAGCTTGAATCAGTCCTCTAGTTACTCCAGCCCCATCCCCTACAGCGAACAGATTATGGATCTTCGTCTCAAGCGCATTGCTCAACTCAAGCTTCGAAGAGTAGAACTTGACCTCGACACCATACAGCAATGTGTGCTTTGAATAGATCCCCGGCGACACTTGGTCCATCGCTCTAAGCATCTCACGAATGTCGGATAGGTATCTGTATGGCAGAACGAAGCTCAGGTCTCCAGGCGTAGCAGTCTTCAAAGTCGGAGCAACCACATTTCTAGCTATCCTCTCATGCGTAGATCTCCGTCCGCCCTCAAGGTCTCCAACTCTTTGAACGATTATTCCACCGCCGAGCAGATTCGCCAATCTAGCAATGTACTTGCCGTACGCTATCGGCTCCTTGAAAGGCTCAGTGAAAGAGGTGCTGACAAGAATTGCGAAATTCGTATTCCCGCTCTTTGTCTCTGCGTAGCTTTGACCATTAACCGTTATAACATCATTGTAAGATTCAGTGATGACCTCTCCTCTTGGACAGACGCAGAAGATCCGAACCTTGTCGTCAAAAGACTTGGAGAAGAAGACGAACTTAGGCTCATAGAGGATCTGCGTGATCTCCTCCATGACAGGCGCCGGAACCTCAACTCTAACGCCGACATCAACAGGGTTATTCAAGGTCTTCAGCCCAAGCCTCTTCGCCTCCTCAGCCAACCATTCAGCCCCAACCCTTCCAGGCGCAACGACCACGTATTTCGCAGCTATCTCTCCATCGCCTACGCTCACGCCGCTCACACGGCCACCCTTAACGAGAAGGCTCTTCACTTCACTCTCCGTTCTGATCTCAATCCTCTTCTCAAGCGAACGCTTCAAACGCTTAAGAATCTCTGCGCATTCTTCGGTTCCAAGATGACGCAGCTTCTCGTGGACAAGCTTCAGTCCAGCCAGCGATGCCTTCCTCTCAATCTCCTCCACCCTGTCGATATCCGTGCCATACAACTTCTCAGGTGCACCGAACCGTAGGTAGACCTTATCCACATAATCGATAAGACCGTTCAACTCATCCCCGTCAAGATACTCATTCAGCCATCCGCCAACCTCAGAAGAGAGCGTCAGCTTCCCGTCACTGAAAGCCCCAGCCCCACCCCAGCCGCTGAGAAGCGAACAAGGAATGCAGCGCACACAGCCGATGCCGCGGCTCGTCGGACACTTACGCTTATCGATATCAGGACCCTTATCCAGCATCAATATGCGCAGATCAGTCTTCTCAGACAACTCGTAAGCAGCTAAAA